>ORMF010684962.1_pt1 | contig 15195 bp, 14 predicted proteins | sample 1779871 | NCBI WGS metagenome assembly ORMF01 (sample SAMEA104232316, study PRJEB22302) | groundwater metagenome | biome: forest; feature: aquifer; material: groundwater | place: USA | collected 2011-08-07 | depth 5.4 m | reverse complement strand
CGGCCCCGAAGGCGGCGATGGCGGCGGACGCATCATCGCGCAAGGCTCCCCCAGAGATATTGCCGCCAGCCCGGACAGCGCGACGGGAGAATATTTGAAACAAGTGCTCGACTAGCAATAGATGTTCTTAGTCATTTCCGCGAAAGAGGGAATGGCGCAGCAGGCTCCCATTCAGCTATCCTTGTGCTATATTGCCCAGACCGTTTGATATTCCCCGACTGGCTTCTAAACGGCAATTCACAGGTTTTTCATCGCTTGTTTTACTTCAAGGAGAAAACGATCATGCGCACACTTAATTCACTGGCTGTATTGTTTGCTTTCGGCTGTTATGTTCCCCTTGTGCTCGCCGCCGATGCTACCGTCACTATTTCCTCGCCAGCCGATGGTGCCAAACTGAGCCGGACGGCACAAACCAAAATCAACTATGAAGTCATGCCCGGGCCGAAAGGCGACCATACACACCTTTACGTGGATGACAAGGAAGTAGGAGTATTACGCCAGTTGAAAGGCAGCTACCCGCTCGAATCACTGGCACCGGGCAAGCACGAAATTTGTATCAAGGTAGTGAACAAGGGACATACCCCGATCGGCGCGCAGCAATGCGTCAAGGTCAGCGTGGAATAGCCGGGTGTTTGACCCGCAAGACTTGGGTTATGCCGTAACGCAGGTGGTGCATAATTTTGGCGCCGTCGCTGTAGTGGGCGGCGCCGCATTTATGTTGTTCCTGGCACCGCAGCCCGTTTTGTTGCAACGCAAGTTTGCATGGCTGGCCGGATTCGGATGGGGCGCACAAGTATTGAGCGGCATGGGGTTCGGGGCAATCAGCCACTACTACTACGGAAAATTCCCGGACATCCATGACATCGCCATCGCTGCGCTGATCATCAAAATACTGTGCGCCATGTCCGGCTTGGCCGTAGTTGCGTTGTATCTGCGCTATGCCGAAGGCTGGACTGACAGGCAACGCCACGTTGCATGGCAAATACTGTTTGCGCTGGGTGCCACAGCGCTGACCGCCGCCGCCTTTTTGCGCTGGTTCTCTTAATGAATTAACCCAACTGTGACTATCGCTTCATACGTCCCGTTTTTGCCGTAGCGGTTTGAAAATGCATCCTTCGGCAGTTTTACCCTGACTGTCTTTGTTCTTGCGCGCAATCCGGAATCGAGTTTAAAAAACCTGTCCTGCACATCCGGGGCAGATGGATTGCCAAGCATCTGGACAAATACATGGATCTGGTAATCCGATGAAATAAAGGAGTCAGGAACGTTTAAACTGATCGGAATATTGTTTCTTGGTGCATGGTCCCCTGAGTTTATCCTGATCTCATACGGCAAACGCGGCCCCGTGGCATTGGCCTCAAAAACATTCTGCGTTGAAGGAGAAGCAGTGGCGGATAACATGACATCCTGAGTGCCATCAAAGGTGCCCACAGGAAATATGGCTGTTGCATATCCATCAAGGTCTACCGCCTCCCCAATGGGGGGTATTTTAACGGTCACTGTGTGTTCTTCCGGGCTCATTATGGTTACGACAATGGGTGCATCAGCTTCACCTGTTACCTCAACCGAAATATCATTTTGCTTCTGGAGTGTTACGGTTTTTGTAAGCATCTTGAATTGCTTGCCAAGTTCATCAGACGAGACGATGTGTTCCCCGTTTATATCTATTGCGGCTCCGGCCACTCCTTCCTCATTGCCCCTTCCGCTTTGCACCGAAATGAAAAACTTCTGATTGACATCCTGAACGGAAAAACTCTTGACCACCCGCCGGGGTTTTCCGCTCTCACTGGAAAAGAATTCCGGGCCGAAGACAAGAGACTGCCCATAGGCACAAGAAACGAGACCATTGCAGAAATACAGTGACAGCGCACCCAAAATAAAGGTATTGAATATTTTCCCCATGATCAAGAACCCCTATAAATGCTGATCAGGACGACCCCCTGTGACGTGCGTGAGGTTTTCTGGAATGTATTGCGCAAACAATGAAGGTGATTTTCGGTTTACGCCAGTTTCACCGTCAAACAATAGAAATTTGGAACAGTCGCGCCTTGCTCCACACCATCCATCTGCCGTTTTCAGGTTCAAGGAGTCAACCCAACGGTAATTACCGCTTCATACGTCCCGTTTTTGCCGTAGCGGTTTGAAAAAGCATGCTTCGGCAGGGTTGCCTTGGTCGTCTTGACTATATCGTCCAATCCCGAACTGACCAAAAAAAACCTGTCATGTACCTCAGGGGCATCAGGATTGTCTTGCATGCGGGCAAATATATGAATTTGGTAATCGGTCGCAAAAAAGGAGTCGGGGTAATTCACACTGACCTCGACATCTTTTTCCGGGGCCTTGTTCCCGGTGTTTATCCTGATCTCATACGGCAACCGGGGCCCTGTGGCATTGACCTCAAAAATATCCTGAGTCGGAGGAGAAGCATTGACGGATATTTTGACATCCTGAGTAACCTCAAAAGTGCCGGCAGGAAATATGACCGACGCATACCCATCAAGGTCTAGTGCCTCGCCAATAGGAGGTATTTTGGCAGTCGCTCTCTGTGCTTCCAGGCTCATTATGGTGACGATAACCGGTGCATCAGCTTCACCTGTCACTTCAACCGAAATCTTATTTTGTTTTTTGAGCGTTACGGGTTTCGTAAGCATTTTGGACTGTTTGCCAAACTCATCAGCCGGGAAGATGACTTTCCCGTTTATGTTAATTGCGCCTCTGACCACCCCTTTCTCACTGCCCCTTCCGCTTTGCACCGAAACGATAAACTTCTGGCTGACATCCTGAACGGAAAAACTCTTGACCACTCGCTGAGATTTGCCGCTCTCACTGGAAAAAAACTCCGGGCCGAAGACAAGAGTATGCCCATAGGCGCAAGAAATAAGGCCATTGCAGAAATACAGTGACAGCGCAGCCAAAATAAATGTATTGAATATCTTCCCCATGATCAAGAACTCCCCTGAAGATGCAGATTCCGGATGTTCCCTGTGGCGTACCTGTGAAGGACATTAGCCATAAATGTCTGATAAAAAATGCCGTCAAGGTCGCGGGAGGAGATGTGAATGTTGACTCGCTTGTCCTTAACGAGTGATGCGGAGGCTATTGAGGCAAGCACGCAATTTCACTTTTGAGATTGGCGACGGCCTCGTTTGCGCAACCCTTTACGCGCAGTAATAGCGTATCTACACAAGGCTACTACTTAATGGATTGTTTGAATTTGCGAGACACATCTCTGTGTCACTGTTTTAATACAAAAGCCCTTTCCCCACTTTCACCTTTTTTTACTTTGCATATAGAAGGATGCTTTACCGGCAGGTTTTCTGAGGTGAAACTTGTTTTTCCGGTTACGCCTATACAATCTTTCCGATTGATTAATGCTTCTTTTACCAGGGAGGTATCAGTCGAGCCTGCTTCCTTGATCGCTTCGGCAACCAGCAAGAAAGTATCATAGGCCAAAGCAGCAAACCGGTCGGGTTTGTCTGTCCCATAATCTTTCAAGAACTCGTCCATTTTGGTTGATTTGTTATCAGCAAAAAAGGTTGTATACGTAAGGGTTTCGTTTACGGCTTCTCCACCCTTCAAATATTCTGCTGAAAAAAGGTCTTCGCCACCGATGAGAGGAAGGGCTAATCCCGCTTTTTTTAGCTCTTGGGCAAGTTGCACTGCTTCTGTAGCACCTCCCGTAAAAATCACTCCATGCAAGGTATCAGTACTTTTCTTTATCGCTCCAATAACTGCCTTCATGTCGTGACCTCCTGTAAGGGGGTCGTAGGTGTCAGCCTGTACTTTTATAACTCCTTTATTTTTATCAAGCGCCTTCATAAACAGCGAACTTAAATCCAGAGAAAATTCATTATCAGAAGCTGTAATCAATGCGTAATTAACTCCCAGCTCAGCGATTGCGTATTTTATTAAATCTTCCGTTGCCGTTTCATCAGGAACGGCTGTACGAAACACAAACGGGCCGCTGCCTTTGAGGTGCCTTCTTGATCCGACGGAGATAAATATGGTCTTGGACTCGTTTGCCAAATGAATAGGCGAAAAAGTGGACGAGCCTGTAGGTGCCGCTAATATTGCGATAGCTCTCTGACTGATAAGATCCTTCACAATCTTAGTGGTCGTACCTATATCGCTTTTATCATCAAAGTGGAGCACTTTGATCTCTTTCCCCCCTATTCCACCTTGGGCATTGAAGCGCTTGGCCGCCGCCAGAGCACCTTCCACTACACTTTTTCCATAGCTTGCTTCTTCACCGGTTTCTGGTCCGACAATGCCTATGATCAACGGTCTTTCGTCTTTTACTGTTTCTGGCGCCTTCGCCTCTTTTTTATCCGAGCAGCCAGTAAGTAGTGACATCACCAGTACCACAATAACCATAATGCTGATTTTGTTATGAGGTGTATTCATAGGAGTATTGATTGGTCTCATTAAAAAATGGGTGCATCGATTTAATAAACCGTTACTCCTTGATTGCCGCCGAACGGGATGTCGGACGCATTCAAGTTTGGTGCTGGCGGGAACGCTATGTGACAGAATACTACAGGCCGCACTTCTTCCACGACGACCACCATGCCACGTATCATCACCGATTCAGAATCTCAGCTGCTCAGACTCAATTACTTATATTGAGAAGGCTCCAGCTCACATGCCGGCGTCAGCCTCCAGCAATTTATCCATATTCAAGATGAGAGTGTCGACCAAACCCTCTTCGACATCAAATACTTTTTTCGCCTGATCAACCTTGGCAAAGTATCCTCTCTTTGCTCTATCCTTGTCACCAATGGCGAGTATATATGGCTTCTCTTTTTGCTCTTGATATATTGTCAACTGCAACATCGGTGAAGAAAGGCCATAAGGGGCAAGATCAGCAGGACTTTCATCAGCAAAGGCTTTTACTTCCCCATTTTTTATTGCATACAGGTATTCCAGCACTTTTGCCATGGAAGCCATCCCTGTTGTAGGTTCAAGCATATTCCACTTTGACTGATTCTGCACGATGACCACTCTGTTCATGCCCTTTTTGACTATTTCGAGTCGCCTCAACTTGGCCGGATCGAAATCCAGAATGGTCTTATCCCGCAAGGCATATGCATCTTTGCTCACTTCTTTCTTGAGGTCCGAATGTACGCGGTACACCTCCGGCCTCCCCTTGAACATGGCATACGCCACATTGTTGGTAGGTCCTCTTTCTCCGAAAACAATGACGGTTTCCCCATTTGCAGACTTCAACCCCATTTCAACCTCGGGGTCGCCCAGGCCCAGTTCGACTAATTTGGCGTGCTCGACCTTTTCAAACAGCACCGCATCCTTTCTGGATGTGACGACGTTAGTTAACAACTTTTCTATCGCCTTGGCATCCCCTTTTGCGCTTAATGGCTGTGTTAATTGCCATCCGTCCTTCTCCCGAACCACCTTGATCTGGCGGTTTTCCTTAATATAGTTTATCCAGAATTCCGAGATATCCTTCACGGCAGTGGGCAGAAGTTTTAGCTGTTCTTCTTTTAACTGCTTAACCTCTTCCTCCTTCTTATCGTAGAAAAAGAACACACCGCTCAGTGTGATCAGTACAATAAACCAGAAAAGCGTCTTTTTTGTAAAATTCACGCGTCGCGCCTTCTTCTGGCGGTTATACCAAGGCCTGCCACCATCAGCAGTGAGGGCACAATCACCACGGAAAGCCAGAAAACAATTTTTCCTTGGACGGCGGTCAGCAGCAGGGGTGTCAGGCCGGGTTCTTTTTTCCTTACCGATATCAAAATATGTTCCTCTGCCAGCCAGTTGAGCATGTTCAGGAGAAAATCCTTATTCCCTCCTTTCATGAATTTATTGCTCGCAAAGTCCGAATCTCCTACAACCAGGATCTTTCCCCATGTTTTCATGCTGTCCTGCTCTTCCCCGGACTTGCTGCCCCCCGCCTTGTTGTCTGCAGCCTTATTGTCTCCGAGGTTCACCTCCACTGCGGTGACTGCCACCACACTGATTGGTCCGCGTTTGTGCTTGTCAGCGTTAAATTCTTCATCTTCCTTGGTAAGTTTCTTAAGATCGCCAGTCACTGTCCAGCTCTTGTCGCTGGTTTTGGCGATATCGAAGCTTCCCTTGGTGGGCTCCTCCTTTATATGGACAGAGCGCGCAAAAGGGAAAAAAGTAAACTGCTCAAATTCACGGGTAACTGGATGGTTCTTGTCATATTGCACCACCACAGGTATGGCGATATTGCCACCGGAAGCCTGGCTCGTTTTATCAAAAATTAGATCGTTCGTGAGTTCGAAGCCGAACCCACCCAGATAGCTTGTGAGCCTTGGTAGCCCGCCACTGGGATCAACCATGAATATTGCCCGCCCGCCCTTTTTGACGAATGCCGTTATCTTGTCCAACTCGACTTGCAAATAATCCGATTCAGGGCCAGCTACTACCAATACAGCAGCATCCTCCGGCACCTTTTCCGCGCTGACTAACAGCAGGTCGCGGATCTGATGGTTTTCCCTCTCGATCGCTTCCTTGACATACGAATAGCCATTTTCTTCCTTGTTATCGATACGCTTCTCACCGTGCCCGGTGACAAAATAGAAAACCTTGATGTCTTTACTGATCAGCTTCAATAGGGAATTGGTGAGCCTGTTTTCAGATTCAGTGCCCTCGACAATCTCTTTTTTATCGCCATGCTTTAGTATCGTAGTTCTGTAAGACGTAACCTCATATTTTGCTGTTTCTATCGGATCCCTGTCCGGATCCACAAAGCGAAAGCTGAACTTGGGCGAGTGGTAGGAATATTCACTCAACAGGTCAGACATCGCCTGTCTCGTCCTTTGGTCATCACGATAGAAAGCGATAGCTTCAACGTCCTCTTTCAGCGATTTTAATATCTTGACGGTATGGGAAGAGAGGGTATACCTGCTATCGTGTGTCAAATCGACCCTTACCTTGTATTTGACCGACATGCCTGCGATAAGCCCGATTATCACCAAAAATACCATGCTCATAATCGCCGTATTAAAGGCGTACTTGGTGGAACGCTTGGTGATGAATTCCCTGATTTCCGGAAAGTAGATATATAAAAACAGCAGCAATACCAGAAGACCTATCCAGATCAGCGTCAATGGCAGGTTGCCCATCTCGCCGGTTATCGCATAAGTGATTCCCCCTGCCGCCATCAAGAAAATGGCCAGCAAGCCCAATGGCGCGAATAATCCCCTGGTTTTCATTATCTCCACCTCTTTGTTTCTAAACTTCTAAGGGTAAGGAACAGGAATAGTACGATGAAACAAAGGTAGTAAATGATGTCTGTCGAGTCCACGACCCCCTTCGACATGCTTTCTATATGCTCATTAATCGAAAGGTAACTGAGGAATCGACCCAGCCCGGCAGATACCAGCGGGGCGGAATAGCTTATCAGCCAGAAAAAGAATAGCAAGGCAAAGGATATTGAAGCTGAGACAATCTGGTTTTCTGTCAACGACGAAGTAAAAAGCCCCAAGGAGATGGCTGAAGCCCCCAGCAGAATCAGGCCCAAATAACCTGTTCCGATAGGCACCACTTCCGGTTCACCAAAAGCGACAAGGATAATGGGATAAGTGGCCGTCAGCAATATCATGGTTAGCACTACAACGAGGCAGGCCAGATATTTACCCAGCACCACGTCGACATCATTGATTGGAAAAGTCAGAAGCAGTTCGATCGTGCCGGTTTTTTTCTCTTCAGCCAGGAGTCTCATGGTCAATAACGGCGTCATCATCAGTAAAATAATGCCAATGGTTCCAAACAGCGGCCTTATTACCGTCTCATTGATATTTAATAGCTGGTATTGCTTTGCCAGCATGGGATCGGACTGTGCCTGATAACTGACAATCGAGAAGGTGGCGGTGAGGTTATAGAAAAAATAACCTGTCATCAGCAAAAACATGATGATCACTATATAAACTGTAAACGAGCTGACATAGGATTTCAGTTCCCGATTGAGGATAAGGCTGACATTCCTGATATTCATGCCTCCTCCTTTGTGACCAGCTTGATAAAGATATCTTCCAGACTAACCTCCAGGAGGCGCATTTCCACCAACTCCCATTTGTTTCTTTCAATCATGGCTTGAATGCCTTGCCTTCCCTGTTTTTCATCTTCAAGCACGACAATAAATACATTGGTATCGCCGGAGGTTTGCTCCCTTTCGACTCCTTTAATGCCACCCACACGGGAAAGCTCCTGCTCGATCGTCTGCGCATTACCGTTGATGCGCAATAACATTCGCTGTGCGCTTTCAGTCGCAAGGTTTTCCGGCCTATCCACCGCCACCACCTTGCCCTTGTTGATAATGATCACCCTGCCGCAGAGGATGCTGACCTCCGGGAGAATATGGGTGCTGAGAATAACGGTGTGCCTGCCCGCCAATTCCTTGATCAGATTTCTGATTTCCTTGATCTGCTTGGGATCAAGCCCTACCGTAGGCTCATCAAGAATCAAAACCTCAGGATTATTGACCAATGCCTGGGCAATGCCGACTCTTTGCCTGTATCCTCCAGAGATCGTGCTGATCAACTTGTTGGAAACATCGCTGAGACCGCAGTCATCCATGACCTTGTCAGCTTTCCGCCTGACTTCCTTGGCGGGCGTTCCCTTGATAGCCGCCACAAAACGAAGATAGTCATTCACCTTCATGTCTTCATAAAGCGGGACTCTCTGCGGAAGATAGCCTATCCTTTTGCGTACGTTTAAGGAGTCTTCAAAACAATTATAGCCGGCCACTATGGCCTTCCCACTTGTCGGAGGGAAAAAACAGGTCAAGATGCGCATTACCGTGGTTTTCCCAGCCCCATTGGGCCCGAGAAAACCCAGAATTTCGCCTTTTTCAACAGTGAAGCTGATGTTGTCAACGGCGCGGAATTCGCCGTATTCCTTGGTTAAATTTTCGACTTCGATCATTAGATTTACTTTGCCAATAGATAATTTTTAATTATAGCAATAATTGCTTTTGCTGCAACGAAGTTTGCCACCCCCCGTAAACGGTGAACTGCATTATGGCCGGCTAATGGACATTATTGTGTTTTGGGGCAGTCGAAGCAGCGTGATGCTCGCATCACGGAGCAGTGAACAAAACCACTGTGTCGTGCTTCGGTTGGGTGAATACTGCATTGATAATCTAAAAACCGGATCAATGGAACGTATATCATGCACTCGCCTTCCGAAAATATACACATCGCACTTGGCCGAGATGCAATATCGTTTCAATCCCCGCTTCAACCTCAGCGCTGCCTCAGCCACCCACTGCGTGTCTCCGTCCTCTCCGGCAGGCGTAAGGTGCTCCGGCTGAGGCTGGCTGAGAATCAGCGCTGATCAAGTTACATTTTGGGGCCGGTCCCACCGACAAGCGTCCGCTCGTCGACGGCTTTCCTAACTACTTCAACCAGTTTCTCCTTCTCCACCGGCTTGACGAGATATTCAACAACGCCTTCCTTCATGAAGTCCACTGCAAGCTTGACGTCAGGATAACCAGTTAACACAATGACGGGTATATGTGGATACTCACGACGGAAGTATGCAATAGCCTCAACGCCGTTGATATTGGGCATCCGCACATCACAGAGGATTGCATCAACGATGGTAACATTCTCTGCATCCAGCACTTCAATCGCTTTCTTTCCGTCCTCTGCCTCCACAACCTCCAAGCCCGTGCCTTTGAGTTGGAGCCGGATCGTCTTGCGAACTTCCTCTTCATCATCCACCACTAATATTTTGTGTAACACTTGTTATCCTCCTTAGTTAGGTTTCACGCCGGGAACCGAATGGTTACCGTTGTCCCTTTGCCTACCTCACTTTCCAAAGTGATAGTTCCATTGTACTTATTTACAATCTTCTGCACAATATACATACCCAAGCCTTCGCCTTCGTCCGGTCCCTTGGTGGTAAAAAATGGGTCGAATATCTTTCCAAGGTGCTCTGGCCGAATCCCCGTTCCCGTATCCCGGATGCGTATGCATACCTGGCTGTCCTCAAGGGTAGTCGTCACCTCCAGAACGCCCTTCTTCCCTCCCATGGCCTGGATGCCATTGCGAACAACGTTGAAAAAGACTTGCTGGATCTCTTCCTGTTTGGCAGCTATTTTGGGTACAGGCGCGAAGTTTTGACGGACTTCAATTCGATCGTCCAGCAATGAAAGTTTCGCCATTGCAAGAGCCTCAGCGAGCCTCTCATGCACGTCGATTTTTTCCAATTCATGCTGGCTGGCCGGGCGGATGTACCCCGAGAGGTTCTTTACGATGGCTGAAATGTGTTTGGAGTGCTTGATAATATCCCGGGCATACTCGTTACACGCTGAAATATCCCTTTCATCACGTATTGCCTCAGCCCTGCCCATGATGACATAAAGAGGATTATTGATTTCGTGACCGATGCCACTTACCATCGTACCAATTGCCGTCATTTTCTCCGCCTGAATAAGTTGCTCAGTAACGCGATCTTTTTCGGCCTGGTTCTCTCTTAACGCCTCCTCCGCCTGCTTGCGTTTGGTGATGTCGCGAATAATCGCGGTAAAGAACTGGCCATCAGCGGCTTGCCACTGCGACATCGAAAGTTCCAGCGGGAATTCGCTGCCGTCCTTACGCAGCCCGGCAAGTTCAACGGTTTTGCCTATTATATGCGGCACCCCGCCAGCCACCACCCTCGCCAGGCCTTCTCTATGCTGGTTACGAAAGCGTTCCGGCATTAATACCGTCAGGGGCTGACCGTTGATTTCGGTCTCGGTATAGCCAAACAAGCGTTCTGCAGCAGCATTCCAACCCACAATGTTGCCAGCGTCAACACCAGCACCAGCACCAGTGATGATGGCATCGTTGGCCGACTCTGTGAGCGCACGAAAGTGCCGCTCCCTCCCCGTTAATTTATCTTCCAGAGCGCCTATGTGATGGCGCAGTTGAACTCTCATCTCATCAAACTCACCAGCAAGCTCTTCGATTTCATCACCCGTGTGAATAGCTAACCGTTGGCTCAGGTCACCACCGGCGATGCGACTCGCCTCATTGCGAAGTCTCTGAATTGGTTTTACGATGCGGCCGCTTGCATAGTAGCCCAAGGCAACAAGCAACCCCATGGAAAGCAGGCCGACAAGCAGCACGCCGATAAGAAGGCTTTTTGCCGGGGCAAAAATTTCCCTGGAATCTTGCCAGGCGAACATGTGCCAAGTCTCGCCTGGTGGAAGTAAAGAATTCACTCCGGCCAGAGGCGCGTAACCAATAATGGAGAACATACGCCTGCCATGCCCGTCGTTTTCCGCAATAATCCAACCCGCATGGTCATTTGTGACACGGGCAAGAAGAGTCTGATCTTCGATGCGGCTTCCTGTTACCAGCATCGGGCAACTGATGATCGCCCCAGCGTTACTAATAAGCATCACGTGGCCAGTGCCACCGAACCGGATCGGGTAGATGAGGGGGTCGAACAATTTCTTGACATCATAATCACGGTGCAACCAGCCGATAGGGAGGTTTTCTTTACCGCCCCCAATCGGCGCCGATATATGGAGCAGGTGCTGCTGTGTCGCACTGTTCAGGTACAGTCCGGTCACCCTGGCTACCGCATTCTCAGTGGAAAAAGTTGCGGTTTTTGCTCCGTCAAGCCCTTCTTCTGGCCCTGTCACCCAAGATGCTTTAAGGGCACCTATTGTTGACTCAGTTTCAGTGATTGGGGGCCAATCTAACTGAACCACTGATGAGTTTTTGCCCCAAGATTGATTGGTAAAGAGATATGAGCGAACTTCGGGATCGAACACCGCCTGCTGCGCCAGTATGCTATCAACAGTGAGAATTCGCTGGAGTTCAGCATCCACCTTTGCAGCACTGCCCTCGGCCAGTGCATGGAAGTTTGCGCCGATTACATCTTGAAGCTCGCTACTACCCCTGTAGTAGGCTACCGAAAGACTTATCATCAGGGGAATCGCACCCACGGCCAGAATGGCCAGCACCAGTTTCCCGGACAAACCAAAGCGATGTTTTTTCGACTGCATCACCATGTTACTGTCGTGCCTTGTTGAGTGCCACACCGGCGCCATTGTCTCTCATCTTTATGGCGAACGCATCAAATCGCTCAAACGTGATGTCTGGCTTGATATCCTGATCATTTTAGTTTCATTTGTTTTAATGATACGTATTATTCAAATATATCTTTTGAACCAATATTTGGATGTGCTATCATGACTAAGCGCGTTAGAGGCGCCTTAAAAAATACAGCAATCTGTGAATGCTCATTATATAGGGGTTTATTTTATTATGAAAAAACGACTCATCGGGGGTAAGGCTGTTCTTGGGCTTTTGACTGTTCTGGTGGCGGGGATGTCGAGTGCCATTGCGGGTGAAAAAGCCAAGAATTACGACGAAATGGTGCTCGTACCTGCCGGGAAATTCATCTATGGCAAACCCGGCGCAACCAAGGAAATCACCCTGCCTGCCTTTAAGATCGACAAGTACGAAGTTACCAATAGACAGTATGCCAAGTTCAATCTGGATCACAAATACGGGCGCGGGGGAGACAATTACCCCGTAACAATGGTTTCTATTCACGATGCCGAAGCCCATTGCGAAGCTCTCGACAAGAGGCTCCCCACCGAACAGGAATGGGAAAAGGCTGCGCGGGGCACAGACGGCAGGATTTACCCTTGGGGAAACGATTTCAATAAGGTGCTTTGCATAACCAGTGAATCCGACGCCATCGCTGCGGGGCAGCCTGCGATGCTAGCGCCAGTAGGGTCATGCGAAAAAGGCCAGAGCCCGTATGGCGTCGCGGATATGGCCGGTAACGTGTGGGAATGGACATCCGGCACCGACCAGCGTTACAGCGTTCTCAGGGGCGGGTCGTATTTTGAGAACAGAAATTATGCCACGGTTTACAGCACCCTTCTCAGCATTCCCGATGACGCCAAGGACTATGCCGGCTTCCGTTGCGTCAAGGATGTTAAGTAGCATGGGGGTTGTCGGTTGAAATAAGGGTGGCTCAGGAACAAAAGATCAACAGATGCACTCTATAACCAGAACGTTTCATAATAATTCGCGCGATGCAACCAACTCTCCACAATCTGCTATGCATCATGTGGAGAGTTGGTGTACTGACTCATACACGCAAGTGTCAATTCCATGCGACCATCAGGTATGGAGTTATAGTGCGTTCCCTCAAATCATTTAAGCTTCGTTGCCTGCCAGATCAAATGCGGGCTGCTACACTTACCCAGGTTATTTATGAAAATTAAACAAGCGCATTGGCACCACTTTTTTGGTGGGGTTGCTCTTTTCCTCCTTATTGTTCAAGTTTTTTCCGGCTCGGTTTTGACGATGTTTTATGATCCCCATCTGAATGAAGCCTACGCCAGTGTGCAAAAAATCTACAATGAACTTAGTATAGTTGCATGGATAAGGGATACCCACCGCTGGGCCGCACTATTCTTGATGATTGCGGTAATAATTCATTTCATAAGAAGTTTTCTGAGAAAAGATTATCTTAACCGTGACAACAAGACATTGTGGCTGACCGGAGTCCTGCTCTACCTGCCCATGTTGGGCTTTTTGTTCACAGGGGTTATTTTGCCTTGGGAATGGAGGGGGTATTGGTTCATGGAGATGGTGCCTAATTACGTGGGTGAAATCCCCTTGATCGGGCCTTCTTTAAGTAATTTCCTCATCGATGCCTTTACCCTCAGTCGGACGCTGGTAGTGCATGTATGTATTCTTCCGGCTATCACGTTAGTGTTAATGGGTATACACACCTTTGCCCGGGTTATGAAAAGAGCGGGTGGACTTACACTGTATGTCCTTGAACATACTCCGCTCACCCTTCCGTTTTTGCTGGCTATTGCCATACTGGCGTATGCTTTACCGATGCCCTCCCAGGACCCCGTGATAATACCGATGCCATTGGAGGGCGAAAATATTCCAACTGCCGAATGGTTCATTCTCATGTTCTATGTGCCCTACTTGTATTTCAAGGGGTTTATGGCGACATTATTCGGCTTCTATATCCCGGTTATTATTTTTCTGGTTTTGGCGATATTTCCTTATTTTATTAAGGGAAGGAGAAGCAAGAGCAGCAGAAACGTCCCGCAAGAAACCCATCCCATCGAAAGTAGCAGCGCATTTTCAAATATGTTGGCGCCTTTTCGAAGAGTTCTGGGAGCAAGGGCTTATGCAAAAACGCTGGCCTTTCTAACGGTTTTCTTGGTGTCGATGGCCTTGTTCGGCCCGCTTTATGCTGTTTCCCATATATCACCAACCTATGGCTGTAATTCTTGCCACAACATTAGTGCGGGTATCCGCCTGGGGCTGCCTCCAGCAACATTCAAGGACAGGGTATTGAACCCAAGGCTTAAGGAAAATAAGTTTATGGTGGAGCATTGGTTTTATCCGCAAGTTGTTTGGTAGGAAAAAACCTTTAGCGCCGTGGTAACAAACCATGGTGAGTTAACGGAACAATATCTTGATGGAGTTGCCCAATTGCGTTTGCAATTAATAAAACAGATTATGGATGAGCGTGTTTTCAACTGAAAATAGAGGAGTGTGCTTTGATCCTGAAGCGTAATAAAGAGTTTTTTAGCTGTATATTATTTATTCTCGCCATTGCGATAGCGGGCTGTGGTCGTTTGGGGGGCACTAGTTCTTTGCCTGACGAAAGACCTGAAGCCGTCGCAAAACGGTTCTATGAATTAATCTCGGCTGCGAAGATCGAAGGTGGCGCTACGACCGCCAGTGAAGCGTATAAGATGATCGATACCAAGGTTTCCAATATGAACGTGAACCAGTTCCTGGAGGTTATCAAGGGTTATCCGGAAAAATTCGTGGTGGAGGTGGGCAAAGCCGAGATCAAAGGGAAACAAGCCCTGGTCGCCATAAGCTACAAGATGCCCTCCAGCTTTGGTGGTGAGTATACGGTGCAAGAGGTGTTGCCTCTTAATGTTGATCCCGCTACCAACACTTGGAAGATTGATTTTACCGGCGATAGCTATGGCATGCAAAAGGACGAGGCAATAGCGGCGAGCAAGTCTGAAACTTCACCAAAGGGTAAATAACGATGAATGCTGCCAAGGCTGCTGAGTGGGTCAAGAAGCGGATTCGGCTAAAAATGGGGAAGCCGATACCCGCACACGTAAACTTCTTTTATTGCTTTGGCGGCTTTTCACTGTTTCTCATCCTCCTCCAGTTGGCTTCGGGTGCGTTTATGCTTTTTTTCTAT
>ORMF010949690.1_pt1 | contig 15197 bp, 16 predicted proteins | sample 1779871 | NCBI WGS metagenome assembly ORMF01 (sample SAMEA104232316, study PRJEB22302) | groundwater metagenome | biome: forest; feature: aquifer; material: groundwater | place: USA | collected 2011-08-07 | depth 5.4 m | reverse complement strand
GACATCAGGTGCTCCACCGTCTGGACAATGACGCCATCTTTTGAAAGGGTTGTCCGCCGGACACTTTTGTCGATGTCGATCATCTGGGCCGACTTAACCGGAATAGTGGGGCGGTGTGGCAAATCGGTGCGTACAAACACAATCCCGGCACCAGCCGGCGCCGGCAGCACACGGATAGAAACCGATTCGCCGGTGTGCAGCCCAACGCCGTTCATGAAAACTTCTTTGGCGATGGTTCGTTGCGGGTCGGCGACGTTCATTTGGCTCTTTTCCCTTTAAGGGTTGACTATCTCGCTGCTGGCTTAGGTGGCGAAGCTGGTGCCGGCGCTGAAGGAGCGGCTGAGCGGCTATTAAGCAACTGCAGGATTTGACCCGTCACGTCATAGCCTGGCTGGGCATACACAAGGCTTCGTTGGTCCAAGATGAAGGAAAACCCGTTCGCCTTGGCGAAATCATCAATTGCGCGCTGAATGTCGCGCAAGATTTCCTGGGCGATCTTGTCGCGGTCACGTTTTAATTCCCGCGCCGTATTGTTGCGAAAGCGCTGCAAATCATCAGACCGTTCTTCAATTTCCCGGGCCTTGGCTTCGCGCGCAGCATCGTTTAAAAGCTCCAGATTCTGCCGCATTTTTTTCAGTTCATTGACCCGTGCTTCCAATTCAGCTTCTTTTGACTTGCCCCGCTTCTCCAGAGAGGCGTCCTGTTGTTTTGTCCGTTCATAACCATCAAAGATCTTGGCAATGTTCACGTAGCCTATCTTCAACTCTGCCGCCTCGACAGCGCCGCTAAAAGCACAAAAAACCGGGGCCAAGAACATAAAAAACCCGACCGCCGCAGACAAGGGCAAACGCTGGCTTGTTTTCATAAGGCTTCTCCTGAATTTTCCTTTTTAGAACGACCGGCTGATATTGAAGTGAAAGCGGGCCTTGCGCTTTTCATTGGCAATCGTGTTAAGCGGAATGCCCAAATCAAGCCGCAGCGGCCCGATAGGCGTATTAATGCGCGTCCCGATGCCGGTGCCTGACTTAACCGACTCGCCAAACTGACCGGTTTGCCGCCAAACATCGCCAATGTCAAAGAAGAGTGAACTTTTCAAAATAGGCTTGCCTTGTTCATTCTTAAGGATCGTCATGACTTCCTCAACCGTTGCCAGGAAAGTGGCTTCGCCGCCGATAGGATCATTGGAGCTCGGATCGCGGGGCCCCACACGCCGCTCCTCATAACCGCGGATCGTGCCTGACCCACCCCCAAAGAACCGCTCAAAAATCGGAACTTCGTCGGAATCCCCGTAAGCCTTCACCCACCCTGCCTTGGTGCGCGACTCCAAAACAAACCGTCCAAAGTGCGGCAAGTAGTGGCTGGCACCTATCTGGTAGCGGTAAAAATCGCGGTCCGCCCCGAAAATGCTGCCGGCCAAATCAGCAGAAGCAAAAGCATAAAAACCTTTCGTCGGATCAAACCGGTTGTCGCGCGCATCATAAGCAATGCTGGCACTGCCCTGGCTGATGGTATTGACCCCTTCTTCTGCGCGCAGGTCTGCGGAAGCCTCGGAAACAATATCCGTCACTTTGGTCCGGTAAAGCTGATAACCGAGGCTGGTAATCAGGTGGTCAAAGAACTCCCGGCCTAAACGCAGGCCGCCTCCGCGCTGCTCCTGCTCAAAAGCCAAACCCACATTGCGGCTTCGCAGCCGGGTCCGGTTATAAAGATCCAAGCCGGCCGATACGGGAAAGCCAAACGCCCAGGGCTCAGTAAAGGAAATGTCAAAAAACCGCCGCACCGTGCCGACTTCAACGCGAAAACGCACATCTTGCCCCGCGCCGGTAAAGTTGGGGAACCCCTTGATATCAAAGTTGCGCTGCTCCAGCTCCACCAAGCCGACTAGCTTGTCGACTGAGGAAAAACCGCCGCCGAAACTGAAACTGCCTGTTTTTGCTTCCTTGACCTTAATAATCAAATCCTCTTTTTGAGGATCATCGGTCGGCTGCGTATCAACGTTCACCTCTTCGAAATAGCCTAAGTTATATAACCGCTCAATAGACTTGCGGATCTTGGCCCCGTCAAAACGCTCGCCGGGGTAAACGCGCAAATCGCGGCGGACAACAACATCTTTCGTATGGAGATTGCCCTTCACCTCGACGCGGTTAATCGCAACCACCTCATGCTCTTGAATGCGATAAGTGATATTGACGCGCTTGCTTGCCGTATCCAGCTGCGGATCCGGGATCACTTCGGCGTGAATGTACCCTTTATCGCCATAGAACTGCTTAATGAGCCTTAGGTCATCTTGAAGCGCGTCTGCGTTATAAACAGAACCCGGCTTGAGCATGATAACGCGCAGTATTTCATGCTCAGGAAACAACGAAACGCCTGTCAGTGCCAGGCTGCCCACCCGGTGCTGGAGCCCTTCTACCACCTTCAGGTGCACATAAAGCCCGCGGCCGGAAGGATCGCGATAAACCGAAGAAGAAACTTCGATGTCTTGATAGCCGTTCTTACGGTAGAAAACACGGATGCGCTCCAGATCTTCATCCAGCACTTGAGTGTTATAAACAGCGGCAAACCAAAAACGGCGCTTGGTCTTCAACAGCTTGCGGATGCGACGGTCTGAGAAGGCTTGATTGCCTTCGACAAGGACCCCGCGGATGCGCGTTTTTGCGCCCTCATCAATGAGCAGGTAAACCGTAGCTTGATTGGCCGCTTCATCAACCTCTGATTTCGAAACAATCTCCACCTGCGGAAAACTCTTGCGCGCATATTCCGCTTTAAGCAAGTCGATGCCTTCTTTTATCCGGCGCGGGTCGTAAAGCTCGCCTTCCTTGACAGCAAAAACCTGAAGAATCCGCTGTCTGCGCAAAAACCGCTGGCCATCAATTTGAATGGAGCGAATGGTTGGCTTCTCAATAACATTAAAAATAAGCCTCAAGCCCTCGGCCGTCGATTCAACATCCGCTTTTACATCGGTGAAGTAGCCCAGCGCAAACAAGCGGCGGATATCCTCGCTGACCATATTGCTTTGGTAGGCAGCGCCGGGCTTGACCTGGACCTTTGCCAGGATGGTTTCCTTGGCAATGGTCTTGGCACCCCGGACATCCACAGCAATGACCCGGTCGCCGTCTGCAGCACCGGCAAAATTAACACCGAAGAAAACGACAAAGACACTTAAAGCAACAGCCAGCCTGCGGCTTAAACCGTGCAAACGGCCGAACAATTTGTGCCGTGGTTCTTTCACGCCGGTTTTCCTATCCTAAGCTTTAATGCGCCAATGTCTCAAAGCGCGTGTACTCTTTAATGAAAGCTAATTTCACTGTCCCTGTCGGGCCGTTGCGCTGCTTGGCAATAATGACTTCGGCAACGCCTTTGCTCTCTTCTGACGGATTATAATAATCTTCCCTATATAACATCAAGACCACATCTGCATCTTGTTCGATGGCGCCTGATTCGCGCAAATCAGACAAACGCGGCTTGAATGATTCCCGCCGCTCAGGGGCGCGCGATAGCTGGCTGACGGCGATGACCGGCACGTTTATTTCCCTGGCCAGGGCCTTCAGGCCGCGGGAAATGACTGAAATTTCCTGCTGGCGGTTTTCCTGGGATGACTCGTCCATTAACTGAAGATAATCAAGAATGATCAGGCCGATATCGTGGCGGCTCTTAAGCCGGCGGGCTTTTGCCCGCAGTTCAAGGATGGAAATACCCGGTGTGTCATCGATAAAAATAGGGGCTTCGGAAAGTTTCCCGGCGGCTTTGGTCAGGTTAGGCCAGTCGCTCATGGAAAGCATCCCGGAACGCACGCTGTGCGCATCAATGCGCGCATGGGCGCAGAGCATGCGCTGCACCAGGCTCTCTTTGGACATTTCAAGGCTGAAGATGGCCACGCCGCTTTTGCGCATCAGGGCGACATTTTCAGCGACGCAAAAAGCAAAGCTGCTCTTGCCCATGGCGGGCCGCCCCGCGACGATGATCAACTCGGCGGGCGGGAGGGCGGCCCACCCCCGGTCTAAGTCCTCATAGCCGGTCGGAAGGCCTGTTATCGCGCCCTTGCGCTGATAAAGCGAATCAATCATTTCGATGGAGCTCTTGATGATATCTTTCATCGCAATCGCATCTCGCTTTACTTTCTTGGACGCGATATCAAAGATCAAGGCCTCGGCTTTATCCAGCAAATGGTCGGGTTCACCGGCGCCCTCGTAGCACTCGGTGGCAATTTGAGTCGAGGCGCGGATAAGGTTTCGCAGGATGGACTTCTGTTTCACAATGCGGCAGTAATGCTCGATATTCGCCGCCGTCGGAACAGCGTTGGTTAGTGTAGCCAGGTAGGCAGGCCCGCCGATTTCATCCAGGCGGTCGTGCTTGCGCAGCTCATTCGTAACAGTGACCAGGTCAACGGGCACGCTTGCGCGGTAAAGCGCAACCAAGGTGGAAAAAATCTTGCTGTGGGTTTCAGAGTAAAAAGCGGATTCTTCAAGCAATTCAGTGGCCTGAACGATGGCTTCTTCTTCAAGAAGCATCGAGCCAAGCACCGCCTGCTCCGCATCCTGATTTTGCGGAGGCAAGCGCTCAAGCGTGGTCAGATCCGAGACGTCAAATCGCGGTGGCATGGGCAAATCCGCAGCACATCGCTGCCGGCGGATGCTCCTTTAGAAGCGTTTGATTACGCCTTAACAACACGTATCTTAAGGACAGCGGTTACGCTTGGGTGGAGCTTAACCGATACATCGAAAACACCAAGCGATTTAACCGGCTGGGCAAGCAAAACCGCGTGCTTCTCAAGCTTAAAGCCATCACGGGAGAGCGCTTCAGAAATATCGTGGGCGGTAATGGACCCGAATGCTTTCTCATCTTCTCCGAGGCTGAGCGTAAAAGACAAGCTGTGTTTTTCCAGGCGCTGTTTCAGCGCCTGTGCATCCGCCTGAATGCGCTCAAGCTTGCGGCGGCGCTGGCGGGTGATTTCATTCACCGTCTTCATTTGGGGCTCGGTCGCTATAACCGCCAGGCCCTGCGGAACCAAAAAGTTGCGGGCAAAACCGGGCTTTACGCGGACAACATTGCCCTGGCTGCCGAGTTTTTCCACGTCCTTCAATAAAATGATTTCCATGGTGTATCCTTAGCTTAAAACGTACGGGATCAAGGCAACAAACCGCGCGCGCTTAACGGCGCGGGCCAGCACCCGTTGGTGCTTGGCGCAGTTACCGGTCAGCCGTGACGGCAAAATTTTGCCGCGGTCGGTAATATACCGGCCCAGGCGTTCAAGGTCTTTATAGTCAACATGGTTGACGTCTTCAGAACAAAAACGGCAAGACTTCTTCACAAACACGCGGCGCTGCATTAAAGCCATGCTATTTCTCCTTTAAACTTCCCCTTTAAATGCCCTCTCGATCCATTGATCAAAATGGAACGTCTGCGTCGACCCCTTCGGCTGGTTCGGGCGCTTCCTCCATGCGTGGCTCGGAAGGCTCTGCGCTTTCAGCATTGCGCGGACTTCCCTGGGGAGAGCCTAAGAACTGTACGCGGTCCGCACGCACTTCCATGGTAGATCGCGTTTTTCCTTCTGCTTCCCAACTGCGATAGATCAGGCGCCCCTCAACGAAGATGGAGCGGCCCTTCTTCAAATACTGGTTGCACAGCTCGGCCTGCTTGCTCCAAACAACGACGGTAACATAGCAGACTTCCTCGCGCTTTTGGCCGCTTTGGTCCTTAAAATTGGAATTAATCGCCAAACGCAAATTGGCTACCGCCGTGCCGCTGGGGATATAGCGCAACTCAGGGTCTTTGGTCAGGTTGCCGATTAACAGGACGCGATTGAGGCTGGTGGACATAGGCGCGACTCAAGCCTTAGCTGCCGCCGGCTGCGGCGGAGCAAGCTCTTCCTCTGTAAGGATCATACAACGGACCACCGAGTCATTCAGCCTAAAAAGGCGTTCGAGCTCCCGGATCTGCTCGGTGGGCGCGTGAAAGCGCACCACATAGTAGCAACCCTCAGTCTGGCGCGCAATGCGAAACGCCAAACGCCGCCGTCCAAGCGGTTGGATATTGTCCACGCGCCCGCCGATCTTCTTGATCGGCTCATCCAGCTGGGCTGCCTGAGCAGCCAGCTCTTGTTCCGTACCGGTAGCGCGTAAAATTACCACTGCTTCGTATTCACGTGTCCTGCTCATGCGTCATTTGCTCGGTTGTAGCGGTTCATTGCCGCTTCGATGCCTTCACGAACCCACACTTCACAAGCCTCCGCGGCCTGTTCAATCGACTGCTTCATCAAGGGCCTCTCCGCGCTGGGAAAAGGCGACAATACAAACTCACGCAGCTCTTTCGGCATGCTACCTGTGTCCACACCAATGCGCAAGCGCGCCACTTGCTCAGTTGCCAAAGCCGCAATGCACGACGCTAACCCATTATGGCCGCCGGCTCCGCCCTGGGGCCGAAGCCGGATCGTTCCCAGAGGAATAGCCACGTCATCACAAATGATCAGTATATTCCCGGCTGGCTCAGACAGCGCTTTAATCGCATCCCCTGACTCATTCATCATAGTCAGCGGCATCAGCAGCCGTACCGTGTGGTTGCCGTCTTGATAGTCGCCAAATACCGCAGCCGGACGCTGGTCTTCCGGGTTCAGCAGGCTTTGGCTTAAGCGCACCTGATGCTTATGCGCCAGGGCCTCGATTACCTTAAAGCCCACGTTATGACGGGTCTCGTTATAGGTATGACCCGGATTGCCCAATCCAACAAGGATGTTCACGGAAATTTAAGTTTAGAGCCCACCCCAAAACCTAGCGTGACCTGCGTTGCGAGCGCCAGGCTGACAGATGCAAGGAGCGACGACGAAGGCGTACAAACAAAATGTGGTACGTCGAGGAGGAGCGACGAAGCAGATGGCTGCCTGCCGCCGCAACCCTATTGATTTCCGATAGGGCTGGGCCGATAGGCTTCGCATCGCTGCGTCGTTCGTCGTCGCCGTACTCCGGTTCATCGTACGCCTTCCTCCTCACTTCTTGCGCTGCTCGCCTCTCGGCCCAGCGCAGGCTACGCTAGGTTTTGGGGCGGGCTCCGGCTTCTTTCTTCTGCTCGGGTTCGGCCTTCTCGGCTTTCTCAGCCTTCTTGGCCCCTTCACCTTCCGCTTGCGGCTCTTCCTTCTTCTCGCGCAGGACTTCCGGCTCTGTCACGGCAGCTGCTTCTTCCTCAGGCTTCTCTTCCTTCTGCTTCTGCACGGAAGCAATAGCCCCTTCAAGATCAGTGATAATCTTGGTATTGGCCGGGGGCACCAGATTTTTAACATGGATGGTGTCGCCGATTTTTAAGGCACTCACATCAAAATCAACACTAGCCGGGATTTCCGTAGGCAGACATTCGATTTCGATCTCGCGAAGGAACTGTTCAAGGATGCCTGCTTCTTGCTTAACCCCGACCGCTTCCCCCTTAAGCAAAACAGGAACCTTGACCTTAATGCGCTCAGTCAAGGTAATGGCGTGAAAATCCACATGCATGACGCGGCCGTCCACCGGATGGTGCTCAACCGCCTTGACCAGCGCCGGCTTCTCCCAGGCAGACTTGCCCTCAAGCTTGAGTTTCACCAGCGCATGCTCGCCTGCCTTGGAATGCAAAACCTTGGTCAGCGATTTTGCGTCCATAACAATGGCAATGGGCTTCATGCTCCGGCCGTACACAACACCCGGAACAACCCCTTCATGGCGCAGCCGGCGCACGCGCCGCTTGCCGATTGTCTCGCGGTTTTTCACGGATAATTCCAACTGAACGCTTGCTTTGGCCATCTTAAAGTCCTTTCACGTAACAACACTTAAGAACTCACTATTACCCCGGCACCCCATCAAAAAGTGAACTGATCGATTGTTCGTAGTGAATGCGTTCTATCGCTTCCGATAAAAGCGGTGCCACCGACAAAACCGTAATTTTCGGGTGGCGCTTTTCTGCGGCCAACGGAATCGTGTCTGTCACAATAAGCTCTTTAAGGCACGAGGCTGCAATACGTTCCCGCGCCGAGCCAGACATAATCGGGTGGGTGACGCAAGCGTAAACCGCTGTCGCACCTGCTTTGCGGACCGCTTCCGCCGCTTCCACCATCGAGCTTCCGGTGGCGATCAAGTCGTCGACCAAAATGCACGTTTTCCCTTTAACTTCGCCCAGGATGTGCATGACTTCGGTAGCTTCCGGGCTGTTGCGCCGCTTATCCACGATAGCCAACCCTGCTTCCAGCCGCTTGGCGTAACCGCGAGCCATCTTAATACCGCCGACATCCGGCGAAACAACCACCGGCGATTTGATCTTCTTGGTTCGCAGGTATTTTTCAAAAACAGTGACCGCATAAAGATGATCGAGCGGAATATCAAAGAAGCCTTGTATTTGCCCTGTATGCAGATCCATCGTCAACACGCGGTTAGCTCCCGCCGTGGTAATCAAATTCGCCACCAGCTTTGCGGTAATAGGCACCCGCGGCTGGTCTTTCCGGTCTTGCCGCGCATAACCATAATAAGGGACTACGGCCGTAACCCGGCGGCAGGAAGCGCGGCGCAAAGCGTCGAGAATGATCAATAATTCCATCAGGTTATCGTTTGCCGGCGGGCAAGTGGGCTGCACGATAAAGACGTCCTTGCCGCGCACATTTTCGTTGATTTTAACGCGGATCTCACCCTCGCTGAAGCGCCCGACCAAGGAATCGGTTATCGGAACATTGAGCTCAGCGCAAATAGCTTTTGCCAGCGCACGATTGGCATTGCCGCAAACTATAGCCAGTTCTTTAGAAAGAGCGCTTGCTGCTTTCGCCATGCTTTATCGCTTTGATTTCTTGGTTGTCTTCTTGATTGTTTTCTTGGTTATTTTCTTGGTTTTTTTCTTGGCTACTGAACGTTTCTTGGCTTTCGCTTTGCCTTTTGCCGGGGCTTTCTTCTTTACCTTGACCATAAGGCGCTTGGCAGGCTTTACCTTTACGGCAGTGACGGATTTACGGTCGCTTTTAAGCTTAACTGCGCCGTTTTCTTTTGACTCCGGCTCAGGCTTTGCACCGTTAGTGCCCAATGCGCGCGCCGGAACGCCGGCCACTACGCCCTTTGCAGGCACGTCATGGTCGCGCGTAACCACGCTGCCTGCGCCGGTTACTGCGCCGGCGCCGATTTTCACAGGCGCAATCAGCACGGTGTCTGACCCGATAAAAGCGCCTTTGCCGATGTGTGTTGCGTGTTTTTCCTTGCCGTCATAGTTGGCGGTGATCGTGCCGGCGCCGATGTTTACGCCTTCTTCAATAATTGCATCACCGAGATAAGAAACATGGTTGATGCGCACGTTGGAGGCCACTTTCGTGCGGACAAGTTCAGCAAAGTTGCCGACTTTGACATCATCGGAAACAGAAACACCGCCGCGCAGCCGCGCGAACGGGCCGATGGTGCAGCGCTTGCCGATGGAAACACCTGTTTCAATGACGGTGTAAGGCCGCACCGTGGTGTCTGCGCCGATAGACACGCCATAATCAATAAACGTTGACTGCGGGTCTTCGATGGTAACCCCGTTCTGCAGGTGGGACTCAACAATGCGATGGCGGATCACGCCGATGGCGCGGGCTAATTCGGCGCGTGAATTGATGCCGAGCGCCTCAGAAACCTCTTCAACCTTCGAAACGTTGATCTTGGTGCCTTCTTGCTTGGCAATGTGTGCAACGATCTGGGTTAAGTAGAGCTCTTTCTTGCTGCTGCTCGGCGTTACCGTAGCGAGCGCGTCCATTAATGCCTGCGCATTGCAGATCAAAGTGCCGACGTTGACTTCCCGGATGGCGCGCTGCGCCGTATTGGCTTCAGCCTCTTCGATGATGCCGACTACCTTGCCTGTTTCATCGCGGAAGATGCGGCCGTAACCGCTGGGGTCAGCCAAGTGCGCTGTCAGGAGGGTGCAGGTAGCCGCTGTTTTGAAATGGGTTTCGATTAATTTCTGCACGGTTGTGCGGCGAAGCAGCGGGGTGTCTCCATAAAGAATAAGCACTTCGCCGCTTAACGCTCCGAGCGCCTTCTTGGCAATTAAAACCGCATCTCCCGTGCCTGCGCGCTGCGTTTGAATAACCACCTTGGCTTCCTTGGGCAGGTGCGGCTTGATCAGTTCAAAGCCTTTGCCCAATACGACAATGGGCTGCTTCACACCGGCGGCTGCAGCAAGATTTAAAGCATAGCCGATCATCGGCCGGCCGCAAATAGGATGAAGGACTTTCGGCATCTCCGATTTCATCCGAGTGCCTTCACCAGCCGCTAGAATTATCGCTTGCACTGTTCTCATCACTCTTGCCTCACCGGTTGTGAGCGGTTATAAGAATAAAATAAGAAAAAGCCTGGGGAGCCAGGATTCGAACCTGGACGGAGAGCTCCAAAGGCTCTTGTGCTACCGTTACACTACTCCCCAATCCAGGTATGCCCTAACGCCGAACAAACATTTTATGTCTTTGAAACGTCCGCATCCTCATACTGACGCGCTTTACCGCGCTCGGTTTCATAAACTTCCAATACGCGCTGTTGTAAATAATGCCTGAAATCAGCTGTGATCGGATGCGCGATATCACGATGGGTTGAAGATTCATTGGCATCGCCAACAGCCGCTATCACCCCTGAGCGTTCAGTAATCAGCGCAAACCGGCTGCCGCACTGAATGCAAAACCGCCCGCCTACATCATTTTTAAACTGGCAGCGCAAACAGGGGGTCTTCGCTTTGTGCGAGGGCATCGCCACAAAAAGGCCTTGGCGCCCTTCGATTATCTTGATATTGCGCACGACAAAGCAGTTGTCAAAAGTGATCGTCGCGTAGGCCTTAAGCCGCTGTTGTCCTGGGTGGGCGTCGTGCTCACCTGAACGCATTGCTGTCCGTAACGACACACGAACCTCAGTGACTTCCATCTCGCGTCCTCCGCGATACCTGATCATCCAGGCAATTTACGCTGAAGATGGACCCTGCTTGCTATTTAATAGGTTTGGCGGTTTCTACGATGTCAATCAGCCAGGGCTGCGTAGTCTTTTGGCGCAAGGTATGGGCAATCTGCTTTGCCTGCTCCAGATTGCGGCATAATCCAAACACCGCAGGCCCGCTACCAGACATACGGGTAGCCAGGCAGCCAAGCTGTGTCAGTGTCGTTTGAATCGTTCCAATGACAGGACAACGCCGGATCGCTTCGGGTTCGAGATCATTGTACAACCCCGAAGCGAGCTCGCTGAGCGAGCCGTTGCTTAAGGCGTGTTCAGCTATTCTAATGGAAGGCTTGGGCGCTGTCAAATCGAATCGCGAGCTTTTAAAGATCTCCGGCGTTGCAAGCGGCACATTCGGGACAACCAGCACATGAGCCAGTTTGAGGTCCGCTGGAAGAGGTTGGCAGATTTCCCCCCTCCCGGTTCCAACAGCATAAGCAGTGTTATATAGGAAGAAGGCCACATCAGAGCCGAGCTGGGCTCCAAGTGTTATAAGTGCTTGTTGTGTAAGCGGTAAGCTCCAAAGCCGGCTTAAGCCGATCAGCGCTGCGGCTGCATCAGAAGAGCCTCCCCCTAAGCCTGCGGCAATGGGAATACGCTTGGTTAGGTGGATTTTTGCCCCTTGTTTAATACCTGTTTCTTTTTGAAGCAGCCGGGCAGCTTTCAGGATGAGGTTGTCTTCCCCGCAGGAAAGCTCAGGCAGGTTGCAGGTAAGGATAAGCTGGGTGGAATGAGGCTCAAAGGTGATCTCATCTGCCAAGGTGATGCGCTCGAAGAGTGTTTCTAGCTCGTGGTAGCCGTCAGGCCGCTTGCCAAGCACGCGAAGATACAGGTTGATCTTCGCGTGGGCTCGCATCGCTTACAAAAAATCAAACGCGCGATCCGGCAAAGGGCTGCTTTACACTCAGCACTTGCTTGACAGCCTTGGCAATGTCCTCAGGCATGAGGTGAAAAGCTTTTAACAGTTCGGCAGGGTCGCCCGACGTGCCGAAGCGGTCTTGTGTACCCACAAACCGCATGGGCACGGGCCATTCCTGAACAACCACTTCCGCCACCGCTCCCCCCAGGCCCCCGATAACCGAGTGCTCTTCGGCAGTGACAATAGCACCGGTTTCTTTGGCCGCAGCGATAATGGCACCCCGGTCGATCGGTTTGATCGTATGCATATTAATCACGCGTGCCTGAATATTTTCTAAAGCCAGCGATGCGGCAGCTTTCAAAGCATGATCAACCATCAAACCGCAGGCAATAATAGTCACGTCTTTACCCGCACGCAAAAGCCCTGCGTAGCCAATCGCAAACGCATCTGATTCCTTGGTAATGCACGGTGCGGGCGCGCGCCCTAAGCGAAGATACACCGGCCCGGCGTAGCTGGCACTGGCAATCGCTGCCCGTTTTGCCTCCAGCGCATCACAAGGCACAACAACCGCCATATTGGGAAGCGACCGTAAAACAGTAAATTCCTCGAGTGCCTCCGCGGTAGCTCCGTCAGCACCCACCGAAAGCCCGCCGTGGGATCCAACCACTTTAACGTTGAGCTTTTGGTAGCAAACCGCCATGCGCAGCTGCTCAAGTGTTTTACCGGTGACAAACTGCGAGAAGGAACAAGCAAAAGGAATTTTGCCTGCAATCGCCAGGCCTGCCGCTGCGCCGATCATGTCCTGCTCGGCAATGCCGACTGAGAAAAAGCGGTCAGGGTATTCTTTCTTAAACCAAATGGCCCGCGCCGAATCCTCCAAGTCGCCGGAAAGTGCCACCACGTTGGGATTGGTCTTGCCGAGTTCCAGCAACCCTTCCCCGAATCCGTCACGCGTGGGTTTCTGTTGTCCTGTTGCAACCGCCGCTGCGCTGCCCATCAAACCTTCACCGCCTCGAGTTCCTTTAATGCACGCTCCAATTCATCTGGCTTAGGCGCCACACCGTGCCAGGCGGCGTTCAATTCCATGAATGAAACACCTTTGCCTTTGACTGTGCGCGCAATAACAACTTGCGGCTTGGTCTTAATGGTTTCCGCCTCGTCATAAGCTTTCACCACTTGGGCGATGTCATGGCCGTCGATTTCAATCGCATGCCAGCCAAAGGCGCGCCACTTGTCAGCCAGCGGTTCTATATCTTTGGAATTTTTAACAGGGCCGTTTTGCTGCAGCTGGTTCGCGTCAATGATGGCGCAAACAGAATCAAGTTTGTGGTGGTGCGCCGTCATGGCCGCTTCCCAAACCTGGCCTTCCTGAATTTCCCCGTCGCCCATCAGGCAGTAAATACGGCGCTTGCGTTTGTCCAGCCGGTCAGCCATCGCAATGCCGTTGGCCATCGACAACCCCTGCCCCAACGACCCGGCGGCGATTTCAATGCCTGGGACACACCGGCGCTCCGGGTGGCCTTGCAGCCGCGTTGGATACTGGCGCAGCGTCTGTAATTCTTCCTTGGGAAAATAGCCTTGGAAAGCGAGCACCGTATAAAGCGCCGGGCAGCCATGGCCTTTGGACAACAAAAACATATCGCGATCAGCCCAATCAGGCTGTTTCGGATCGTGGCGCAGCTTGTACCAATACAAACCGATAAGCAATTCAACCATCGATAAGGAGCCACCGGGATGGCCGCTGCCTGCCTTTGCAATCGTGCGCAGGATCGTTTGTCTTAATTCAACCGCCAGTTTCCGGAAGGCGGCAACATCGGGGGCTTTGGGTGGCGGGATCATGGTACCGTCGCTGTTGCCTCGTGTTGTGCTGGAGAAATTTTCTCAAGCTTAAGTTTTACTGATTCCAAATCGGGCTTTAGCTTTAAAGCGCGCTGCCAATTGCGCCGGGCAAGCTCCAACTCCTTCTTGCCGAAATAAGCATCGCCGAGATGCTCAAAAATAACCGGGTCTGAGTCGAGCAGCCGGCTGGCGCGCTCCAAATAAGTGATCGCATCATCCAGGCGGCCCAGCTTAAAATAGATCCAGCCCATACTGTCTACGTAAGCGCCGTTATCCGGGTCAAGCGAAAGTGCGCGCTCAATCAATGCTTTGGCCTCATCCAGGTTGTCCCCAGCCTCAGTATCCAGATAGCCGAGATAATTCATGGCGTCGGCGTGATTGGCTTCAATTTCAAGCGTCCGCCGCAGGTTCTGCCGGGCCAGATCGCGCCGGCCCAATTGATCTAACTGGGCCGCAAGATAAAAGTGCGCTTGCGCGTAATCTTCTTTCAGGTCGACTGCGCGCTGAAACGCGCGCATCGCTTCTCCCGCCTGCTTGGCCTCGCGATACACGATGCCTAAAGCCACGTAAAGCTCGGGCGGATTGCCGAGTTCTTTCAATTTCTTGTTAAGGAATACGGCGGCGTCATCGAAGCGGTTCTGGGCCAGCCAAACACGCACCAAGCCCATAATCGCTTCCACGTCGCGCGGCATCAGATCCAAAACCGCCTGGTACTCTGCCGCCGACTCGGCATAGCGCTTTGCGCTTAAGAGTGCCCTGGCTGCATGATGATAGAGCCTCGGATTAAGCGGCTCCATCCGGATGGCATCTTCATAATGCCCTACAGCGTTGTCAAACTGCCCGTCAAGCTCGTAAGTCAAGCCCATAGCCACCCGGATTTCTACCGCTTCCGGCGCCAATTCAAGGGCGCGTGAAAGCTCTTCGGTCGAATCGCGGTAGCGGTTTAAGCGGCCATATAAAATACCGAGATTAAAATGCAACTGGCTCGTCGAGCCGAACTCAGAAATCAGCCGGTAATAAACATCGATCGCTTTTTGCAGCTCGCCTTGCAGCACATATAAATCAGCCAGCGTGCTGAGTGCTGTCTGGTCTTTGGGCTCGCTCTTTAAAAGCTGCTCGTAAGCCTCGATGGACTTGTCCAAATCGCCCTGCGAGGCGTGCAGCATGGCTATCCATCGCAACGCTTCCGGTTGCGCCGGATCGAGCGTTAAAGCTTTTTGAAACTCGTCAAAGGCGCGCTGGATTGCGCCTTGCTTTAAATAGACGCCGCCGATACGCACATGCAAGAGCGGCGAATGCTTATCGCTGGATAACGCGGCTTGATATTCTTTGATCGCACCGCCCAACTGCCCGGACCGCTCAAGCCATAGGCCGCGTAGATAAGTACCATAAGCTGCCTGCCCGCCGCTGCGTGAACTCCGCAGATTGGCTGTAGCACAGCCCGAAAGCAGCAGGCATGCCACCGCCCCACGAATGAGGCAAGAGCGGCGGCTGGTCAATAGATCACCTTTTTTAGGGGGGTATCAATAATATACTTGCGCACCCCCTCTTTT
>ORMF010065479.1_pt1 | contig 15207 bp, 18 predicted proteins | sample 1779871 | NCBI WGS metagenome assembly ORMF01 (sample SAMEA104232316, study PRJEB22302) | groundwater metagenome | biome: forest; feature: aquifer; material: groundwater | place: USA | collected 2011-08-07 | depth 5.4 m | reverse complement strand
TCGGAACTGCGCACGCCGTCCACCTATTACCTGCGGCCGACACTGAGCCGGGGCACTGGTGGGCTCAGCGTCGAAGCGACGGGCGAACGCATCGCATCGGTTTCAGCGCCCGGCCAGATCGAGTTGATTCTCGACGGCTCTGGATCGATGAGACGCCGGATCGAGGGCCGCATGATGATTGACGTGGCCAAAGAGGTCATGAGCGACGTCATTCAACGGCTGCCGGATGACGCAGCCGTTGCCTTGCGCGTGTACGGCCACCGCATCCGAGAAGGCACACGCGGCGATTGCCAGGATAGCGAGCTGGTCGTCCCGTTCCAGAAGATCGACAAGACGCGCATGGTCGAACAGGTGCGCCGGATCAATGCTCTGGGGACGACGCCGATTGCCTACACGCTGCAGCAGGTCGCACGCGACTTTGCCGGTGCGCCGGGAGAGAAGCTCGTCATTCTGGTTACCGATGGCAAGGAAGAATGTAAAGGCGACCCGGCTGCGGTCGTGGCCGATCTGGTGAAGAGCGGGCTGAAGGTGCGCCTGAACGTCGTCGGATTCGCGCTGGCCGATGCGGCGACGAAGAAAGACATGGAGCGTGTCGCGCAGCTGACCGGCGGAACATTCTTCGACGCCGCGAACCCGAAGGCGCTCACGCTGGCGATCGACCAGGCGCTTTCGGTACCGTACGATGTGCTCGATGCGTCTGGGGCCCGTGTAGGTGGTGGACTCACTGGTCAAAGTCGCACCGACATTCCGGAGGGCATCTATTCGGTCAAGGTGCACGCCGCGGGTGTGCCGATCGAGATCCCAAACGTCAGAATCACGCAAGACGGCCTGACGAGGATTGTTCTGAAGAAAGAAGGCACCCTAGTGGGCGTGCAAGTAGTCGACCCGTAATAAAGTTCCGTCTCGGCGAAAGACCTACATCGCCCAACCGAGCGGAGGTCCTGGAAGACCAGGGTTGATCGGATTGGAAAGCTCCTTGACTCCTTGTCGAAGAAGGGTCTCGAGCCCGTCCTTAGCCATCTCTTCAGTCCCCTGTACCAACCTGTGCACCACAAGCTCGTCGTCCACCACGACGAGCACGTTTCCCTGCCGATTCACGTAGATGTATTCCCCATGCAACCCGTCATCGGTGACGGCGACGGTCGTGCCTGTTCGCGAGTCGATCTTCCACCACGCGAGCCGCGTTGTACCATCGAGATCGATGCCCCGCTGGGGAACTAACACGAGCGAGGTGCCAGCCGCGTCTGCATCTTCCCGCAGCCGCGTGAGCGCATCATCGGCCGTTTGCTTGAGTTGACCGACATCTCTCGGCAGCAGCAGGATGGGAACACCCTCGGCGGTTGCTCGCTCCATCAATGCGCTAGTGCTGAGACTCGAGGCGAGCTCCGTCGTTTGCGTCTGATCCCCGACCACGGCCTCGACGAGCACCCGTTCGATGGTGCCCTCGAGAATTCCTTTGAAGAGTCGTGCCTCGGCTGCCGCCTCCGGATGCGGACCAAGCGCGACGGCCCGCGCCTCGGTCTGCCGCAGATCTAAGGCCAGCCGCCTGCCGGCACGATCTTTCGTTATTGCGGTGATCAACAGTCGAGGAGCGTCCGGGTAGAACACGACGATCGCGTCGGCGGGTCGCTCGAGTCGCTGAAGCATTGCATCCGAGGCGATCGTGAATGCCACATTGACGCGTCGCAGTGCGATCTGAAGATCGGATACCCGCTGGCCGCCGCTCGGAGGCGTGGCTGAGGCTGCTGCCAGGTGATGGACATCGACGCGACCGGTTGTGAAGAAGAGATCGAAAATCGCATTCGCCATGTCCGGAGCGTTCGGCGCCTCGGTTCGCTGTCGCACGTCGTCCGCAGTCAGACGTTGTCCGGCGGCGCGGCGCGTGCGGCCGACAAGGTCGAACAGTTCGCGACGAACGGTCGCGCGGCTACCATTCGGACCGATGAAATCGACGTCGACGTACTCCGCGGTCGCGAGAGTCGCCGTTTGCGGCGTTCCTCCGCCACCCAATAGCACGTCAATGCTGCCGATTCCGGTTGTCTTGAGCTTCGGCGCAAACGGTTCGCCGGCGCGCAACTGACCGCCGGCACTGAGCAACACAGGCTTGATCCGGCCCGTGCTCGACAGGGCGGCGGCGAGCGCGGCCTGAACGCTCGTTGCAGGCGCCTGCCAGTTCTCAGGTTGGTGAGAAAGCACGAGATCGACGCCCGACAGATCGGCCGCTCGGTTGCGGAGCGTGAGGATCGTGCGCGTCGACGTCTGGTCCCCCGTGTACTCTTCGAGCGTGACGCGCAATTCCACGTGATGGAAAAGGTCCTCGTTCAACGCGTCTGGCGTCTCGTCGGCGTGCGTGTAGGTTTGGCCGATCGCCGAATCGGAGAACAGCGGGTCGAGGTCCGTCCATGTGCCGTCCCTGAGCCATTGCACCCAGTAGTGCGCGCGCGCCTCGTCCACGAGTTGCTCCAACGTGGATTCGGGTGTGGTCCCGAGCTGTCGTCCCGCTTCCCTTAATTTCTGATGAATAGCGGCGTAATCGCGCCGCGTCGCTGCGACAAGGGTCTTTGCCGCAGCACTGAAGCGTGACGCCGCATCGCGCGCAGGCGTATCCATCATCAGCGGCGGCCGCCGTGCCCAAATAGACCGTACGAGCTCTTCGGCGGTCACCTCGGGCAAAGTGCCGCGCGCGAAGCGCACGCGGTGACCCGAGGCCCGCAGCAGGGCCGCAACAAGCGTCGCGCGATCCACCGAGTTGCCAGCCATCGCCAGCAGCGTGCCGCGCGGGCCGCGGAGGCAGCCGGAGTAGACCTCATACGCAATTTCATCGCGCACCCAGTTGAAGATGCGAGTTGGATCGTTTCCGAGTGCGGCGGCGAAGTGCTGCGGCTCGACGTGGGTCAGGTCAAAAGTGCGCGGCACGGGAAGTTTCAGCGAGTTGGCAGGCTGCCTGCGCGTCCCCGGGCCGCGATTGCTGATCGACACATTCCCTGATGCGGTAGGAGACGCACTCGAAGGGGTTTCAGATGATTGCGAGTCGGTGGGGCCGGTTCCGCAGCCGCGGCACGCGGTGACGGTGCCCGCCGCCACAGCCAGCGCGAGCATCAGGATGGTTCTCCTCATACAGGCTCCTATGGCTCGGCCCCTATCCGTCGACATGGCCGGCGTGATGGCAACGGCGCGAACCGACGAGAACAATGAGGGCTCTTCGGGGACGAAGGTATTCTCGGGGTGGGATGGAGTCAAGAGCCGTTGCGCGGCTTATTTCGCGTAATTGAAACTCCGTTCAGACCGTCACACTACCATCCACGCGGCTGTGCCGCGACCTCGGAGAGGCGTCACGGTCGCGTCAGGCGTGGTGACGGCGAGGTGGGCTACTTGCGAGCGACGATCTTCTCGACGTCCGCCAGGCTCAGCATCAACGTCATCGGATCAATGGGTGATGCGGTGAATCCATAGCGCTCATAGAACCGCTTCGCATCAGCGGAAATCGCGTGCAGCAGCATGGCGCGAACTCCAACGATACTCGCTGCCTGTTGCGTGCGCAGCACGCTGTCCCGTAGTAGCGCTGCTCCGAGCCCCTTGCTCTGGAACGCTTTGTCCACGGCTAACCGGCCAAGAATCATGACCGGAATCGGGTCGGGCATGTTCCGCCGGATTCTTCCAGTGGCCTGCTCCCCTGACACCGCGCCGGTTGCGAGCGCGTAGTAGCCGACGACGCGGCCGCCAGCGGTCACAACGTACGTACGGGATGCTCCCCGTTCTTCGTTCACGAGTGCCCGCTTCTTCAGCCAATCATCGAGCACAGGCACGCCTGACTCGAACGCCGACACGTCATGACCGTCGTTCAGGTGTTCAGGTGCGCCGATCTCATCCTCGCGCTGGATCATCGCTCCCAGGGAGCCTTGATCGACAGCAGGCGGCGCAGCCGAGGGTTCTCGGAGGGTGACTTGTCCAGTGCGTCCGTGAAGCGTTTGAAGCCTTTCTTGTCGAGCAGAAAAAACCGCTGATCGAGCAATACCGACGTTGCCTCGCTACAAGCCGCGTCGAGCATGAATTCCGACCGATTCTTTCCGAGCGCTTGAGCGGCCCGATCGATCAGCGTCCGCCTTCGTTCGTCCGCCCGAAGATTGATCGTGATCCCCCGCCCTTCCTGCGTTGCCCGTGCTGGCATTGACTTCACCTCCACGCATACCCACAATGAGTGTACACGTTTGTACACACGTTGGCAACACATTTGCGCGTCAGCATCGAGGTGAACAACGCATCCAAGACGGACCGCCCGCGTGCCGAAACACGCGAACGGCCCTGGAAGATTTCCTCGTCAACCTCCGGAACCTGCCGTGTTGGGTGGACGGGCACCTGTCCGGAAACGTCTTTGGCGCCAAGTTCTCACGGGACTACTGGCTTCACATTTTCAAGCACGGGACTGCCCAGAACGGGACGCCGGTTCTCACCGCACCGCTGGACATCAAGAAGATGATCACGGTGGCCGGCGGAGAGCCGGTGGGCGTCTAGGACCCGGCCCGCTCGATCGTGGCCACAATCACAAACTTCCCATGTGTCGATGAGCGGGGCAGAGCATCCCCTGCGACGCCTACGGCAACAACGTCGCGCTACGCTGTCGGGGCTGCGGTCATCCGGTCCTGGCCATTGCACGCGAACACCAACGTGGATCGGCTGCCGCCCATTCGCACACGGCCTACTCCGGATGAACATCCGGTGGACTGCCGCTGTCGTCGCCACCGGCCGGCACGGGGCGATGTGAGGAGTGCTAGGTAAACCCTGCGCGACTAAGAGTCGACCAGTGGCATTCCCGTTGAGCCTCACGTGAAGCGGCGGTATCCTTGGCTACGGAAAGGCGGGTCAAGTGCCAACTAGGAATCGATTGAACGACTCCGGTGTGTCGCGTCGCGACATGATCCGGCTCGGCGCAGGCGGCCTGGGATTCGGCCTCTTCGGCGGTATCGGTCCCGTGCCATCCGTCCTGCGGCAGGCGAGCGAGGCATCGGCGGCCACCCAGTCGGGCAGGATTCTGGTGGTCTTCGAGTGGTTCGGCGGCAACGACGGGCTGAACACCATCGTGCCCTACGGCGACCCGACGTACTACAAGCATCGGCCGACGATCGGCATCAAGGAAAAGGACCTGCTCACGATCGACGCGCACGTCGGCTGGCACAAGTCGATGAGCGGTATGAAACAGCTGTACGACGAAGACAAGGTGGCCATCATCCAGGGCGTCGGCTACGACCACCCGTCGTTCTCGCACTTCTCGTCGGTCTCGTTCTGGCACACGGCAGCCCCCAACAGCGGCAACGAGTACGGCTGGATCGGGCGAACGGCGTCGGCGCTGGATCCCGCCGGCGCACGCCCGAACATGATCGTGAACATTTCCGATAGCCAGACGCTGGCGGTGAAGGCGGAAAAGCACGTGCCCCTGGTGTTCATCGACCCGACGAAGTTCCAGCGCGGTGTGTTCGCGCAGGAGAAGGCGGTCCTCGACACGTTGAGCGCGCCGTACGCCCCTGTGGGCGACGCGCACAAGTATGTGCTGGAGGTCACCAGGAGTGCGGCGCAGGCCTCCGAGGTGGTACGGGCCGCCTGGAGTCAATACAAAGGTAAGGACAACCCGGATCTGCGGCTGCTCGATCTGGATAAAGTCGCGGCGCTGATCGAGGCGGACTTCCCGACGACGCTGTATTACGTGCCGCTGCGCAACAGCCTGTTCGACACGCACGTGAACCAGGCGTCGCCCCACGATCGACAGCTCCAGTACTGCTCGGACGCCATCGCCGGCTTCTTTCAGGAGATGAAAAGGATCGGCAGAGCAGAAGATGTCGTCATGTACGTCCACAGCGAGTTCGGCCGCCGCGTGCCGGAGAACACCAGCCTGGGGACGGACCACGGCACGGCACAAGTGAACTTCGTGATCGGCAATGCCGTGAAAGGCGGTCTCTATGGGAAGGCGCCGAGTCTCACGAACCTGGTGCTCGGCGACAACCTCGAGAGCACGACCGACTTCCGTCAGGTGTACGCCACCTTGATTCAGGAGTGGATGGGCGCCGACGCCGCGACAGTGCTTCGACAGAACTTCACAACAATGGACATGTTCCGGGCCTAGCGCACGGGTGGAGGAAGCGATGGTCACTCGCATGGGCTGGTCCCCGGGTCCGGCGGCCTGGAACGACGACTTGGGCCCCATGACTACCACCGATTGGAACTACGACCGCGCCGCGCATCTGCTGACGCACGCCGGTTTCGGCGGCACGCCGGCCGAGATCCAGAAGCTGGCTGACGCGGGTCTCGAGCGCGCGGTCCGCTCGCTGGTGCACTACGAGAGCATCCCGAATCCGAAGATGCAGCCGTTCCTCGAGTCGGGGCTGTGGGATCCGACGCTGAACGGGTTCCCGGAAAGCCGGCCCGAAGCGACAGACCGGGCGGACAAGCGCGGCATCTCGATGGGGATCGAGAGCAAGCCGTCCGGCAACCGTCCGGTGCAGCCGATCTCCGACCGCTTCTTCTACTGGCTGCGGGCGACGATGCTCGAAACGCGCCGGCTGGGGTACTGGTGGGCGAACCGGATGCTGCAGACCACGCATCCCGTGGAACAGAAGATGGCGCTATTGTGGCACGGCCACTTCGCCACCCACGAGAACAAGGTCCGCGACTACCGGAAGATGATGCAGCAGATCGACCTGTTCGAGCGGGGCGCGACGGGTAACCTGCGCGACCTGACCATCAAGGTCGCGCAGAACCCCGCGATGCTGTACTTTCTGGACGCGCAGTACAACGTCAAGGGCGCGCCGAACGAGAACTTCGCCCGCGAGGTGATGGAGCTCTTCACCATGGGCGTCGGGAACTACTCGGAGAAGGACGTGCGCGAATGCGCCCGCGCATTCACGGGGTGGTACTTCGACAACCTCGCGTTCAAGGTGGACCCGGACAAGCACGATGCCGGGGTGAAGACGTTCCTGGACCGGACCGGGAACTTCGACGGCGTGGATCTGCTGAAGATCATCTTCGAGCAGCCGGTGACCGCGGAATACCTGGCCGGCAAGATCTATCGCTTCCTGGTGCGGGACGAGTTGTCCCCAGCGCTGCGGAAGAAGCTCGGCGCAGTCCTGCGAGACCACAACTACGACGTCAAGCCGCTGCTGACGGTCATCTTCGCCTCGAAGGACTTCTACAGCCAGGCGAGCTACGGCGGCCACACCAAGGGACCGGTCGAGCACATGGTCGCCATGATGAAGCACCTCGGCGTCGACACCATGCCGGGGGTGCCCGACTTCAATCAGTCGACCATTTCGATGGGCCAGCATCTGCTGAATCCGCCGTCGGTGGCAGGCTGGGCTGGCGGAAAGGCGTGGATCACGCCGGGCTTACTCATTTCCCGCGGCAACGTCGCGCGCGAGGCCCTGATCCCCGACATGACCGGATTCAGGGACTGGAACTTCATCGCTGGCAGCGACGACATTCTCGGTCGCCGGCTGCGCGACGGGTACGACATCGGCGCGGCCACGGCGGTCAACGACCCCTCCAGCATGAGTACATTCGACCGGGTCGCCCTCGAGCGCGACGAACGGTTCAACACCCGGATCTCTGGCTACGTGGGCTGGCAGCAGGCTGCCCGCAAGCTCATTCCGACGCCGCGCCACGCGGCCCAGTTCGACCTCACCGAGATGGTGCTGGAGAGTGGCGCAAAGACGACCGCCGAAGCGATCGAGTATCTGATGTGGCGGACGCTCCGCGTACCACCCGCAAAGGCAACGCGCGACACCTTCGTGGCGTTTCTGACGAATGAGCTGGGGACGGACAACCTCGATCGCGCAAAGACCTACATGGAAGATGCGCTGCGCATGGCGATGCATCTGGTGATGAGCACGCCTGAGTACCAGATCGTGTGAGCCCTATCCATTTCACCTTCGGTTTCGACCCGCACGGTGGCGTACGCGGAGTGGACACGCGCGCTATCTGAGTCGACCCTCACGTACGCCCGTCGAGACATCGGGAAAGTAGAAAGAGCCCGTGGAAACTGGGCTCTGACAGGTGGTGCGGAAGGGGGGACTCGCTCTTGACGAGGTTTTCAGATCGGGCCGAATTCTCACGATTTCGCTCGATCGCGATCCGTCAGAAGCGTCAGATCCGCACGAAAGCCGAGCTGGACCCCCGTATTGCCCCCACGAAAAGCAATGCGCTCAGCCCTGGATCGCGCTCAGCAACGACGCTCTGACTCGCGCTGGTACTTCGATCGGGACGAACCGATCCGCCGAGAACAGATAATCCTCGCCGCTTTCATCGATGACCCGGAGATCGCCATCGCGCTCCGCCTCGATGTCCGGCAGAACGGTGTAGATCTTGTTGCGCTCAAGCGATGCCTCGTACCCAGCGTTCCGCACGCAGACCGCGAAACGTCGTCGCCGTACGCTTCGCGTTTGAGACCTAATCGAGGTACCGCTTGCGTTTGAGGTCCTTCTTGCCGATGCCATGCGCCTCATACCAAATGCAGTTCCGCCAGCCGAACGCGGCCGTTCCGTAGCCGGATTCGTGCGGTGCCTTTCATCTTCCTCCAGCGACCCTTGCCATACAAGCGTCGGAGCCGAGGCAGATTGCGGATTCCACGGCCCGTCGCAATCGTCTCGATGTCCTCGATCTCCCCGACAAGTTCGAAGTCCATGCCGACGCGATTCTAGCGGTTCCTGGGAGTCGTAGGTCGATGTACATCTGGACGTGGCGGACGCCTGTGCTAGGACCGTCGGCCGACCTCATTCCTCGCCACATCGCGACTACTCTCGGGAGTGATACAACTGGCGCGCGGCCGTATCCGCGTTATCGCGGTGGCAGCGATTGTCGTCGTCGGACACCCCCATCGGTTAGATGTGGATTTCTGCTTCCGCGCATCCGCCCCGTAGTGTTCGATCTGGGCGGCTCCGCCGTACAACATTGATGAGAGCTGGGCGACACTGGATGCTGCTTCGTCAACACGCGAGATCGCAAGAAGTGATAGACGTACGATCCCACGCAGAATCTTCCCTGGCCGACAATTGGCTCGGAGCGGTAAAGCCGTGTTGGCGAACAAAGTTTAGTGACGATCGCGACAGCCTCTCCCCGCGCCTGAGCCAGCATACTGGCGTCCGCTATGTCAGCAACACGACGGCGCCCGTGATCACCAGCGCGCCGGCCCATAGCCAATCCAGGTTGATCCAGGCCGTGCGTAGGAGCCTCAGACCCAGCTTCCGGTATACCACGCACGCCACAAGGGCCGTCACGAGTAGATACCCCAGCGTATGGATGCCAACCGCCATCGCATTGGTCCAGGGCACGCCGGTATCTCTTGCGACCATGTGCTCGGCATGCTCGCTGGCCGCGACGGCCGGCACGCCGAGGACGAACGGCAGCACCATGAAACCAGCCCCGTGCGCCGACGCCATCAGAAATGACCACACCGTCAGATCGCGAAAGCCGACTTGCATGCCGCCAAATCGCGGATGCCGATGACGCCACAGGCGGTGAAGCCCCAACATCATCAAGATCGAAGCGACTGCGATCTTCATTGCATCGAGCGGTATTACGACCCCTGCCAGCCCCGCCGCAAGCACGACGACTCCAACGGCCACGGCGTGCCCGAGCGCAATGGGCGGCAGGGCACCCAACACGCCCCGCACGTGACCCTGTTGCATCCCCAATGCCACGGCGAACAGCCACCCCATACCGGGGTTGATTCCGTGGTACCCGCCAAGCACCAGCATCGCGGTCCATTCCATGACGATCTCGCCCTCGTGTTCAGGCGTAACAGTACGAGTCCGACGACGCGTCGCCGCCTTCGAGCCGGACCCGTGTGTCCGTACTTCCCTGCGAGCAGGAGCTCAGGGTTGACGCCATCCTTCACCATGCTCGGTGTGCCCCAGGTGCTGGTGACCATGGTGTCCAGCCCGAGGTGCCACCAGATGTCATACGCCAGCTCCTGTGGTCCGCGGTCGATTTCCCACCGACCCCGAATGTCAAACGTTTCAGGATCCATGATGAACGTGCCGCCGGGACCATTGCCATCGGGCGCACCCAACGCACTCAGGAAGACGCCGTCCGGTCCGCAGTGGACCGTGTGCGGTGCAGCGTAGCCCGTCCGCTGAGCAACCGTCTCGGGTTCGATCACCTTCACGATCTTCGGTTGGCGCGGATCCGGTTTTGTGTCGAGGATGTGGATGCGCGATGAATTGATCCCCGGGACGATCAGATAGCGCCGTTGCATATGCGGGTGCGGTGCGTACGGGCAGAGGCAGGAACTGCAGGCGTTCCAGCCGAAGTGATGCAGTTCGTCGCCCGCGTGGGACATGTCCGTCTGACCAACCAGACGGCCGTAGCTCTTTGAGTCGGGATCGACGTCTACAACACCAATCGCATCGGCGCGTCCTTCCTTCAGGGGGTTGATGAGCGCTAGGTAGGCGAGCTTCTCCGGAGGCGACTGCAGCGCCATCGTCGGCGACGGATAAAATGTCGGATCCGGTTTCAGTAGTGGCATCGTCGGGTCCCTCCTTGTCGTGAGCCCTCAATGCAACGCGGATCCTGCGGATTCTGCCTTTCTCACGATCCGCCAGATCCGCACGAACACCGCCGTAGAGACGCGTATTGAGCACGTGGTGATGTTGAGTTGCCGATCCCTCTATGGGTCGTCGGGACGGTCGAGCACGACGTCATCCCCCATGCGCACTGTTCCGCCGCGCACCACGTCGGCATCGAGCGCAAGCCGTCCGCCGAATCGGCGGCCGATGTCGCGAAGCACCTCCGGATCACGCTCGAGGGTGGCTGGATCAACCGTCGTCATCGTGCAGCGGCCGCGCAGGGCGTCGAGCCGCACCAGCGTGTCTGCGATCTGCAGCTGCGCGCCTGGCCAGAGCGTTTCGGCCATCCCCTCGACCCCTCCAATGAGGATGTTCGGGCGAAGGCGTCGGACGTCCCGTCCGAACATCGCCACAGCTCCATCGGTCGCCACGAGCAGAGGCAGGATGTCGAACCGCTCGAGACCTTCGTCCGCTTCGAGCCACGCATCGTCGCCGGCGGCGTTCTTAATCAGAGCCAGGGCTTCCGGGCTGGCCCACGGATGACCGTTGATGCGGGGACGCGCGTCGGACCCCAGCGTCCCCCGTAGCCCCAGCAGCCGATGATGCCGGCGTGAGGTGCGAACGCCCTCGGGACCGCGCACGTGCACGACGCGGTCTCCCGGGATGCCCTCTGGCGTGAGTGTAGCGACCGGCAGCGGCTCGCCCGCCAGCGACTTCACGGGGTAGCGCCACAACCCCGCCACCCGCAGTGTCATCTGAACCTCAAACGAAGCGTCAGACATGAGATGCCGCGCTGGTGCTGAATGTGACAGCCCCCTAATTCGTCGGCCACTGCTCCATTGGTTGTCACGGAGGTCCCCGACCGGCATCACAACAACTGAAGCCGGGTGATCCGGCCGAAAGGAGCCTCGGAATGGAGAAGCGCATCGCCTGCGACGATGTCGTGCCTGGGTGTGCGTTTACCGCAACGGCCGCCACCGAAGAAGAGCTGTTGAAGAAGGTCATGGCGCACGCGTCGCAGGCTCACGGAGTCACCGAAGTGACGTCGGAGCTGGCTGCCAAGGTCAAGTCCGCGATCAGAGACCACGTCCACGCGAAGTAGACTGACCCTCATGGCTGTTCCAGAGAAGGCGACCGACGAGGCGCTGGCTTCACGCGCCGCCCTCGGGGACAACCATGCGTTCGACGAGATCACGATCCGGTACCAGGACCGTGTCTATCGTCTCGCCTGCCGACTGGTCGGGAACGACGACGCGCCGGACGTCATGCAGGAGGGGTTTCTGTCCGTGTATCGCAACCTCGCCTCGTTCCGGCATGAGTCGCGGTTCGGCACGTGGCTGTATCGCATCGTCACCAACGCGGCGCTGATGCACCGGCGGGCTCGCACACGCCGGCCGGTCGAATCGCTGGAGGCGTTTCTGCCCGAATTCGACGTGACGGGCCGCCATCGCCACGCGCCAGCGGAGCTGCAGGTCGCCACGCGCGCTGACGAACTGCTCGATCGGCGCTTCCTCGCGGAACAGGCGACGGCTGCCCTCGATCGACTGCCGGACCTCTATCGCAGTGCATTCGTGCTGCGCGACCTGGAAGAGCTCAGCACGGCTGAAGTCGCTCAAGTGCTCGGCATAGAGCCGGCGACGGTGCGCCAACGCGTCCACCGTGCCCGATTGATGTTGCGCGGCTACCTGAGCGCGCTGGCGGGAGTGAAATCATGACGGATATCTCCTGCCAGACCGGCGTCGAGCTTCTGATGGACTACCTCGAAGGCGTCGTGCCCGAGGACGTGCGCACGATCCTCGACTCGCATGTGGCCGGGTGCCCGAAGTGCACCGCCTTCGTCGCCTCGTACCTGGCGACGCCTCGCATCCTGCGTGACGCAACGGCGGCGGCCGTGCCTCCTGAGCTTCAGCGATCGCTCCTCGCCTTTCTGCGTGCGCAGCGAGGCGAGGGGCCACGTCAGAAGGACTGAGAGGGAATTCACCAACGGGAACACGATGGCACCTCCTGCGCGTCGCGGCTGGACCCGAACGTGGTGCTCAGCGCTCCATTCCTCTTAGCCTCATCACCCGCGATACGTTCCTGACGGCGCAGTGTTTAGGTTTGCGTCGGCCGAGCGACGTTCCGGAACGTCTCAATCCGTCTTCGCCGCCGCAAAATGCGGTTCCAACGGGCGAATGTTAGGTCACTGCTCAGAAGGCAGAGTCGCTGTGGGTAACTTGATTTAGTCCAGGAGCTTCTCGGAGATTCTCCGACGCGACGAGCCAGAAAGACGCTCGCGGTGAGTGACATTTTGAGTGACATCGCGACATTTGATGAGAAAGCCAACGTCGACCGACCATCGTGAATGTCGCCGCCGGTCATCGGGTGGCGAGCAAAGAACTCGGCGACGCCTCGGGCAACCGGCTCTGGGCGCTGCATGTGCAGCAGGTGAGCCACGCCTTCAATCCTGCAGTCCTCGACCTGTGGGAACCAGGAATGAAGCAGCTCGTGGCTATCCACGAACAGCTGATCCGTCTCCATACCAAGCACCGAGAGCACCGGCCGGGAGATGGACGCTGCCTGATCGGCGCCAAACTGCCATGCTGTGAGGGCCGGCAGATAGCTCGCGAAGAAATTGTCGACGTTCTCGTTCGTCATCGCCTGGGCCACGCCGCCGGGGACGTGTTTCTCGATCACCTTCCGGCAGGTCTCCCAGTCGAGGCTGCATACGACGCTCAGGAACCCCGCCATTGCCCCGTCGCGATCACCCGAGCCGTAAGCCGCCAGAGCAGGCCCCGCCTTCTCGAAGAAGGCTCCAGCGCTCGGTGCGCCCACCAGCGGCGGCTCAAAAAGGGCCAGCGTCTGAACGATGTCAGGACGGTCGACAGCCAGTTGGAGGGCGATGGCAGCCCCGGTTGAGTGACCGGCGACATGCGTGCGACGGACATCGAGATGGCCGAGCAGCGCGGCGGCATCGGCCGCATGCTCTGCGAAGCTCACTGGCGCAGCGCCATTGGTGCTGCTGGCTAGTCGCCGCTGGCGGAACGTGATCAGGCGGTAGCGCTCGACCAGCGCCTTCTCTGACAACAATGGCAAGAAGCTGTCCGCGATGGGACCCGTGCTGATCAGTAGGACCGCTCGCACGCATCGCGGCGGTGTTCGAAAGCAAGGCGATGGCAGCGGGCGCGGCCCTCGCGCATGGAATTGCGGAACTTACTCGCGCCCCTTTCCGCAGTTCCTTGGGGACGCACCCTCGTAATGCCCTCGCGCGAGAGCGATCGATTCACACGAAGGATTGAATGATCGAGAGTTAAGTTGGTTTGCGGAAGGGGGGACTCGAACCCCCACGGTCTTGCTACCGCCAGCCGCTCAAACTGATTGACTTGCTGTGCTGATGTGAACTGACTCGTATTCTGTGGACAGATGGTGGGCAGGATCGCGCTGAAGCGAACGCCTGCGACGACTTTATTCGTACACATTCGCACACGCCTCTGCCAGGCCCTTCCTTGTATACACCAGCCCCGCCCCCTCCCGCCGCCGGACGGACTAGCGGCAGCCCGCGCAGACGCCGTGCAACCGCACGTCTCGGCGATCGACCTGAAAACCGTCCAGCTCGGTCCGCCGCCGGTTGATCCGGACATCCAGCCTGGATAGGTACAGGTCCCAGACGTGTCCGCACCTGTGGCAGACGAAGTGGTGGTGATCGTCGGGGTTCAATTCGAACCGGACCGCGGTGCCGGCCACCTCGAGCGTTCGGATCAGCCCCTCGCGCACCAATTCCTGGAGGTTCCGGTAGACGGTGGCGTGCGACACGGTCGGCAGCACCTCCCGTACGCGCTGCACCATATCGTCGGCCGTGGGGTGGCCCATCGCCTGGCTCAGCACGCGGAGCAGCACCTCCCGCTGCGGCGTCAGCCGAAGCCCGCGATCCGCGCAGCCCGTGCGTAGATGCGTGTAGCGGTCGGCGGAGGAGCGACGGGACATGTCACGTGCAGGTTAGCTTGGCCCACAGGCAGTAACAAGTACTTTCTCCGTCAACGTACTACTTGATAATAATTATTGTCAGAGGCTACACTCGCTCCGCTAGACGATTCCCCCGAGATTGCCGGGCTCTTCCGCGACTCGGCCGAGGGTGAATGTCTTTGATCTCTAGGCGCCGAAGCGTCAGCCTGTCGGAACGGGTTAATAGCACCAACCATGATCGGAGAGAAAATGGACACGGAAGCCAAGTGCCCAGTGACGAGCGGCGCTCGTAGACACACAGTAGCTGGGGGCCTTACGAACGCAGGCTGGTGGCCGAATCAGTTGAACCTGAAGATTCTTCACCAGTACTCGCCGCTGTCCGATCCCATGGGCAAGCAGTTCAACTACGCGAAGGAGTTCAAGAGCCTCGACCTTGATGCCGTGATCAAGGACCTTCATGCCTTGATGACGGACTCGCAGGACTGGTGGCCGGCCGACTTTGGCCACTACGGGCCGTTCTTCATCCGCATGGCGTGGCACAGCGCAGGCACGTACCGGATCGGCGACGGCCGCGGCGGCGCCGGTTCCGGCACGCAGCGCTTTGCGCCTCTCAACAGCTGGCCGGACAACGTGAACCTCGACAAGGCGCGCCGGCTCCTCTGGCCGATCAAGCAGAAGTACGGCCGGAAAATCTCCTGGGCCGACCTCATGATTC
>ORMF012468567.1_pt1 | contig 15211 bp, 11 predicted proteins | sample 1779871 | NCBI WGS metagenome assembly ORMF01 (sample SAMEA104232316, study PRJEB22302) | groundwater metagenome | biome: forest; feature: aquifer; material: groundwater | place: USA | collected 2011-08-07 | depth 5.4 m | reverse complement strand
GGTCGGTCCGAATGGCGTGGTCCGGGGAAAGACGACCCGGCTGACCCTCAGTGGCGGACAGATCAGTGATGCGTTGGCTGTATTTTTCGATGATCAAGCCATCGCCGGAACGATTGTCTCTCCGCCGGATTCCAACAAGGGGATCCTTCGCGTGGATGCCAACATCGGCCCGGCCGCCCGGATCGGCGTCCACCGCGTATTCGTGCAGTCCCCCCATGGAACCACCGGGTCGGCGCCTTTTGCCGTCGGCGATTGGCCGGAGGTGGCTCAGTCCGAGCCGAATGACAAGCCGGACCAGGCCCAAAAGATATCTACGCCGTGTACGGTCGTGGGAGCGATCGACCAGCCCGGAGACGTCGACAGCTACCGAGTCGAGGCCAGAGCGGGTGAGGAGCTAGTGTTCGAAGTCGTCGCCCAGCCGCTGAGGTCGAAGCTTCAGCCGGTGCTCCAATTGCTCGATTCCTCCGGCAAATTGCTCGTCGAAAGCCAGACCAAGCCGGGCCGGCCCGATACGCTGATGGGATATCATTTCACGACCGCCGGGAGTTACGTCCTGCAGCTCCGGGATTACGAGGGTGCAGCGGGCGGGGACGTATTCTATCGGCTGAACATCGGCGAGTTTCCAGTAGTTACGAGCGTGTACCCAACAGGCATTCAGAAGGGCACGACCACAGACGTTTCCGTTCGTGGATTCAACCTCAAGAGTCAAACCACCGCGAAGATAACGGCCCCGGCAGACAGCTCCTGGGGCCGAACCACGGATCTGCAGCTCCAGGCGCCGGACGGTCCACTCCTCCATCCCGCTCGCCTGGCAGTCGGGGCCGATCCGGAAGTGATGCAGACCTCGGGTAATACATTGGATAAAGCGCAGCAATTGACGACCCCCGTGACCGTGAACGGGCGGTTGTGGAGCGGGTCTCAGTCAACCCTCAACTCTCAACCCTCAACTCTCAACTCCCTTTCCCACTACTACCGCTTTGCCGCCCGGAAGGGACAAAACCTGGTGCTGGACGTGATGGCCAGGCGGCTGGGTTCGCCGCTGGATTCCGAGATCGAGATTCTGAATTCCCGCGGTAAGCCGGTAGAGCAGGCGGTGCTTCGAGCCGTCGGCAAGACCGAAATGGTGCTCAACGACCGGGACTCCGCCACGAATGCGCTGCGGCTGCAGGTTTGGGACGATTTTCACCCCGGCGATTTTCTCATGGTGGGGCGTGAGGTCATCAAGATTCTGCGCCTGCCGAACGGTCCGGACGAAGACGTATTCTTCCGTACCAGCGGAGGGCAAAGGCTGGGCTACTTGGGAACAACGCCGGAGTACCACAGCCTGGGGTCGGCCGTTTACAAAGTGGAGGTCCATCCTCCCGGCAGTAAGTTCTCACCGAACGGGTATCCGATGACCAGGCTGTACTATCGGAATGATGATGGCGGTCCGCTCTACGGCAAGGATTCTTATGTAACGTTCACGGCGCCGGCGGACGGGGATTATGTCGTCCGGTTGACGGATACCCGCGGCGAACAGGGAGACGACTTCGTCTATCGGCTGCAGATCCACGAACCCAGGCCTGATTTCCGCCTCGCCATGAACCCCGAGCACCCGAATGTGCCACGAGCGGGCGGGCCAGTCATCGAGGGCGCGTGCGATCGGTTCGAGGGGTTCGACGGGGAGATCGAAGTTCGACTGGAAGGCCTTCCGGCCGGATTCACAGCGACCAGGACCACGATTCAATCGGGGGAGAATGCGGCCTCGATTCTGATTTTGGCCTCGCCTGACGCTGAGACGCCGAAACTCCCGATGCCAAGCCCCATCCGCCTGGTCGGGCAGGCCAGGATCGGCGGCCGCGAGGTGGTCCACGCCGTCGAACCGGATAACGGAGCGCGGCAGATCACGGTGCTGCCGGAGCCCGACGTGAAGGTGACAACGGACGTGCGCGAGGTCGTGATCCATCCGGGCGAGGAAGTGGACGTCGAAGCGATCGTGGAGCGGCAGGGGAAGTTCGGAAATCGCGTGCCGATCGAAGTGAAGAACCTTCCTTTCGGGGTGAAGGTGCAGAATATCGGATTGAACGCGATCCTGGTGACCGAGGAGGACAGTTCTCGGAAGTATACGCTCTACTGCGAGCCGTGGGTAAAGCCCATGACGCGCGTCTTCTACACAATCGCCAATGTGGAAGGCGGGGTTGCAAACGCGGCACTGGCGCTGGTGCTGCGGGTCGAGCCGGCCGTGCACTCCGGGGCGCTCGGCCAAGGTGGCCGGACCCCCAAACCGTAGACTGAGGGCAGACGAAAGACCGCAGCCGGGAGAGCGACTTTGCTCTCCCGGCTGCATGGTTTCTCAGGCACGGCGGGGTGCCATGTCGGCACATGGTGTGCCCGGCGGAAATGAGCTGACAGCCTTCAAGGTACTGGCGCTGATCATTGGATCGGCTCCCGAACCATCGATCGTGTCAAACCCGAGGTTCCCTCTCCGCGGCTTCGTTATCTTCGCCGCGGCTTGTCGCATTGTCCTGTTGTCTTATGCGGATATCCTCCTTTGCCGTTAATCCTCTCACGAAACCGAACCCTCAGATCGAAGGACTACTCCCCCTTCAGGGCTGTTGAGGTCAGGTCCACAGCGGTGGAGGTCGAACCCCAGATTACCTGGTCATCGGTCCATATGTCCGTGCCCCAGATAACCTGGCTGCCCCACAGAATGTTGGTCCCCCAGAGCACATTGCTGCCCCAGATTACCTGAAGCGTCGGCAGGTCAGGGTCGCCCCAGAACACGCCGGTGCCCCAGAGGACTGTGCTCAGATCGACCTTCACGTTCCCGGCCGCGTCCCGGTAGAGCCTGGGGCTCACCGCGTAATTGCCTAGAGTTGTCGCGCAACTGAGCGCGGCTGGGATGTTTACGTATCCCGCCCCAAAGGTGCAGGGGTCGTAACTGCCGCCGGCGTTCCTCCACTTGTCGGCCGTAATCATCAGCCGCGCTTTGATGGTATCGGGCGTGAGGGACGGATTGGCCTCCAGCATCAGAGCGGCTGCCCCGGAAACAACGGGAGCGGCCATAGACGTTCCGGACAGCCGGCAATAGTAGTACGACGCGTCCGACGATCCGTTGATCACGTACTCGGAGTAGTTGACTTGCGTCGCCGCGCCATACGTTCCAGCCAGGTAACTGTTGGTCGAGCTCAGAGAGATCACTCGGTTTCCCGGCGCCACCAGGTCGGGTTTGAGGACGAAATCAAGGCGTGTCGGCCCGCGTCCCGAATAAGTTGCGACGCGGTCGTTGGCGCGATTTCCGTCCATGGACTTCATCGCCCCGACGGTGATCACATAGGGATCGTTGCCCGGCGCCTGGACGGAGCCCCACGCGGTCCCATAGCCTTCGTTATCCAGGCCGGGAGCCGCCACCGAATTCGCTCTACCTGCATTGCCCGATGCGCAAACCACCAAGACACCGGCTTTCCACGCGGCTTCAACAGCTTGACACAGGGGGTCCGTTTGGTAGCTCTCTCCAACCGCATGGCCGGAAGAGAGGTTCATAATGCGAATGTTGTAGAGTGTCTTATTGGCGATCACCCATTGAATACCGGCAATGACCGAGCTAACGGTTCCAGAACCGTATTTGTCCAGTACGCGAACGTTGACGATGTTGGCGGCTCGGGCAATCCCATAAAACGAGCGGAAGTACTGCGAGCCGACAGAATTGTAGCCGTTTGCGGCGATGATGCCGGCCACGTGCGTGCCGTGACCGCAATCATCGTAGGTTGAGGTACTTCCGGGTACGAAGGTAACTTCCTTGATTACCCGGGTCGTAGAGGTGCCTGAAATCCTCAGGTCCCAGCGTCGCGCAACGCCACTGTCGACAACGGCGACGGTGACGCCCTGCCCGGTCAGGCTGAACCGCTGGAACGCGACGTCCGCGCCGCTGGAACCCACGGTAAACTCATCGCACTTCTCTACCGCGATGTCCGCGGAGAGCCGCGTTATGAACGACAGCTCGGCCAGCTTCCTAAGGTTGCGACTCGGTATCCGCATAGCAACAGACCGTACGATCGGCAGGCTGCGGTAGATGTCCGCTCCCAGCCGGCGCAGCTCGGCTTTCTTGCCGGTCGTGAGCTCTCCGTCCACCTTCGCGATGACCGAGGTCCAGCCGGTTTGCTTCGGATTGGAGACGGAGGCTGCCAGGAAAGAATCGGTCTTTTCCTGAACGACATCGGCCTTGGCGGACGGTTCCATATTTGAGAGGGAGCTGACCAGACTCCAGGCCAGTACGACCACTGAGGCCGCTCCCCACTTCCTACTTGCTGACTTATTCGTTGTTCTCATGTTCAGATGCTCCATATAGATGTAAGAGCTCTTCGGCGGCCAGGCTGCCCGCTCCATTTGGAGGGAGGGCCCTGTGGCTTTGCGTCTCGGCCTTGCGGCCGATTTGCCTTTATCGCTGCATCCGTTTCTTATTCGCCTATGACTGCCGTGCTGGTAAGGTCTACGGCGCTGGTTGTGCTGCCCCAGACCGCGTTGTTCGTCCAGACGGTGGATCCCCAGATCGCACGAGCTCCCCAAACGGCGTTCGTGCCCCATAGTGCGCTGTTGCCCCAGAGCGCCGTGGAACCCCACACCGCATTGGTCCCGGAGATCGCGTTCGCGCCCCACACCGCATTTAAGTTCGATACGCCGCTGCCCCAGACCGCGTTCGTCCCCCAAAGAGCCCGGTCCAGGTAAACGTTTCCGTTCGCGTCCCGGTAGAGCGGCGGACTGACCGCGAAGGACCCTGTTGGAACGGTGACCGGGCAATTCAGCGCGGCCATGATGTTCAGATAGCCTGCGCCATAGGTGCAGGGATCGGCGGTACCATTCGGATTCGTCCATTTGTCCGCCGAGATCATCAATCTCGCCTTAATCGTATCGGGGCTCAGAGCAGGGTTCGCTTGGACCATAAGCGCGATCGCGCCACTGACCACGGGAGCCGCCATTGAAGTCCCGGACAACCGGAAATATCGGGTCGAGGTCGACGACGAGGTGGTATAACTGTAGCTCGACAGTGGGATTAGGTTTGTTGCCCCGTACGTTTGCGCCAGCCAGCTATTGTTCGTGTTCAGAGATACGACCTGGTTGCCGGGAGCGACGAGGTCCGGCTTAAGGATGAGGTCGAGCCGAGTCGGTCCACGGCCGGAATAGGTGGCGATCCGGTCGTACGAGCGTCCCCCGGCGAGATCTTTCATCGCGCCGACCGTGATGACATAAGGATCGTTCGCCGGAGACTGGATGGAACCGTACGCAGTCCCCCATCCCTCATTGTCCAGACCGGACGTCTGAGCTGAGTTCAACCGGCCGCTGTTGCCTGCCGCGCAGACGACCGCGATCCCCGCCTTCCACGCGCCCTCCACCGCCTGGCACAACGGGTCCGTGGTATAGCTCTCACCGACGGGATGCCCCAAGGATAGGTTGAGAGCCCGTATGTTGTATTTGGTCTTGTTCGTCATGAGCCACTGGATGCCCGTAATAACGTCGCTCACTTTGCCCAAGCCCTGGTTGCTCAACACGCATACGTTGATAATGTTCGCGTGCCGGGCTATGCCGTAAAAAGTCCGGAAGAAATCCGTTCCAGTGGAGCCCGCACCGTTGCCGGCGATTATTCCCGCTATGTGAGATCCGTGCCCGCAGAAATCATCCGTGTTCGTCTGGCCGATCTTGGCATTCCCGATGATCCTGGAAGGGCCGCCATTCACCGTATCGGCCAGATCGTTCGTGAAATGGACGCCGCTGTCGATGACCGCGATCCCCACGCCATTGCCCGTGAGCCCGCACTGCTGGAACGCCGTGTCGGCGAAACTTCCTCCGACCGTGAATTCGTCGCACTTGCGGACGCTGACGTCTTCTGAGAGACGCTGCACGAACGGAAGCGACGCGAGTTTTCGCAGGTTTCGCGAAGGTACGCGGAGGGCGACCGAGTGGATGATGGGCAGATGCCGGTAGATATCGGCGCCGAGTGCTCGAAGCTCGCCGGAGTGCCGGTTATCGAGGTCTCGGTTGAGACGGACGATGACCGAGTCGGTGCCAGTCGTAGATCTGGATATGTGCTTGCTGCGCAGGAACTGATCGCTCTTACTGTGAAAGGCGTCAGCCCCGGCCGTCATGGGCAAGGTGAGAAACGCAGCAAGGACCAGACCGTGCAGGCACGGCAGGCCTCTTGGGAGCCGCACGACAGTACGGGCTCCTTCTCGTTTCATCATTACGTTCTCCTTCGTAATCGTCGCAGTTCGGCAGCTCGGCGGCCTTGCCAGGTATTAACAGCGTAGGCCCGTAGCTTTGCGTCCCGGGATTTCTCCCGGTTTGCCTTTGTCGATTGCGAAGGAATTCGCTTTGTTATGCGGCTTGTTCCATCAAGCGACCGGACCGATAACCGGCAGAACTGCCGGATTTGCGGTTTCGCTGGGCCGGGTACCGTAGACCCCGAAAGGTCTTCGAAGCGGGAGGAAAGAGGAATGGAGAACAGGGCGAATGATTAGATATAATTGCCGGTTAATACTGGTTATATCACTTGAGTCACTTGGACTCATGTATGCGAACGAGCGGGCAGTTCGCGGATCCCAATTGCTCGCTCGCTAAGATCATAGATCGCATAGCCGGGTAAAAAAACCGAAATATTTTTTGACTCGATTTTGTAAAATGGCCTTTTTGGGCACCTATATATATAGAGGTGTAATTTTTTCGACCTTTTTTCAACTACCGTCCCAGACCCAAATAAGCCGCCGATTCTCAACGAATCCGGCGGTTTTTTAGGACGGGCTCAGAAACAGCGGTTTACTGAAAATGAAGGATTCATGAACAAAATAGCGAACTGCAACTTGGCAAACCAAGTGGCGGCAATCAAACATAAGAAACGCGGGGGCTTGCAATGCGTCCAATACTTCCATTCGTTCCGCTCATCCTGCTTCTCCTAGTTCAGAATGTTGCCGGCGGCCATCAAACCGGGAAGCGATCAGAAACCATAGTGGGTAGACTCGCCCGAGTCCGATGGACAGCAAACATCTATAAGGACAAAGCGAAAGAATCGCTCGTACTTTCCGAAGTGACTGCAGGTACTTATCTGGCCATAACGGGTGAGTCTGATGGGTGGTACGGGGTCCTCATGGCTAACGGTTCAACCGGAAGGATAGCTAAGGGGAACATAAACTTGCTGGACTATGAAGTCACAAGGGCCAAAGGCAGCCAAAGACCGCCGTCGACTGCATCGACTCGCAGTTCGTTAGAAAGCCAGCGTGCTAAACGGGATATGCTGAAGAGGCTCGCTGAGTCCCAGGCTGCATTGGAGGCTGCGCTCGCACGAGTGAAACGCGAGGATAGCCTCCGCAAGAGCCTGGCAGTCACCGACCCGGTCTACACGCCCAGATATGGGCGCTCCAAAATCTACATTGGTACGGGATCCGGACATTGGATCGACCATGTAAGTTCAGGCGGCAAGATTGTGGAGCTCGAAGATGGTTCCGTTTGGGAGATATCGCCGCTTGATCGCATCGACACATCTTTATGGCTGCCAGTTTCCGATATTACGGTCACCGATGGGGATGACCCAGGCTATCCATATCTTTTAATCAACAAGGATGACGGCGAAACAGCAAACGCTAAGCTCTTATCGCACCGATAATATCCGGCTGCTTCTGATTACGAAAGGGCATCCCAGATCGCAAAGGGGTGTCCTTATTATTTGCGCGGCAAATTAATCGTCCATCGTCCGTCGCTAGGAGGAACCATGAACATTTCACAAGAGCTCGTCGGCCTCCGCGCCACCATCCACGAGCTGGCGCTCCAGGTCACACGTCTCACCCAGGCCATCGAGCCACTCGTCCGCATCCAGCAGGACCAAGACATCATCCGAGACCGCGTCTCAGCCCTGGAAGGCTTCAAAGCGGCTATCCTTTGGCTCTCCGGCCTAATCGGCCTCACCACGATCGCCCGCTATGCGCTGGCGGCCCTGCGGATCTGAGGGGATTCAAACTCCTGCCAACCAATCATGAATGGCCTTCGTAGAACGAAGTGGTGTCCACCGTGGCCGACGTCAGATACATGCCGGCCGCATCAAAGTAGCCCTTGAACTCACCGGGAACACTGAATTCCCCCATATGTTCATGGTCATAGGTCAAACTTACTGTTATGTCCGTCCAACCGGAAAACTCAATCATTTCATCCGAGGCAGGACGAAACTCAAGATCCGACACGGAAGCGTCTTCAATAGAACTATTGCTCGACATTTCGTCTATGTCCGACCAGAGCTCGTAATCCGCAGGGTCTTGCATGAGTTCGTCTTGAACAAATATCGCGATCTCAGTCCCGAAGAGCATCTGCAGGGCTGCCGCGTCGAGATGAAATGCCAACTTAATGTTATCTGGTGGAGTGATCTCATAACGATCTACAAGAAACTGAACACTGTTTAGCTTTAAGTCGTGATCGTGATGATTAAGAATTACGGCCTCCAAGTAACTGCGGCACTCGCTTGGATATTTCTCATGAATTCGCTCGAGCATTGCGACAAAGGCATCCACCCGGATATTCTTTGTGGCCTTAATACAGTCATCGATGTCCTTATCGACAAGCAGTGCTTTCACTATCTCATCGATCGCAGCAGCGGAGGCATGATCATGGGGCCAAATCTGGCTACCCTGCAATTCCATTGAGTATGGCCGTATAAGCTCAAGCATTTGGGCCACAACATCCTGTGGAAGCCGATCCGCATGCTTGAGGATAGCGCCTTCAAGCGAGGTCAAGCCCTGGACCCGTTCGTAACTCTTTGGCAAGAACTGCTTAAGAATCTTGTGGTTCACTGGTTCGATCAGCATCGCGTTCAGGTCGGTGGAGTCCCAGACCGCAGTTCTAATCTCACCTTTCATGTCCAGACTATCTAGGAGGGCCTTGGCACCTGATGACGGGGCCGTCGTTGTCACTAAGAGGAAACCGTCTGCGTCATGCTGCCTCACCTTTTCCAATATTCCGCCAGCTGGCAGATCATTTTCAGTGACAGAAGCCCCGCTTACCGCATGATCTTTGCACGAAACGAGCCACTTAACTTCGCGCCGCGAGATTGGACCCGACAGATCCTCAGTGAATAACAGGTCACGTCCTTGATCAGGCCCTCTGCCAGACCAATTAGCGATCATGCCTCTGGCATTCCCAAGATGGCGCGTCAACTGCTCCAATCCTTCCCCTTGTACCGGGGATACCAGTTCCTTGAAGTCAATTAGGGCTGGTTCATTGTTCATCGTGCCGTCCTTGAGTTATCCATTATGGCACGGCAGGAGGCCCGGCATCGGAGTGCCACAGATCGGATGCCGCTTCGATCGCCTAAGAGAACCGGAGGTGATAATCAGCGCTAGACCCAATAGTCACTTAATCAGTAAGGTATACTGACGCGCTACCTTTGCGGAGAATAGAAATGAGCGATTCCGATTCTTACACTATACGGACTTCTTCAACCGAGGAACGCCTCCTCCTTGTCGTAAAAGGTGGAGGGACAATGCGAAAAGGCGCCCCCGGTTATTTAGAGCCCGAGCCGGGAGAGCACACAGTCGTAGTCGATGACGGCCTAGATACCAATCGACTTCGTGACTGCCTTAGTGGGCTACGGGCGGCCGAACTCAAAGTACCGGCCGAAACCTTTCTTCACGGGATTGACAATATTCAGAGCTTGATTGCTCTGCCAATAGTACTCATATCGTATTTCGTGATCCCGTACCAGCTACCTGAGATGTATGTCCACGCGCTAAACAATCTCGGCTTCACAGGGCAAGCCTTGTTTACGCCGGAGGAAGCGAACAATGTAGCAGAAGAGATGGAGAGGCTCCGCTTGGAAGAGATTCGTCGCCTCGGAGACGGCACGCTCATCGAAGAGTCCACGTCACTGCTCTACCAAATGATGCGGCTGGAATCGGTTCACGCGGCTATCGGAGCACTACTGAGCTCGGGGATTACTGCCGCATGGACAGCCTTCGAATGTCTTGCGCACGACGTTTGGCAATCCATCCTTAATACATATCCTATTCCACTGGGTCAACGAGCCTTTGAAGCGGCCTCAGCGGAACCGGCGACTGATGGAATCTCCAAAAAAATGATTGAAGTATCCCTACTAGCAAAACATAGTTACGACTTGAGGAATTGCCTCGGAGATCTTCTCGAATCCAAATTTGACTTCACCCGGCCAGAAGGAATCAAAAAAGCGTATGCCGCAGCTTTTGGGTCGACGTTCGAAGCACTTCGAGACCTAGATACGGAGGAAACTAAATCGCTGCACCAAATTCGCAATCTATTTGTACACAAAGCCGGACTTGTCGATCAACAATATAAGGAACGGACTAATTCCACTCAGGCGATCGGCGAGTTTGTCAACATCAACGGAACTGCGGACGTACGAAAGCACGCGAATGCTGCAATCGGCGCTGGCTGTCGACTTTTAGAGGAAGTCGATAAATCCCTCATTCAGCTTAAAGCAAAGCCGAAATCGAACACTGTCACATAGATACTAATGTCTTCACTCTTTACGCCGACCCTCCCCAGGGCCGGCGTTTCCTTTTGACAAGGAGACCCAAAATGAGAACCACAGAAATGTCCTCGGCCGCGTCGCCGTGTCGAGCAGCCGACACAAAAGGCCCAATCACACGACGCCGCACCCCCGCAAACAAGCAGACTCCCCCAAGGTTGGGGGAGGGGAGCACCCTCGCAGCGGGAGGGGGGCGTTCCAATACCCGCCGTGCAACTCTCAACTCTCAACACTCAACTCTCAACCCGGAACAGTCCGTGTTCGCCATCCGCTCCCGTCTCCAGGAAAACTTCCAGCGCGTGGAAGCCATCCTCACGGACATGCAGAACCACGAAGACCCGCGCATCCGCCTGGAGGCCGCCGCCGAGCTCCGCCAGCACATCGCCATCGCCCGCAAGACCTTGGAGAGCGCTTCCAGGGCTGAGGCCGTCCGAGCGCTGGAGCAGATGGTCTGGGAAGCCCTCGACAAATCAGGCGTCGAGGTCCGCCGCCGCGCCCTGGACATCCTGAACGCCAGAACCACCAACCTCCAGCGCGACCTGCACAAACAACTGGACGAAGAACCCGCCGCTTCATAACGGCAGCCCAATTTGCAATTTGCAATGACCATTTTGCATTTTGTCTTTCGCCTTTTGCAGTACAGAGGAGTCCCACCATGTCCATCCCATCGTCCGGTTCTCCCGACCACACCGCCCAAATCGAGCGCGTTCAGCTCGCCGTCGATTTCGTCGAGCGGCTCAATGCACGTTACGCCGCCGAATCCCTCCGATGGGATCTCCGCGGCTACCGCGCAAATCCGGCCAAGTTCGCCTACGACGTGCTCGGCTCCATCTACTGGCACAAGCAGGAGCGCAGCGCCCGCGCCGTCGCAACCCATCGGCGCGTCGCCGTCAAGAGCGCGAACGGCGTCGGCAAAACCTATCTCGCCGCCGACCTCGCGCTCTGGTTCCTCTGCTGCTATCAGCCCAGCATCGTGCTCACCACCGCCCCCACTTGGAGGCAGGTCCGCCACGTCCTCTGGGAAGAGATTCGGCGCCGCTTCGTCAACGCAAAGCAGAAAATGCCCGGTACCCTCCTCGCCACAAGAATCAAGGTGGACGAGGGCTGGTTCGCCATCGGCCTGGCCACCGATCGGCCCGATAAGTTTCAGGGCTTCCACGCCCGCAACATCCTGATCATCCTCGACGAGGCCAGCGGCATCCCCGACCCTATCTGGGACGCCGCCGAGACCATCGCCGTGGGGCAAAACAATAAGATCCTGGCCATCGGCAATCCGCTGCGCACCGACGGCCGCTTCTATCGCATCTTCCGGGACCGCTCCGGCTGGCTCAAGCTCACCATCAGCGCCCTGGAGCACCCGAACATAACCGGCAATGGCCGCCAGATCCCGGGCGCAGTCACCCTCCCATACCTGGAGGACCGCCTAACAGACTGGTGCGAGCGCTTGGAATCGTTCTCGTCCTCGTCGTCGTCCTCGTGCTCGGCCGGCACCTACGATGAGGGAGAGGGCCTCTCACCACCGGAGCACATGGACCAGCCCCGCGCCGGCCCAGACTCTCAACACTCAGGGTTCTCAGGCTCGCCACCGGTCCGAGAGCCTGGGACGATCAACTCTCAACTGGACCACACACCCGACACCTTCACATTCAACGGTAACTGTTATCGGCCAAACAACCTCTTCCGCGCCCGCGTCCTCGGGGAATTCCCGGACGCCGGGGATGAATCCCTCATCTCACTCCGCTGGATAGAGGCGGCCACAGAAGACAACCGTACGCTCCCGGCAGAAGGAATTCGCCGGGCCGCCGCGGACATCGCACGGTTTGGAGATGATTCAACGGTAATTGGGTTTCGAATAGGTCCGGTAGTTAAACATTTCGATGTCGTCCATGGGAGCGATACGATGGAGGTCGCGGGGAAGATCAAAAACCTCGCCTACGACCTCAGCCCCCAGGCCATCGCCATAGATAGCATAGGAATTGGTGCGGGTGTGGTAGATCGACTGTTTGAGATGGGAGTAGAAGGAGTCGAAGCGGTCAATGTCAGCAAACCGGCGTTCGATGTGGAACGATTCGCAAACCGCAGGGCGGAGCTCTACTGGGGTCTTCGTGAAAGATTTCACACAGGCGACATCGTCATTCCGCGTGAGGAGAAGCTCATAGAGGAGCTCGCCTCCATCAAGTATCTCATCACGTCCCGGGGCCAGATCCAGATCGAGAGCAAGGACAAGATGAAGCGCCGGTCTGCGTCTTCCCCGGACCGGGCGGACATGCTCGCCCTGCTCTTCGACGGCGCAGCCGACTCGCTCCTCTCCTGGAACGAGCACGCCGCGCCCGCTTACGTCACCCCCTCCCCCGCGACCCTCCTCCGCGAGGAGATGCGGAACTGGTGAGGAGCTCAATTGTCAATTGACAATTGTCAATTTGCAATTGTCAATTCAATTCCCTTTTCCAGGTCGGGTACACTGGGCGCAGCCTTACAGGATGGAGCAATGGAGTGGTGGAGTAATGGAAAACCCAGTACTCCAATACTCCAATACTCCATTACTCCGGTTTGAAAGGGTAGCCCCATGGACCCCGAGGAATTCACAATCCCCGTTCCCGAGTACTACACGGACTCGGTGAACTTCGCGACCAATCTGTACGGCTTCATGCTGGAGTTCGGCGTGATGCAGGCGCAGGACGAGCCGCCGAAATCGGTTGTTAAGATACGGATGAGCCCTCAGCACGCCAAGATCATGAGTTTGCTGCTGCGAAAGAACGTTCAGGAGTACGAGCGGCGCATCGGGACGATCATCCTGCCGGACGGGCTGTATGAGGATCTGGGAATTAGTGATGAATAAGGAGTGATGGAGTAGTGGAGTGATGGAGTAATGGGATAGAACCCAACACTCCATTACTCCAATTCTCCTTCGACATGGGTCGTCTCCAAGTGGAGGCGGCCCTTTCTATTTGGAGGGGTGATATGGCGGTTGCTGAGAAGGAAGTGACGGAGTTGACGCCGGCGGAGCGGGTTCGGGAGGAGATCACGGCGTGGGATTCGATATTCCGGCAGATGTTCCGGCTGCCGCCGTACAACCGGGATGCCCTGCTGACCGGCCGGAATATCGATCTCTACGACACCATGATGCAGGACGCCCAGGTGCGGGCGAGCATCAATACCAAGCGGTATGCGCTGCTGGCCCGGCCGTGGCAGGTGTTCCCTGCCGTGCGCGAGGCGGGCCATCCGGACTTCTGCCGGGCGTGTGAGGCGCGGGACTTTGTGGAGGAGGCGCTGCGATCGCTGCGGGGATCGGACGGCGGGCTGCGGGATTTTCGCCACACGCTCTTCGAGATGATGAGCGCTTTCTACCGGGGCTTCTCGCTAGCGGAGATGATCTGGCGGGTGGAGGAGCGGGGGCGCTGGCGCGGCCGGTTTATGCTGGGCGGCATCAAGTTCAAAAACCCCAAGCAGATCGGGTTCGACCTGGACGAGTTTCTGAACATCCAAGCCGTGACCAGCTTCACGCCGGAGGGCGGGTACGTTACCATTCCGCGCGGCAAGTGTTTGCTCTACGTCTACAACGGCAAGGACGAGCTGCCCTATGGCGACAGCGACCTGCGGGCGGTGCACAAGCACTGGCTGAGCAAGAGCAAGATCGTGGAGTTCTGGAACCTGCGGCTGCAGCGGTTCGGAATTCCCTTCGCATACGCCAGCGCCCCGAATACCGGGGGCGGCTTGACGGCGACGATCCAGCAGATATTGAAGGAGTTCCAGCAGGATTCCAGCGCGGTCTTCCCACCGAACGTGAAGCCGGAGCTGATGGAGGCGAACGCCCATGGCGGCGAGATGTTCCTGGAGGCGCTGGAGTGGCACAACCAGCAGATAGCGATCGGTATCCTGCTGCAGACGCTGACGAGCACGGAAGGGCGCCGGAGCGGGTCCATGGCGCTGGGCCGGGTCCATTTCGACATTTTGCTATTCGCGCTGGAGTGCATGAAGCAGGACATCGAGTCGGCGGTGAACGGGCAGATCGTTCGGCCGCTGGTGGATTACAACCTCGGCCACGGCCTCTATCCCCAGTTCAGCCTGGGAAACATCAACGAGAAGGACGTGGTGCAGCTCGCGAACGCCATGAACGTTCTGCTCACGCACCAGGTAGTGGGGCCGAAGGAGCCGGTATTGAGGGAAATGTTCAATTTGCCTCCCTTAGAGGAGTGAGTGGTGAGTGGTGTGGTAGGCCTGGCCGGAGGTGTCGTTGGTGAATAAGAATAAGGGGGCGGACCGTTGTGTCCGCCCCCTTACTTTCGAGCGCTGCAGGCGGCCTATCTACTTCTTGCAGGGATGGTGGAGCTGGATATTGCCTCCCTGCAGGGTGCCGCCGGCTGAGTAGCCATTGCTCAGCGAGATCGAGAAGACATCGGCTGTGCCGGGCTCGCCGTTGTCGCACATGGTTACGGTATAGGTGAAACCGCTCGCGCCGTTGACCTCGCACGGACCGGAGAAGGTTCGGCAGGTTCCGCTGGCGCTATAGCTGGTTACTCCCAGCCCGTGGACCTTCATGCCGGTGCCGTGGTCAATGTAGTTGAGATGGCCCGTGAACGGAGGAAGCATGTCTGTTTTGCTTCCGGCATGGGCGCCGAAATTGCCCTTGGCGCCGGATGGAGTCGTGATCCATCCGACACCGGTGATAAAGTCGTGGCAAGGCCCTTCCGTGATTGG
>ORMF011408535.1_pt1 | contig 15226 bp, 11 predicted proteins | sample 1779871 | NCBI WGS metagenome assembly ORMF01 (sample SAMEA104232316, study PRJEB22302) | groundwater metagenome | biome: forest; feature: aquifer; material: groundwater | place: USA | collected 2011-08-07 | depth 5.4 m | reverse complement strand
CTCTTGTAGTGGTAGTACGCGCGGAAGAATGCGTGGAGGCCCTGGCGCGCGTGGAGCATGTTGTCATTGGCCCCACGTGTGCGCTGATAGTTCTGGTAGTACTTCCTCGGCGGGTTGAGCTTCGCGAGCTCCGCGTCGAGTTCGTCATCGGTCGGCGCCGGGCGCGGCGGGGACGCGCCGTTGGCGGTGTCGAACGGCAGTGACGGCGGGCCTTCGAACGGCGAACTCATGATCGTCACCGAACGGAAGATGTCGGGACGGATCAGGGCGGCCCAGGACGCGACGGGCGCTCCCGCATCGTGCCCCACCACCATCGCCACGGAGCGGTGGCCGAGCGCGTAGACGAGCCCGATGGCATCTCTCACCATGTTGAGGATGCGGAAGGGATCGGGATCGGCGTCATAGGAATCGTCCCAGCCCGTCGTGCGGCCGTAGCCGCGTTGATCGGGCGCGATCACGTGATACCCCGCCGACGCCAACGGCAGCATCACCTTGCGCCAGCTGTAGGCGAGTTCCGGGAAGCCATGCAGAAGCAGCACGGCCGGCCGACCCGAAGTCTCATAGCCGGCTTCCAACATGTGCACGGTCAGGCCGTTCACATTGGCGACGGTCCGGGAGCGAATGCCTGGCGGAATCGTGGAATTGCCGTAGGGCGGAAGGTTCGTAGTGTTGGTGCGGACCTGGCCGGCCCGCGCCAGGCCTCGAGCGAGAGTCATTGCGCCCATCGCCGCAACGGAAGCGGTCATCAGGAATCCGCGTCGCGAGAACATCTACGTCTTCCTCGTGGCGGGCACGGGCACACCGGCGATCTTCACACTGACCATGTTCAGCGAAGACCTCGTGGTGAAATAGAGCGTCTTCCAATCGTCTCCGCCGAAAGCGACATTCGTCGTGGCGGGGAGACCGTGGACGATGCGTCCGAGCTTCTTGCCGGTCTTGTCCATGATGTAGAGTCCGCCTGCGCCGCCGGTATAAACGTTGCCGGCCATGTCGACTTTCATGCCGTCAGGCACGCCCGGCTCGGGGCCGCCCATGTCGGCGAACAGACGGCTCGTCTGCTTCGCAACCGTGCCGTTGGGCAGAAGGTCGTAAGCCCGGACGATCCGGCGCCGCGCGTCATTGACGTAGAGGATGCTTTCGTCGGGTGAGAAGGCAAGGCCGTTCGGCCCGATCAGATCGTCGACGATGAGCGAGATGGTTCCGAGGTCGGCCGAGACGCGGTAAACGCCCGCGATCGTTACGTCGAACTGATCGGGAGCCAGTGGTCCGCCCGGATCGGTGAAATAGATCGCGCCGTCGGATTTCACGATGACGTCGTTCGGCCTGAGCAAGCGTTTGCCCTGGAAGTTGTTCGCGACAACAGTAATGCTGCCGTCGGGATCCTCGCGTGTCACGCGCCGCGTCGCATGTTCGGCCGAGATCAATCGGCCCTGGAGGTCGCGCGTGAGCCCATTGGCCTCGTTGGTCGGCGTTTTGGCGACCACGACGCCCTGGCCCGGTGTGTACTTCATTCGGCGGCTGGTCTGGATGTCGTTGAAGAGAAGATGGCGACCTTCGGCGATCCACACCGGGCCTTCGGCCGGGCCAAGGTTGCCGCCGAAGCCGGCGGCCAACTCGCGGATGGACTGTGACGAGTCGATCATTCCATCCAGTTCCGGCGCCAGCCGCTCGATCCGTTTGGCGCTTTGCGCCCACGCGCCCCTTGCACCGCCTGCGAGCGCGAGGCCGCCTGCCGCCCCAACCATCTCCAACATGCGACGCCGTGAAATCCCGTCACCTGCCTGCACGACGTACCTCCTTTGCGAGTGTTGCGCGCGACGCATGGCGCCCTCCGATTCCCGCTATTACCTCGCGGTGTAGGTCTTGCTGAAATTGTTGCGCGCATTGGTGATCGTGAACTTGCCGTCGGCGGTCACAGTTGCCGTGATCGGATTGCCCTGATCGGCGGCGCCTTCATCCATGTTCGCGATCATGTCGGGCGCCGTGTTGTGCGCCGGATCCTTGTCGATCAGAGACAGATGCCCCTGCCAAATGCCTTCGATGCCGGGAAGCTTCGCGAGCCTTAGGTACGATTTGCGCTCATAGGGCGCGTAATTGCCCGGCAGCGGTTGGGCGCGGTCGTCGGTCTGGCCCAGGCCCTTGCGCGGCCCGTTATTGATGACGATCACTTGCGGCTTGATGGCGCCGAGCAACGCCGGCGCCCCGGAATCGTCGAGCCCGCCGTGGCGGTTCATGGTGTAGAGGTTGACGGTGCCGAGCTTGTTCACCGGGCATGCCATCTCCATCTCTCTCGACCAATCCAGATCGGCCAGGCTGGCGAACTTGAAACGGCCATAAGTGATGGAGAGACCGACCATGCGTATGTTCTCGGGCCCGGCGGGCGCCATCTGCGCGGCATTGGCGCAGAGCGGATTGGGTCCACCGCCATTGATCGGGCTGGCGATCACGGGGCCTTCCGAAACGAGCACGCGCATCTGAACGCCGCTGAACGGAATCGTGTCCCCGCCTTTCACGATCGTACGTTTGGCGCCGGCCACGGTCTTGTAGGACTCGAGCCTCGGGCGGTCTACCACTTCGACTCCGTCGCCGTGATCGTAGAACCTGCCGAGGGGAATCAGCTTGGCGAGCGCCTCCAGGCCGCCGACATGGTCGCCATGCCAATGGCTGATCACCACATGGTCGATCTGCCGTAAGCCCGCTTTCTGCGAAGCGGCGAAAATTCGCTTCGCGTCCCGGTCGCCATTACCCGGATAGCCGGTGTCGAACAGCAGCGATTCTCCGGTCGGCGAGACGAACAGGGTCGCCGCCCCGCCCTCGACATCGATCCAGGTGATCTTCAGGTCCTGGGCAAGCGCGGGCGCGGCGGCGAGCGTCAGCGCGGCAAGCGCGGCGGCTGAAAGAAAGCGTTTCATCGGGGTTCTCCTTTGATCTGGCCTGGGTCGGATCCTCCACCGTGAACTGATACTCGATCGTGTCCCGGCCGGTGCGCGTGAAGCGTTCGACCAGGTGCAGGCTCACCGCCTTCTTTCAGCGTGGCATGCCGCGTCGACGTGTTTCTGTCAGCGTCGGACATCGCTTGCGTCGGCCTGCTTGATCATGGCGTCGGCATCCTGCTGCATCAGATACCGTTCTTGCACGAGCTTGCTGGCCGCTTTGCTGACCGCCTTCACGTATTCGTCATGCGAGCGATATCGTTCCTCGAGCGACGGCCGCGGATCGCCGCTCGCGAGCCGTTCGGCCTTCGTTTTCGCAAACGGGATCCAACCGCCGCTGTTGCCGCAGACGTGTCCCTTCAGCGGCCCCGATGCCGTCACATTCCATCCCGTGTAAGTGCCGAGCGGCGCCATCTGCAGCGGCGATTTGATGCCGGTTACTTCATTGCCGTCCGCGTCGACCTTGACAACGAGCTGCGGCAGCGATCGCTTGAGCTTGGGAACCGCGGTGAGAAAGCCGGAGGCGTCCTGATAATTGAAGTGAGGTCCAAGATCGTAGTCGAGCAGTGGATGGGCAAGATTCTCGGGTGAAGGTCTTCCGGGAATTCCTGGAAACCCCATCGCCGCGACCCTGTCCTGGACGAGCGTGCCATCCGCAATCGTCGGATATAGGCTCGGCGGCATCGGCGTCCCTTTCGTGACCCATGCGACGAACTGTTTCATCAGCGCGGATCGCATTGGAGCGCTCGGAGCCGGATTCACCGGCAGCTCGCAGTCCTCGTTCGCTGTTTCGGCGCTGCTGAATCCACCGCGGCCCCCTCCGTGCGTCACACCTGCGAAAAAGTAGCGGCGGACGTTCTCCGGTATCGGAATGTCGGCCTTCGCGTCGGTGCCGACGAGCATGAACGACGCACGCAAGGTCCAGATCTCGCTGCTGCCGAAGGTTTCCATAATCTTCGGGCAGGTGTTGGTAGTGCGGCAGCGATCGAGCAATCCTGATTTGCCGCGTCCCCGCGGGACGTCGTTCCAGTCCTCCCACCATACCGGTGCTTCCGTCCCGAGCTCGTAAAAGTTGACGGCGCCGCCCGGAAGCGCGAATCGTCGATTCATGTCGAGCACGCGCGAGGCGATGTTCGGATTGCTGCCCTCCCACACGATGCGTCCGTCTTCATCCTGATTGAAACCGAGCCGGATGAACGCACGCAGGAAGGTGCCCGATTGCGAGCTGCCCTCTGAGATCGCCGTACGCACGACCGTGACAACAGGATTCGGTGTGCCCGCGTCGTCTTGCTTCTCGTAGCGGAAAAACGAATTGAGATCGCGCGTTGCCGCGAACCCGATGCCAAGCACCAGCGGATCCTTCGCCGTGTACTGCAGCTCGTAGAGCAGAGAGGGGTTGAAGCCGTTCTTCACGCAGATGTGCGCCGGATCCGGAGTTCCAGGAAAGGGCGTCTTCTCGCACGTCGCGAACGCCCAATCCGTGGCGGCAATTTTCACCAGCCCGCTCTTGACGCCCGTGGTGCTCTCCGACACGGCTGACACCAGCGTCGCCTTTGTCGTGTCGAGCGTCGCCGGCGGATACGGGGTCGGCGTCGCCCGCGGAATGATCAGCGCCGCGGTGGTGCCACTCTGCTCAAGGATGCGGAACACGAGCGGTCCGGTGATGCTGCTGCCGTCAGGATTCTTGGCGCGTGGTACTTGAATCGTCTGGTTCATAGCCGTCGGCACAACATCGCCCTGCCAACCACTCACGAGCGAGATGTGTCCGTCCGGACTCGCCGCTGCCACTCCGTTGCCCCGATTCACGACTGAATAGATCAACACGCCGCTCGCTTTGGAGAGATCGACCGGTCTCATCAGCGAGAACGTGCCGACGTACTCCACCTTGCCGCGCGCATTACGGGGCGCGAACTGGATGTCCGTGATGAGAGCGTTCTTCGGGTCGGCGGGATCGAGCTCACCGTAGAACTTGCCGCTGATGCGCTCGGACGGCGGCGTCTGCGTTGCCCCCTGAACGCCAGGAGACGACGAGTCCACTCGCTCGACTTTCGCAATTTCGATGCGAGTCACGCGCGCTTCGGTGACAACCGCCGAACAGACGAAAGCGACGGCAACGGCGACGGCGACGAACGCACTCTTGACCATCTCTCCCTCCAGGCGGCGCAAGGATACCACGCTGAATTTCGGCGTGCGTAGACACCAGTTCGGCCGGCCGAGCGGTATTTCATCACCGGAAACGACACGATCTATATCGCCGATTCGGAATCGGGACCGGACACCGGCGCGCACGAGCTCACGACCATCAGGAAGGGCATCCGGATCGGCAGCGCCAGGGACGGGTCCGTGAAGACGTTCATCGAGGAGTCCGAATGGGCCTCGCCCGATCACTCGGGCGCCGAGGGCGTGGGCGTCGACGCCAGTGGCAATGTCTACGGCGCCGTGGTCCGGCGGCAGATGCTCGAACGCCACGTCAACAAATAGGCAGGAACTAATCGAGCGGCTCCAGCTTGACGATCGAGGCGCCGTGATTGCTGCCGACCCAGAACGTCACCGGGTTTGTGGAGTTGTCCACCCACACGCGCCGGATGTTCGTCGGGTTGGGAAGCAGATACTCCGTGAACTGACCGGTCCTGGTATCAAGGCGCGCGATCCGGTCCGACATCATCGATCCAGTCCAGGCCTCGCCGTTCTTGTCGATCACCACGTCGTAAGGATTCGACCATGGCGTGGGCACGGGCCATTCCTTGATCTGTCTGGTCTTCGGGTCGAGCATGCCGATGGCGTTCCCATCGTATTCTCCGAACCACAAGCGGTTCCCAGCGTCGACGCTGCCCCGGCGCGGCCGCGAATTGGGAATCGCCGTGCGAAGGATCTCCAGCTTTTTCGTGGCGCCGTCGAGGATGCCTATGCTCCCGGCGTTGAAGTCCAGCATGTACAGATTGTTGTTCTGGTCGGCGTTGATACCGTAGGAGCCGATGGTTCGTTTCGTCTCCGGGTCGGTGAACGTGCCGAAGTTCTCCCACTTGTTCGTCGCCGGCTCCAACCTCAGGATCTGCGCCCGGTCGGAGTTCTTCACCCACACCTTGCCGTCGACATGCGAAAAAGTAGGCGAGGCGAAAGACTGCTGGGTCGCGTCGGTCTGCCATTCCTTCGGGACGGACCACGTCTGAACCTTGCCGGTCCTCTTGTCGAGTTTCGCAACGCCGCCCTGATACATCAGGCCCACCCAGAGATTGCCGTCACGGTCGGCTTCGAGGTCGAGCGTCCCAACAGGGAACCCTTCCTTGATGAGCGGAATCGGATATTCGGTGACCCTGCCGGTCTTCGGGTCCATCTTGCCCAGGAGCAACGCGCCGAAGTCCGAGTACCAGACCATCCCGTCGCTATCGACGATCACGTCGTGCGGCTCGATGGTCTTGCGCGGCAGATCGTATTCCGTGACGATCACGCGTGTGGCGCGCCCGCTGGGCCGCGGCAGCGTCTTGAACGGGTAGTCGCGAATCGGGCCTTTGCTGAGGTTTACGGTTGCAAGCCAGTCCGCCGCCGCTTTGGCGCGCGGGTCCGAGCTCATGCCCTCGCCGCCCATCGCGCTGCCCGCACCGCCACCGAGGTTCCGGCGCGCCGCGCCGACAAGCCGCTGGTGGTGCAGCAGCGTGCTGCCGGGATAGTAGCCGGCCATTCTCTCGAACACTTGCAGGAACTTGCCCGCGTCATGCGTGGAATTGACGATCGGTTGATAGGAATGGCAGCTGTTGCAGGAGAGCAGGAACTTTTTCTGCTGATCCGACCCTGGCATGCTGGTCAGCCACTCGGCGTTGGTGAGCTGCGCGGCGAGATCTATCGTCGGCCTCAACTTGATGTCCGCGCTCGCCGTGACTCCGCCTCGCACATCGATCGCAGTGGGGCCAAGGATCTCGTAGCCGATCGCGCGGATCTTCAACTGGTAGTCGCCGGACCCGAGTTTCGCTTCCGGGAAGTTGTAACGGCCCCGGTTATCGGTCACAACCGACATCGAGATGGTGGAGCCCTCCTTCCGGGCGGTGACCACCACGCCTTCCATCGGGCCTTCCGCGTCCGAGATGACGCGCCCGGTCAGCGCGACGCCGGCCTGCGCCTGCAGCGGAAACCAACCTGATCCTGCGTGGATCAGGAGGGCCGCCAATCCGGAAACGGCAAACATCAGAGGAATCCCGCGCACTGTTCTCATCGGATCCTCCCGTTGTGATGGCCAGCAGCAGTCCTAGCGACGCGGATTATGGACGGTTTTGCCAGTCGGCACAAGCGCGAACGGACTATAATGGTCGCCGCTTTTCCACCTCCGCAAAGAAGAGGCTCAACCTATGACGTTGGGCGGACGAAGCATGAGACCCCGGTCCGGACGATGGATACTCGCGGCTACCGGAATCGCATTGGCCGCGTGGATCGGCGGGCTGGCGGCCGCGCAGACTGCGCCACAAGAGAAACCCCTTCTCTCAGATCAGGTCTTCAAGAACGTCCAGGCGCTCAAGGGCATTCCCGTGGACGAATTCCTGGGGACGATGGGGCTCATGGCGGCCGCCCTGCAATTCGACTGTTCGGATTGTCACGTCAATGCCGGCACCGCGAATGTGGATTGGGCCGCCGACACGCCGAGAAAGATAACGGCGCGCCGGATGGTGAACATGGTTGCCACCATCAATCAGAACAATTTTGGTGGACGCCAGTTGGTGACGTGCTGGACCTGCCATCGCAACCGCGACAAGCCGCTGAACACGCCTACGCTGGCGACGATATACGGCATGCCGACCGTCGAGCCCGACGACGTCATCACGCCGTTTCCGGGATCCGACTCCCCTGCGTCGATTCTCGACAGATATATTCAGGCGTCCGGCGGGGCCCAGCGCCTGGCGGGGCTGACCAGCATTTCCGCCAAGGGAATCGCCGTGAGCTTTGGCGGATTCGGCGGCGATGGCGCGGTAGAAATCGTCGCGAGGGCTCCGGACAAGCGTTCCACGATTATTCTGTTCAAGGCGGCAACCAGTCGAGGAGACCAGATCCGAACCTATGACGGCCGCACTGGGTGGGTACGAACACCGCTCAACGTCGTCGGCGAGTTTCAACTAATCGGGAGCGATCTCGACGGGGCCAGGGTCGACGCGCAACTGTCCTTCCCCGGACAGATCAAGAACATTCTCACCAATCTGAAAAGCGGCCCGCCCACCACGATTACTGATCTTCCGGCGCCGACCAGCCAATCGTCGATGCTGCAGGGCTCAATTGGAAATCAAAGTCACATCGTGGACGTAGTCCAGGGAACAGGGCCGAGAGGTCTGCTAGTGACACTCTATTTTGATCAGCAAACCGGCCTGCTCCTCCGTGAGTTGCGTCATGGCCTTTCGCCGATCGGCCGCGTCCCCACGCAAATCGATTTCGCCGATTATCGCGACGTCAACGGAATCAAGCTGCCATTCCGCATCACGTACGCGTGGCTCGATGGGCGCGATGCAATCGTGCTGAACGAGATACAGACAAACGTTCCGATTGACGAGGCAAAATTCGGAAGACCGGCTCCACTGAAGTGAAGCCGGTCCCGACTTACTTGGGCGCGCCCTCCGCTTCAGTCAACCCGAGGAAGAACTTCTTGCCGTTGGCAAACGTAATGTTTCTACCGACGGCACGGGTGGACCCGTCCTTCGCCTGGTAGCCCTCGGCCGTGATCTCGGTTCCCGCAGGGAGGGATTCCTTCGTCAAGCCGAGTCTGTACAGATTGTTCGGGCTGGCGCCCTCGATCATCCAGGTGACGACCTTGCCCTCGGCGTCCTTCACGTCGATGTGAATCCACGAGTGTGGATTGGTCAGTTCCCACTTCGTGACGCTTCCCTGCACCTTGATCGGTTTGTTCTGGTCGAATTCCGCCGCGAACGCGTGGTGCGCCCACACCGGCACCGCCGCCAGAACGAGGCCCACAGCAGCGACGACAACCATCAACTTTGTTCTCATGGATTGCCTCTCACTTCCCTTTCTTCTGCGCCGCTTCCTCTTCGACACGGGCCCCGCGAAGAATGGTTGCGATCATCGTATTGCCTTCGTGGCACGCCCACTCGTATACCGGCCCCTTGTTCTTCGTCCAGGGAACTTCCGCAGTCCAGGGTTTGGCCCATGTCGTGGGATCTTCAACCGTAAACTGGTAAATCATCGTGTCATCCGCGGCGCGCGTGAAGCGTTCCACCAGATGCAGCTTGTCGCTGGATCCTCGGTAAGCGGTCCGGTTCGTGAAATTCGTCGTGTCGACGACGAGCGTATTCCCCTCCCAGTGCCCCACCGAGTCGCCCTGCAACTGGCGGATGCTTTGCGGGAGGTGCGGGCGGCCGTCGGTCGGGATGACGCGGGTGTTGTGGTCTGTCTCGTGAAGCAAGGAGACGTATCCCGGTCCCTGGACGATCTGCAGAAGGTTGCCTTCATTGGCTCCGGGGGTCATTGGAATTCTCACCTGGTTCAGCAGGATGCAACGCTCGCTCAACGACCGTTGCTCGTGGCTGTCGAATTCGTGGCCCTTGAGTTCGGCAGCGCGTGCAGCGGCTCTTGCTCTGGCCTCAGGCAACATGGGAGGGACGACGCCTTCCGGCCCCACGACGAGCGAGGTGCGCTTGGAGGTGTATCTGAGCTTGCCCCGATCAAAGCCGTATAGTTCGAGATCGTATCGGACAGCCTGTGGATTGGCGGCCCCAAGTTCGGCTCCTTCGACCGCCTCTCCCTGGCTCCCCTCGCGAACACGCTTGGTCAGGTCGACCAGCTCCTGGTCGGTATAGAACTCTTTGGCGCCCAGGCTCTTCGGTCGTTCGAAGGGCGTCAACGTGTTGTTGGACCATATTCCTTGCAGGTCCGGCTTGCCGTCGGCTGTGCGCGGCGGTGTCCAAGCCTTCTCCCCTGTCGTCGCCTTCGTGGCGGATGATGGAGTCTGTCCGGCGGCAGGTGTCTGCGCAAGTAGCGCGACCAGGGGCACGACCGCCAGCGCCGCGGTTGAAGCGAGTAAGCGACGGCTCATAGGATGTCCTTTCGTACAGGCCTTACCTAGTTGCTGGACTTCTTCCGAAGCGGACCATACATCAACTCCTCGGCGAACTCCACGCACTTGTATTCCAGGAGCGCTGCATTCTTCTCGGCGCGCCGATACAGCGGCATACTGATCTTCCAGGGGCGCGAGAACACCTTCGGATCTTCAATTGTCGCTTCGTAATTGAGCGTGTCCGCGCTACGGGGCGTGTAGCGCTCCACCACGTGTAACGCGTCGCTATGGAAGTTGCCGGCACGGTCGAACCATGTGTTCTCCATGAGACTGGTTACGTCGACCACCAGCGTTTCGCCTTCCCAGCGCCCGTTCGACCACCCCATCCAACTGTCGCCGGGAGCTTTCGTCGGGGCACCCATATTGATGATGCGGACCGCGTCAGCGTACTCGTAGTTAATCAAGATGTTCTGCTGAGACTGGACGATTTGAAAGGGATGGGGAAGATAGGTGGCACGTGGCACGCCCGGCAGATAACACTTGACCTCCGGGTCGAGCGTCGTCCAACTCGCTTGATTGCTCCTCTTTTTGGCAACAGCCGCCGGTAGATAGGGGATCTCATCGCCTTCGACCACGCCCAGGCCGGGCGGCACCGAGAAGACCGCTCCGAGCGATGGAACGGGACCCTTGGCGGCGGCGTGGCCCTGGAGGTCCCAATTCGCAGTGTTGAGGGCCTGCCAGATCCCGTTCAGGTTGGGTTTTCCATCAACGGTCCGCGGCGCGCGGTAAGCGGGGGCCTGGGCATGGCCCGACATCGCGGCTAGCAACAGGACAACTGCTACCGTGACTCCTGCAATGACCGAGTCGCTAAGCCAATTTCGCATAGGACTGGACCTGAGGGTTTATGGCGGCCAATCGTATCACTTCTTTCCTTCTCTCGCGCCCTTCTCGACGAGGACCTTCACGACAGACTCGAGCGTGAACCTCTTTGCGGCATCAAGCGCAGTCCGGCCGTCGGTGTTGACCGCATTCACGTCAACGCCAAGCTCGATCGCAAGCTTCACGCTCTCCAGGATCAACGCCTCGAGCTGAGACCAATGGGGCTGAGCCCATGCGCGTCCGCCGCCGATGCCAATCGCAGCCATCAGCGCGGTCGTCGCCTGCGTGCGTCGATCGTTGAGGTCAATCGCGTAGTACTCGTTGCGGTGGACGAAGAGCGGATCGGCGCCGTGCTTCACGAGAAGACGCATCACGCCCGGCTCGGCGAAGCGCGCCGCGAGCCAGAACGGTGTCGCGCCGACGAGCGCCGGCGCAAAATTGAAGTCCGCGGACGATCGACGCTCGGGTGTCCAGGTTTGAAGCGGCGTGTTCGGATTCGCGCCGTGCGCGAGAAGCGCGCTCACCATCTTCTCGTCGCGTCGCATGATCGCCTCGTGGAGCGCCGTGAACCCGGGTCCAGCCGCGTTTGCGTCGGCACCCCTGTCGAGCAGCAACGCGACGATCTCGGTGAACCCCGAGTGAGCGGCAAGCGTCGTCGCGCTCACGCCCCAGGCATCCGCGTCGTTGACATTGGCGCCCGCAGCGAGCAGCAGCGCCGCCGACGAGAGGTCGCCGACGCGCGCGGCAAACATCAGTGCCGTGTCGCCGCCGTGCGGAATCAACCGGTTGTACTCCAGCTTCCCATGCGGCGGCGCGGCCATCATCTGGCTCCACGTATCCGAGCGGGCGTGGATGTCGGCGCCGCGGGCGAGAAGGACCTTGACGACATCAGGGTGCTGCTGTGACACCGCCCACATGAGCGCGGTCTGGCCGCGCGGACCGCGTGCGTTGACGTTCGCACCCTTATCGATCAACTGCGTGATGACGATGGGATTGCCCGAGCGGGAGGCGATCATCAGCGGCGTCTCGCCGAGAAGCAAGGCGAGGTTTGGATTCGCACCGGCTCGGAGGAGCCTCCCGACCATGTCCGCGCTGCCGTTCAGGCTCGCCGTCCAGAGCGGCGTGGCGCCGAGATCGTTGGCCGCATTCACATTGGCGCCGGCACGGATCAACAGGTCCGCGCTTTCCCCGGCGTCGCGATAGCTCGCCCAGTGCAGCGCGGTCGTACCGTCTGCCGCGGCGACGTTCACGTCGACACGCTGCTTGAGCAGCGCGCGCAGTGCATCGGTGTCGGCATTCCTGGCCGCGTCGATCAGCGGCGTTGGCTCCGCTGCGTACACCGTCGCGGTATGCCCAATGACGAGGAAGAGAAAAGCAACCACGCCATTCGTGACCTTCGCGGTTATTCCGAGAGCCTGCATTCGATTGCTTCCTTCAGTGACCTGCTACAAGGAGACCGTATCGATCTGCAGGTGGCCTGTGCTGCCGCCCAGCCGCTCGACGGGCACGTCGAGCTTGTCCATGAGCGTGACCAGCAGGTTGGCCATCGGCGGCTTGTCCGTATATTGCAGGTGCCGGCCTCCCTTCAGCGTCCCTGCTCCGCCGCCTACGACAAGGATCGGCAGGTTGTCACCCGAATGCGCGTTGCTGTTCGAGATGCCCGCTCCGTACAGGATCGTCATGTGATCGAGCAACGAGCCGTCGCCATCCCGGGTTGCGCGCAGCTTTGCCAGGTACTTCGAGAAGAGCTCGGTGTGGTAGCGATTGATCTTCGACATGTGCGCGATGAGCTCGGGTACGTTGCTGTGGTGCGACAGCGGATGATGAGCCTCGGGCACGCCGATCTGCGGATACGGGCGCGCGCTCTGTTCCTTGCCGATCATGAACGAGATGACACGCGTCAGGTCTGACTGCAGCGCGAGGAGCTGCAGGTCCAGCATCAACGCGAGGTGATCTTCGAACACGGGCGGCACGCCCTGCGGCTGATCCAGCGACGGCAGCTCGATCCCGGCCTGTTCTTCTGCCTTCGCAATGCGCCGCTCGACGTCGCGCACCGACTCGGTGTACTGGTTCACCTTGGCCTGGTCGTCCGGACCGAGCTCCCTCCTGAGTTTCGCCAGCTTTTCGGTGACCGAGTCGAGAATGCTCTTCTGCTCTTTCAATCGCTTTTCGCGCGCCGCCGCCTCCGTGCTGCCGGTGTCGCCAAAGAGCTTCTCGAAGACCGCGCGCGGGTTGTATTCCATCGGCAGCGGCTGCGTGGCGTTGCGCCAGCACAACGTGTGCGTGTAGACGCAGCTCAGATTACCCGTGCAGGCGCCGGCATTGTTCGGCGCATCCATCGCGAGCTCGAGCGACGCAACCTGCGTCTCGCTGGCGAACCGCTTCGCGAGAATCTGGTCCATCGACACGTCCGCGAAGATCTCGACCTCGTTGCGGCCCCCGCGCGTCGTGCCGGTGAGAAACGATCCTGACGCTCCCGCATGGATGTAATTCCAGTTCGCCTTGAGCCCCGAGAGCACCAACAGCTGATCGCGGAACGGCGCAAGCGGCTCGAGAATCGGCGACAACTCGAACGTGCTGTCCAAACCCTTCGGCGTCCAGTACTGCATCGCCATCCCGTTGGGCACGTAGAAGGTCTGGAACCGGTGCACGGGAGCGGCAGCCGCACGTGCGCGCAGCGACGCGGCCGGAAGCATCGCGTCGAGAAACGGCAGCGCGACAGCCGCGCCGAGACCACGCAGGATCGTCCGTCGCGGTAGCGCTTTGGCAGTCAGGAAAGACATCCTCGTCTCCTTTTGAACTAGCCCGTCGTTCACTTGGGTTGACAATTTCCGGCGGGGCCCGTCCCAGCCACACAAGCGCGCGGATCGCAGCTCCAGTCCCGATGGAAATTGTTAACCCAAGTGAGCGACGGGCTCACTTCGAAGCCACCTGAGGCGCCCGCATCTGAAACGCGGGACTTTTCACGATGCCGATGACCAGCGACGACCACCTGTAGTCACTGGCAGCCGCATCGCGAACAATCTGGCGAACGGCTGGCCGATCGTAGTACTCGAGGCGGCGGCCAAGGGCATACGCCAGGAGCTTCGCGGTCACCGTTGCCGGAAATTGTCCCGGCTCTTCGAGCAGCAGCGCACGCAGCCCCGAAAGCCCCTGCACCGTGGCGCCGCTCACCACGTCGCCACTCGCATCGACAGGCTTGCCCGACTCGTCTGTCGTCCGCCATCCCCCAATCGCGTCGAAGTTCTCGAGGGCGAATCCAAGCGGATCGATCGCCGCATGGCACGTCGCGCACACCGCGTTCGTGCGATGTTGCGCCAGCCGTTCGCGAATCGTCGGCGGTAATGCGCCGCCTTTGGGTTCCTCCAGCGTTGTGTTCACGCCGGGCGGCGGCGGTGGCGGCGGCGCACCAAACATGTTGTCGAGCAGCCATTTGCCGCGAAGCACCGGCGAGGTCCTGTTCGGATACGAGGTCGTCGCGAGTATCGATCCGTTGCCGAGCAGTCCGCCGCGTCGATCGAGGTTCGGAAGCGTGACGCGCCGGAAGCGGCTGCCGTAAATCCCGGCAATCCCGTAATGACGCGCGAGCCGTTCGTTGACGAACGTGTAGTTGGCGCGCAACAGATCAAGCACGCTGCGATCCTCGCCGAGCGTGCTCGTCAGAAACAGCCTCGTCTCCTCTTCGAAGGCCTGGAGCAGACTCTCGTCGAAGTCCGGATAGACATCCGGATCGACGACCACCTCACGGACCCGGCGCAGGTTCAGCCACTGAGCCGCAAAGTTGTCGACGAGCGCACGCGTCGCGCGGGGGTCGACCAGCATGCGCCGCACCTGCTGCTCGAGGAACGCCGGCTTCGACAGTTGCCGGCGCTCGGCTGCGTCGATCAGCCGCTCGTCGGGAATGCTGTTCCACAAAAAGAAGGACAAGCGCGACGCGAGCTCGAGATCGCTCAGGCGATACGGTCCTCGCGACCCTTGATCGCGATGCACGCGCAGCAGGAAGTCGGGATCGACCAGGACCCGTTCGAGCGCGAACTGAATCCCGGCGTCAAAACTGCCCCCGTCACGTCGCCCGTCCGCGAAGAACTGAAGCAGCGTCTGCACGTCTGCCGGCGCAGCCGGCCGCCGATACGCAAGACGCGCGATCTTCGAGAGGATCTTCTCGGCGCAGGCGCGCTCCTCCGAGGTGCGGCGCGGTTCGCAGACGAAAATCGCACGGCGGCTCGGCGTGTCCTTCGCGGATCCGGGACCGGAGTACGGGCCTGCCACGGAGACGGCGCCGACGCTCGCGTATCCCATGTAGATCTGATCGTTTGTCAGGACCCTGCCGCGCTGCAGCGGCTGCGGAAGGCCTTCAGCCTCCCACATCTGCCTGACGATCGAGACACCGACGAGGCGAGGCCCGGCCTTGATGTGCAGGCGCACCTCG
>ORMF012599296.1_pt1 | contig 15227 bp, 10 predicted proteins | sample 1779871 | NCBI WGS metagenome assembly ORMF01 (sample SAMEA104232316, study PRJEB22302) | groundwater metagenome | biome: forest; feature: aquifer; material: groundwater | place: USA | collected 2011-08-07 | depth 5.4 m | reverse complement strand
TCGGGCGTCACGTGTTCGGCGGCGAGCACCAAGTCGCCTTCGTTTTCACGGTCTTCCTCGTCGACCAGGATCACCATGCGGCCGGCACGCATGTCGGCGACGATATCGAGTACGGGGCTGATGCTCATGGCGCGGGTACCAAGCTTGGAAAGCCGCACATTTTACGCTGTCGCGCCAGCGGTCAGCATGCGCTCGACGTAGCGCGCGATCAGGTCGATTTCGAGATTGACCCGGGCGCCCGGGTGCAGGCGCTTCAGCGTGGTCACCACGACGGTGTGCGGAATCAGGTTGATCGAGAAGCGGCGGCCCTTGACACGGTTGGTGGTGAGGGAGACGCCATCGACCACGATGGAACCCTTGCGCGCGATGTATTTCGCCAGGCCTTTCGGCGCCTTGATCACCAGTTCGTGAGATTCGCCGACCGGCTCGAACTTCTCCACTTCGCCGACGCCGTCGACGTGGCCCGAGACCAGGTGGCCGCCGATGAAATCCGAGAGGCGCATGGCCTTTTCCAGATTGACCTCGCCGCCCACAGTATCGAGGCCCACCGTGCAGTCGAGCGTCTCGCGCGAAACGTCGATCTGGTAGCTGCCGCGCTTTTTCGCGATCACCGTCAGGCAGACGCCGCCGTGGGCGATGGAATCGCCCAGCGCGACATCGGCGAGCTTGAGTCCGGGGGCTTCGATGGTGAGCCGCAAACCTTTTTCCAGCGGCTGGATGTGGCTGATTTTGCCAACGGCGGCGATGATGCCAGTGAACATGGGAACTCCGAAGTGATGGCTCAGCGCAGGGCGCGCTCGAGGGTAGGCAGGAATTTGTCGGCAGACTGGAAGCCGATGACGCGCAGATCGACCAGTTCGCGGCCGCCGGCATCGAAGAAGATGATCCCGGGCGGGCCGAACAGGCCGAAGCGCTTGAGCAGCGCGGCGTCCGCCGTGCTGTTGGCGGTCACGTCGGCCTGCAGCAGCACGAACTGCTTCATGCGCCCGGCGACCTTGGGATCGGCGAAGGTGAAGCGCTCCATTTCCTTGCAGCTCACGCACCAGTCGGCATAGAAGTCCAGCATCACCGGCTTGCCGGCCGCCTTCGCTGCGGCGAGGCGGGCATCCAGTTGTTCCACCGATGCGACGCGCTCGAAAACCGACGCATGGGTTTCCGTGGCGGCCGTACCGCCGCGCAGGAAGCCCAGCGGCTGCAGCGGATCTTTCGCGCCGCCCAGCACGCCCATCAGCATCGCCGCGCCACCCAGCAGCAGCACCACGCCGAGGCCCTTGCCCAGGCGCTGCCAGCCGTGGGCGTGCGGCGGCAAGGGGTCCAGCGCATGCAGGTAGATTGCCGGGATCACCAGCAGCAGCGCCCAGCCGAGCATCTGCAGCCACAAGGAAATCACCGGTGAAACCAGCCACAGCGCGGTGGCCAGCATGATGACGCCGAAGAACTTCGTGACACCTTCCATCCAGGGTCCGGATTTCGGCAGCAGCGAACGCGAAAAGGCGCCCACCAGCAACAGTGGCCCCCCCATGCCGAGCGACATGACGAACAGCGCGCTGCCGCCCAGCACGGCATCGCCGGTCTGGGCGATGTACAGCAGCGCGCCGGACAGCGGCGCTGCGACGCAAGGGCCGACGATCAGGGCCGAGAGCGCACCCATCAGCGCGATGGCCGGCAGCGAGCCGCCCTGCCGGTTGGCGGTGTCCGACACTTTGCTTTGCAGCGCGGCGGGAAGTTGCAGCTCGTAAAAGCCGAACATGGAAAGCGACAGCACCACGAACACCAGTGCGAATCCTCCGAGCACCCAGGCGTTCTGCAGTGCGGCCGACAGCAGCGTGCCGGACAGCCCGGCGGCGACGCCGATCGCGGCGTAGGTCACGGCCATGCCCAGCACGTAGGCCAGCGACAGCACGAAAGCGCGCAGGTGGGTCACCGCATGACCGTGATTGACGATGATGCCGGACAGGATCGGGATCATCGGGAACACGCAGGGCGTCAACGACAACAGCAGGCCGAAGCCGAAGAAGCTGAGCAGGATCAGGGCCAGGTTGTCGCCCTTGAACAGACCGGCAATACGTGAACTTTCGTCGTCCGGGGCGGAGGTGGATTTGTCCTCGGCGAGCCCGGGAGTCGGCGCTGGCGCCACGGCGCTGCCCGCGGCGGCCATGTCGAAGCGCGCCTCCTGGGTGATCGGTGGGTAGCAGATGCCGCCGTCCCAGCAGCCCTGTGAGATGGCCTTCAAAGTGACCGGTCCGGCCGCCTCGACTGGCAGCAGGATTTTCACTTCCTTGCGATAGACCTCGACATTGCCGAAATTCTCGTCCACTTTCATCTTGCCGGGCGGCGGCTTGGGCACACCGAGCGTGCCGCCTTCCAGCGCGAACTTGAACTTGTCGCGGTACATGTAGTACTGGTCGGCGATCTGCCAGCGGGCCTCGATGGTCCTGGCATCGAGCGCGCGCGCCGAGAAACGGTAGGCCTGCTCGGGCGGCAACGGCTCTTCGGCCTGCGTTGTGGCGGCAAAGGCGAACAGCAGCAGGAACAGCAGGCGGATCAGCATGTCACGGATTCCCGTCGGGGGTTTCTTTAGTTTCGGTGGCGACCCACATCAGGTATTCCGGCAGGCCATGGGCAACTGGGACCGCGATGATCTCGGGAAGTTCATAGGGGTGGGAGGCGCGGATGGCCGCCTCCAGCGCCGCATAGCGCGCCTTGGTGGCCTTGATCAAGAGGGGGATTTCCTGCGCGTTTTCGGTCGCGCCCTGCCAGCGATACACGGAACGACATGGCGCGAGGATATTGACGCAGGCCGCCAGGCGTCCGTTCACCAGCAACGAGGCCAGAGCCTGAGCGCTGGCCTCGTCGGGGAGGGTAGTCAGAATGAGCAGGGTTTGACCTGTTTCCATTGATCTATTCTACCTTCGGGCAGTAACCGGGTTTGGGGTGGCGGCGTCCTTCAGGCGCCCCGGACACTGTCCGGACAGCTTGCGTGGGGGCCTCGATGGTCGTGTGAGCAAGTTACCGGCGCGCCCGCAAATCCTGCCATATTGCTAGCCGGAATACCCGTCCGCCGGTATTTTCAATTATTTCATTGTGGGTAAGATTGCCAAATTGGCACCGACGGTAATCGGAAATTCGAGGAACTTACCTCTGGCTACCGGCGCGGCGACTGTTTAGCTCTTCCGGCCATTCAAGTCTTTTTGTCGTGGGCCGTGGCGTGCAAGCAACGTTTCAACCGGAATAGGCACATCTTGCTTGTTCTGCGGTTGTCGATAGACTTGAATGCTGATAGGTTGTCGGTGATGATAAATCGCTTTAGATATCGATGAGAAGTTCACTGATTAAATTGAGGATTTTTATGAAAAAGGCGATAGCCAATCTGTTGGCCGCCATCGCCGTGTTGGCGATCGGATCGCTGAGTCCTGTGCGTGCGCAGGATGCCAGTTTTAATATTGAGCGTTTCCAGATCGAAGGGAATTCGATTCTGCCCGCGGAAAAGACTCAGGAACTGGTGGCACCCTTTGTTGGCAAGGGCAAGGTTTATGGCGATGTGCAAAAGGCGCTCGAAGCCCTGGAAGGCGAGTATCGCCGCATCGGTTACGGAACGGTGCAGGTTTTTGTGCCGGAACAGGAACTCACCTCCGGCGTGGTGCGTCTGCTGGTCAGCGAAGGCGTGATCGGCAAGGTCACCATCTCCGGCAACAAGTTTTTCAATGACGAAAACGTCCGCGCCAGCATGCCGGACCTGAAGGAAGGCACCGCACCCAACATGCGCAAGCTTTCCGAAAACGTCCAGCTCACCAATGAGAATCCGGCCAAGCAAGTGGAAGTGACCTTGGGCGCCAGCGAAGAAGAGGGCAAGGTCAATGCCCGGGTCGAGGTCAAGGAGGAGAATCCCGAGCGCCTCTACATGACGCTGGACAATACCGGCACCAAGGCCACCGGCAAGCATCGGCTCGGGTTCGCCTACCAGAATGCGAATCTGGGCAACAGCGACCAGATATTGACGCTGGCCTACACCACGGCGCTCGACCCTCCGGGCGGCATGAAGATTCTCGGCAATCGGATGCTGCCCTGGCAGGACGGAAACGGCGTGAAGGTCGATATTTTCAGTATCGGCTATCGCCTGCCGCTGTATTCGCTGGGCGACAGCGTCGACTTCATCTACGGTAATTCCAGCACCGACACCCCGTCCACCTCGCCACTCGGCGGGCTTGGAAGCCTCGGGATCAACGGCAAGGGCGAAGTGTTCGGCCTGCGCTACAACCATATCTTCCCCCGCGCCGGCGAATACACGTCCAGGCTGGTGCTGGGCTTTGACTACAAGTACATGAACAGCCGCTGCGCCATCAATGGCAATCCGACTCCGTTTGGCACTGCGGGTTGCACGCCGCATACCTTCCGTCCGGTTTCCGCCACCTACAGCGGCCAGTGGCAGAAGCCGGGTGAGGCCATCGATTTCAATGTCGGCGTGGTGCATCACCTGTTCCCGATGGGCAGCCGGTTCCTCTACGCCGCCGCTCCGGGCGGCTATGATCGTTACTCGGCCGCCTCGGGCTACCAGACCAAGGACGAATACACCGCGCTGCGTTTTGGCGGTAGCTATGCCACGGCGATTGGCGGCGAGTGGACGGTGCGCGTTGCCGCGAATGCGCAGCATGCCAACAATGCCTTGCCCGCCATCGAGCGGCTCGGCCTTGCGGGCGTGAATGCGGTGCGCGGCTTCCTCGAGCGTGCGGTCACGGTCGACCGCGGCTATGTGGCCAATTTTGAAGCCTATTCACCGGATGTCGCGGCAAGCCTGAGTGTTCCCGGAAACCTGAAGTGGCTGGTGTTTTTCGATACGGCCCATGGTTTCAACCTCAACTCGTCGCCGAACCAGAAAGTCAATATCGCCTCGCTGGGCATCGGCCTTCGCTACAACTTGAAGAAGGATGTGAGCGCCCGAGTAGACATCGCGCGGGTCATGGACGGTGTTTGGCCGAACGGGCTGCCCAATGTCGCGCTCGAGGGCGACATCCGCGGCCACTTCGGCTTCGCCATCGGTTTTTGAACGGAGCCCGATTTGCCCCGATCGTGACTTTCTTCCTGGCAAACGAGTGGTTTTGGACCTATAAACATCGCTGAGCGGGCGGCTGTTCCGCCCTTGGAGTTTGTACCATGAGTTACGTCACCCCTTCCTCCAGAAACCGTTCCCGGTTATCCACGCGTGTTCGCACCGGTGTTGCGGTCATTGCCGCCTGTTTCGTCACCAGCCCGGTGTATTCCAACCCGCTGAACCCGACCGTCGTCAATGGCACCGCCACCTTCAATCAGGCCGGCAGCGTCCTGACGGTGACCAACAGCACCGGCGCCATCATCAACTGGGACAAATTTTCGATCAAAACCGGCGAAACCACCCATTTCGCCCAGACTGCGGCTTCAAGTACAGTGCTCAACCGGGTATTGAACGATCCGACCGTCATTTATGGCACCCTGAGCTCCAATGGGCAAGTATGGCTGGTGAACCCCGCCGGGATCATGGTCGGCCCCGGCGGGTTGATCAACACCGCTGGTTTCGTTGCCTCGACGCTGGCCATCCGCAACGAGGATTTCCTTGCCGGTCGCCACCTGTTCGTTAACGATGGCAGCGCCAAGAACGTCATCAATCAGGGTGAAATCCGTACTCCGGACGGCGGTAGCGTGTATCTCATCGGCAGCAATGTCACCAACGAAGGCATCATCACCACCCCGGGTGGTGAAACCATCCTCGCCGCCGGCGCCACCGTCAGCCTGATCGATAGTGCGACGCCGGGCGTCAAGGTAGACATCACGGGCGCGGAAGGCAATGCGACCAACCTGGGAACCATCACGGCCGAAGCCGGCCGCATCGGCATTGCCGGCGTCATCGTCAGGAACAGCGGCACGCTGAATGCCAGCAGCGTCGTCAACGAAGGCGGGCGCATTTTCCTCAAGGCCAGCCAGGATGCCTACGTCGACGGCAACGGTCGCATCGTCACCACCGGTACCAAGGGCGGCAGCGTCGAAGTGCTGGGCAATCGCGTCGCAATCATGGACAACGCCGTAATCGATGCCAGCGGCACGAATGGTGGCGGCCGCATCATGATCGGGGGCGATTATCAAGGCAAGAACCCGGAGATCCAGAACGCCAGCATCACTTATTTCGGCCCTAACGCCAAACTGAAAGCCGACGCCACGGAAGTCGGCGATGGCGGCACGGTGATCGTCTGGGCCGACGACACGACGCGCGCCTATGGCAGCATTTCGGCCCGCGGCGGGGCGATGGGCGGCAATGGCGGCTTCGTCGAAACGTCGGGCAAGCGCTATCTGGATGCCCATGGCATCCGGATCGATATCGGGGCGAACAACGGGACGGGCGGGCTTTGGCTGCTTGATCCCTCGGCTATCAACATTGTTCCAAGCGGCACCAGCGATACGACTTTTTACGGAGGCGTTTTTAGCTATGGCGGAACTGTCGGGACACTAGTTGACGCCGACATCAACGCCGCCTTGTACGGCGGTAGCGTTACGGTCCAAACCGACGGCGCTGGCGGAGGGACGGGCGACATCACCGCCACCGGCGTCACGATCACGGGCGGCTATTCCCTTTCCCTCCTCGCCTATGGCGATGGCGGCACGACTGCCACGGGCAACATCCGGATCGAGAATTCGACCATCAGCACCAACGGCCTGACCATGGTCGCGGGGTGGAGCGGTTCCGGCTACAGCACCGCCACGATCGCCGATGGCGCCATCGGCAAGCTCGAAATCGTCAATAGCAGTTTGACTTCGAGCGCCGGCACCCTGCTCAAGGCCGCCGGCAATATCACGATCGACAGTCCCAGCAGCGTCAATGCGTCGTCGAATGTCGAAATCATGGCCGGCCGCGATGTCGCCATCGACGGCACGGTGCGCAGCACCTCCTTCGGCGACGTCATCGTCACGGCTGGTCTTGGTTACTTTGGGTATGGATCCACAGCCAACGCCTACGGCGGCAACATCACGCTGGGCGCGAACAGCATCATCGATGCCGGGAATGGTTATGCGGTGCTGCAGGCCGATCGCGGCACCGACACGGGTGCCAACGGCAACATCATCCAGTACGGGGGCGGCACTGGCTATGTTTGGGGCTTTCGTGGCGTCAGTATCGCTGCCGGCGCCGATGCCAAGATCGGCGGCAATGTCGGCTCGAACGGCTATGTCCAGATCGTGGCCGGCGTCAGCGGCGGCTACTACGGTTATGCGAATCTTTCGTCCAACGCCTACGGCGGCAACGTCGAACTCGGCACATCCAGCATCGTCCAGGGCTACGGCGGTGTCCTGATACGCGCCGAGCGCGGCACCGTGGTGGGCGACAACGGCAACATCACCCAGTACGGCGGCCAGATCATCGCCGGCCCTGCATCCTGTCTTGAAGGTTGCTACGGCTACGGCAACGTGGCGATCGTCGCAGCCGGCAACGTCAGGCTCGACGGCAATGTCATTGCCTACGGCAACAGTTTTGGCTTTGGCCATATCGGCATCGCCGCCGGTGCCCAAATAAACGGCTTCGGCTTCAGTGGTGGCTATGGCTACGGCTATGGTTCCGGTTCCGGCTCCGGTTATGCAAACGAGCATGGCGGCAACATCACTCTCGGCAGCAGCAGCCAGCTTCTCGCTAAAGGCTCCGTTTATCTCGTGGCCGAGCGCGGCATTCTCGCCGGCGCGGGCGGCGACATTACCCAATACGGCGGCCAGATCGTCGCTGGCAACAGCGGTGGTAATGGTGACGTGACAATCATCGCCGGCGGCAACGTCAGGCTCGACGGTAGCGTCACCGCGAACGACTCCGGCTTTGGCTACGGCAACATCGCGATCGCAGCCGGCAGGAATGCAGACTTTTTCAACAATGGCTACGGCTATTTCAGCGCATCTGGCTACGCCAGCGGCTACGGTGGAAATATCTCGGTGTCCGGCTCGCTCTCCGGACATTACGGCGTTCAGCTTATCGCCGAGTCGGGATACCAAACCGGACTCAACGGCAACATCACCCAGTCGGCCGGCAGCATCACCGCAGGAAATGGCGGTGTCGGCGTGTTCGCCACGGGCGACGCCGCTATCGGCATCATCAATGCGCCCACGGGTTATGTTGGTATCTATGCCGGCGGCGCAATTTACGACAACAACGGCACAGCGCTCAACATCACCGCCGACACCATCAACCTGGGCAGTCAGTCCGGCGGCGTTGCGGGCGGGTTGGCCATCAGCATGGATACTTCGGCGACGTCAGCCTTGTATGGTTATGTGGCACCAGGGGCGACCTTTGGCGGCATCTCGATCCGCAATTTCGGTACCAGTCCAAGCTCGGTATACCTGACAGATCAGGCGTCCTTTCAGAGCTCCGCGAACTTTACCCAGAATGGCGATCTGACAGTTGGCTATGGCGGGACGGCAATAAGCATGATGGCCGATGATTTGGCGCTGCTAAGCACAGGCAACATGACTATTGGAAGCTCCGGACTTTCGCTCACTGCTGCGGCGTATGGATCGATCCTGATCGGCGCGGCCGGCAGCCTGTTGCTGGATGGCGCCGATATCTTCCCCGCGGCCAACGTGGACGTCGGACTGGCTGCTGGCGGTTCTATGACATTAACCAATGGCGCCTATGTCCATGGTGAAAACCTGGTGGCCATTGCGGGGCAGGAGGTTTCGCTGGCGTATGACAGCGAGATTGGCGCATGGCAGACGGCGCTTGTGGCTGCCGGTAGCGGTATCCGGCTGGAGGACAGCCATATCCACTCCGATTTTAGTGATGTGCTCATGGTCACCGGCGGCGATATCCGGGTGAATGACGGATCGAGCATTTATTCCGGGAACAGCGTCTATCTGTCCATGAATGGCGGTGCTTCGACCCTGTACCTCAATGAGTTTTCCGGGATGTCGCCTTCCTACATTCATGCCCTTAATCCGAACACCATCAACATCGATTTTGCCGCGCGATCATCAGGCGGGATTGTGATTGATGGCGTCCCGACCACCACCACAAGCGGTTCGAGCGGTTTCTTCGTGGGGAGTTCGATGATTCCTGCGACAGCCGGCGCCGGGCTGAATATCACCTACGCCAACGCCCTCGTTGTGGATCCATGCGTCAGCAACCCGGATCTGTGCAAACCTCCGAGTCCGACAAGTACACCCATCGATCCACCACCAGTAACACTGCTACCGCTCGATCCAACCCAGCCGCTTGAATATCCGGGCTATACCATCGGCGGAACCGAGGATAGTTTCGGCGGGGAAGAGGAAGCCGAGAAGAAATCCGACGAAGCCAAAGACGAGAAAAAAGATGAAAAGTCAGCCCACAAAAAAGTTGCCCAGTGCTCCTCGTAAGCCGGTAGCGGAAATGATGCAGGTGGCGCTTGCCGCGCTAACAATCAGTATCAGCCTCGCCTGGGTGCCCGTCGCCCTCGCCGCCACGGCGGGTCAGATTACGCACCTCTCGGGAACGCTCTCGGCCAAGCGGGCCGACGGCACCAGCAAGCTGCTCGCCGTCAAGTCCGAGGTTGCGGAAGGCGACACGCTCAGCACCGAGGCGGACACCTACGCCCGCATCAAGTTCGCCGACGGTGGCGAAGTGGTGTTGCGCCCTGGCACCCAACTCAAGATTGAGAATTACGCCTACAACACCGCCAAGCCCGAAAGCGACAACATCGTCATGAGCATGTTCAAGGGTGGTCTGCGCGCAGTGACCGGGTTGATCGGCAAGCGCAGCCGGGAAAAGGTCAAATTTTCCACCGAGACCGCGACCATCGGCATTCGCGGCACCCACTTCGGCGCCCTGCTGTGCCAGAACGACTGCGGCGGTGTGCCTACGACCCGCGGCGTGCCCCCGCCCAACGGGCTGCATGTCGATGTAACGAATGGCGCCATCATCATGAGCAACGCCGCCGGTACGGTGCAGATCAATGCCGGCCAGTTCGGTTTCGCGCCCGACCGCAATACTCCGCCGGTGATCGTGCCACCGGCACAGGGCGTCCAGGTCACCATGCCGAGTTCGATCTCGAAGAACAAGGGCGGCGGCAAGGGCATCGGCAAGGGAGATGATGCCGAATGCGCAATGTGACCTGCCCGCGAAGCGGAATCCCAGGTCGGCAAAGCCCCTGCCTGCGAAGCGGCGTTCCAGGTACGCAAGGCGACGTTCCTTCCATTCACCGTAGCGCCAGCGCCGACTATTACTGATTCGAAGAAATGCAGCGTTTCCATTTCATCTCCGGTCTGCCACGCTCGGGGTCGACCCTGCTCTCGGCGATCCTGAGCCAGAACCCGCGCTTCCATGCCGGCGTCAGCAGCCCTCTGGCAGCCTTCTTTTCATCTTTGGTGGCCCAGGTCAGCGTCGGCAGCGAGTGGGCGGCGCAGGTCAGCATCAGCCAGCGCCGGCGTTTGCTGCATGGCCTGTTCCAGTCCTACTATGCGGACCTGCCGCCAGAAAAGCAGGTCGTGTTCGACACCAACAGGTCATGGACGGCGCGCCTGCCGGCCTTGCTCGACCTGTTTCCCCAGGCCCGGGTCATCGCCTGCGTGCGCAACGTGGCCTGGGTGATGGACAGCATCGAGCGCCTGTACCGCAAGAACCCCTACGAGAATACCGCCCTGTTCGGCAACGATGCCGAACGCAGCACGGTGTTCTCCCGCACCGAGACCCTCGCGCAGCGCAACCGCCTCGTGGGCCTGGCCTATTCGGGGCTCAAGGAGGCTTATTACAGCGAGCAGGGTCGCGCCATGCTTGTGGTCGATTACGATTTGCTGGTGCAGCGACCCGCCCATGTGATTCCACTGATCTATCAGTTTCTCGGGGAAGAGCCCTTCCCCCACGATTACGAGAACCTGCAGTTCGATACGCCGGACTACGACGAAGGCCTGGGCCTGGCCGGACTGCACAAGGTGCGACAGAAAGTCAGCCTGGAGCCGCGTGAAACCATTTTGCCGCCCGATCTGTTCGAGCAGTATGCCAAGCTCTCCTTCTGGTACAACACCGCCAGCAGCCGCTGCAACGTGCTTATGGTTCGTCCCTGAAGGGAATGTTGCCGCGGCGCTGCAGGTAGTCGACCAGTCGCGCCACGCTGTCGTCGATCCCGATCTCGCCCGCCGGCAGGGTGACTTCAGCCTGTTCCGGCACTTCGTAAGGCGAGTCGATGCCGGTAAACAGTGCTACCTGTCCGGCCCGGGCGCGGCGGTAAAGTCCCTTGGGATCCCGCCGTTCGCAGACAGCCAGGGGCGTATCGACGAACACCTCGATGAATTCGCCCGGCTCGAACAGTTCCCTCACGATTCTGCGTTCGTTGCGGAAAGGCGAAATCAGCGCCACCAGCACGATCAGCCCGGCATCGACGAACAGCCGGGAAATTTCGCCGACGCGACGGATGTGTTCCTGGCGATCGGCGTTCGAATAGCCGAGGTCGCGGCTCAGCCCGGTGCGCACGGTGTCGCCGTCGAGCAGGTAGCAGTGCAGGCCGCCGTCGAACAGCCTTGCCTGCAGCCCCTCGGCAATCGACGATTTTCCGGCCGCGCTGAGTCCGGTGATCCAGACCACACAGGGTCTTTGTCCGAGCCGCTGCGCCCTTTCGCGCTTTCCTATCTGGAGCAAATTGTTTTGACTTGAAGACATATTGGCGAATTGGACGATTCGTCTGATGGTGAACGGAGTTACTGCTTTGCCTTCGGCACTCGTCCCATCAGATAAAACTCGTCGTTCGGTCGCATCGCGGTGATGTTGGCCATGCGGTTGCTGAGCCCAAAAAACGCCGCCACCGCACCGATGTCCCAGACATCTTCGTCATTGAAGCCGTGCTCGTGCAGGGTGTCGAAATCGGCGTCGCCGACCGCACCCGAATCGAGCGCAACCTTCATGGCGAAATCCAGCATGGCCTTCTGGCGCGGCGTGATGTCGGCCTTGCGATGGTTGACGGCAACCTGGTCGGCGACCAGCGGGCTCTTGGCCCGGATGCGCAGTATCGCGCCGTGGGCCACGACACAGTATTGACAACCGTTGGCGTTCGAGGTGGCGACCACGATCATCTCGCGCTCCGCCTTGGTTAGACCGCTGTCATTTTCCATCAGCGCGTCGTGGTAGGCAAAGAAGGCGCGCCACTCGGCCGGGCGGTGCGCCAATGCTAGAAATACGTTGGGGATGAAGCCGGACTTTTCTTGTACGTCGAGAATGCGGACGCGTATGTCATCGGGCAGGTCTTCAAGCCTGGGGATGGGATAACGACTGATCGGTGGCGTGGTCATGTTGTCCTCGTTGAAATAGGTCTGATGTCGGCATATTTTACGTTTCTTGGGTATCGATTCGCCGTGGATTTCGAGTATTTCACCCCTGAGATTCCGCGCGGCCCCGGGGGCAAGTTCGAGGATTTCATTTGTGAAATCAAATCGGGCACTTGAGGGCGATGCAACTGCGCAAACCTGTCATTGGCAGGTAGTTCGATCAGGCAGGGGATCAGAACACCGAAGCGCAATGTCATGAACGAAGCCATTAGCTGATGCAGATTGGCGATCGGCCCTGAACATGGGCCATCGGCTGAATCAGGCGGCGTCAGCCAGCTTTGCCAACGCCGCGCGGCCTGACAGCAGATGGTCGTGCATGCGCTGGCCGGCCAGGTCGGGATCCTTCAGGCGCAGCGCGTCGAGGATGCCGCGGTGCTCGGCCAGCGATTGCTTCAGGCGTCCTTCGAGTCGCAGCGAATCGCGGCGGGTCAGCTTGATCACCTTGCGCGCATCGTCGATCAGTTGCGCCAGATAGCGGTTGCCGGCGATTTCCTGCAAGGCGGTATGGAAGCGCTGGTTGGCTTCGAAAAAGCGGTCGGCATTGTTGGCGGCGGCGTACTTTTCAAGCTCCTCGTGTATTGCCGCGAGGCGCGAGAAGTCGGCGCTGGTGGCACGGCGCGCGGCTTCCGCGGCGACTCGGCCCTCGAGCAGCGCCATGACCGGGAAGACCTCGTCGATGTCCTGTTCCGACAATTCGGTGACATAGCAGCCGCGGCGCGGCTTGAGCACTACCAGGCCTTCGGCGGCGAGCACTTTAAGCGCTTCACGCAGCGGCGTGCGGCTGATGCCGTATTCCGCAGCGAGCGCCTGTTCGTCTATCCATCCTCCTTGCGGTAGTTCGTGCGCGAAAATCCGGGCACGCAGCCGCTCGGCCACCTGTTCGTACAATGCAGGAGCGGCAAGAATATGAGAAGATGGTCTTGCATTCATAATTATGGATGCAGTATCATAGCTCCTCGTTCGAAAGTCAACGGCATTGTTTTCCCTTTACCGGGGGATGCAGGAGAAAGGGCAGAACCATGAGCAAGGCACCTGAAGTCGGCATACCCTCCATCGACGCCTGGAACAAGGCTGCCGCCAAGTCGGCGCCCGGCGGCGATGTGGCGAAATTGAACTGGGTGACGCCGGAAGGCCTGACCGTCAAGCCGCTCTACACCAGGGCCGATGTCGAGGGCCTGCCCTACGCCGATACGCTGCCCGGCTTCGCGCCTTTCCTGCGCGGCCCGCAGGCCACCATGTATGCGGTGCGGCCGTGGACGATTCGGCAGTACGCCGGCTTTTCCACGGCCGAGGCCTCCAACGCCTTCTATCGCCAGGCCCTGGCCGCCGGCGGCCAGGGTGTCTCGGTGGCCTTCGACCTGGCCACGCACCGTGGCTACGACTCCGACCATCCGCGCGTGACCGGCGACGTCGGCAAGGCCGGCGTGGCGATCGACTCGGTCGAGGACATGAAGATCCTGTTCGACGGCATTCCGCTGGACAAGGTCTCCGTGTCGATGACCATGAATGGCGCGGTCCTGCCAATACTGGCCGGATACGTGGTCGCCGCCGAGGAGCAGGGTGTGGCGCAGGAGCAGCTCTCGGGGACCATCCAGAACGACATCCTCAAGGAGTTCATGGTCCGCAACACCTACATTTATCCGCCCGAGCCGTCGATGCGCATCATCGCCGACATCATCGGCTACACGGCGCAGAACATGCCGAAGTTCAACTCGATCTCGATCTCCGGCTACCACATGCAGGAAGCCGGCGCGACCCAGGCGCTGGAACTGGCCTTCACCCTGGCCGACGGCCGCGAGTACGTCAAGACGGCGCTGGCCTCGGGCATGGATGTCGATGCCTTTGCCGGACGGCTCTCGTTCTTCTGGGCCATCGGCATGAACTTCTACCTCGAGATCGCCAAGATGCGCGCCGCGCGCCTGTTGTGGTGGCGGATCATGAACGAGTTCCAGCCGAAGAATCCGAAGTCGCTGATGCTGCGCACGCACTGCCAGACCTCGGGCTGGTCGCTGACCGAGCAGGATCCCTACAACAACGTGGTGCGCACCACCATCGAAGCCATGGCCGCGGTGTTCGGCGGCACGCAATCGCTGCATACCAATTCGCTCGACGAAGCCATCGCGCTGCCGACCGAGTTCTCCTCGCGCATCGCGCGCAACACCCAGCTCATCATCCAGGAAGAAACGCACATCACCAGCGTGATCGATCCCTGGGCCGGCAGCTACATGATGGAAAAGCTGACCCAGGACATTGCCGACGAAGCCTGGCGCATCATCGAGGATGTCGACAAGATGGGCGGCATGACCCAGGCCGTGCAAAGCGGCTGGGCCAAGCTGCAGATCGAGACCTGCGCCGCGCAGAAGCAGGCACGCATCGACTCGGGCCAGGACGTGATCGTCGGCGTGAACAAGTACAAGCTCAAGGAAGAAGCGCCGATCGACACCCTCGACGTGGACAACCACGCCGTGCGCGACGGCCAGATCGTGCGCCTCAAGCAGATCCGAGCCACGCGCGACAGCGCGGCGGTGCAGGCGGCGCTGGCGGCGCTGACCGACGCCGCAAAATCCGGCAGCGGCAACCTGCTCGACCTGGCGATCAGGGCCAGCCGCCTGCGTGCTACAGTCGGCGAAATCTCGGATGCGCTGGAAGCCGTCTATGGCCGCCACCGCGCCACCAACCAGACGGTGTCGGGCGTCTATAGCGCGGCATTCGGCGAGGACGGCACCATGAAGGAAATCCGCGACCTGATCGACAACTTCGCCGCCGCCGAAGGCCGCCGGCCACGCATCATGATCGCCAAGCTGGGTCAGGACGGTCACGACCGCGGCGCCAAGGTGGTGGCCACGGCCTTCGCCGACCTCGGCTTCGACGTCGATGTCGGCCCGCTGTTCCAGACGCCCGAAGAGGCGGCGCGCCAGGCCATCGAAAACGAC
>ORMF012696928.1_pt1 | contig 15229 bp, 13 predicted proteins | sample 1779871 | NCBI WGS metagenome assembly ORMF01 (sample SAMEA104232316, study PRJEB22302) | groundwater metagenome | biome: forest; feature: aquifer; material: groundwater | place: USA | collected 2011-08-07 | depth 5.4 m | reverse complement strand
TCGTCCCGCGCCAGGGTATCCGGCCTGCCCCGACCATACCGAAAAACGGCTGCTTTTTGACCTTCTCGCCGCCGAAAAAAATGCCTTGATTCAGTTGACGGAAAATTACGCCATGCTTCCAGCGTCGTCGGTTTCAGGATTTTATTTTGCGCACCCCGAGTCCGGTTATTTCGGCATCGGTAAGATCGAGAAAGACCAGGTCGAGGACTACGCCCGCCGCAAAGGTTTAAGCGTCGCCCTAGTCGAGAAGTGGCTCTCGCCCCATTTGGCGTACTAAATATGTTATGATTCCCCGATGAAAATCGCTGACTTCTATAGAAAGCAGCCGCGGACCATCTCCTTTGAATTCTTCCCGCCCAAAACCGACGAAGGCGAAAAGAAACTTTTCGAAACCGTCGTCCAGCTTAAAGCCCTTTCTCCTTCCTTCGTGACCTGCACGTATGGCGCCATGGGTACGACACGCGCCAACACGATCCGTATTGTGGAAAAAATCAAATCCGATATCGGCATCGAAGTCGCTGCGCACCTGACGTGTGTGGGCCACACGCGTTCTGAGATTGAGACCGTGCTGGAAGAGCTTGCCGCAAAAGGAATTGAAAATATTGTGGCGCTTCGAGGAGATCCGCCAAAGGGGGAGACGGAATTCAGGCCCGTCCCTGACGGCTTTCGTTACGCGGCGGAACTGGTACGTTTTATCCGCCAGCACCCCAAATTTGGCCGGAAATTTTCCCTCGCCGTGGCCGGTTACCCGGAAGGCCACATCGAATGTCCCGATAAAAAAAAGGACCTCGAGCACCTCAAGAAAAAAGTCGACGAGGGGGCGGATGTCGTCATCACTCAGCTTTTTTTCTCGAACCGTGATTTTTTTGATTTTGTTGCCCGCGCCCGTAAGGCCGGCGTCCATCTGCCGATTATCCCAGGGATTATGCCCGTGACACACGGGGCCCAGGTCCAAAAATTTGCCGCCATGTGTGGCGCTGCGATTCCTTCCGATTTGCGGGAGGCGATCCTGCGTTTCGGCGACGACCAGGCCTCGGTCGAGGCTTACGGCATCGATTACGCCACACGCCAATGCGACGAACTCCTTCAACAGGGTGTGCCCGGCCTTCATTTTTATACGCTGAATAAATCCAATGCGACGCGCCAGATTTATACGAATCTCCCTCTGGTGTCGCGGGAGCTCAAATCATGACCTGGCGGATTGGCGAAATTTTAATTCAGAAGAAGTTGATTAATTGGGACCAGCTGCAAGAGGCGCTCTCCGAACAGAAAATGACCAAGGAATACACCGGCACAATTCTCGTCCGGAAAGGTTTTGTTTCCGATCTCTTGCTTTACAAGGCGCTGGCCGAACAGTACCAGGTGCGGTTCGTGGACCTGGCGCGGATCAAAATCAATCCTAAGGCCGTGGAAAAGCTGCCCAAGAGCATTGCGGAAAAATACGGGATTATGCCGATTGAACTGCATGATGACATCTTGACCCTGGGATCGGCCAATCCGATCCGGACCTGGCCGGAATCCGAAATCAAAGAGCTGGCCGGCGTACGTGAGATCCGTGCCGTGCTGTGTGTCCCGGCCGAAATCGACAAAGCCATTCGCGAAAATTACTGATCTTTTGTGATATAATTTGACCGGAGGTTTGCCCTGTGGAAGACTTGAATCAATTGAAGGTTTATACGGTGGAAGAAGCCAACCGCCTCATTGGACGCCTCACCCCTCTCCTCGAAGAGCTCCGCGTCAAACGTGACCTGATTGTCACCAAAGAAGTTGAGATCGATGCGCAGGAACTGATTGCCGGCCGTGCAGATGGGGGTGTTTCTCCGGCGCTGGATAAGAAAGTCGAAGAATACCACCGGCTGGTGGACCGCTTTTATCATGTGGTCGACGAGATCCATTCCCTCGGGTGTCTCTTAAAAGACGTGGACATGGGACTCATCGATTTTTACAGCATGCAACAGGGCAAGCTCGTTTATCTTTGCTGGAAACTGGGCGAACCCGAAGTCCGTTACCGGCACGAAATTGGGCAAGGCTATACGCACCGCGAGCCTCTCCCTTGACCCCCTCATTTTCATGAAGACCCGACTCGAAAAAGATTCGTTGGGACCCAAAACTTTGCCGGACTCCGTTTATTACGGCGCCGAGACTGCCCGTGCATTGGAAAACTTTCCTATCTCCGGCCGCAGGTTTCATCCCGATTTTCTTTGGGCGCTGGCCACGATCAAAAAGGCCTGTGCCCAGGCCAATCTCTCACTCCGCCGTCTTGACGCACGCCGCGCCAAAGCCATCCTTCGCGCCTGCGATGAAATCATCGCGGGCAAATTTCACGACCAGTTCGTGACCGATTCCCTCCAGTCCGGGGCCGGTGTCTCGGCCCACATGAATGCCAATGAAGTGATTACGAATCGCGCGCTGGAAATCCTCGGCCGGAAAAAAGGGGATTACGAATTTCTTCATTCTCACGACCACGTCAATATGGGCCAATCAACCAACGATGTGGTGCCGACGGCCCTTCGTCTTGCGGCGTGGAAGGGACTGAAATCTTTTAATGCCTCTTCGTTTCTCCTTGAAAAGGCCTTCGCAAAAAAAGCGGCCCAGTTTCGCCGCGTGGTGAAATCCGGACGCACCCATTTGCAAGACGCGGCACCGATTACGCTCGGGCAGGAATTCGGCGGCTGGGCCCGCCAGCTTGAAAAGGGGCGCAGGCGCGTCGAAGGTTTGGCGGAAAATCTTCTGGAGCTTGGGATCGGCGGTTCTGCTGTCGGGACCGGGCTCAATACCACGCTGGCGTACCGGAAAAAAGTCATTCTGAATCTACGCAAGTTGACCGGTTTTCCGGTCAAGAGCGCTGCCAATCTTTTCGAAGTGATGCAATCCGATGCCGACCTGGCGGCAGTCTCCGGCGGCCTTCGCGATTATTCCATTTCGCTCATTCAAATTTCTAACGACCTGCGGCTTCTGGGTTCAGGCCCCAAAACCGGTTTTGCCGAAATTAATTTGCCGGTCCGCCAGCCCGGTTCTTCCATTATGCCCGGCAAGGTGAATCCCGTGATGCCCGAGGTCGCGGCGCAGGCGGGTTTCCAGGTGATCGGCAACGACACCGCGATTGCCCTTGCCGCAAGCGCCGGACAACTGGAACTAAACGTCATGCGTCCCATTATTGCGCGCAATCTTCTGGAATCGATCGAAATCCTGAAGAACGTGACGCATGTTTTCCGGATTTACTGCATTGAAGGCATTACGGCCAATGCCGGCCGCTGCCGCCAATTTGCCGAAGAAAGCTACGGGATTGCCGCAGCGCTCAACCCTCACATCGGGTACAGCAAAGCTGCCGCGTGCGTCAAAGAATCTGTGAAAACCGGCAAGACACTCCGCCAAATTGTCCTGGAGAAGAAATACCTGACCGCAAGCCAGCTTGACCGCATCCTCTCGCCTGAGAATCTGACCCAACCGAAACGAAAATAAATCCACGTAGGAGAATTTATGCCGTCACTTCAAGAAGGAAAACCCGCCCCTGATTTCGCCTTGCCTTCGACGGAGGGCCAAGAAATCCGCCTTTCCGATTTTAAGGGCAAGAAAAATATCGTCCTCTTTTTTTACCCGAAGGACAACACTCCCGGCTGTACCAAGGAGGCCTGCGACTTCCGCGATTCGCAAAAGAAAATCGACCGCGCCGACACCGTGGTGCTTGGCGTCAGTGCCGACTCCCTCAAATCTCATGATGTCTTCCGCAAGCTTTTCAAGCTGCCGTTTCCGCTCCTCTCTGACGAGAACAAAGAAGTCATCAAAAAATACGGGGTGTGGGCGGAAAAATCCCTCTATGGGAAAAAATACATGGGGATTGAACGTACGACGGTCGTGATTGATAAAGACGGCAAAGTCCGGAAAATCTTCCCCAAGGTGAAAGTGAACGGACACAGCGACGAGGTCTTGCAAGTTTTAAACGAGCTCTAAATTAACCCTTGTCCCGCGGGGAAATTTTGCTATAATGCGTCCCCACCATCACTTGGAATCAATTTCACGAAAATTGAAAATGTTTCAAGGCGGCGTAAAGCCGCCTTATTTATCTTTAGGAGGGTACGTTAAAATTGTCGCAACTTACGTTGAAGCAACTACTTGAAGCGGGTGTCCATTTCGGACACCAGACCCGCCGTTGGAACCCCAAAATGAAGAAATACATTTTCGGGGAAAGAAACGGGATTTATATCATCAATCTTGAGATCACCCTCGCTTCCCTCGAAATTGCCTTAAACTTCCTCAAAAAATTGGCCCATGAAGGCAAAGAAGTCCTCCTTATTGGGACCAAAAAACAGGCCCAGGAACCTCTCCGTGAAGCCGCTGAACGCTGCGGGATGCCATTTGTCAATCAGCGCTGGCTGGGTGGGATGCTCACCAATTTCGAGACTGTCCGCAAATCCGTCAGCCGGTTGGATCTTATTGACCAGATGGAAAAAGAAGGCAGTTTTTCCTTTGTGACTAAAAAAGAAGTCGGCATGTTGAAGAAGGAACGCGAGAAATTGATCAAATACTTGAGCGGCGTGCGCAATATGCGCAAGCTCCCGAGCGCCATTTTTGTGATTGATTCAAAAAAAGAAGAAATTGCGATTCGTGAAGCCGCCAAGCTCGGCATTCCCATCGTGGCCGTTCTTGATACCAATTGCGATCCCGACCTTGTCAATTACCCTCTGCCCGGCAACGACGATGCGATTCGTGCCATTAAACTTTTCTGTGAAAGTGCGGCTTCTGCGATTCAGGAAGGCCGCCAGCAATTCCTTCAGGCCGTGGCCGATGAAGAGGCCCGTCAAGCCGCCGAGGTCGCTGCCATCGAAGCCGAAAAAGAAGCGGCCCGTCAAGTTACCGAAGGCGGACAAACCCCGGAAACAGGCGAGGCCGTCATCGAAGATGTCCCGGATCTCCCCGAAGAAAAACTCGCCGCAGCCTTTACCGACGAAGAAATCGCGGCCGCCAAGGTTGCCAAGATCAAGGCTAAAAAGGCCACCCGTAAAGAACCCGGACGGCCGAAATAACTCCATGACGATGTCCATGCAAAAAGAAAACAAGACAGACTTGCTTAAATTGCGCGAGTTGACCGGCGCAGGGATGATGGACTGCAAACAGGCCTTGGTCGACGCCAAGGGCAACTTGAAAGAGGCGCAAGATATTATCCGCAAGAAGGGCCTCGATATCGCCAAAAAGAAATCCTCGCGCGAGGCCAAGGAAGGTCAGATCCTTTCTTACATCCACGCCGGCGGCAAGCTCGGTGTGATTGTCGAGATCAATTGTGAAAGCGATTTCGTCGCCAAGAACGAGATGTTTCAGGCCTTTGCCCGCGACATTGCGATGCAGATTGCGGCCGCCCATCCTTTGTATGTGAATCCATCGGATATCCCGGCCGCGGACCTGGAAAAAGAAAAAGCCGCGTTCCGCGATGAGGTCAAAGGCAAACCGCAAAACGTTCAGGACAAGATCATCGAAGGCAAACTCGCCAAGCGTTTTGAGGATATCTGCCTCCTCAACCAGAAATTCGTCAAAGACGATTCCCGGACCGTGCAGGATTATTTAAACGAAACGATTGCAAAGATCGGCGAGAACATTGTGATCCGGCGTTTCGTGCGTTTTGAAGTCGGCGGCAGTAATTAACAACCCCCAACGGTTGTCATGAAAAAGCCTGTCTATAAGCGAGTCGTTCTCAAACTCTCCGGCGAAGCCCTCCAGGGACAACTCGGCTATGGTGTGGACCCCAAAGTTGCCTCCTCCATTGCCCAGCAAATCAAAGACGTTCACGACCTGGGTATCGACATCGCCTGTGTGATTGGCGCCGGCAACATCTTTCGCGGCCTCCAGGCCTCCAAAGCCGGGATGGACCGCTCCACCGCCGATTACATCGGCATGCTCGCCACGATCATCAATTCCATGGTCTTGCAGGATTCCCTCGAAAAACTGGGCGTTCACACACGCGTGCAATCCGCCATTGAAATCAAAGAATTGGCCGAGCCGTACATTCGCCGGCGGGCCATGCGCCACCTGGAAAAAAAACGGGTCGTCATTTTCGCGGCCGGCACCGGGAACCCCTACTTTACGACGGACACCGCCGCTGCCCTTCGCGCCATCGAAATCGGAGCCGAGGTCATTTTGAAGGCGACCAAAGTGGACGGCGTTTACACCAGCGACCCGATCAAAGACAAGAAAGCCAAAAAGTTCGAGCGGCTGCGTTACATCGATGTCTTGAAGAAACGGCTTCAAGTGATGGACGCGACGGCTATTTCGCTTTGCATGGATAATCAACTGCCGATTATTGTTTTCAACCTCACTCGCGATGGCAACATCCGCCGTGTGATGCTGGGTGAAAACATCGGAACGCGGGTTTCGTAGGAGGTTTTATGGCTGAGATCTTGGATGTCAAAAAAGTGATTGATGAGACGCAGAAGAAAATGACCAAATCACTCGAAGCCACGAAGAAAGAATTTCAAAATATCCGCACCGGCCGCGCCTCGATTGCGCTGGTGGAGGGGATTACCGCGGATTATTACAATACGCCGACACCCTTGAAAGGCCTGGCGACGATTTCAACCCCTGACCCCAAGACCATTGCGATCCAACCCTGGGACCCTTCCGTTATTGGCGAGATCGAACGCGCCATTTTGAAATCGGGTCTCGGCCTTACGCCCATCAACGATGGAAAAATCGTCCGCATCCAAATTCCGCCTCTCACCGAGGAACGCCGTGAAGAGCTGACAAAGCTCGTCAAGAAAGTGGCCGAGGAGGGACGTGTCTCGATTCGTAATGCGCGTCACGAAAGCATCGAACACGTGAAGAAGCTGGAAAAATCCAAAGTCGTCCCCGAAGACATGTCGCACTCCTCCCAAAAGGAAATCCAGAAACACACCGACAAATTCATTGCTCAGGTGGATGAGGCCTTAAAGCACAAAGAGGCCGAGATTCACACGATCTAGACCATACGCAGAGGAACGTCAAGTTCCTCGCGTATGGCACTCGGCACATGGGTGCCGTGGTGTGTGGCATGCGAATGCCGAGCCCGCCCCACAAGAATCGTGTGGGGCTGCTGGATAAAGGGAGTGAGCAAATCAATTTTCGTGGCAGGATCAACTGTGATCTTGACCGCAATGAGACAAGAGCCCGTAGCTCAGCTGGTAGAGCACTGCCCTTTTAAGGCAGGTGTCGATGGTTCGATCCCATCCGGGCTCATTTCCTCTATTCCCACTTTTGTTTGATCAGGTAAATCCAACCCACCAGCGCAATTCCGCAGAGAACCAGACCTTCCGTCCATCTCAATAAAAGCAGCTCAATCGGGCCAAGCGTTGTGGCAAGCAGGGCCACTGTTCCCACCAGCCACTGGACCAAATAGGGCGTCCAGTTATCTTTTATCCCGCCGCCTTTTTTCAAAAAGGGTTTCCAAAATCCAGGCGGTCTTGTGCGGGAATAAAATTCGGCAAGATGTTTGTGATCGACCGGCTGCGTCAGGAGCGTTGCCGGAAGCCAGAAAGCGGCCGTACCCAAAATCATAAAGAGGAGTTCCGCGGCAAAGATCCCGTCGAGGCCGGCTACTTTAAGGACCGTATGGCGCATCATCAAGACCGGAAGGCTTGCGATCATCGCCGTGATTTCGCTGGCCGGGTTAATCCGCCACCAAAACCAGCGCAAAAGATAAACCGGTCCAATGCCGGCCGAAAAATTGAGAACGAGCGTGAAAACGGCCCCGAGGCTGTTCATATAGAAGGCCACCACGCCGGCGGCCGCGGCCAGCACCACCGGCACGGTTCGCGCTACGGAAAGATAGTGGTGTTCGGAGGCGTCCTTCTTGACGAATCGTTTATAAAAATCATTCACGAAATAGGACGATCCCCAATTCAGGTGGGTGTCGATCGTCGACATGAAAGCGGCAAGAAAGCTCGCGACGAGAACCCCGCGCATTCCGATGGGCAGAAGCTGTGTAATCAAGACGGGGTAAGCGCGTTCCGCATCTTTTAATTCCGGAATCAAAATAAGAGAAGCGAGGGCCGTGATGACCCACGGCCAAGAACGCAGCGCGTAATGTGCGATGTTGAACCAAAGTGTGGAGAGCACGGCCTGTTTTTCATCGCGGCAGGAGACCATTCGCTGCACGATAATGCCTCCACCATCGGTATTTTTCCAGGCCCACCACTGAATGAAAATAAGTCCCAGAAACCACCCGAACGGGGAAGCGGCGATGTTTTCTCCGGCCGCGGGTGGCAGGATCGACAGTTTGTCCGTCGCGGCAAGCTGCGTCACAAGATTGTGCAGTCCTCCCACGGCGTGAACGGCGTAAGCCGCCAGAATAAAAGCGCCGACCATCGCCCATATAAATTGAAAAACGTCCGTCAAGACGACGCCCCAATATCCGGAAAGGGAGGAATAAATCGCGGTGAGCCCCAGCGCAAAACAAATGGAGCCGACTTTATTCCAGGAGGTCGTGACCTCCAGGACTTTGGTGAGTCCCATGATCGGCCACGATCCCATGATGAAGACGTTGTAAAAAATTCCCCAGTAGAGCGCTTTGAAACCTCTCAAAAAAGCAGCAGACTTGCCCGTGTAACGCAGTTCCACAAATTCCACTTCCGTGACCACGCCCGCCCGTTTCCAAAGCCTTGCGAAAACAAAGACGGCGAGCATCGTGCTGATGGCCAGCGCCCAAATCTCCCATGCACCCCACACCCCGCGCCGGCGGACCATTCCGGTTACAAGAAGGGGAGTGTCGGAGGAAAAAGTTGTGGCGGCCATCGAGGTGCCGGCCAGCCACCAGCCGAGCATTCGGTTCGAAACGAAATAGGATTCCAGTCCTTCAGACGCTCTGCGGCTGTACCAGGCGCCAAGGCCCAAACTCACCAAGCAAAACGCCGCGACCACGCACCAATCGATCCAATGCATACCCCAAGTAACGGCAATTAGGCGGGATAACTTATTTTTCCGAGGATGCGGGAACGGCGGGCACCGGTGACGGAGGGAAGGTGATTTGTTTTACGCTGAATAGCAAGGTAGGCAAAGTAGGCAAAGGCCATCGGCTCTTTGGCGAGCGTGGGAATACCGTAGCGCTCGATGTCGTAAACTGGAAACGGATGAAGCAAGGCCTTCAGATGATTCATGAGAGTAAAATTTTTTGTCCCGCCACCGGAGACAATCACACGCCGGATATTTTTCGGGAGAAACCGTCGGTAACTGTCCGCAATTGAGTAAGCGGTGAAATAAGTGAGCGTGGCAATCAGGTCTTTGCCGCGAAGACTGCGCAATTCCCGCTTAAAGTTTTCGAGGCGGAAGAGTTCCCGGCCGGTGGATTTGGGTGGGGTTTTTCGAAAATAGGAGTGCTTCAGAATTTTTGCAGCGCTTTCGAAACGGACCCTGCCGGTCGCAGCCACCCGGCCTGATTCATCGTAGGGAAGCCGGAAGAATTTTCGCATCGCCTCATCAATCAGGCAATTCCCCGGACCGTTGTCGAAGGCCACAACGCGTTTAGCGTTTTTTCCCACCGCCGTCACGTTGGAAATTCCGCCGATGTTCTGACAGGCGGTCAGCGGCCCTCGTCCAAAAAATTCCCGGTCAAAAAAAGGCATGAGCGGAGCGCCCTCACCACCCGCGGCAATGTCGGCCTGGCGGAAATCACTGACGACCGGAATGCCTGTTCGTTCCACGAGGAAGCCCGCTTCTCCTATCTGGATCGTGCTGGGTAGTTTCAAATCCGGTCCATGAAAGAGGGTGTGACCGTGCGATCCAATGACGCCCACTTTTTTCAGCGCGCCGTGTCGCCTTAAAAACAGGACGGCTTCCCTTGAAAAAAACTCTCCGAGCTCGCGGTTGAGGAGCGCAATTTCAGAAAGCGGGACAGGATTTTGGCGCGAGACGATGCGGAAAATTTTTTTGGAGAGGGGAGCGGGATAGGGGAACGTATGATGGGCGCGTAAACGAAAGCGCCTGCCGTGATATTCCACGAGGGCCATGGAGATGCCGTCACCCGAGGTGCCCGACATCATCCCTAAGGTAAGCATGCCCTCAGGAAACCGCGATGATTTTTAAGCAGGGAAAGCGCCGCCTTTCGCGAGATTTTTTTTCTCGCCATCAGAATAGCCAGCTTGGCTCGGCCGTTTGCTTTTTTGAAATACTGCCGCGCAAGCGCAGGCGAGACTTTACCGATTTCTTCGATTAAGCGGATAGCGCGCTCTTTTAATTTTCGGGAACGCGGCATCAGGTCGACCATCCGGTTTCCGTAAACTTTTCCGAGTTTCACCATGCTGGCGACGGTGAGCATGTTTAAAATCAGCTTGGTGGCGGTGGCCGCTTTCAGGCGCGTGGATCCGGAGAGGATCTCAGGTCCCGTGCGCACGGCAATCAAGGCGTCTACTTTTAGATGAATTTTTGGATTACAGGTCACGAGAATCGATTTCGCGCCGATCCGTTTGGCTTCGCGTAGCGCTTCCTCGACAAAGGGAGTGACGCCGCTGGCCGCAATCCCAACCACAACATCTCCCGGGTGGACACGCTTCCGGATTTCACGCCGGGCCTCCGTCTTGCCGTCCTCGGCCCCTTCTTTGGATTTAAAAACCGATGACCTTCCGCCGGCCATTACGGCTTGCACCAGCGTGGGTGGTGTGTGAAATGTGGGCGGGCATTCGGCGGCTTCCATCACGGCGAGCCGTCCGCTCGTCCCGGCACCGGTAAAAAAAAGACGTCCGCCTTTTTCAAGCACTTTAAGGATAATTCCGGCAGCTTTGGAAATTTGCGGGATGACTTTTGCGACGGCTTGAGGCACAGCCGCATCCTCACGGTTCATGGCGCGAAGAATTTTTTCGATGGGAAGTTGATCGAGGGCCGTGGTTCGGTGGTTGACGGCCTCCGTGAGGAGTTTGCGGTAATTGACAGGCATGGCGGAGTATAAACTTTTCTCATTTTCCAGGCAAGAGTGCCGATGAAAGAGGCAGGAGAAATCATGAATGAAATTTTGAAGGCCGTGGCGGGCCGGCATTTGATGATTGGAGTGGAGGGAAAAAAAGTGAACACTGCGATGCTTCGCCGCTTCACCGCCACACACGCCGCCGGCTTGATTCTTTTTGCCCGCAATTTTGAATCCCCGCGTCAAATCAAAAAACTGATTCACGATTTGCAAACAAAACTTGGGCGGGCCTTGCTTGTGGCCGTGGACCAGGAGGGGGGAAGGGTTCTTCGATTCACGAAAGGCCTTACGCAATTTCCCGATGCGCTGACGGCCGGAACAAAAGGAATTTCTTATCTGAGACGCCAGGGACAGTGCGAAGCCAAAGAACTTGCTGCGCTTGGCATACGTATGAACCTTGCGCCGGTGTTAGATGTCCTCGGCCCCCACTTAAACCCCGCGATTGGCAATAGGTCTTACGGAAAGGACCCGCAAAAAGTCGGCCGGCTCGGGGCCGCGCGTATTCAGGGAATGCAGGAAAAGGGCCTTTGGGCGTGCGCTAAACATTTTCCGGGAATCGGCCTGGCAAAAATGGACCCGCATTACGAACTGCCGGTGATTCGCGCCCGATCGGAATTTCGAAAGCATTTAATCCCGTTCCGGATGGCGATTAAGGCGGGAGTTCGCAGCGTCATGTCCTCACACGTTCTTTACACGGATTTTGATTGCCATCCGGCGACCTTTTCGCACAAAATCATACGGAAACTGCTTAGAAAGAAATTGAAATATTCCGGGCTGGTTCTTTCGGATGATCTCGAAATGGGGGCTTTACGCCGTTTCGGGTCGGTGGGGGAGGCTGCGAGCAAGGCCGTCCAAGCCGGCCACGATCTGGTTTTGGTCTGCCAGGATGAGAAAAAACAACGGGAAGCGCACGCAGCGCTTTGTCGCTATCTTTCGCAAATAAAGGGCAAGATATAACTTATTCGCTCATTTTGATGGGAATTTGGCGCTATCGTTGACAAAGCCATACCCATAAAGTAGACTTTTGCGTTCCTAATCCCTTCTGTTAATTCAACTTGGAAAAAATTTAGCTTCGTCCCCGGGGGTAGTTTTTTAACCACAAACTTATGTCTTTAAAAAGGACAAAGAAAACCGTTGCTCTGCTCACTTTATTTTTCTTTTTTAGTGCAACGTTCTCATACTCTGCCCCGCCCGAGCCGGCCGCTCCGCCTTTCCGGTCTTTTTTAACCGGCCTTCCTCGCGAACTCGGCTCTGTCCAAACTTCAAATTTCTCTTCTTTCTTTAATCATCCCAATTCGCCCTTTATCCTCCACCTCCAAGACGCCCATTCCAACCCCGAGGCCCAGCTCCGGATCAAAGAAATCCTGACCTGGCTCCGGCAAACGACGGGGGCTTCCTTTCGGGTCGGTGTCGAAGGGGCAGTGGGGCCTCTGCATCCTGAGTACCTTGAATTTTTTTCCGATGTCCCTGAAGCCAACGAGGTTTTTATTCAAGACCTTCTTCAAAAAGGGGAACTCACCGGCGCGGAGTGGTTTGCATGGGAAGAGTATAAGCGGTCGCTGCCTGTTGCGGTTTCGGGCGTTGAAACCGCCGAGCTGTACCGCGAAAACCTGAAAAACTTCCGTGATATTTTGTTTCGCCGCGATGAAATAAGCACCGCCCTCGAACTCCTCCGCCGCAGGCTTGAAGTGGCGCAATCTAATCTTTTAAGCCCCGAGCTTCGTGCCTTCGTGCGCGAAAAAGAAAAAAGCCGTGAGGCCTTTGTCCCCGTCCTTGTCCGTACGGCCAAAAAAGTTTTGCAGATTGACTTAAACGACAAAATCGAACAACTCCGTTTTCCCAACTTGACGCGCTTGGTTTATCTTCAGGGAATCGAATCGCAGGGGAACCCAAAGGCGGCAGAGGCGGAGTGGCAAACGATCAAATCAGAACTGAAAAAAGAAACTGCGGCCCGCCCATGGATCGATCTGCTGGAGGGTTATTGGCGAACACCCTCTTCGGATCCGGGTCTGCTCCGCTCTATTTTTAAGGGACTGTTCCAATCAAGCCCCCGCCTGCAGGATTTTTCTTTCGGGTCTTATCCGCATTACCTCCAATGGGCGAAGGTCAAAATGATTTCTAGCGAAGTAAACGCAACGGGGGTTTTCAGTGAGATCGAACGTCTTTCACAGGCCATCCAAAACCGGCTGAGTGTGACCGAGACCGATCGTAAAATCCTTACTCTTCAGGTCGATTTCAAACGGTTTGAAAAGTTAAACCTGCTGGAATTGACCCGCGAAGAATTTTTGGAAATAAAAGAGCACAAACAAAACTTCACGCCGCAGGAAATCCTGAAACGTTTGAAAGAATTGAACCTGCCCGGTAAAACGGATTTGGCGATGGGACAAAATAATCCGCTTTTTAGCATCTTTGATGAGGCATTTCATTTTTATGAGACGGCAGAATCCCGCGACGGGGCGCTTCTTGAAAATGCGTTAAGTCTTGCGCCGCAGAATTCGAACGCTCCCTCCATCATTGTCCTCATCACCGGCGGTTTTCATACGCAGGGCCTCACGCATCTGATGGAGGAGCGCGGCATTTCCTATGCGGTCGTTGCGCCGGCGCTCGTTCATCCCAACGAAGAAAATTTATATCACCGTGTTCTGCGCCGCGAAAATGCGGACCTCTCAGCTTATTTTAATCATTCCACACTTAACAAGCAGGAAGCCCTCTTTCTCAAGGGATTGATCGAGAAGGCCGTGCCGGAGCTGGCGAAAAAGAAGCTCTCCTCTGCCGAGCTTGTCCAACGGACGCAAGAGGTGTTCAACCGTCACCCTCTTTTCAAACATCTGGATACAGCCGTTTTTCCCGGAAAAGAGCAGCCTTTTATCCGGCTGACGATTCATCACGAGGCCGTTCCCGCCGCCACAAACGCGCAAGCCGTGGCGGAAGTGGCCAACCTCATCGATCGTGACCGTTATCCTTATCTTGCGGCCCAATCCGTTTCCTCGCCGTTTCCCTCAAGCCCTCTTGATCTTTTAGCCGTCGATGGCCGCCTCGAAGCCCGCCGGGTCGAAACCCTCGCCGCCCGCGCGGAAAATCGTTTGACGATGGTTTCAGGACCGATTACCTCCGATGCTCTCGCCCAACTTGGTTTGAAGCAAATTCAAAGCATTGCCCAGCGGGGAGCCTTAGGTGCTCTGGACACGCCGCAGATGATGATGGGAAGTTGGCCTTTTACTGTGCGTCCCGAAAATCGTGATGACGCCGAGGAATTGCAGATCGCCGTCATTGGTTTAAGCCATACCGGAGTCGGAACAGCCGCCGTTCTTGCCAAAGGAGGAGCCAACGTTACGGCGATGGGAGACAAGCCCACGCTGGACCGGGTAAACGCGGAGCTTAAAAATCCAAATCTTGAGCCGGGTCTGCGCACGCTTGCCCAAAAAGCTCAAAACGATCAACATCTACGCTTGGTTGAAAAGACTGATTGGGCCTTGGAGAGAGCTGTCACCAATAATCAAGTAATCTATCTCGATGTGGGGGATCCTAGCGGCATGGAAATACCGGAGTATATTGAACAATTGCGCAAACTCGCCGCCGAGATCGGGCAACTCCTTAAAGATCTTCCCTCCACCGATGAATCTTACCGGCTTTTAATCATTCGCGGCACCCTCCCGGAAAGCACCACTTCCGATATTTTTAAAATTCTGAAACAGGTCCTTTCTGGCAACCATTTCAGCATTGCCTACCAGCCCGATTACGCCCGCACGGGAACAACGGTGGAGGATCTTTTGGATCAGCAGCTTGTGATCGGTTTACCTGATGTCAAACACCCATGGGACATCGATGCGCAGATTCCGCCGGAAGTTAAATCCCTTCTTGAAAAATTGAAAAGGGTTTATGGCAAGGACATCTTTGTCACCAGCCTCGAAGCGGCGGAATTTTCGAAAGTAGCGCTTCTCAGTTGTCTTGCCTCCACCCAGACCCTCATCAATCAACTCTATCCTATCCTTTGGGAGTATGGTGGAAGCCTGCCTGATTCCGCGGTCATTGCCGGGCTGGACGAACGCATCGGTCTTCATTTGCCGGGAAATCTCACGATGGCGATGGGCGGATGGTTGTACGCTTACATCCGTTTTTTGATCAAGGCTTATGATGAGAAAAGCCCCAATGAAAATCTCGATACCGACCAACTTTTGAAAGAATTCCGCAAGATCGAAAAAACGATTAAGGCGTCACGTCTTCGAGATGTCAAGTATATGGATCCAAAGCGTCTCTTATCTCTTTGGCTGCGGGCCATTCTTGCCGGCAATGAGTTGTCGATTGCTTATT
>ORMF010214809.1_pt1 | contig 15233 bp, 11 predicted proteins | sample 1779871 | NCBI WGS metagenome assembly ORMF01 (sample SAMEA104232316, study PRJEB22302) | groundwater metagenome | biome: forest; feature: aquifer; material: groundwater | place: USA | collected 2011-08-07 | depth 5.4 m | reverse complement strand
ATCGCGGATGATGTTGGTGAGCTGGAAGGCGAGGCCGAGGTCGTGGGCATATTTCAGCGTCTGGCGCTCGCGGTAGCCGAATATCTCGGCGGCAAGCAGGCCGACCACGCTGGCGACGCGATAGCAGTACAGGTTCAGCGCCTTGAAATCGGCATAGCGGACCTGCTCGAGGTCCATTTCCATACCGTCGATGATCTCCAGCAATTGTTCCTGCGGCAGGTAGAAACTTTTCAGGGTTGTCGTCAGCGCCTGCGTCACCGGATGGGTCGGATGGCCTTCGAACAGCGACTTGACTTCGCCGCGCCACCAGGCGAGCTTGGTGCGCGCCAGAGCGGTATCGGGACATTCGTCGACCACGTCGTCGACTTCGCGGCAGAAGGCGTACAGCGCCGTAATGGCCTGGCGCCGGCGCGGCTCGAGGAACAGGAAGCTGTAGTAGAAGCTGGAGCCGCTGCCGGCCGCGCGTTCCTGGCAGTATTGATCGGGGGTCACGGCGAATTTACCATTGGGTCTCCAGCGGTCGAACCAGCGAGCGCCACAGGATCAGCGGCCAGTCGAAGGCTTCGAGCTTTGGCCGCCGGTTGAATACGTCGTAATCGATGGCCTCGATTTTATCCAGGATGCGCAGGCCGCCGGCGACGATGGCGCGAATCTCGAGGCCCATGCGTCCGGGCAGTTTCCAGCCGAGCGGGGCGCCGGAAAGCATCAGGGATCGGGCGCGATCTATCTGGAAGCGCAGCAGTTGCTTGAAGTCGGCGCTGGCGACACGGTGATGAATCGCCGCTTCATCGACGCCGAAGCGGGTCATCTCGTCCTGCGGCAGGTAAATCCTGCCATGACTGCCCTTGGCGGCGTCGATGCCGACATCCTGCCAGTGGTTGATCAACTGCAGGGCGGAACAGATGGCGTCGGAACGGGTCAGGTTTTCGGGCGTAGCGTGGCCGAACAGGTGCAGCAGCAGGCGGCCGACCGGATCGGCCGAGCGGCGGCAGTAATCCAGCAGTTCGGGGAAGTCGCGATAGCGGTCCTGGCCCACGTCCTGCAGGAAGGCATCGAGCAGGTCGCGAAACAGCTGCAGCGGCAGGCTGTAGCGCGCGATCACCGGCCGCAGGCGGAGGAAGACCGGATGCTGCGTTGGCTCGCCGTGTTCGATCGCGTCGAGTTCGGCCTGGTATCCGGCCAGCAGCGCACTGCGCTGGTCGGGCGACAGATCGCCTTCGTCGGCGAAGTCGTCGGCGCTGCGGGCGAAGCCATAGATCGCTGCGACCGGCTCGCGCAAGGGCGCCGGCAGCAGAATCGAGGCAACCGGAAAGTTTTCGTAGTGGTCGACGGCCATGATGCGGCAGGAGTATAGCTACAGAGCTTTCCGCGCATGCGGCTTTCCATCGGGACGGAGCGCCCGGGTTCCACGCTGCGGGCTCGGCGCAAGCCGGAAAGAAATGGCGAAAGCAGGTAAAATTCGCAATCCACGTCGTGTTGCGCGGCTTTGCAGCGCCGGCCGCTTGCGACATGCGCCCAGGTGGCGGAATTGGTAGACGCACCAGATTTAGGTTCTGGCGCCGCAAGGCGTGGGGGTTCGAGTCCCTTCCTGGGCACCAGCGTCTGTACGCAGGAGTTTTCGCCGGGATTGAGCGGGATTGCGCGGGCTTGCATGCTGATGCGTGTTTTTTAACGAATTTTTCAATGACGGATACAAAGATGACGGACATGGCAACGACGGAAGCTGCAAGCGAGACGGGCAGCGCACTGGAACGGCGCATCGACATGACGGTGGTTCTGGCGGATATAGAAAAGGATGTCGCGCAGCGTCTGCAGCAGATGTCGCGCACCGTGAAGATGGCGGGTTTCCGTCCGGGCAAGGTACCGATGAAAATGGTCGCCCAGCAATACGGTTCCCAGGCACGCTCGGAGGCCATCGGCGCCGCGGTGGAAAAGGCCTATGGCGAGAAAGTGCGCGAGCAGAATCTGCGTGTCGCCGGCTATCCGCGCATCGAGCCCAAGGCCGATGCCGGACAGGGGCAGTTGGGCTTTACCGCCATATTCGAGGTCTATCCGGACGTCACCCTGGCCGACATTTCGGGTCAGGCGATCGAAAAGCCGACCCTGGCCGTGACCGACGCCGAAGTCGAAAAGACCCTCGAGGTCCTGCGCAAGCAACGCGTCACCTATGAAGAGACCGACCGTGCCTCGGAAAAGGAAGATCGACTGGTGATCGACTTCGTCGGCCGCAAGAACGGCGAGGAGTTTCCCGGCGGCAAGGCCAGCGACTACAGCGTAATGGTCGGCGGCGGCATGATGCTGCCGGATTTCGAAGCCCAGATGATCGGGGTCAAGGCTGGCGAGACCAAGACCTTCGACGTCAGTTTCCCGGCCGACTACCAGGCTGCGGAACTGGCCGGTGCCACCGTTCAATTCGAGATGACGGTGAAGAAGGTCGAGGCTCACCGTGTGCCCGAGATCGATGCCGAATTCGCCAAGCAGCTTGGCGTCGCCGATGGCGATATCGCCAAGATGCGGGACGATGTGCGCGCCAACCTGGAACGCGAAGTGAAGAAGCGCCTGCTGGGGAAGGTCAAGGAACAGGTCATGGATGCGCTGCTCAAGGTGAATCCGATCGAGGTGCCCAAGGCATTGGTCGGGATGGAGTCGGAGCAGATGGCCGAAGCGGCGAAGCGCGACATGGAGCAGCGCGGCATGGGCATGAAGAACATTCCGGTCGAGGCCTCCTGGTTCACCGAACAGGCTACGCGCCGGGTCAAACTTGGCCTGCTTCTTGCTGAGTTGGTCAAGGCCAGGGACCTGCATGTAAAGCCTGAACAGGTGCGCGCAATAGTTGACGAATTTGCCGAGACGTTCGAAGACCCCAAGGAAGTGGTGCGCTGGTACTATTCCCAACCACAGCGATTGGCCGAGGCCGAGGCCCTGGCGCTGGAAAACAACGTCGTGGATTGGGTGCTCGCCAACGCCAAAGTCACTGAAACCCCCATCGCCTTCGATGCGCTGATGGGCAATGCAGCATGATCCTGCCGGAGACGTCCATGTACGGTTCGCGACAAAACGGTGGTGCCTACGACACGCCGACCCCTGACACCCAGGCTTTGGGCCTGGTGCCCATGGTCATCGAGACCAGCGGGCGCGGCGAACGGGCCTACGACATCTATTCGCGCCTGCTGCGCGAGCGGGTGATTTTTCTGGTCGGCCCGGTCAACGACAATACGGCCAATCTGATCGTGGCTCAGTTGCTGTTTCTGGAATCGGAAAACCCGGACAAGGACATCTTCTTCTACATCAACTCGCCGGGCGGTTCCGTGACGGCGGGCATGGCCATCTACGACACCATGCAGTTCATCAAGCCCAACGTCTCGACGCTTTGCATCGGACAGGCGGCCAGCATGGGTTCCTTCCTGCTCGCCGCCGGCGAAAAGGGCAAGCGCTACTGCCTGCCCAATTCGCGTGTGATGATCCATCAGCCGATGGGCGGCTTCCAGGGCCAGGCTTCGGACATCGAGATCCATGCCAAGGAAATCCTGTTCCTCAAGCAGAAGCTCAACAGCATGCTGGCGCACCATACCGGGCAGTCGATCGAGCGCATCGAGCGCGATACCGATCGCGACAACTTCCTTTCGGCCGAAGCCGCGGTAGAGTATGGTCTGGTCGACAAGGTGCTGACCAGCCGCGACGAAGCCGTCGCGGCCTGATCCTTCGCTGGTACGGAGACAAAGATGGCGGACAAGAAACCTGGCGGCGGCGAAAAGCTGTTGTATTGCTCCTTCTGCGGCAAGAGCCAGCATGAAGTCAAGAAGCTGATCGCCGGTCCCTCCGTATTCATCTGCGACGAGTGCATCGAGCTGTGCAACGACATCATTCGCGACGAGATCGCCGCCGAGCCGGCGGGGTCGGCCAAGCGCGAACTGCCGGCGCCGAAGGAAATCCGCGAAATGCTCGATCAGTACGTGATCGGTCAGGACTCGGCGAAGAAGATCCTGGCCGTCGCGGTGTATAACCATTACAAACGCATCCGGCATCAGGAAAAGGGCAGCGACGGCATCGAGCTGTCGAAAAGCAACATCCTTCTGATCGGTCCCACCGGATCGGGCAAGACCCTGCTGGCGCAGACGCTGGCGCGCACGCTCAACGTGCCCTTCGTCATGGCCGACGCGACGACCCTGACCGAGGCGGGCTATGTCGGTGAGGACGTCGAAAACATCATCCAGAAGCTGCTGCAGAAATGCGACCACGAGGTCGAGAAGGCGCAGCAGGGCATTGTCTATATCGACGAGATCGACAAGATTTCACGCAAGTCGGACAATCCTTCGATCACCCGCGATGTCTCCGGCGAAGGCGTGCAGCAGGCGCTGTTGAAGCTGATCGAAGGTACGGTGGCCAGCATTCCGCCGCAGGGTGGGCGCAAGCATCCGAACCAGGATTTCATCCAGATCGACACGACCAACATCCTGTTCATCTGCGGCGGGGCATTCGACGGTCTCGACAAGGTGATCCGCAATCGTTCCGAAAAGGGCGGCATCGGCTTCGGTGCCGAGGTCAAGAGCCGCGATGCGGGCAACATCGACGAGATGCTGAAGCAGGTCGAGCCGGAGGACCTGATCAAGTTCGGCCTGATCCCGGAACTGATTGGACGCCTGCCGGTGATCGCCACTTTGCGGGAACTCGACGAAGCGGCACTAGTCGAAATCCTGATCGAACCCAAGAATGCCCTGATCAAGCAGTATCACAAGCTCTTCGCGATGGAGGGTGTGGAACTTGAGGTGCGCCCTTCGGCACTTCAGGCGATTGCAAAAAAGGCCTTGAAACGCAAGACCGGCGCGCGCGGCCTGCGTTCGATTCTGGAAAATGTGCTGCTCGATACCATGTACGAACTGCCGACCATGGAGAGCGTGAGCAAGGTCGTGATCGACGAGACCACCATCGAAAGCGGTGCCCAGCCGCTGATGATCTACGCCGACCAGCCGAAAGTCTCCGGCTCGAACTGATCCGGCGGCAATGCCGTCTTGAATACAGGTCTGCCGCCCCAATGTGGATGGCGTGACTCATAACCGAAGGACACGATGATGTCTGGCCTACCCGCTACCCCCCTCGAGACTCAATCCCTGCCGCTGTTGCCCTTGCGCGACGTAGTGGTATTTCCGCACATGGTGATCCCGCTGTTCGTCGGACGCCCCAAATCGATCAAGGCGCTCGAAACCGCGATGGAGGCCGGCAAGAACATCCTGCTGGTGGCGCAGAAGTCGGCGGCCAAAGACGAACCGGTGCCCGAGGATATGTACGAAATCGGCTGCCTCGCCAACATCCTGCAGATGCTCAAGCTGCCGGACGGCACCGTCAAGGTTCTCGTTGAAGGCGTCCAGCGCGCTCGCGTGCTGCGCATCGAAGACCAGCGCGCCCTGTTCGTTGCCGATGTCAGCCTGATCCCGATCGAGGAACGTGCCGACAACGAGGTCGAGGCCATGCGCCGCACGGTGCTGGCGCAGTTCGACCAGTACGTCAAGCTCAACAAGAAGATTCCGCCCGAGGTGCTGACCTCGCTGGCCGGCATCGAGGAGGCCGGACGCCTGGCCGACACGATCGCCGCCCACCTGCCGCTGAAACTCGAGCAGAAACAGGAGATCCTGGAAGTTTTCGGCGTCTCCGAGCGCCTGGAAAAACTGCTTGGCCAGTTGGAAGCCGAACTCGACATCCTGCAGGTCGAAAAGCGCATCCGTGGCCGCGTCAAGCGGCAGATGGAAAAGAGCCAGCGCGAGTATTACCTCAACGAACAGGTCAAGGCCATCCAGAAGGAACTCGGTGAAGGCGAAGAGGGTGCCGACATCGACGAGATGGAAAAGAAGATCAAGGCGGCCGGCATGAGCAAGGAAGCCCTGGTCAAGGTCAATGCCGAGGTCAAGAAACTCAAGCTGATGTCGCCCATGTCGGCCGAGGCCACAGTGGTGCGCAACTACATCGAAACCCTGCTGGCGCTGCCGTGGAAGAAGAAGTCGCGCATCAGCAAGGATCTGTCGGCAGCCGAAAAAATCCTCGACAAGGACCACTACGGTCTGGAAAAGGTCAAGGAACGCATTGTCGAATATCTGGCCGTGCAGCAGCGGGTGGAAAAGGTCAAGGCGCCAATCCTGTGCCTGGTCGGCCCTCCCGGCGTGGGCAAGACTTCGCTCGGGCAGTCGATCGCCAAGTCCACCAATCGCAAGTTCATTCGCATGGCCCTCGGCGGCGTGCGCGACGAGGCGGAGATTCGCGGCCACCGTCGTACCTACATCGGGTCGATGCCGGGCAAGATCCTGCAGAACATGGCCAAGGTCGGTGTCAAGAACCCGCTGTTCCTGCTCGACGAAGTCGACAAGATGGGCCAGGATTTCCGCGGCGACCCGTCGTCGGCGCTGCTCGAAGTGCTCGACCCGGAGCAGAACCACACCTTCCAGGACCATTACATCGAGGTCGATTTCGACCTGTCCGATGTCATGTTCGTCGCCACCGCCAATACGCTGAACATTCCGGCGGCGCTGCTCGATCGCCTGGAAGTCATCCGCCTCGCCGGCTATACGGAGGACGAAAAAGTCAATATCGCCCTGCGTTACCTGGTGCCGAAGCAGATGAAGAACAATGGCATCAAGCGCGATGAACTCACCATTACCGAGGACGCCCTGCGCGACATCGTGCGCTATTACTCGCGCGAAGCCGGCGTGCGCGCCCTGGAGCGCGAGATTTCGAAGATCTGCCGCAAGGTGGTGAAGTCGCTGGTGATGAAGGCGCGCAAGAACTAGATCGTGGTCAATGCCAAGAATCTCGACAAGTTCCTCGGCGTGCGCCGTTACAGCTTCGGCATGGCGGAAAAGGAAAACCAGATTGGCCAGGTGACCGGCCTGGCTTGGACCGAAGTCGGCGGCGAATTGCTGACCATCGAAACCGTGGCGCTGCCCGGCAAGGGCAAGACCATGACCACCGGCAAGCTCGGCGAAGTCATGCAGGAGTCGATCCAGGCGGCGCTCTCCGTGGTGCGCAAGCGCAGCCAGTCGCTCGGCATCGCAGACGATTTCTACCAGAAGAACGATATCCACATCCACCTGCCCGAAGGCGCGACGCCGAAGGACGGCCCCAGTGCCGGCATTGCCATCTGCACCGCGCTGGTTTCGGTGCTGACCGGCATCCCGGTTCGCGCCGATGTGGCGATGACGGGCGAGATCACCTTGCGCGGCGAAGTGCTGCCGATCGGTGGCCTCAAGGAAAAACTCCTTGCTGCGGTACGCGGTGGCATTCGCCTGGCGCTGATCCCGGAAGAGAACGTCAAGGATCTGACAGAGATCCCGGACACCATCAAGAACCGGATCGAAATTCTGCCGGTACGCTGGATCGACAAGGTACTCGAACTGGCCCTCGAGCGCATGCCGCAGCCGTTGCCGGCACCGGCTGCCACGCCGGCTGTCGCCGTAGTTGCCGACGATGCGGCGGTGACCGGCGTAGTGACCCACTGAGCGCGTGTGACCTGATAGAATTGCGGCCGGTCGCCCGATAGGGGCAGCCACCGTTCAGCGGGTGCTTAGCTCAGTTGGTAGAGCGTCGCCCTTACAAGGCGAATGTCGGCGGTTCGACCCCGTCAGCACCCACCACCGAACAAAGGCGAACAGGCGTTCGCCTTTGTCGCATTCAGGGCATTCAGGATTTATAGCGCATGCTTGATTTCGTTCGCAACAACAAGAGAATCACCCAGGGTTTCCTTGCACTGATCACCCTCCCGTTCGCTTTCTGGGGCGTCGAATCCTACGTACGCAACATAGATAGCGGCGCAGATGTCGCCAGCGTCGGACGCGGCAAGATCACGCAGCAGGAATTGCAGTCAGCCTTGCGCGAACAGCAGGATCGCCTGCGCACCCAACTCGGTGGAAAAGTCGATCCGGCCATGCTCGAAACGCCTCAGATGCGCCGTGCCGTGCTTGACTCGCTGGTGACGCAACGCCTGCTGGCCCAGCAGGCGCAGGAGGCCAAGCTGGCCATCGGCAACGAGCAATTGGTTCAGTTCATCGCCGGGGTGCCGTCCCTGCAGGAAAACGGCAAGTTTTCCAAGGAACGCTATGAAGCGCTGGTAGCGGCGCAGGGCATGAGCAAGGAGATGTTCGAGGCACGCTTACGGCAGGATATGGCGATGCAGCAACTGATGCTGCCGGTGACCGAGGCCGGTATCAGCGGTCAGGTCGCCACCAGCCGCTGGCTGGCTACGCAGCTGGAGCAGCGCGAGATCAGCGAGGCGCCGCTGTTGCCGGACAGTTATGCCGGTCGGGTCAAGCTGGCCGCCGATGCGGTACAGAAATACTACGAGGCCAACCGCCAGCAGTTCGAATTGCCCGAACAGGTGCGTGCCGAATACCTGGTACTGAGCCGCGACGCACTGTCCGCTGCGGCGTCGATCGGTGACGAGGAGGTCACGGCCTACTACAAGTCGCATGCCGATCGGTACAAGGAAGGTGAGACGCGTCGCGCCAGCCACATCCTGATTCGGGCCGCCAAGGATGCGCCGGAGGCGGAAGCCACGGCGGCAAAGGCCAAGGCCGAACAGCTTCTGGCGCAAGTGCGCAAGACGCCCGCTGAGTTTGCCGGAATTGCCAAGGGCAATTCCCAGGATCCAGGTTCTGCCGCAAAGGGCGGTGACCTCGACTGGTTTGGGCGCGGTGCGATGGTCAAGGCCTTCGAGGATACGGCCTTCACGCTCAAGGAGGGACAGATTTCTGAAGTCGTCCGCTCCGACTTCGGCTTTCACATTATTCGCGTGACGGGCGTGCGTCCCGAGCGGGTCAAGCCGCTGGCGGAGGTCAAGGCGCAGATCGTGGATGAAATCAAGCGCGAAACGGGATTGAAGAAGTATTCGGAGGCCGCCGAGGCTTTCGGCAACATGGTTTATGAGCAGGCCGACAGCCTGAAACCCGCTGCCGATAAATGGAAACTGGAACTGCGCCAGACGCAATGGCTGGCAAAGGGCGGCAAGCTCGAAGCGCCGTTCGATAACCAGAAATTGGCAACCGCCCTGTTCAGTGACGACGGACTGAAGAACAAGCGCAATTCCGAAGCCGTCGAGGTTGCGCCCGGGACCCTGGTCTCGGCGCGCGTGCTCGAACACAAGCCGGCGGCCCTGCAGCCCATGGAAGCCGTCAAGGGCGAAATCGAGAAGCGCCTGATCCGCGAGGAAGCGGTGAAGCTGGCGATCAAGGATGGCGAGGAAAAACTGGCTCGGTTGGCCAAGGGCGAAGCGACCGACCTCAAATGGTCGCCGGCGCGCAAGATCAGCCGCACTCAGGCGCCGGGGCTGCCGCCCGAATCCGTGCGGGTGGTGTTTGCCGCCGACGTCGCAAAATTGCCGGCACACGCCGGTGTGGCCTATCCGGGCCAGGGCTACGCGCTGTATCGAATCAGTTCGACGATCAAGGCCGGCGAGGTGGGCAAGGACGATCCGCGTGTCCGCACACTGACCGGGCAGTATGCGCGCATCGTGGCCGAGGAAGAGTTCGCGGCCTGGATGGCGAGCCTGAGGGAGAACTACCCGGTCAAGGTCAACAAGGCGGTGCTGGAGAGCAAGGATCGCTGATCCGCTTCCAGCAAGAAAACAGGCCCCGCAATGCGGGGCCTGTTTTTTTTGTGCGGCGATCCGACTTGTCTAGCCTGGCAGCGGGTCGGCGTTACCCATGGCCGTGGTATGCGTGCCGCCATCGACGTAGAGAATCTCGCCGGTGATGCCGCTGGCCAGGTCGGAGAGCAGGAAGGCGGCCGCGTTGCCGACTTCGTCGATCGTGACGTTGCGCCGCAACGGAGCGTGGTGCGCGTTGTAGGCCAGCAGTTTGCCGAAGTTGCCGATGCCCGAGGCCGCCAGCGTCTTGATCGGACCGGCGGACAGTGCATTGGCACGGATGCCCTGCGGTCCGAGGCAGAAGGCCAGATAGCGCGTCGCCGCTTCGAGGCTGGCCTTGGCCAGGCCCATGGTGTTGTAGTTGGGCATGGTGCGGACGGCGCCGAGATAGGTCAGCGCCAGGACGGAGGCGTTGCTGCCCTTCAGCAGCAGTGGGCGGGCGGCCTTGGCCAGGGCGGGATAGCTGTAGGACGACACGTCGTGCGCGATGCGGAAGGACTCGCGCGAGATGCCCTCGAGGAAGTCGCCTTCGATCGCTTCGTTGGGCGCGAAAGCGATGGAATGCACCAGGCCGTCCAGCCCGTCCCAGTGCTTCGCAAGTTCAGTAAAAACGGCGTCGATTTGCGCGTCATCGGAGACGTCGCAGGGGAATATCGCCTGTGAGCCGAATTCGTCGGCAAATTTGGCCATGCGATCGCGAACCCGTTCGTTCTGGTAGGTGAAGGCCAGGTCGGCGCCTTCGCGGTGGCAGGCTTTGGCGATGCCGTAGGCGATAGACCGGTTGGAAATCAGACCGGTGATCAGAATGCGTTTGCCAGCGAGAAATCCCATCGCATTTCCTTGGTTGAATCGGACGGCGGATTATAGCGGATCAGCTAAACTCGCCGTCATGCGTCGTGTATTCTCCTGCCTTTTTCTGCTGCTGCTGAATGCTTGCGGCAGTGCCTGGAACGATCCCTATCCGGCGGCGGAGCGGGGGAAGAACATTCTGTACAGCGCCTTTACCGACCGGCCGAAGCACCTCGACCCGGTCCAGTCCTACAGCGAGGACGAGATCACATTTACGGCGCAGATCTACGAGCCGCCGCTGCAATATGACTACCTCAAGCGGCCCTACGCGCTGGCCGCGGCCACCGCCGAGGCGGTGCCCCAGCCGCGCTATCTGGATGCCCAGGGGCGCCCGCTGCCGGACGACGCCGACGCGGCGCGGATCGCCTTCACCGACTATGTCGTTGCCATCAAGCCGGGCATCCGCTATCAGCCGCATCCAGCCTTTGCCCGCCGCACTGCCGGTGCGGAATTCGCCTACCACGCGCTGAACGCTGACCAACTGGCCGGCATCAACGCCCTGGGCGATTTCGGTTTGCGCGACGCGCGGGAATTGACGGCTGAAGACTACGTCTATGGCCTCAAGCGCCTCGCCCACCCGCGCCTGCATTCGCCGATTTTCGGATTGATGGACGACTATGTGCTTGGTCTGGGTGATCTTGCCAGGCGCCTGAAGGCGGAGAAGGATGTGCCGTGGATCGATCTGCGCGCACACCGTCTCGAAGGCGCCGAGGTCATCGATCGTTACCGCTACCGCATCCGCGTCAAGGGCAAGTACCCGCAGTTCCTCTACTGGCTGGCGATGCCCTTCTTTGCGCCGATGCCCTGGGAAGCCGACAAGTTCCACAGCCAGCCGGGCATGGCGGAGAAGAATTTGACGCTGGACTGGTATCCGATCGGCACCGGCCCCTACATGCTGACCGAAAACAATCCCAATGCGCGCATGGTGCTGGAGCGGAATCCGAATTTTCGCCAGGAAACCTATCCCTGCGAAGGCGAGGCGGAAGACAGGGAATCCGGGTTGCTCAAGGATTGCGGTCAGGCCATGCCCTTCATCGACAAGGTAGTGTTCACCCGCGAGAAAGAGCAGATCCCCTACTGGAACAAATTCCTGCAGGGCTATTACGATGCTTCGGGAATCTCTTCGGATGCCTTCGACCAGGCCGTGCAGGTGACCGCGGGCGAGATCACGCTGTCCGACGACATGCGTACGCAGGGCATCGTGCTGACGACCTCGGTGGCGACCTCGACCTTCTACATGGGCTTCAACTGGCTGGATCCGCTGGTCGGCGGCAGCGATCCGAAGACCGCCGAAAATACGCGCAAGCTGCGCCAGGCGGTTTCGCTGGCCATCGATCAGGAAGAATTCATTTCGATATTCCAGAACGGTCGCGGCGTCGCCGCCCAGGGACCGATCCCGCCGGGAATTTTCGGCCACCGCGAAGGTGCCGCCGGCATCAATCGGCACATGTACGACTGGGTCGACGGCCATCCGCAGCGCAAGCCGGTCGCCGAAGCCAAACGCCTGCTGGCCGAGGCCGGCTGGCCCAACGGGCGCAATGCACAGACCGGCGAACCGCTGGTGATCAATCTCGACACCACGGCTACCGGGGTCGGTGCCAAGGCCCGCATCGACTGGCTCAACAAGCAGTTCGCCAGGATCGACACGCAGCTGGTGGTGCGCAGCACCGACTACAACCGCTTCCAGGAAAAGGTGCGCAAGGGTGCGGTGCAGCTGTTCTACTTCGGCTGGAATGCCGACTATCCCGACCCGGAGAATTTCCTGTTCCTGCTGCATGGCAAGCAGGGCAAGGTAAGGCACACCGGCGAGAACGCGGCGAACTATGAGAATCCCGAGTACGACCGCCTGTTCGAGCGCGTCAAGGCGATGGAGAATGGTCCGCAGCGGCAGGAACTGATCGATCGCATGACGGAGATCCTGCGCCACGACGCGCCCTGGGTCTGGGGCTTCCATCCCAAGGACTACACCTTGCGCCATGCCTGGCTGACCAACCGCAAGCCGAGCAAGGTCGGCCACAACACGCTGAAGTACCAGCGCGTGGATGCGGCACTGCGTGCGCAACGCCGCGCCGAGTGGAATCGCCCGGTGCTGTGGCCGCTGCTGGCGGTCGTGCTGGTGCTGGGGGCGGCGATATGGCCGGCGTGGCGCGGTTATCGACGGCGGGAGACGGCGACTGCGCGCTGAGGTCGCGGTGTCGCCGTATTGCCAGCGCCGATTCTTAATGCTGCGCTATTCTTCGACCGGCTGCCACTCGCCGTGGCGCAAGGCTTGTAGCGGACGGAAGCGGGCCTTGTAGGCCATCTTGCGGCTGTCGCGGATCCAGTAGCCGAGGTAGAGCCAGGGCAGGCCGACATGCTGGCATTGCGCGATCTGCCAGAGGATGGCGAAGGTGCCGTAGCTGGCGTTGGTCACGTCGGGATCGTAGAAGGTATAGACCGACGAGAGACCGTCGGCCAGCACGTCGATGATGCTGACCACGCGCAGCACGTCGTTCTCGCGGAATTCGATGAGCCGGCTATCGACATGGGTCTGCAGCAGGAAGTGGGCGTACTGGTCGCGGCTGTCCTGGTCCATGCCGCCGCCGGAATGCCGTGCCGCCTGGTAGTGCTGGTAGAGCTGGTAGTGTTCTTCGCGGAAGCTCAGGCTGCATTCGCGCGCGGTGAGTGTCGCGTGCTGGACCAGGGCGCGACGCTGGCTGCGATTGGGTACGAAGGCCGCAACGTCGAGCCGCACCGGCTGGCATTCGCGGCAGGCATCGCAATAGGGACGGTAGGTGAATACGCCGCTGCGGCGAAAACCGGCGCGCACCAGTTCGCTGTAGGTCGCGCTGTCGATCAGGTGGGTCGGCGTTGCCACCTGGGAACGGGCAATGCGTCCCGGCAGGTAGGAGCAGCCATAGGGCGCCGTGGCATAGAACTGCAGCAGCGGAAACGGCGGCAGATCGCGCAGATGGGTCATGGCCGGCGCCTGAAGTGACCGGCGATGGCATCCGGCGCCCAGTGCCCGGGGGCATCGCCGCGCGGACACAACTCCTCCAGCCGTGCGGCAAAGTCGCGGCGGGGGATCGGTCTGGCACCGAGCGAGGCGAGGTGAGCGGTTTCCATCTGGCAGTCGATTATGCCGAATCCGCGCCGCTTGAGGTGAGCGCATAGATGGGCGAGTGCGATTTTCGATGCATCGCGCGCATCGCTGAACATCGATTCGCCGTAGAACGCCGCGCCCAGCGCAATGCCGTAGAGGCCGCCGGCGAGCTTGCCGTCGATCCAGGTTTCGACGCTGTGGGCATGGCCGAGGCGGTGCAGTTCAAGGTAGGCGGCTTGCATCTCGCGCGTGATCCAGGTGCCGGGCTGGCCGTCGCGCGGCTTGCCGGCGCAGGCACCGATCACGGCGGCGAAGGCGGTGTCGAGGCGTACTTCATAGCTGGCATTGCGCAGGGTCTTGGCCAGCGAGCGGGAAATCTTCAACTGGTCCGGCAGCAGCACCATGCGCGGATCGGGGCTCCACCACAGGATCGGATCGCCCGTCGAGTACCAGGGGAAAATGCCGCGGCGGTAAGCGGCAAGGATGCGCTGCGGACTCAGGTCGCCGCCGCCGGCGAGCAGGCCGTTGGGTTCGCGGAGCGCCGATTCCAGCGGTGGAAAGACCAGGTCCTGCGGCAGCCAGGGAATCATTGGCCCTGGGTGAAGGTGACGACGTGGTCGACGTCGAGACGGATGCCGATCTTCTCGCCGATGGCGTGGTTGTGGTGCGAAGGCACCAGCGACAAGACTTGCGCGCCTGAGGCGAGGCGCAGCGTGTAGAGGAATTCGGCGCCGCGAAAGGCCTTGGCCACGACCTCGGCCTTGACCTCGCTGGCGTCGTCGTGGATCACGTCGTCGGGGCGCAGCAGCACATCGAGCCGGCAGCTGCGCTGGCACTCGAAGCAGCTCGACGCGCAATCCATGGGCACCTCGGAATCGAGTCGGCCCAGTTCGACTTCGACGACCTGGCGCGAGAGCACTTCGCCGGGCAGGAACACGCCCTGGCCGATGAAGTCGGCAACGTGGCGCGTGGCGGGGCGGTGATACAGGTTATAGGGCGTATCCCACTGTTCGATGCGGCCTTCGCGCATGATGCCGACCATGTCGGCCACGGCAAAGGCTTCGTTCTGGTCGTGCGTGACGAGGATCGCCGCCATGCCGGCGCGCTTGAGGATGTCGCGCACTTCCAGCGACAGGCGCTCGCGCAGTTCGACGTCAAGATTGGAAAACGGCTCGTCGAGCAGCAGCAGGTGCGGCTGCGGCGCCAGGGCGCGGGCCAGCGCCACGCGCTGTTGCTGGCCGCCGGATAGCTCGTGCGGATAGCGTTCGCCGCGGCCGGCGAGGCCGATCAGTTCCAGCAATTCGTCGATGCGTTGCCGTCTCGCCGGCGCCGACTGTCCGCGCAGGCCGAAGCCGATGTTGTCGGCAATCGACAAATGCGGGAACAATGCGTAGTCCTGAAACACCATGCCGATGCGTCGCGCTTCGGCGGGTACCTGGGTCTTTTCATTGGCGATGGTCACGCCATTGAGGCGGATGCTGCCGGCCGAAGGTGCCTCGAAACCTGCGATCAGCCGTAGCATGGTGGTCTTGCCGCAGCCCGAAGATCCCAGCAGACAGGCAATTTCGCCTTGAGCCAGATCGAAGGTCAGATCGCGCACCACGGCCTGCTTGCCGTAGGCATGACTGACACGGTCGACTTCGAGCAAGGGCATGATCGGTGCGTAGATAGCGGCTT
>ORMF012159441.1_pt1 | contig 15234 bp, 7 predicted proteins | sample 1779871 | NCBI WGS metagenome assembly ORMF01 (sample SAMEA104232316, study PRJEB22302) | groundwater metagenome | biome: forest; feature: aquifer; material: groundwater | place: USA | collected 2011-08-07 | depth 5.4 m | reverse complement strand
GGGCAGCGCGCGGCCGAGCGCGTGCTCGAGGTGCGCGAGTGGCTCGCGATCGTCCGCCGGCGCGTAGCGCGCGACGAGCGTGCGCGTGGCCTCCGCCGTCGCGAGCCCGGCCGCGACGGCCGCGGCCGCGTAGCGCTCAAGCCGCTCGATCGCCAGGCCCGGGATCGCGCAGTCGAGCTCGCGTGCCGTGGCCGCGCGCGCGGCGATCGCTGGGATGCGCATCGTCGCGGTGCGGCGGCCCTTCCAGGGGTTCCACACGTAGCTCACCGCGCAGGGCTTGCCGCCCACCATCGCGCGGTCCGGGTACCACGCTCGCGCTCGCGCGAGCTGGTCGGGAGTGAGCACCTCCGAGAGGTCGATCGCGAGGAACGTGCTCGGGTCGCCCTTCACGCGTTTCGCGAGGTCGCGCGCACTGCGGCATCCGGCGAGCTTCGCCGCGTAGAGCGCGTACAGCCGGTCCTCGCCGGGCGCGAGCTCGGGCGTGGCGAGTCGATTCGCCAGCTCTTGCGCGTGCTCGAGCACTGCGAGGTTCGCGGTGTGAAACGCCGGGTCCAGCTCCGTGCGCCCCTCGAGCAGCGCCTCGCGGATCAGCACGTCCAACGCCTTGTCGGGGTCGCGGGACGCGAGGTCGACCTCGCGGCCCTCCTCGACCGTGAGCTGGCGGAAGAACACGTCCTCCTCGGCCAGCACGCGGTCGCGCTCGGCCTCGTAGCGCACGTTCTTGTGGACGTAGCTCAGGAGCTGCGGACACACCGCCTGCAGCCACTCGAGGCGCAGCGGCAGCACGTGCCGCGCATAGATCCGGCTCTCGCCGCGCTGGAGCTGGCCCGCGGCGATCAGGTTGGGAGGGCTGCCCGCGTCGAACGCGAGGCTGCCCGGGTGGATGTGGACGCTCTCGCCCTCCGTGGTGTGGTACTCGAAGCGTCCGACCAGCACGCACACGTTTCCGAGGAGCCCGGCGAGCAGCGCGCGCGCCAGTCGGCCCGTGGCGTCGCCCTCGGGCGGCTTCTCCCCGCGCGGAATCGACCCGCGAAGCGCGTCCTCGAGGTCGTCGCGGATCGCGAGGATCTCGTCGAGCGCGATCATCGACGCCAGGTTCGCTTCGCAGAACGCGCGGCGTTCCTTCCACTTGCGGGTGCGGAAGCCCTCGACGAGGGCGAGCATCGCGTCGAAGTCGCCGCCGCCGCCCGCGAGCTTGCGCTTGGCCTTCTTCGCCTTGGCCATGAGCTGCTCGGCCTGGGGGTCATCGGCGCGCGGCATGCGGAACAGGCTGCGCCCGATCGACAGCGCGGCGGCCACCGAGAGCACGGCGTCGAGGCAGCCCTCGTCGACCCCTGCGAGCACGAGGCGGGCGACGCGCGGCTCGAGCGGGAGCGAGGCCATGCGACGGCCGAGCGCCGTGATCGGTCCGCCGCGCTCGAGCGCGCCGAGCTCGATCAGCATGCGCCGCGCCTCCGAGAGCTGCTGGCTGGACGGCTTCGTGACGAACGGGAACTGCGGGATGTCTTCGATCCCCATGTTCGCCATCGACAGCACGAGCTGCGCCAGGTCCGAGCGGCGGATCTCGGGCTCGGTGAATGGCTTGCGCTGGGCGTGCTCGGCCTCGCTCCACAGGCGGATGCAGCGCCCGGGCGCGACGCGCCCCGCGCGCCCCGCGCGCTGCGCCGCCGAGGCTTGGGAGATCGGGCGCGGCAGCAGGCTGGTGATCCCGGTCTTGGCCTCGAACATCTTGGTGTTCGCGAGCCCCGCGTCGATCACGGTGCGTACGCCCGGGAGCGTGATCGAGGTCTCGGCGACGTTGGTCGCGAGGATCAGCTTGCGCTGCGCCGTGGGCTCGAAGCAGCGCGCGTTCTCGTCGCTCGTCTGCTGGCCGTGCAGCGTGAGGAGCAATGCGCCGCCCAGCCGCTTCGTGCGCAGCGCGCGGTGCGCGGCCGCGATCTCCTTGTGCCGCGGTAGGAATGCGAGCACGTCGCCAGGATGGCCGGCCTGGACCACGGCCTCGATCTCGGCGGCCACGCGCATCGGGAGCTCGTCGGGGTCGTCTTTGTCGTCGTCCTCGGGCTCGCGGTATTCGATCGCCACGGGGTGGAGGCGGCCGGGGACGACGATCTGCTGGGCGGGGGACAGCGCGAAGAACTCGGCGAAGCGCTCCTGCTCGAGCGTCGCGGAGGTGATCAGCAACTTGAGGGCCGGGCGCTTCTGTCGAATTCGGTACAGGAGGCCGAGCAAGAGGTCGATCGTCGTGGAGCGTTCGTGGGCCTCGTCGAGGATCACGAGGTCGTAGCGCTCGAGCAACGGGTCGCCGCGCAGCTCCTGGAGCAGGATGCCGTCGGTCGCGACCTTGACCACGGTGGCGGAGGAGAAGTCGCGGTCGATGCGCGTGTGGCATCCGAACAGCCCGCCGAGCTCGGTGCCCGACATCTCCGCCAGGCGTCTCGCGATCTGTCGTGCCGCCACGCGGCGCGGCTGTGTGTGGACGATGCGGCCACGCCGACCCAGGCCGGCCTCGAGGGCGAAGAACGGGGACAACAGGCTCTTGCCGCTGCCCGTCTCGCCCACGAGCAGGAGCACGTCGTGCTCGCGGAGGGCGCGCACGAGCTGCTCGCGGGCGGCGAGGACGGGGAGGATCGGCTCCTCGGGCGTGGCCGCCGGGGGCGCGGTCGCAGGGGACGCAGGCTCCTCGGCGGTGGGGGAGACTACCTGCGCGAGCGCGGCGGCGCGCGCGTCGCCCACGCGTCGCGCAGCATCGCGCTCGGCGGCGAGGAACTCCGGGTAGTAGGCGATGGCGTCCGCGATCGCATCGGCGCGCCCCTCGCCGCGAGGACGCGCTTCGCGGCGGGCGTCGGTCCCGCGCGACGGCTCGGGCACGCGCGGCCGTCGGTCCGGGTTGCGTGGGGTGGGAGTGTCGCGACCGAGGTCCGGTGTGCTTTCGCGCGCGGCGTTCGCGAGGGCGACGGCCTTGCCCAGGCCCGCCACTTGCCGTGCCAGCGCCTGGACCCACGCCGGCTCGCCTGCGCCGAGGCCGTCCAAGCGGGCGAGCGCGAGCGCGAGCGTCTCGAGCAGCGCGAGCTCGCGCTGCCAGTGGGCACGGCGACCGTCGCCACGCGCGCGCGGCTGCTCGAGGAGCACCTTGATGCGCGCGAGGTCGGCGTGGACCGCCGTGGGCAGGGGGCGAGGAGCGTGCGGGGCGGATCCGTCTTCGCCGTCCGCCGCCGCGCCGCCGGACCCGGTATCCGCCGTGCTCCCTGGATCGCCGGGTCCGGTCATCGCTCAGTCGCGCGCGCGCCCGCAGCCGATGCACTCGACCTGGGCGACGAGGCCGTTCGCGAAGCGCAGCTCGGCGCGCAGCACGCCCAAGAGGGGGACCGCATCGGCGATCTCGTACACGGCGTCGACGCGGCTCGTGCCCTCGGCGGTGGTGACCTCGAGGGCGAGCTCGACCTTGCGGCCGGCCAGCGTGCCGCCGTTCGCCGCGAACGATCCGGGGGTGACCTTGTACGTCAGCACGCGCACGCGGCCCTGCTGGGCGAACGTGTGGAGGAGCTGCTCCTGGAGCGTCGGCTTGATCGGGCTCGTGTCTTCCGCCGATTGGCCGGCTTCGTTCGAGATCGCCTCCTTGAGGGAGCCCTCCGCGATCGCCACGACCTTGCTGGTGATGACCTCCTGCCGGCGCTCCTCGCCCAGCGTGCGGGTGATGCGCAGCTGGACCCAGTCGCCGACCTTGGCACCGGCGAGGGGATTGGGGTCGCTTCCCGGCGCGGGGGCCGTCGCGGGCGGCTCGCCCGAGCCGGTCCCCTCGGGAGGCACGGACTTGGCGATCGCGAGCACCTGCTCGCGCAGCCACGCGATGTCGACCGTGCCGAGCGGCGGGGCGAGCACCGCCTCGCTGCCGTTCGCCGGCGGAGCGAACGCGAGGTCGGCGTAGCGGCGTGCACGCTGGGCGCAGCGCTGCTCGGCCTCCACGCGCGAGCGGCGAATCTCCTCCTCGCGACGGCGCTCGACGTCCGGGTCCGTCGCGCCGGGCATGGCGCGGATGACCTTCATCTGGAGGAGGTGGTTGATGCGCGAGATGTCCGACGTCAGGACCGTCCGGCGTTGCGCGAGCACGGTGCGGCGCAGGTACATCCGGCCCAGGATGACGTCCGGGGAGGCGACGGCGTGGTCGGGGATCGGGAAATCCGGGACCTTCGTGTAGTCGCTGTCCGGGCGATTCATATTCTCCGTGATCATCATCCGGGTCTCGTGCCCGAGCTGCTGCTGCGCCTTGCGGTGCCACAGGTATTCGGCGTGCTCGCCCCGTCGGATCCGCATCGCTGCGTACAGGGCCTTGAGGCGCGGGTGGCCGAGCTGTGCGGCGGGCACGATCAGGTGGATGCCCTCGAAGTCGATCGAGCCCAGCGCAATCGTGCGCTCGAGCGAGCCCAAACCCTCGTCGATCTGCCCCTGCCCGAGCTGGGCCCACGCGAGCGCGGTGAGAACGGAGTGCAACGCCCAGGGACCCAGCTCGCGGGCGACGTCCAGCTGGGCGCGGGCAATGGCCAACGCGCGGGCGTGCTCGCCCTTCGCGAGGTGCACGAACGCCGGATCGATGGCGTCCAGGAACGCGAGGCCGGCGTCGGTGAGCCCGGGATCTTGGACGAGAGCGGCGGGCGCGACGGGGGTGGTCGGCGGATCGGTCGGGGGCGGCGGGTCCGGCCGCACTGGTGGGTCGGTCGGAGTCGGCGGATCCTGACGGGCGGGCGCGCCGCCCAGGCCGCGCAGGCGCACGAGCCACGCGACCGGAACACTGCCGCGGGTGAGCTCGAGGCTCGTCTTGGGATCGAGGGCGAACGCGAGGCCGACGCCCTTCGCGAGGAGCACGAGCTCGTCCTCGCTTGCGCCGCGCGTGGCGAGGGTCGTCACGTCCGCGGCCGTGAGGGGCGTGCCGCGCAGCGCGAGGAGCACGCCGTGGGGGACGCCCGCCTGGATGGCGGGCGTGAGCGCATTCACGGGCTGAGGCGACAGCTTGGCTTGGAGGATGCGCTCGATCAGGAACACGGCGGTCTTGCCTTCGCGATGGGCGGCGATGACCTGCGCCACGGGGTCGGCGGCGACCTTGGGCCGGAGCGCCGCCAGCAGGGCTTCGCTCGCGCCGGCGGCCTTGAGCGCGTCGAGCTGGGCGGGCGTGAGCTCGAGCGTCGTGTGCGTTCGCGCGAGCTCGGCTTGCACCTCGGCGTCGGAGAAGCCGAGCTGGACGAGCTTGAGGACATCGTCGAAGGCGAGAGGCTTGTCGCTCTGCGCGAGGGCCGGGATCGCCAGTGCGAAGGCGAGCGCGAACGAAATGAGCCGGTACATGCGTGTCTCCTAGTCGCCGCTGGCGGAAGCGAGGTTCTTGGCGATCGCGCCCCAGTACAACATCGCGCGGTCCTGGTCCTGGGCGTAGCGATCGAGCATGAGCCGCGCGTCGAACGTCGGTGTGATCGTCTCGGGGGCTTTGCCGTTGACGACGAGCTCGATGGGCTTGCCGACCTCGAACGCGCCCACGCCGAGGAGCAGGGTGAACGCCAGCACGCCGCGCGTGCGCACCGTGATGCGCTGGCCCTCGCGGTGGGCCTCGACGCGGCCCGGGGAGCCCTTGCGGTCGAAGGCGTTGCGGGGGAGCCCCTTCGTGAACGTGGCCTTGAGCTCGACCTTCTCCGTGCCGCGCTGGATGACGAGATCGATCGTGTCGTCCCACTTCTTGGTCGCGAGCACCGCGCGCAACGCCTCCAGGTTGGCGATCTCGCGGCCGTCGGCCCGGGTGAGGACGTCGTCCTTGCGGAGCCCGGCGCGCTGGGCCGCCGTGCCGTCGGCGGCGCCGGTGATCTTGACGCCGGGCCCGGCGAACGCCTGGTCGACGCCGATGCCGAGCTGGAGCTTCGGCGGGACGAGCAGGTTGATGTCGGGCAGGTCGGACTGCTCGAGCGGGAACCCCAGCTTGTCGACGACGATCCAGTGGTTGCGGGCGGCGGGGCCGGGCTCGATCGTCTCGAACGCGAGGCGCTCCGGGTGCGGGGCGCGGACGGTCGCCTTCAGGTACTCGACGAGGCGCGGCATCTCGACCGCGAGGTAACCCGGGTCGTGGCCCGCATCGGGATGGACCTGGTTGGTGACGTTCGCCCCCGCCTGCTTCATTGCCTGGACGAACGGGGCCACGGTGTCGGCGGGGTAGAGCTGGTCCTTGCCGCCGTTCACGACGTACAGCGACTTGCCGAGGAGGTTGTGGAGGTAGACGGGCTTGCCGCTCGCCTGCGACACGGCGATGTGGCCCGACAGCGCGACGAAGCTCGCGAACGGCGTCGCGTGGTGGAGGGCGAAGTGCAGCGAGCCCGACGCGCCATCCGAGAAGCCACTCAAGTGGACGCGATTGGGGTCGATGTCGTAGGCGGCTTTGATGGCGCCGAGGATCGAGAGGATGTTGCCCATCCCGACGGGGTCCCACCACTCCGAGTCGTCGTCGGCGGTGGGGATGGCGATCAGGACCTTGAGGCCGGCGGCCTCGCGTTCCCAGGTGTCGTGCATCCCCGTGAGCCGCTCCTCGTCGGGGACGTCGGGCTGGGATACGCCGCCGTGGAGCTGGAACAGGACGCCGTGGGGCGTGCCGGGCGCGTAGCTCGCGGGCACGTACAGGTGCCAGGGGCGGTTCACGCCGTCCGAGCCGTCGACGCGCATGATCTGCCAGCCGGCTTCGACGTTGAAGTACGTGCCGCTCGCCGCGAGGGGTGCGGCCGCGAGGGCCTGTGCGAGCGCGTCGGGAGCGAGCCCGAGCGCCGTGACGCCGTCGATCGCCTTCGTGCGCTCGTCGTCGGTCTTGGCGGCACGAAGTGTCGCGAGGGCGGCTTTGAGCGCAGCGTCGTCGGCCCGGGCAGGCAGGGTCACGGCGGCGACGAGAAGCGCGAGGCAGAGGCGATGCATGTGGAGTTCTCCGGCACGGGGTTCCGGGCATCGTGCGACCGAGGGGGCGGAGCGCGAGTCGTCTGGCGACCGCGGGGGACGTGGGTCGTCCTGCGTCGGCCGCGCGTCGGAACGAGCCTGATGCTAATACGCGGAGGCGACGGCGGCGAGTCCCCACGCGGGTTCCGCCATCGGTCGGGCCGGCGACTTAGGTGCGGGGGGCTCCTGACGGACCGTGGAGCGCATCGCGGACCGCGCGAGCGAGCTCGTCGATCGTGAGCGGCTTCGCGGCGACGTCGGTCACGCCGAGCGCGGCATAGCTTGCGCGCAGCGCTGGGTCGACGACGCCGGTGACGACGAGGAATCGCTGGTGCGGGCGCACGGAGTGGATCGCGCGGACGAGGTCGTGCCCCGATCGATCGGGCATGTTGTGGTCCGACACGACGAGGTCGAAGTGCTCACCGGCGGTGATGCGGGCGACCGCGGCCGAGGGCGTGGTCTCGGCGACCGCCTCGTATCCGAGCTCCGCGAGCAGGCCCTGCTCCGCGGCGGCGACGGCGTCGTCGTCGTCGACGACGAGGATCCGGCCCGTACCGACGGGCGCGTCGAGCGTCGCACGCCCGGGTGCTTCTGCGGCGTTGGCCAGGACGGTGGGCAAGGTGATGCGAACGAGCGTGCCGCGGTCGACGGCGCTCTCGATCGCGATCGTGCCGTCGTGCTGGCCGATGATTCCGTGGGCCATCGCGAGGCCGAGGCCGGTGCCCTTGCCCACGGGCTTGGTGGTGAAGAACGGCTCGAACACGCGGTCCAGGACGTCGGGCGGGATTCCTGTGCCCGTGTCGCGCACGCTCAGCTCGACCTGGCCGTCGTCGAGCTTGGCGAGCGCGACGTCGAGCCACCCACCGGCCGGGCTCATCGCGTCGATCGCGTTCTTGCAGACGTTGAGGATGACCTGGTGGAGCTGCGTGGCGTCGGCGAGGACGGCGCCGGCCTCGCGATCGAGGGTCGTTCGGAGCCGCACGAGGGGGGGCAGCGACACCTCGACGAGGCGCAGCGCATCGTCGACCACGGTGGCGATGTCGATCGGCACCCGGTGGACCTCGGAGGAGCGGCTGAACGCCAGGATTCGGGCGACGAGCTCGCGGGCGCGCTCGGCGCTCGTTTGGATGGCGTTCGCGATTCGGCGCTCGTCGGGGGCGAGCGTCGACGTGCGTGCGAGCCGCTCCGCGCCGAGGAGGATCGGGGTCAACAGGTTGTTGAAGTCGTGCGCGATGCCGCCCGCCAGGGTTCCCACGGTCTGGAGCTTCTGCGCGTGGAGCATCTGCCCGGCGATGCGTTCGCGCTCGGCAGTCGCGCGCTCCCGTTCGACTCGCATCGTTCGGAAGGCGGCGATGGCCTCGCGGACCTCGCCCGTCCCGGTCACGTCGAGCTCGATCGTGGCGCGTCCACGGCCGTAGTCGGCGATGGCGTGGGTCAAGCGCTCGAGCGGGCGTGCGAACCGATCGGCGGCGACGATGCCCAGGAGGGCGACGAGGACGAGGAGCCCGAGGGCGAGGTAGGTGGCGCGCAGGGCGATGGCCTCGACCTGGGCATCGACGACGCGTTCGGGGACGCGCACCACGACGCGCCACCTGGCGCTCGGAATCGGGTCCGAGGCGACGATCCACGGCTCGCCGCGATCGGCCATCACGGTGGTGCCTTCGGACGAGGCGGCCACGGGCATCACGCTGGCGAGCTCCCTCGACCCGCGAGTCGAGTCCGCGATGACGCGGCCGGCGTCGTCGATCAGGTACACCTCGGCGGGCCACTCGGTGGTCGCGGGCTCGGTGACGAGGCGGTAGAGCTCTCGGTTGCGATCCATGAGGCCGATGGAGCCCGTGAGGACCCCGCGCAGCTCGCCGCCATCGCCCACGAGGGGCGTGTAGGCGGACAACGACAGGTTGCCGGCGGTGGACACACGGATGTCCGCGATGCCGGTGCGGCGAGTATCGCGGGCCTTCGTGTAGTACGGCATGTGCGATCGATCGGCACCGACGCGTTCGGGTTTGGACGGGCGCGCGAGGACGATGCCGTGCGGGTCGAGCACCGTGAAGTGCAGGTAGCTCTGGTGCACCGCGTCCAGGCGGGCGAGCTCGGCTTCGAGCTCGCCCGGTGCGAGGCGCCGGATCGAGGGCAAGGCCGCGATGGCCTCGAGCTCGCGAAGCGCGGCGGACATCGCGCGGTCGATCTCGACCGACACGATGTGCGCGTGGAGCTCGATCTTCTGCTCCTGCACGGCGCGGAACGAGCGCCGAAACTGCGGGGCGAGGACCAGTGCGTACCCGAGCCAGCTGAGCCCGACCAGGGCGACCACGAACAGGGCGAGGCGACCGCGAAGGCCCAGCCGAAGGCCGGTGTGGGGGGGCGGGCCATCATCGATGGGGCGATGGGGGCCGGGGGCGGCGCGGGTCGCGTCCGGACTTTGCTGCACGACGGAGTTTTGTACCACGTCGGCGGAGCGACGTCGTGGCCGTCGCGCATCGCCGTGGCGCCGCGCTCGGAATCCTCCGGCAGGGAAGGAGGCTTGACGGATCGCGACTATCGATCGGGGGCGGTGGCTTGATCGATCCGAACGACATCCTCCGTCCTTACCGTATCAGTGGACGTTCGTTCACTGGTGCGGTGCAGTGTGTGGGCATGAAGACACCGATGCAGAACTACGTGGCCTATCTCCGAGCACGGCGCGACGGCACCGCTCCGGCCTGGGCCTCGACGCGCAGCGGGACATGGTGCGCCGCTACGCTGCAGGCCAGCCGGGGCAACCGCTGGCCGAGTACGTCGAGACGGAGAGCGGTCGGAAGACGGACGCGGGCCGCCCGCAGCTCGCCACGGCCCTCAAGCACTGCCGGCTTGCCCAGGCCACACTGGTGATTGCGCAGCTCGACAGGCTGGCGCGCAACGTCGCGTTCGTCGCCTCGCTCATGGAGGCCGGCGCGCCGTTCGTGACCGTGGACCGGATCGGGGCGGACGCCTTCCAACTGCACATCGAGGCCGCGGTCGCGGAGCGCGAGGCCCGGGCCGTGACCGACCGGACGCGTGCGGCGCTCGCCGCTCGTCGCGCCCGTGGCTTCCCGATGGCGCGCAAATCGAGGCGTGCCGCAACCTGGACGCCGACTCGGGGGCTCGCGGTCCTGCGCTGGGTGCAGCGGCCCGCGTGGCGAAGGCGATCGAGGCCGACGCGCGGCTTGCGCTCCTGGCACGCGAGCTCGCGCCGAGGGCCTGTCCTACGCGCGATCGCCGCGAAGCTCGCGGAGCGCGGGGGGTGCACGGGCAAGGGAACGCCGCTGCCGGCGTCACGGTCCAGCCGATCTTGGGGCGTGGGTAGGGCACGAGGCCAGCCGGCATGGCCGAACCGTTCGTGGCGGTGCGGCTTCTGGTTACTTACTGGCCATGATGATGAAATGCACGCCGCAGTCCACCTGATCATGGCTTCCTCCGGCATTAAGAAACGGCGAGAACGTGCGAATTCGCACGCTCGTTCTTTCACTCTCGACGGTCACAATAGCGGGTCTGACCACACTCTCGAATGCGGCGGTCGCGATAGCCACGGGCTTGTCGGGGAACTCCGGGAAGATGAGGGTGTAGTCCCCCACACTGCCTGGCGTGGTCCTATTGACGGTCACGCCACTTCCCTGAATGGCGACGGGACCCAATTGGGGAGCGCCAGTTTGGTTGAAGTAGCCGCGAATCACCCGCTGATGGACATGTTCTCCGTCGCCGTGTGCGGATGAAGCGGCAACCATTGATCCCGCTGCCACCGCAGCCACCGCCATCGCCGCGCCGCCTGCGAACTCTCTCCGATTCATGCGTAATCTCCCAGGCGGCGAGTTTTCAGGGAAGCTAGCGTGGTGCCGTGTTGCACCTTGTACGCGATGGCGCTACCGGCGTCAACGTCGATCACATGCGCTACAATACGCTACGTTTGTACCTCGACGGGATGCGTCCGGTAGCGTCATGTAGTCGCATGAGCCCAAGACCCCCTCGAACGCACGCCCCCTGTCCTTCAAGCTCGACCCCGAGCACAGCGCGTTTCTCGACAAGCTCGCCGTGCCGGTTGCCCCGATCGGGATCGAGCTGTCCCGATCGGACGCCCTTCGGCACCTGATCTCGGACGCGATGAAGCGCGCGGCGGAGAGTCCGCCCAAAGGCCCGGCGGCAACGTCGAGGCACCGACCATGGCCCGTTCAAGGCGTTGGACTCGAGCGCGCAGCCCCACGTTACCGGCGGGTCCGCGCGGCCCGGCCTCCAACCTTGCAATGCGCATTCGAGGTCCAGCACCTCGCGGTATCTCAACCCGACTTCGAGTAGCGTGCCGCGGGCGCGACCGCGACGGGCGACCGTGCGCACACCCTCGAGGATCGCGCCGCGAGGAGCGCGGGCGAGCTCGCGCGTGCGACGACCCGGCCTCGGGACGGACGCGACGGGCGCGAGCTCGACGACGGCGGGCGTGGCGTGGACACCACGACGGACGGGAGCTGCGCGCCCTCGGTGCCCTGCGAGCAGATCGAGGCGTCGGCGGTGCCGGGCGCGCGCTGGTCGCGGACGGTGCCCCCCTGCCGGAGGTCCGCCGTCGCGGCCCGCTACCTGAATGACGAGCTCACTTGCGAGGATGTCGCCGCCGTGAACGCCTTAGATGCGATGGCCCCCGGCCAGTTTGCCCGGGTCTTCGTTCGCGCGGTGGCTCGATGAAGAAGATCGACTGGCGGCGCTGCAACCACCGCATCACCAGTAGATAGCCGTGAACAGCCATTCCGCAGCCCTGCCATGCGATCGCTGCCTCACCGTCGGTGCCGAAGAGCTGGCGGTTGGCGACCAGGAGACGAAACTCTGGTATAAGGCGTCACGCGCGGGACGGTCAAAAACCCAGCACGTACGAGCGACGCCGCATCCACCTGGCACCCGTACCGCATCCGCCTACCTCGCGGCGGCGCGGCAGATCCCAACACAGGCACGGTCGAGACTGCGGACCTCCGGCCGTAGACAAGTGTCGGGTCAACGGTCGCCGAGCATCCGACTCCAATCGGGTTGACCCGGTGGCGCTCGACATTGGCACCTAGGCATCTTGAGTTCCTCAAGCTCGTCGAGACCACGGGAATGCGCTGCAAATTCGATGACCTCACGAACGAGAGCGATGTCGAGCAAAAACTACTCTGGCCCTTGCTCACCGACCGCGCGCCGCTCGGACTTGGTTTCGATACGGCTGAAGTGGCGACCAAGCGCAGCATTCGCGCAATCCCAATCGAGAAGGGAAAATCGAAGAAGCTGTACTTTCCGGATTATGCGATCATCTTGTGCGGCCTTCCAGTGGTCATTATCGAGGCCAAGGAGCCCGGTGGCGACATCGACGAGGCCCTACGTGAGGCGTCGTTGTACGCACACGAGTTGAATCGGCGCTTCCCGCCCGACCTGAATCCGTGCAACCGCGTGATCGCCTGCAATGGCGCCGTACTCGCGACTTGCGCGTGGGACGCCGATTCCCCCGACCTCGCACTCTCGTTCGACGAACTGAACCTCGCCAGCACCAAGCTTGAGCAACTCGCGACGCTCTGCGGCCGTGCGGCCCAGCAAAGCCGCGCACACCGAATCGTTCAGTCGCTGGTCACGCGGCCCCTATTCATGCCCCTCGCCATCCTCGGCGGTCGGAGCGTGCGTGACGACGAGGTCGGGCACAATACATTTGGCGCACGACTTGCCCTCGACTTCAAACACGTGTTCAACCCCCAGACACTAGAGGAACGCGCGTTCATCGCAAAGAACGCCTACGTCCGATCTTTGCGACGAGATCGGTACGTCGAGCCCATTGACCGCCTAATCCGCGCCGCGTCCCCGCCGAGTGTATCGGACGCGCGGCTGATCGAGGATACGGCAAAGCCCGCAGAAGTAATCGCGGCCCTGCGTCGCCATAAGTCTTTGGAGCATCAGGTCTTACTCCTCGTTGGTGGTGTCGGGGCCGGCAAAACCACTTTCGTAGACTACATCAGTGAAGTCGCCCTGGCGGCGGACGTTCGATCGAACACAATCTGGGTTCGCATCGACCTAAACTATGCACCGCTCAGCGAGGCAGAGGCATATCAGTGGTTTGCGAACGAGCTGATTGCCTGCCTTCAGAAGCACTCACCGCAGAGCGACTTCGATGCAATAGAAACCGCCCAGTTAGTTCTAGCAGTCGAAATCCAGAAGCTCCGCAAGGGTCCCCTAAAGCTGCTCAGCCCCACATCGGAAGCGTACAAACTACGGTGGGTCGACGGTGTCCAAGCGCTCATCAATGACCGAATGCTGTTTGCCAAAGCCCTGGCACGATATCTTTGCGCAGGAACCAAGCTGCTGATCGTCGCGCTCGACAACTGCGACAAACGGACGCGCGACGAGCAACTTCGGATGTTCCAAATCGCACAATGGGCGCAGCGTGAGTTTCGCTGCCTGATCTTCCTGCCGATTCGCGATGTGACCTACGACCATCATCGCCAAGATGCTCCGCTCAATACGGCGTTGAAGGACTTGGTGTTTCGGATCGAACCTCCACAGTTCGCACGTGTATTGCAACGTCGCGTTACTCTCGCACTCACCGAAATGATGGAGACGACTGGCAACCGGACTCTGAGCTATGATCTGCCTAACGGCATTAGGGTAGAGTATCCTCGCTCGGACCAAGGCATGTATCTCGCATGCATACTGACTTCACTCTACGAGCATGACAAGCTCATCCGGCGCACCATCACGGGACTGGCAGGCCGGGACATTAGGCGTGCCATGGAGATCTTTCTAGAGTTCTGCACTAGCGCGCATATCAACGAGAGCGAGATATACAAGATACGTCACGCAGAAGGACGCCACGCGCTACCGTATAGCGTAGTAGCTCGCGTTCTGCTGCGCATGAATCGACGCTTTTACGAAGGTGATCGGTCATACATAAAGAACCTGTTTCAGTGCAATCCGCCGGACAGCTACCCCGATCACTTTTGCCGTATTGCCATATTGCGCTGGCTCCACAGCAAGCTCGCGGTGCGCGGGCCAACCGGCATTCGAGGATACCATCAAGTCCGACAACTACTCGCCGACCTCGTGCCTATCGGCCATGAGATCGAGGCAACGCGGCGGGAGATAAACTACCTTGTTATCAACCGTTGCATCTTGACTGAGCATCAGCGAAGCGACTCAGTCCTTGATGATGACCTCATTTGTCTGTCACCCGCCGGGTCCGTGCACTTGGATCTGATCAAGAATGTTGACTACCTGGCGGCGTGTGGCGAAGAGCTCTGGTACGACCAGGAGGGCACGGCCGGCCGAGTTGCGGAGCGAATTGGGCGACGCGGTATCGCCGGCCATTACACTCGCATGACGACGCTGTCGAACGCCGAAGAACTAGTCGGCTACCTGGAATCCCGCGAGTCCTCCGGATTCCCATGTGCTGATGCATTTATAGAGAGTTCCGGACAGCAGTCCTTGCACTCTGTCGATACTCTCCGGGCGGCGGTGCGGGCTGCCCAACAGGTAGCGACGCGCCGTATCTTTGTAGGCAACCTGCCATTCAAGCTCGACGTACCAGACGTGGACGCATGGCTCAGTGCTCATGGAACGGTCGTCAGCGTCGACTTGCCCTTGCACGCTGACGGTCGACGCCGCGGTTTTGCGTACGCGGAAGTGGCGCCGACATGCGTTGCAAGCATGGTCGCGGCGCTGAATGGTGCGGTCCTAGATGGCCGCACGATCGAGGTGCGACCCGCCTGACTCGTGACTCAACCGGCCGGGACACGGACGGCGCCAGCGCCACGGCAAACCGGTGAACCGCGTCCAGCCGTGCCCACGCGTCTCCTCGGCCCCGCAACGGCGCGCGGACCTCGCCTGGCGCAGCCGTGCGCCGATTCCCGCAGTCCTACGGTATGCGTTCGGGCAACCCCGTCTTGCGCTCGTAGGCTGGCGCGATCTCGCGCGGCCGAGTCCGATGACGTGGACACCATGCTCGAACTTGGCTGCCGACGTCGCGACCGAGGAGCCACCACCCTGGTCCTCAAGCAGCCTCACGTTCTTCTCCTTCTTCTGGTTGGGCATCGCAGTCCTCTGCCGCCCTCAACTCTAATCTGATCTCGCGGGCTTGCCGCTGTCCCAGTCATGTTGGCAGAGAGGGACTCGATCTGCCGCAAGCCGTGAGCTTCCGGCAGCCGTGCAAGACTCCATCGCGATGATCCACCACCATCAACGGCCCCTCGCCCGGAGCTCCGTTGATGGACACGCCCGCCCCCCTCGCCCCGTCCGCGCCCGACTCGCTCGCGTCCCTTCGCGCGG
>ORMF010343925.1_pt1 | contig 15235 bp, 14 predicted proteins | sample 1779871 | NCBI WGS metagenome assembly ORMF01 (sample SAMEA104232316, study PRJEB22302) | groundwater metagenome | biome: forest; feature: aquifer; material: groundwater | place: USA | collected 2011-08-07 | depth 5.4 m | reverse complement strand
CGTTTGCCTCACCCCTCGACAGCCCGGGGCAAAGCGCCAGAGGACGGGCGCAGTCCAAAACCTGCCGGCCAAGCTCCGGTTCATGGTGCGGGAGAGTTCACCGAATCGAAACGGGGGCTCCGCTTTGCGAGCACGGCTCTGGGCCGCGCTGGCTCTCCTGCTGGCGACCACGCCGCTTCTCCGGGCGCAGAGCACGAACGCGCCTTCGCGCCTGGACTATCAATCGTTCAAGCTCATCACGGACCGGAACATATTTGACCCGAATCGCTCGCCGCGTACCGCGCGAAGCGAGTCGCGCAGGCCGGCCAGGACCGAGTCTTTTTCGTTGGTCGGGACTCTCAGCTACGAGAAGGGGACGTTCGCTTTCTTCGATGGATCGAGTTCGGAATACCGGAAGGTCCTCAAGTGCACTGATGCGATCGCCGGCCACAAAATTACTGAGATCGCGCCCAACCGTGTTAAGTTAGAAGTGAACGGCAAGCAGATCGAAATGCCTGTGGGCGTGCAGATGAAACGACAAGACGACGACGAGTGGCTGCTGGCTGCCGGCACGGCTTCGTCCGCGAGCGCGAGTTCGGCGACCGCTTCGCGCGAGAAGAACGAGAGCAGCTCGGGGAGTTCGGGCGGCGATGAGAGCGATATTCTGAAGAAGTTAATGCAAAAACGTGAACAGGAGTTGAACAAATGAAAACCGCTATGAAAGTCATTTCGCTGGTGGCTTTCGTGTTGGCGTTGCTGCCCACCGCCGTGGCCCAGCAAACCGACACTCCGGAAAAGAAAGCGCCTGCCGAGAACAATAGCGCGGACACGAAACTTGATGTAGCTGCTGCCGCCGGAACCAAACCTGTGGAGCCTGTGCCGTCCGATGCCAAATCTGCCGCGGAGCCGGGTGTCGCCCAGCCGGCGCCTCCACCGGCCGCAGAAACGCCGGCGGCGGAGCCAGCCAGGCCCACTCTCGCTGACGGCGAAAAGGGACTGCGCCTGAACTTCCGCGGCGTGCCGCTCGAGCTGGTGCTGAGCTATCTCAGCGACGCGGCCGGTTTCATCATCGTCTCGAAGACGCACGTGAAGGGGAAAGTCGATGTGTGGAGCGATCAGCCGCTCACGAAAGATGGAGCGGTCGAGCTGTTAAACACGGTGCTGAATCAAAACGGCTACGCGGCCGTGCGTAAGGGCAGGTTCCTGAAGATCGTCAGCCGCTTCGAGCAAGAAGACCGAGAGCAGTTCGAGTGGAGAAGAAAGCGATATCTTGAAGAAGTTAATGCAAAAACGTGAACAGGAGTTGAACAAATGAAAACCGCTATGAAAGTCATTTCGTTGGTGAGTTTCGTGTTGGCGTTGCTGGCCACCGCCGTGGCCCAGCAAGCCGACGCTCCGGAAAAGAAAGCGCCTGCCGAGGCCAAACCGGCGGACGCCAAGCCCGCCGAGACCGTTCCCCCAGAAGCCAAACCTGCGGAGGGTGCGCCACCCGCCGCCCAATCTGCGGCCGAACCGAGCACCACCCAGCCCGCGGCTCCGCCAGCCACAGAAACGCCGGCGGCGGAACCGGCCAAGCCTCCCGTCGCTGACGGTGAGAAGGGCTTGCGCTTGAACTTCCGCGGCGTGCCGCTGGAGATGGTTTTGAACTACCTGAGCGACGCCGCCGGCTTCATCATCGTCTCGAAGACCGACGTGAAGGGCAAAGTCGATGTGTGGAGCAATCAGCCGCTCACGAAGGACGAAGCGGTCGATCTGCTGAACACGGTCCTGAACCAGAACGGTTACGCGGCCGTGCGCAACGGGCGGACCTTGAAGATCGTCTCGCGCGAGGACGCGAAGAAGCAGGACATCCCGGTCGAGAGCGGCAACGATCCTGATGGCATTCCCAAATCGGACGAGATTGTGACGCAGATCATCCCGGTGCGTTACGCGAACGCCACGCAGTTGACGAAGGACCTGCTGCCCCTCATGCCCACCGACGCAAACATGACCGCCAACGAGAGCGCCAACGCGCTGGTCATCACCGACACGCAGGCCAACATCCGCCGCATGACCGAGATCGTGAAGGCGCTCGACACGTCCATTTCCAGCATCTCGGCGATTCGCGTGTTCCCGCTGCGCTTCGCAGACGCGAAGGAGTTGGCCACCGCGGTCAAGGAGTTGTTCCAGCCGCCGACCACGACTCAGCAAGGCGGCGGAGGGCGTCAACAATTCCTCAACCGCTTCCTCGGCGGCGGCGGGCCGGGTGGTGGTGGCCCGGGTGGTGGCGGGGGCGGCGGGACCGGTGCCAGCGCCGCCATGAGTGGCGCCTCGCGCGTCGTGGCGGTGGCGGATGAACGCACCAATTCGCTCGTCGTGAGCGCGCCGGAGGACGCCATGCCCACGATTGAAGGGCTGGTCCGCGAGATCGACGTGAGCGCAACGGATGTCACTGAGTTGCGGGTCTTCCACCTGGTCAACGCCGATCCGATGGAATTGGCCGACATTTTTGCCGAACTGTTTCCGGACGAGACCACAACCAGATCAAGCGGGGGCGGAGGTCCAGGCCAGGGATTTCAGTTCAACCGTGGACCGGGTGGCGGCGGGAATCGGGCCGCGCAGACCAGCACCAGCGACCGGCTCAAGAAGAAGGGCCGCGTCCTCGCGGTGGCCGACCAGCGCACGTCGTCACTCATCGTCAGCGCGGCGAGCGAGTTGATGCCGCAGATTGGCGAGATGATCGCGCAACTCGACGCCAGTCCGGCGAAGAAGCAAAAGGTGTTCGTCTATTCGCTGGAGAACGCGGACCCATTGGAGGTCGAGCAAATCATCCGGGACATGTTCCAGCGAACGACCACGCAGGGGAGCCGCAACACGGCGAACCAGGGCAGTGCGTTGAGCAACCGCCAGCAGAATCAAGGTCAGGGAGGGCAAGGCAACACCGGTTTCGGAAACACGGGATTCGGGAACACCCGCGGTGCGGGCCAGGGCGGCGGACGAACGTTTCCTTGACCGAATGACAGAAACACTGAGGCGACAATGAACAAATCATCTCCGAAGTTGAGCAACTGTTTCACCTGGCTCCTGGGCCTCGGCCTGTGCGCCGCGCTTTCAGTCGAAGCGCAGCAGCGGCAGACCGGGGCGCAACGCACCGGCGGGGCCGGCCGGCTGAGTACGTCCGGCGGGGCTCGTCAATACGTCCCCACGGGTGAGGTCGGCGAAGCCATCGTCACGAGCGATCCCGAAACCCGCCGGTTGATCGTCATCACCGACGAGGAGACCAGCCAATACGTCAGCCAAGTGATCACCAACCTCGATCGCCCGAAGCCGCAGGTGCTGATCAAGGTGGTCTTCCTCGAAGTCACGCACAACAACAACTCCGACATCGGCGTGGAAGGCGGACTCCGGAGAAACATCGACAACTCCACCATCGGCCAAGGCGCGAACGTCTTCGGGCTTTCCGGACTCAACTCGATCGCAACGAACGTGCCGCTCAACTCGCTGGGGCTGCCCGTGCAGAGCCTCGGCCAGACACCGCCGGGCGCCGGTCTCTATCAGATCCTCGGGCAAGACTATCAAGTGACGCTGCGCGCCATTGCGCAGGCGGGCAAACTCGAAGTGCTCTCCCGCCCGTCGATCCTGACGCGCAACAACCAGCCCGCGACGATCACCGTGGGGCAATCGGTTCCACTCGTCACGAGCGTGACCTTTCAAGGGCTGACCGGCGTCCCGATCAACTCCATCACCTACCAGTCCGTCGGGATTATTCTGAACGTCACACCCTTTATCACTTCGGACGGCATGGTGGAGATGATCGTTGCCCCGCAAATCTCGCAGCTCTCTGCTCAGTCGGTCCCCATCTCGGCCGGGGTGAGCGCCCCCATCATTGATGTTCGCTCGGCCGATACCGTGGTCGTGACCCCCGACGGGCAGACGGTCATCATTGGCGGTTTGATGCAGAACAGCAAGACGACGACGGACAGCAAGATTCCCATCCTGGGCGACATTCCGTTGCTGGGCGCGGCGTTCAAGCGGAAAGCGAAAACGACCGTGAAGACCGAGTTGATCATCTTTTTGACGCCGCACATCGTGTATGAGCCGACGCAATTGGCCGCCATGTCCGCGACGGAAAAATCCAACTCCGAATTGGTGCCGAAGGCCTTTCGCGAACAGGAACTGAACCGGTTTCTCGACAACTTGCCGGCGAAGGATGACTCCGTCCCCGCGAAGAAGCGGAAATAGGCCGGCCAGACGAGCATGAGCCATCCCGCGCGAAAATGATCCGCCGAACTCGTCTTGTGTATGGGCTATTGCTGGCGGCGTGGGGCATCATCGTGGTTTGGCAAGCCGTCGAGCACGACCGCGTCAGCAAGGCCGCGCGCACGGCGCTGATCAATCGGTCGCGCGACATCAGCACCACCCTCGGCCTGGTCGTGCGCTCGCAGCGGCGCTTCGGAATGGTCTCGCAGGAGCGCCTCGAATCGGCCTTGAGCGAGCTTGTCAAGTCGGGGGAGTTGAGTTCGGTCGCGCTCTTGAACGCCGTCGGCGAAGTCGTTGTGTCCGCCGGCGCACCGCTGAACCTTGAACCTGGGGAGATGATGCAGACCGGCGAACGCTGGGACGCCAGGACCGTGACGCTAGTGAACCTGCTCGACCTGGGCGCCACCGTCCCGCGCGAGGGCCAGACCAACCCGCCGGTCATCGTGCTCCCACGCCGCGAACCTGGCAGCGGACCGCGCGAAGGGGAGCGCTCGCGACCGCCGCCGCCGCCCCGCCCACCACCCGATGAACCACCACCCAGCGAGGCCAGCGCCACCAACTCGGTGAGCAACGCGCCAGGCGCGACGAACACCGTCGCCCGGGCCGACCGTGAAAGACGAAACCCAAACTGGCGTGGCTTCGGACGGCCTCCGTGGATGAATGAGAACGAGTACAAATCGCTGCTCGAAACGCGGGGTCTGCACGGCCTGATGATCGTGATGCAAACCGAAGCCTTCCGGCAGGCTTGCGCGCAAGACTTGTGGATGCGCTGGATCATCGGGGGGTTTGCGAGCGTCTCGGTGCTCGGCCTCGGCTTGGCCTGGCGGAACCTGGGCAAGTCTGCCGAGCTGCAGATGCGCCTGCTTCGCGCCAGCGAAATGAACACGCATTTGAAGGGGATGAACCTCGCCGCCGCTGGCCTGGCCCACGAAACGCGCAATCCGCTCAACATCATCCGCGGCCTGGCGCAGATGATCTCGAAACAACAAGACGCCTCGCCGGAAATTCGGGGCCGGACGCGCGAGATCATCGACGAGACCGACCGCGTCACCGCGCAACTGAACGAGTTCATCAACTATTCGCGGCCACGCGAAGTCCGGCGCGCGCCGGTGTCGGTCGGCTCAGTCGTGGCCGAGGTCGTACGGGCGTTGAACTACGACATTGAGGACAAGAAGATTCGCTTGGAGGTCACGGGCGAGCAACTCACCATCGAGGCGGACGAACAGTTGCTGAGGCAGGCGCTGTTCAATTTGCTGATGAACGCGATCCAGGCCGCCGATGGCGACGGCCAAATCCAAGTCGTCGTCACCCGGCAGGACGCCTCCGAGGCGTCGCTCGAGGTGCGCGACAACGGACCGGGTGTGCCAGTGGAAAACCGCGCCGACATCTTCAAGCCGTATTTCACCACGACCCAGAACGGGACGGGCCTGGGGCTGGCGGTCGTTCAGCAGATCGTGCTCGCGCACGGCTGGGAGATCGAATGTCTTTCCAACGAGCCGAAGGGCGCCATCTTCCGCGTCACTCATTTGCGGCTCGCGGCGAAGGCCGCCGAACATGCAGGCTGATTCCGGCAACCACGCGCTGAAAACGCCGCGCATCCTGATTGTCGATGACGACGCGGGCCAGCGCAGTCTGCTCGACTCATTCTTGCGGAGCCAGGGCTTCGAAACCGTCCCGGTCGCTTCGGGGGAGCAGGCGTTGGAGACGCTGCGTAGCGCAGAGATCAGCATGATGATTTCGGACGTGCGCATGCCGGGCATTTCCGGCTTGGAGACCCTCCGCCGCGCACGCGAGGCGCACGCGGTGCTGCCGGTCTTGCTCGTCACTGCGTATGCCGACATCCGTGAGGCCGTCGGCGCGATGCGGGACGGCGCGGTCAATTATCTCAGCAAGCCGATCGACTTGGACGAACTGCTGGTGTCCGTTCAGCAGGCGACCGGAATTTCACGGGCGACGCCGCTGCGGTTCTGCGAAGACAAGCAACTGCCTTCGCAGATCGTCGCGCGCAGCCCACTGCTCCAGGCCTTGTTCCGCGACGCTTCGCTGATCGCGAGCTCCGAAAGCCGCGTGCTGATCACCGGCGAAAGCGGCGTCGGCAAGGAAGTGCTGGCCGACGTGATCCACGCCTGGAGTCCGCGCGCCGCCGGTCCACTGGTGAAGGTGAACTGCGCGGCGATTCCTGAGACCTTGCTCGAGAGTGAACTCTTCGGCCATGAGAAAGGCGCCTTCACTGGAGCGACGGCGCAACGGATTGGCCGTTTCGAGTTGGCGAACGGCGGCACCATCTTCCTGGACGAGATCGGCGACATGTCAGCAGCCCTCCAGGCGAAACTGCTGCGCGTTGCCCAGGACGGCCGTTTCCAGCGCCTCGGCTCGAACGCCGAGATTCACACGAACGCGCGCATTCTCGCCGCCAGCAACCGCAATCTGGAAGAGGAAGTGAAGCAAGGCCGCTTTCGCGAAGACTTGTTTTATCGGCTGAACGTCGTCGAACTCAGCGTCCCGCCGTTGCGTGAGCGGCGGGAGGACATCCTGCCGCTGGCCAACCATTTCATCGCGGAGCTGACGCAGGGCCGGGCGCGCTTGTCGGCGTCAGTCGCGGAATGTCTGGAGCGTTACGCCTGGCCCGGCAACGTGCGTGAGCTGCGCAACGCCATGGAACGCGCTGCCCTCCTCTCGCGGGGCGAGTTGATTCTGCCTGAACACCTTCCCACGCGCGTGCGCGCCGCGGCGGAGCAACCGCCAGCGGTTGCGCCTTCCGACGCCGAGCGTCTGGAGGAAATCGAGCGCCAGGCCATTTTCCAGGCGCTGCGCAAACACAACTTCAACCGGACCGAAACCGCGAAGGCCCTCGGGATCAGCCGTCGCGCGATGATTTACAAGCTCCAACGCCTCCGGGAGCTGGGTTTCGAGGTCGATGCGCGCTGAGAGCCTGCCTGAGAATGCCGGCTCCGCTTCGTGCTCGTCCTCGTCCGTCGTCCTCGTCCTCAATTCCTAACGAGTTTTCCGAGGAGGACGAAAGCTTTAACCCTGCTTGGTCAGCCGGACGCCGAGCTGTAACAGCCTCCGCGCGTCGGTTTCAGACTTGGCTTCCGCGTAAATGCGTAGGATCGGCTCCGTGCCCGAGCCGCGCAGCATCAGCCACGAGCCGTCTTGCGCGATGAACTTCACGCCGTCGTACGACTTCACTTCCCTCAGCGGCGAGCGCAGCAACTTCACCGGGGGGTTGCTTTTGCAGAACTCCATTAACGCCGCGCGTTTCTCCAGCGGGAAATGCGTGTCGATGCGGGCGTAGCGGTGCGGTCCGAACTCCTTTTCCAGGCGCGCGAGGAGTCTCCCGATTGATACCCGCTCCGTCGCCAGCATTTCGAGCAGCATGAGGCCAGCGAGGATGCCGTCGCGCTCCGGGATGTGACCGGGGAAACCGATGCCGCCGCTCTCCTCGAAGCCCAGGAGAAAGCCGCCTTTGAGCATCTCGGCGGCGATGTATTTGAAACCCACCGCCGTCTCCACCAGCTCCAACCCGTGCGCCGCGCACATCTGATCCACCATCAAGGTCGTCGTCAGCGCCTTGATCACCCGTCCCCTGCCCTGCCGGTTCAAGATGAAATGATGCAGCAGCAGGCAAATGAGTTGGTGTGTGGTGAGGTAGCCGCCGCGGCCATCCATCCCGCCAACGCGATCGGCATCGCCGTCAGTGACGAGGCAGATGTCGTGCGGATGTGTCCGCAAGTAGGCCTGGCTCGCGGCGTAGTTTTTCTCGATCGGCTCGGGATTGATGCCGCCGAACGACGGATTGTGCGCCGCGTTGATCGTCGTCACCCGGCACGACGTACCGGCAAGCAACTCGTCGAAACATCCGGCGCCGACGCCGAACAGCGCGTCATGCGCAAACCGCAGTTTGGACTTCGCAATGAGCCGGAAGTCCACCAGCTTCTTGATCGCCCGGAAGTGCGCCGCGCGAAGGTCCGCGACGGTGATTTGCTTTGCGCGCATGGCTTCGGCGAGTGCAGTCGCCTTGACGGGACTCCGATCCAACATCGCTTCGACTTCGTGGCAGAGCGCGGACTCCGCCGAGCCGCCGTAATGCGCTTTGAGTTTGAATCCATTGAACGCCGCCGGATTGTGGCTGGCGGTGATCATCACCCCGCCGACCGCTCGTCGCACCTTCACCGCCAGCGAGACGGCAGGCGTCGGCGTCGGCGCGTCGGTGAGCGTCACACGAAAGCCATTCCCGGCGAGGATTTCGGCGGTGCGCTGAGCGAACTGATCCGACAGAAAGCGCCGGTCGTAGCCCACGACGATGGCTTTCTCCGTGTCTGGAATTGGATTCGCGCACCAGTAATCCGCCGCCGCCTGCGCCACGCGCTCGACGTTCGCGAAAGTGAAGTCCTCGGCGATCACCGCCCGCCACCCATCAGTACCGAATTTGATCTGAGCCATAGCCGCTCTTCTTACGCATCACGCATCACGCATCACATTTCATTTCATTGGCGACGAGGCGCAGTGCGTGATCCGCAAATCGGTTTTCGCAGCTCGCTGCACCACCTCGCGCATCCGCTTCACCGCCGCGCGCATGTTGTGCTTGCCGAACAGTGCCGTGCCGGCCACGAACGTGTCGGCGCCCGCGTGCGCACATTCAGCCGCAGTCTGTTCGTTGATGCCGCCGTCCACTTCGATGCGGTAGTGGAGCTTCTTCTCGCGCCGCCACGCCGCGGCCTGCTGCACCTTCGGCACCATCTCCTCGATGAACGCCTGTCCGCCGAAGCCCGGATGCACAGTCATCACGAGCAACAGATCGATCTGCTTCAGATACGGCAGCAAGATCGTCATCGTAGTTGGCGGATTGATCGCCAGGCCGACTTTCTTGCCCAGTGACTTGATCTTCCACAGCAGCGGCGTGACCCGGTCGCCGAGTTCCACGTGAATCGTAATGTGGTCGGCCCCCGCCTTGGCAAAGGGTTCCAGCAGGATTTCCGGCCGCGAACACATCAAATGCACATCCAATGGAAAGCGGGTCAGCGGCCGGATGACACGCACGACCTCCGGCCCGAAGGAAATGTTCGGCACGAAGTGCCCGTCCATGACATCGACGTGCAGCCAGTCCCCACCGGCCCGTTCCGCGCGTTGCGCTTCGGCGGCGAACCGGCCGAAATTCGCCGCGAGCAACGAAGGAGCAATGATCACGCGGCGAGAAGCTAGAGATTTGAACCGAGGTGTCAACTGTCCCGCCCATGCCGAAGCGCGAAAATAACATTTGCATCCTCGCACAAACCCGGCAGGCTGTCGTGCAGTTAGATTACTCGTCGATCTCAAGGTCTGGTAGATCTTCAGTTGAACGTGTTTCAGTGATGATTTGAAACCCGACGGTCGGGAACAGTCCGAGCAGAGACAGTCGGTCTAAACTGAAAAGTCCTCATGAACACGAAATTGTTTGTCGGAAATCTCTCCTTCAACGCCACCGAAAGCGACCTGCGCCAGCTCTTCGGCGCGCACGGCACCGTGAGCAGTCTCGATCTGATCACGGACAAATTCAGCGGCAAGCCCCGCGGCTTCGGCTTCGTCACCATGGAAACTGCGGAAGGCGCGCAAGCCGCGATCAAGGCCCTCAACGGCCACAATCTCCACGGCCGCGACCTGACCGTGAACGAGGCGCGCCCACGGGAAGAGCGCAGCGAGCGCTCCGGCGGTTTCGGCGGCGGCGGCCGGCGCGAGCAAAGCCGAAGGTACTAAGCCTTTGACAGCCGACGGGGGGCGCTGGCGGCACAGTCCGACACCCCGTCATCCTCAGCCGAGTGCCTTTCTTCTGTCCGCAGAACCGGTCATCGGGAAATCGGAATTCCGAAAAGAAAACCTGTGGAAGAACATATTGAAATCGAAGGCAACGTCGTCACCGTGCTGCCCGGCACCATGTTTCGCGTCGCCTTGGACAACAAGCACCAGGTGCTGGCCCATATCTCGGGCAAGATGCGCAAGCGCTTCATCCGCCTGACGGTCGGTGACCGCGTCCGCCTGGAGATGTCGCCCTACGACCTCGACAAGGCGCGGATCACTTACCGGCTGCGTTGAGCAGGCGCGGGCGGGCGAGCGGAGTCGGCTCCTCCGGACGAGTTCGTTCGCGCGGACCGCAAATCACCACTTCACGGCGGAGCGGAAGCCTGTAGGAGTGCCCTCAGCGGCCCATCTGGTCCCAGAGCGACTCGGAAGCCAGTCAGATTCGAAGGTTGGCCGGGACTCAGAGTATGGCTGCGACACGCGGAGCGGAGCACGTCGGCCGGGCAATAGAAACTGCCGCCCCGGATCACGTGCCGCGGTGGACCTTCGTGCGTTCTCTCGCCGGGATTAGACCCGTACCAGTCCAGGACGAACTCGAAGACGTTGCCGTGCATGTCGAAAAGCCCCCACGGGTTTGGCTTCAACGAGCCGACCGGATGGTGGTGGCCCTCGGAGCCTCCGATCCCCGACCATCCGTAGTAGCGGAGTTCCGCCACGTCGTTCCCGAAACTGTAGCGGGTGATCGTGCCCGCGCGGCAGGCGTACTCCCACTCCGCTTCGGTCGGCAAGCGATAGACATAACCCGGGGGCACTCGCCCGGCCAGGCGCTCGCGCTCGGTGAAGACGGCGCGCTAGTTCGTCGCCTCCTCCCAACTGACCGAATCCACCGGGCACCTCGGATCGCCCTGATAGACGCTCGGATTGGCGTGCATCAACACGGAATACTCAGCTTGCGTGACTTCGTACTTCGCCAGCCAGAATCCCTGCGTGATCGTCACGGGATGCTGCGGACCTTCGTTCGTTAGCCGGTCCGGTTCCCAGGCCGGACTGCCCATCAGGAAAGTGCCCGGCGCAATCCAGATCATGTGGTCGGGAACCTGCATCGTGCTCACCTGCAACCTGAAGAAGAGCACCGCCGGGCCGACGTGATTCGACAGCACCACACTCCCTGACGCCCAAGCCTTGATGGGCGCGGTGTGGACCGGCGTCCAGTCAGAAAGCGGTGTCGTCAAGCGGTCGGTCTGGAAAATCGTCATCAGCCCTGGGCTGGGCAACGAAGAGTAGGACAAGGTCAAATCAGGACCGCTGACCCGGATGTCGAAACGCGGTGCCCCGGCGGTGCCGGGGCCGCGCGGCGCGGCGCTGCCGTTCTGGTTCTGGCCGAAGAAACACAGGGCCGCGTACCACACGAATAGCCGCCGCACAATGCGGCTGAATCGAAAGGCGGAGGTTGAGTCGTTGAAGTCTGAAAGTACGAACCGCTGGCCAGGTTTGAATCCCCTGGTTCGCACTGCCCGAAACGTCGTTTTCATTTCCCGATCCCCGATGAAGTTCCCTACTCCTGAACGAACTGTTGACGACGGTGTGGACTTGGATATTCGGGGAAGCCTCAGCCGCATCTATGCAGTTGAGAACCACGAATGAACACGAATGGACCCAGCGCGGCGGAGCCGCAACCGAAACGGCTTAACCGCGAATGACACCGATCGACACGGATGCGGTCTCCCTCTCCTCCTCGACCGAGGAGAGGGCCAGGGTGAGGAGTCGAACAAGGATGCCCGCGAAAAACGCAAAACACGCGAAGACATTTACTTCAACCACAGATGAACACGAATGGACACAGATCAGGAGGACTTGCGCCAGGCCACGCCTTCACCAGCAAGGTGCAACTGGTCCCGACTGCAAAATCTGTGTTGATCTGAGTGCATCTGTGGTTTCTCTCCTCGAACCCACAAACCAACCGCCGGATTTAGGTTGGAGTTCCGAGCAGACGGAATCGGCATCTAAAACTGTCCGCTCATCCTGCTGCTTGACGCCTCTCCCGATTCCGGGTATAATCTCAGCCCGTCGGTAATCGAATACCGTATGCGCAGGACGCAAAACCTTCTTCCAGCGCACGGGTGCGATCAAGCGCAGGGGTGTGGCGCAGACAATGGGAGGCTTTTACTCTGCGGCGGCGACGGTATGTCGCGCACGAGTAGCCCCCGGTTCCTTTTGGGCCTCGCCACGCACCATGCGCCGCGTCCTCGGAGCGCCGGTCGCCGACCCGGCCCGAGCCACGCTGGCGTTTCGACTTCCAACGCGCCGGATCGGAGATCGGCGCTCCGGTTCACGCGCAGACTCGCTACAAGCGATCCCGCAGACTCCGTCCTGAGCGTCCCGGATGGCGACAACATTGCCGACACTCCGACCTCCCCCAGCCAAGCTGCCATCTTCAATCCCGAAGAACCCACTCCCGCCAACCAGACCGCCCCTTCCCGTCCTGTAATCCCCATCCTAGCCAACCGGACGACCTCTTTCCGACCTGCAAGACCCACCCTAGCCGGCAGGACCGCCTGTCTCAGACCCGCACGCCCCATCCTGGCCGACAGGTCTGCCTCTTGCAGACCTGTACGACCCAGCCCAGCCGACAGAAGTGAGACTTTCTGTCCTGTAAATGCCATCCTTCCCGCCGGTTCTGGCACCTACAGCCCTGATAACACGCAACTTACGTAAAATCACCGCGTTTTGACTCCCGAACGCGACCGATTGGCCAAGATCGACCCTCTTCTCACTCCACATCCCGCACTCCGCATTAGCCGCCAAGTGTCCTCAAGAACGCGATTTCTCACTCTGCCTTCATACCTCATAATTCATACCTCATAACTTCAAACCCCTATGCCTACCCGCCGCCTTCCCAACAGCACCCCCGCCGTCATCCGCACGCTCAAGACCGCGCGGGACACCTGGAACAACACCCCCAACGCCGCCGATCCCTTTACGAGAAGACTACCGGGGAGCGGAGCCGGCAGCGCGGCGGCGGAAGCGGAAACGGACACGGCCAACAACCCGAAAGCCCCTCCAACCACCGTCTCCGCTTGCGCGACTTATCGTGCCGAGGTTTGGCGGTTCGGCCTGGCGTTGGCGCGTTGGATCCCGGTTCCAATCGCCAAAGGGATTGCGTTGATTTCCGCTTTTATTTACCGCAAGGCGCGGCCTGAGCGGATGAACATCGTCACCGAAAACCTTCTTCCGCAGTGCAACGGCGACCGCTTGGCCGCCAAAGCTGCGGCAAAAAAGCTTTTCCAACAATTCGCCCTCAAACTCGCCGACCTGTGGCGTTACGAAAGCGGCGCGGACATCAGCGGCCAGAAAGCTGAGTGGCACGGATGGGAAACTTTCGCGGCGGCCCAGGCGCGCGGCAAAGGCGTGCTCATCGTGACGCCGCATCTGGGGAATTGGGAATTCGGCGCGTCTTTCTTCATCCGTCATGGCATCCCGCTCTTGGTGCTCACGCAGCCCGAACCGGAAGCGCGCCTAACCGAACTCCGCCAGGCCTCGCGCGCGCGACACGGCATCGAGACGCTGGTCGTGGGTGAAGACCCGTTCGCGTTCGTCGAAATCATCAAGCGGTTGAATGCCGGGGTGACTGTGGCGCTGCTCATTGACCGCCCGCCGGCCGCGACCGCTGTCACGGTGGAATTGTTCGGGCGACCGTTCCAGGCTTCGATTGCCGCTGCGGAACTGGCGCGCGCCTCGGGTTGCGCAGTCGTGCCGGCTTTTGTCGTGCGCAAACCCGGTGGTTACCACGCCCAACTGCTTCCGGAACTGGCATACGACCGCGCCGCCATCGGCGACCGCGCCGCCCGAATCCGCTTGACCCAGGAAATCCTGCGTGCGCTCGAACCAGCTATCCGCCAGCATGTGGATCAATGGTATCACTTCGTGCCCGTATGGCCGACCTAGGAAAAGCTCCAGGCGTCAACTCCGATGAATCGCGAGCAAGCCTCCAAGCTCCGATACCGAAGGCAAAATCATGGAGCCGGGCCGACTTTGAGTGCCGGAGAGAGACGCCGAAATCAAGCGGTTGACGCGTCTTTGTGCCTGGCTTCGCGGTCTTGTGTTCCCGGCTGGGAGGACTTTTCACCCGGCTTCCAAAACGCCGAACCGAAGAAAATCAGGCCGCACAAGTTGATGCCGCAGATGTAGCCGATTTTGTAGCTGCGGCCCGAATTGTTGGCGGCGAAAATGTCCACATACTGGCCCATCAACAGGCTCGGCAACGCCATCGGCATGAGCGCGCCGTGCAACATGCCATAGCCGAAGCCGAGCTTCGCCTCTTTGGGGAACACGCGCGGCGACGCCCAACCGTAAAGCCAGCCGAGTAACAGCGACGCCACCAGAAACACCACAACTTTCTTGGTCCAGTCGCGGATACTCAAACCGGCAAATCTGCCGGGGGCTTGTGTTACAGGCATGTTTGTTATAATTCGGAAGGATGTTTTTCCGCCGCTGTCCGCACAAGCAGAAACTTTTGATTTGCCTGACCGGGTCGCAGATTTCGCCTTGAAAACTGTTCTTCAGAAGCGCAGGCTGGGTGTTTGTTAAAACCTGCAGGCTTGAATGAACTTCGCGCCATTCGCCAACCGCCCAACGAAAACTCCTTGGTTCAAGCGGGCCTTGCAGACCGTGGCTTTTTTCGGGGCGTACTTGTACTTTGCCGTCGTTGGTTCTGCTTTCAGCGTGGCTTGTCTTATTCCTGCGGTCGTGTTTCGCGGCGTCCGTGCGCATCGCTTCGGACAGAGGCTGATTCACGGTCTATTTGTTTTTTTTGTGGGCTACCTGCGCCGCTGTGGCCTCCTGAAACTTGATGCAAGCGAACTGGCTGCGCTACGGAATCGTCGGGGGCTGATCATCGTCGCCAACCATCCATGTTTGTTGGATGCAGTCTTTGTTGTTTCCCAATTGCCACAGGTCGTTTGCCTGATGAAGGGCAGTCTGGTGCGAAATATCGCCCTTTGTGGAACCGCGCAACTTGCTGGCTACGTCCATAACGAGTCCGGGCTGGGCTTGGTCAGGAAGTGTGAAAAAAGGCTGAAGCAAGGAACTAATTTGCTGATTTTCCCTGAAGGCACGCGCACCCTTGGCGGGCAAATGCATCCGTTCAAGATGGGTTTTGCCCTGATCGCCATGCTGACGCAATCGCCAGTGCAAACCGTGATCATTACCGCCGACAGCAATTACCTCGGCAAAGGCTGGCCAT
>ORMF011361037.1_pt1 | contig 15236 bp, 12 predicted proteins | sample 1779871 | NCBI WGS metagenome assembly ORMF01 (sample SAMEA104232316, study PRJEB22302) | groundwater metagenome | biome: forest; feature: aquifer; material: groundwater | place: USA | collected 2011-08-07 | depth 5.4 m | reverse complement strand
GTTCTCCCGCCGGGAGATCAGGCCGAGAAGGCCATCAAGCCCAATAAGGAGCGAGCGAAGAAGGGCGAGGGGAGATACGGCGACGAAATTGGCATCGTTCAGCGGCAGGTGGACGCGCCGACCATCCGTGGTGACCACGATCGCGACCCGTCGGCGATCCTGACGGTTGAACAGACCCAAATCTCGTCTCCAGGAAACCCCAACCGTCCGGATTGGACCGGCGGCTGTGCCGGCAGTCTAGCAGCCTTCGACGATCGTGCAACCACCTTTACTGTACCGGGCCGCACCGCCCGCCTCGGTGACGCCACGCTCGACCCGCGCTCGGGCGGCCCAGCCGGGCCTGGCTCGAGCCGGGCCGACCCGCTGCGGGGTCGACCTTACGGCCGACCTTGCGACACCGACCGAAGGTGAGGCATACTGGGCGCAGCCCCTCGCGGGCCTCCAGTCCGCCGCGTTGACCCCCAGCTGACGCGGCCCCAGTCCTCCTTCGCTGGACGCCGCGACCCCCGTGCCCTCGGTCGCCGCGTCGCCCCCCGAAGGCCAGCTCTCCGCTCGTCGCGCTTGCCGCGCGTCGTCCTGGTAGGGAGGAGGCAAGAGTTTGCCGCGGTCTCCAAGAGGCGCCCAGCGGGCGTCCGTGCGCGTTGCGTTCGGTTCGTGCCAGCCGTTCGTACCCAGCCAGGCACAGCACCAGTTCGGCGAGGCGTCCGATGAGTGACACGCCCGCCGTCTTCAACACCTCCGTCACCCGTCCGATGCGGATCGCCGCCGCGGGTGCCGCCGCCATCCTGGCCATGGCCCTCCTGACCGGCCTCGGGCCGATCCTCCAGGGTGCCGGGTTGCCAGGACCGGCCAGTGTCGACGCCGCCGCCGGCCCCCACCTCATCGCGACCGCCGCGGAGATCGCTCGACTTCCGACATCTGGCGCCGCCTGGCGCTCGATGAAGGAGGCCGCCGACTCGAACGCCGGATCGCCGGACCTGTCGAACCAGGACTCCGAGAACGACACCCTGGTCTTGGCCAAGGCGTTCGTGTATGCCCGGACCAGGGTCCTGGCCTACCGCACGTCGGTCATTGCCAACCTCCATAAGGTCATCGGGACCGAGGTGGGTGGGCGCACCCTGGCCGCCGGTCGGGGCATCCCGGCCTACGTCATCGCGGCCGATCTGGTCTCGCTGTCGACCTCTGACCCCTCGTTCGACAGCCGAACGTTCCGGCCCTGGTTGCGTCGATTGCTGACCGAGAATCTCGACGGCGACTCGATCATCACCACCCAGCAGTCCCGGCCGAACAACTGGGGCACCCACGCTGGAGCCGCCCGGGCGGCGATCTCGATCTACCTCGGCGACAAGATCCAGCTCTCCCGTACCGCGCGGGTGTTCAAGGGCTTTCTCGGCGATCGGGCGTCCTACGCTTCGTTCAACTACGGCGACCTGTCGTGGCAATGCAACGAGCGTGCGCCGGTCGGGATCAACCCGACCCCGTGCGTCAAGAACGGGATCAACATCGGTGGGGCGATCCCGGATGAGATGCGCCGTGGCGCGTCGCTCGAATGGCCGCCAGCCAGCACCCAGTATCCCTGGGAGCTGATGCAGGGTGCCGTGGTCGAGGCCGAGCTGCTGACCCGAGCAGGCTACCCTGCCTTCACCTGGCAGAGCAAGGCGCTCCTCCGAGCGGCCCAGTTCCTGTACAACCGGGCGGGCTGGCCAGCCGACGCCAACGACGACTGGCAGCCATGGCTGCTCGACTTCCGCTACGGGGCGACCTTCAAGCGGACGAGCCCGACCCATGCCGGCAAGAACTTCGGCTGGACGGATTGGCTCTATGGCGGGCGAGTCCGCGGCTCCAGCAACGGCTGGATCAGCGTGGGCGACACGAGCAAGCTCGTGACGTACCACGGAAGCTGGTACACGATGTCGACGATCCGAAACATCGGCGGGAGTGCTCACGCATCGCGCCGGAGCCTGTCGCGGGCGATCCTCAAGTTCTATGGCGACCGGGTCACCTGGATCGGGACCAGGGGACCGACCCAGGGCAAGGCCGCGGTCTACCTCGACGGCAAGTTGATCAAGGTGATCGACCTGCACACCGCGGTCCGCCACTTCCGGGTCAAGCTCTTCACGATGAGCTTGAGCAAGGTGGCGATGCACTATCTGACGATCAAGGTCCTCGGCCCGCCGGGGCATCCGGTCGTCACCATCGACGGGTTCCTGGTCCACCGCTAGGAGCCCGCGCAGACCCGAGAATCGGAACGACCGCCGGAAGTCCGGCGGTCGTTCTTCACTTCAATGAGGCCCTCCAAGGGCCTCAGATGATGCCTACCAGCGATGTCCTTCGAGGGGTGCCATCGTGGTCAGTACCACCGGATTCCGGCACCAAGGCTGAGGGCGATGGTCGCCAGCAGCGCAAGGGCCGTAGTGAAGCGCGCCAGGTTCGCCTTCACGATATGTACCTCGACTAGAGATGACCTCCATCGTTGGCCCGGCAGCTGGGCGGCCTCGAGGTGTCTCGAGGTCCCTGGCTTTGCGTCCCCGCCTCACGACGGGTTTGCCCTGGACGGTTCCTTCGATAGGGGACGTTCTTCGTCCTCAACTCGAACGCTAGGACCATCTCGAGCGCGCCCGAATGACCCATCGGTACCGTTGGTGCCCCGATTCCGGGGGAGGTTCCGGGACGCACCGGTGCGCCGGGTCAACCAGTGGCGGGTCCCAGGCGTCGAGCGGCCGTGGCCGCGAAGGATGGGCGGTTCAGCCAGCCGTCGGACGGGTCTGGCCGGTGGGTTCATGCTCGGTCGGTGCCTGCGCGGTCGGCTCCTGCCCGGTCGGCGCCCGGCGGCGCATCGCCAGCACGATGGCCAGCCCGATGCCAAGGCCGATCAGCAGGTCGCCAATGCTGAACACGTTGTGGAACGGCAGCCAGCGCGGCAGGGCGAAGATGTCGGTCAACGGGGCGAGTAGCGGGTCTGCCAGGACCGTGCTGTTCGAGTATCCGGCCGCGGGTAGCTTGCCCGCCTCGACGAGCGCCCCAGCCGACGCCGGCATATAGCCCCCATTGGCCACGATCGCGGCCAGGTTGGAGGCCGCCCCGACGGCGACGATCGCCAGACCCGGGATCCGGGCGTTGACCAGCAGGACGGCGAACACCAGGCCGGTCGAGGCGACGTAGAGCGGCGCGCCAAAGTCCCCGATCCGGTCGCTCAACGGGGCCGAGAAGATGACGACCTGGGCGGCAAACCCGGCCACGGCCAGCCAGGCGAAGCGGAACCGAAGCTCGGCCAGCCCGCTCCCCCGTCCGCCAAGCGCGAACCCGACGACGAGGCCGATCAGGACGGCGTACAGGATGAACATGGCGCCCTTCGATCAGCCCCGGACCGGGTAGCCGAACGGTCGAATCGGGCCACGTTCGGCCGCGTCCGGGACCCCCGGGCCTTCGACCCCAGGCGGCGCGATCGCGGCCCCGCCGGTCCCCCCGAGCAGCCGACCAAGGTGTTCGGCGGACATCGGACGGGCGAACAGGAAGCCCTGGCCGAAATCGCAGCCAAGGCTGCGCAACCGCTCGAGCTGACCGGCCTCTTCGATCCCCTCGGCGACGATCCGCAGGCCAAGGGTCTGTCCGAGGGCCACGATGGCGTGGGCGAACGCCCATGCTTCTGGATCGGCCTCGCCGGAGACGACGAAATCCCGGGCGATCTTGAGGATGTCGACCGGAAAACGGCGCAGGTAACCGAGCGAGGAGTAGCCCGTTCCGAAATCGTCGACGGCGATCCGGACCCCCAGCGCCCGGATCGCCTCGAGACGGGGGATGGTCGTGGTCGTGTCCCGGAACATCGCGGTCTCGGTCAACTCGAGCACGAGGTCGTTCGGATCGAACCCCGTGTCGCGCAGGATCTCCTCGACCTCCTCGACGATGTCCGGCCGCTGGAGCTGGAGCGGCGACATGTTGACGCTCAGCAGGAGATGCTCCGGCGCCCCGGCGCCGCGCAGCTCGACGACCGTCCGGCAGGCCTCGGCCAGGACCCACCTGCCCAGCGACAGGATCGTCCCGTTCTCCTCGGCCAGCGAGATGAACTCGTCGGGCAGGGTCATCCCGCGGACCGGATGGCGCCAGCGGACGAGGGCCTCGACCCCCACCGTTCGACCGTCGTCGAGGGCCACGATCGGCTGGTAGTGGACGACCAGTTCCTGCCTCGCGACGCTACGGGACAGTTCGGCGGACAGCTCGTGGCGGGCGACGATCGAAGCGTGCATCGCCGGATCGAAGACGGCCAGGCGGCGCTTGCCGGCCGCCTTGGCGGTGTACATCGCGACGTCGGCGTTGCGCAGCAGGTCGTCGGCGGTGTAGCTGCCGTCGCCGTCGCGGGCCATGGCGATCCCGATCGAGGCGCCAACGACGATGTCCTTACCCTGGATCTGGAAGGCCATCCCAAGCACGTCGATCAGCCGCCGTGCGACGGCGATCGCGTGGGCCATGTCGAGCCGGTCGACGACCAGGATCGCGAACTCGTCGCCGCCCAGCCGGGCCGCCAGGTCATCCTCGCGGATCGCGCTCCGGATCCGCTCGGCGACGGCCGCCAGGAGCTCGTCACCGGCCGCGTGGCCGAGCGTGTCATTGACGACCTTGAAGTCATCCAGGTCGAGGAACAGCACGACCGGGGCCCGATCCGGTTGCCGGTCGCGAAGATGGAAGGCGACCTGCTCGCCGAACAGGGCGCGGTTTGGCAGGTCGGTCAACGGGTCGTGATAGGCCTGGTAGCGGAGCTGCTCCTTGAGCCGGCCAAGCTCGGCAAGCGACTGCTCGAGCTGGCCGTTCTCGAGCGCGACCGCGACCTGGTTGGCCAGCGTCTCGAGCAGGCGCAGGTCGTCGTCGCCAAAGCTGGTGCCCTCGGTCAGGCGATTCGCAACCGTGATCGTCCCGATCGTGCCGGACTCGCCAACGAGTGGCGCGACCATCGCCTGGCGGATGGCCATACGACGGCCACCGGGGGTCCGGGTGGGCATCGCGAAGAAGGCCCGCCGTTCGGCCGCCGCCCGAGTCCGGATCGGATCGCGCTCGGGCAGGTCGACCGGGACCATCAGCTCCGGGTCCCGGTCCTGGATCGAGGTCGACCGAAGACCCTGGCCGCCGTCCCCGGTCGACTCCAGCAGGACCTCGGCCAATTCGGCCCGGAACATGTCGCGGGCGTGGTCGAGCAACGCCACCAGGGCCAGGTCGAGCTCCGGCGAGTGCTGCAGGATCCGGCTGGACTGATAGAGCAGCTCGAGCCGCTCGTGCTTCTCGCGTTCCGAGACATAGGCCCGGTAGGCCACGAAGAGCGTGATCAGGGGCACCGCGAGCAGCCCGAGCGCGACCGGCTCGATCCACAGGATCGTCACCGCCAGGAGGGCCAGGCTGGTGTTGGCCAACGCGACCAGCCCCCCGAACTCGACCATCTCGGGCAGCTTCTGGAACTGCGGAGCGCCGCCCGACAGGACGATCACCGTGGCGATCGTCAGGGCCCCGATGACCGCGCCAAGGAAGGTTGCGATCATCGCCGCCAGCCAGTCGATCGGTGCCGGCGGACCGACGAACTCGCCGATCCCGCGGAAGACGGTCAAGGCGACGATCGCGATGAACGCGTAGTTGGACAGGTTGAACATGACCTTGAGGGGCGATTGTCGTGAGTGCAGGATCAACGCCGCCCCGGAGCCGACCAGGAGCCCGAGCAGGTAGTCGGTCGGCGGCATGAAGAAGAAGCCGATGACCGACGGGAGCTCGCTCAGCGAGAAGGAATGACTCTCGCGTCGGAAGTGGACGTCGATGACCTTGGCCTCGGCCACGAAGAACGCGACGGCGATCACGGGCCATGGGATCTTGACCGGCGTCGTCAGCGCGGGCAGGTCTCGGACGAACAAGGCATAGCCGATGACCGCGGCGGTGGCCAGTCCGACATTGAGCAGCCAAACCCGAAGCACGGCGGCCTGACTCGACAGGCGCGCCCGGATGCTCCCGATGACCGCATCGGACGGTGGCTGTGCGTTCCCCACTGACGGATTGTCCTCTCCCGATCGTCGGACGGCGGGTACCCCTAAGTACCGTGCCGGCGCGGTACAGATAGGGGAGGACCGGAGCCGATCCGGGCGGCGATCAGCCGTTCGATGAACCGGATCGGGGAGAACGGGGCCGGTCGAACGACCCGCCCGAGCCGGCCCGTCGTTCGCCTCTGGTACCCTCCGGCCATGTCCGCCGAACGATCCCGAACGCTCGTCGAGAAGATCTGGGACGACCACGTCGTGGTCGACGAGCCCGGTGCTCCGACGGTCCTCGGGATCGACCTCCACCTCGTCCACGAGGTGACCAGCCCGCAGGCCTTCAGCGGGCTCCGGGCCCGCGGCCTTCGGGTTCGCCGACCGGGTCAGACCGTGGCCACCGCGGACCACTCGATCCCGACCCACGACCGGAGCCTGCCGATCGCCGATGCCATGGCCGCCGCCCAGGTCCAGCAGCTGACCGACAACTGCCAGGAGTTCGGGATCCCGCTCCACGGGCTCGGCTCACCCAACCAGGGGATCGTCCACATCATCGGCCCGGAGATGGGCCTGACCCAGCCCGGAATGACCATCGTGTGCGGCGACTCGCACACCGCCACCCACGGCGCATTCGGGGCGCTCGCCTTTGGGATCGGGACCAGCGAGGTCGAGATGGTCCTGGCTACCCAGTGCCTCCTCCAGCGCCGTCCAAAGACGTACGAGGTCCGGGTCGACGGGCGCCTTTCTGCCGGCGTCGGGGCCAAGGACGTCATCCTCGCCCTGATCGCCCGGATCGGGGTGGGCGGCGGCACCGGCCACGTTTTCGAGTACACCGGTGAGGCAATCCGCGCGCTGACGATGGAGCAGCGGATGACGGTCTGCAACATGAGCATCGAGGGCGGCGCCCGGGCCGGCCTGATCGCCCCGGACGAGACGACGTTTGCCTACATCGAAGGGCGACCGTTCGCTCCGCAGGGAGCCGCCTGGGACGCGGCGGTCGCCCGCTGGCGGACGCTGCCCAGCGACGCCGGCGCGGCCTACGACAAGACGATCACGATCGACGCCTCGACCCTCGAGCCGATGGTGACCTACGGCACGAACCCCGGGATGGGCATCCCGATCACCGGCCGAGTCCCCTCCCCCGACGACCAGGCCGACCCAAGCCAGCGCCGGGCCCTCGAACGTGCCCTCGAGTACATGGCCCTGACGCCCGGTGAGCCGATCCTCGGACGACCGGTCGATGTCGTGTTCATCGGCAGCTGCACCAATGGCCGGATCAGCGATCTGCGCCTCGCCGCCTCAGTCCTGCGCGGCCGACGGGTCGCCCCTGGAGTCCGGGTGATGGTCGTGCCGGGCAGCCAGGAGGTGAAGAAGGAGGCCGAGAACGAGGGCCTGGCCGACGTCTTCCGGGCCGCCGGTGCCGAGTGGCGCGAGGCCGGCTGCTCGATGTGCATCGCGATGAACGGCGACCAGCTCGATCCGGGCCAGTACGCAGTATCGACGTCGAACCGGAACTTCGAGGGTCGGCAGGGCAAGGGCGGGCGTTCGTTCCTGGCCTCGCCGCTGACCGCCGCCGCGGCCGCTCTCACCGGGGTGGTCACGGATCCTCGGACGCTGCCCGGGATCGACGCCTCGGTCGGCCTTGGCGGGCGCTGAGATGGCCGAGCCCTTCGCGACCTTTACCAGCGCGGTCATCCCGTTGCCGGCCGAGAACATCGACACGGATCAGATCGTACCGGCCCGCTATCTCAAGGTGACCGCGAAGGACGGCCTCCGGGACGCGCTGTTCCACGACTGGCGCTACGACCCGGATGGCGGCCTCAAAGAGCCCCTCTTCGTGATGGATCGGCTGGCAATGGCCGATCGCCAGATTCTCCTGGTCGGCGACAACTTCGGGACCGGTTCGTCCCGCGAGCACGCGCTCTGGGCACTGGTCGCGTGGGGGATCCGGGCCGTGATCTCGACCGGCTTTGCGGACATCTTCCGGAGCAACGCGCTCAAGAACGGGCTGCTCCCGATCGTGGTCGATGACGAGCGCCACCGCCAGCTGTTCGCCCTGATCGACACCCAGCCGGGGGCGACCTTCACGGTCGACCTCGAGGCCCAGGTCGTGCACCTCCCGGGCGACGAGGACCTGCCCTTCGATGTCGACCCGTTCGCGCGCCAGATGCTCCTGGCCGGGACCGACGAGATGGGCTGGCTGATCGCCCGCGAAGCGCCGATCGCGGCCTACGAGGCGGTCCACCCGGCGAGGGTAGACACCCAGGCCAGCGTGGGGCGATGACCCATCCCCTGGTCGACCAGCTCGGGTTCGCCCGGAGCGAGTTCCGGCGAGGCCTTGCTGGCGTCTCCGAGGAGGATGGCGGGCGGCGGTTGTTGCCGATGAACTCGATCGGCTGGATGGTCGGCCACATGGCCTGGCACGAGCAACTCGTCTGGTTCCGCCGCGGACAGGGCAACGCGCCCCGGCCGGACATCGATCGGCTGGTCGGCAATGGACGTCCCGCGAGCACGCCGTCGCTGGCCGAGATGTGGGCTGCCTGGGACGAGATCACGATGGCGGCAGCTCCGTTCCTCGAGACGCTGACCGTCGCGTCGCTCGGGCGACCGCTGCCCCACGACGGACGGACCGGTCCGCCGACCGCCGGCAGCCAGCTCCTCCGGATCACCTATCACTACTGGGTCCACACCGGCGAGGCGACCGCCGTCCGTCAGATCCTCGGCCACGCCAACGTGCCGGAGTTCGTCGGGAACATCGATCGCCACGCGCCGTACCGCCCGGAGCCCATCGACTGACCGGGAACCGGGCAGCGCCGATGGCCGTCTCGCGGCCATGAAAGATCTCCGATCCCTGCTCCTCATCGGGCTGAGCGCCATCGTCCTGACCGCCTGCACCGGGGCGGGAACCGCGCCGCCATCCGCCTCCAACCCCCCAGCGGCGGAGGTGCCGCCGACCGGCGGCGGTTCTTCCGGAAGCGATCCGGGGACGGGCATCGGATCGCCGGCCAAGCCACCGGCGACGGACCCCGGGTCGAGCGGCCGCCCGGGGGACGGCCTCGTCCCACCCGACGAGCACCCCACGATCGTCGTCCCGAAGCCGGGTCGACTCGATGTCCACGATGTCGGCGCGATCCGCGTCGGAGCCTCGGTCGATGGCGGCCACGTCATCGCCAGGCTGACCTGGTGGAGCGGCGTCGAACCGTGCAGCGTGCTGGACTCGGTCGCCGTCGTCCGGAATGGCTCGCAGATCCGTCTGACGATCCGCGAGGGCGCCGACCGGCGCGACGTCGCCTGCATCGAGATCGCGATGCTCAAGGCCACGATCGTCGACCTCGGCGTGCTCCCAGCGGGCTCATACACCATCACCGCAAACGGCGACGCCCCGCCCGTCCAGGTCGTTGTCGGCTGACCTCATTCGGCGCCAAGACGCGGCGTTGGGCCACCTCGCCGATACTTCCCGGGTGAACCTCATCGACGTCGGGATCGTCGTCCTCCTCTTTTTCGGGCTGATCGCGGGTTGGCGGTCCGGGTTCTTTCCGCAGCTCCTCGGGTTGGTCGGGGCGGCGGCGGGCGGGCTGCTGGTGATCCTGGGCCTGCCATTCGCTCATGGCTTCCTCGACAGTCTCGAGCCGGCCATCCGTGCGGTCGGGGTGCTGGTGGCCTTGCTGATCGCGATCGGCCTTGGCGAGGCGATCGGTTCGAGCATCGGTGCCTCGATCGGGCGACGGCTTGGCGATGGCGTGCTTGGCGGCCTCGACCGGATCGCGGGGGCGCTGGCGGGACTCGCCCAGGGCGTCCTGGTGGTGTGGCTGGTCGGCGGGCTGCTGGCGGCCGGACCGGTCCCCCAGATGGCGGCCCAGGCGCAGCGCTCGCTGGTGATCCGAACGATCACCGCCGTGCTCCCGCCACCGACCAGCTACGTCGACCAGCTGGCGACCCTGCTCGACGCGACCGGCCTGCCCGAGGTGTTCATCGGACTCGAGCCGTTCCCGGCCGCACCGGTCGATCGACCGACCGCCAGCCAGGCCGAGCTGATCGCCCGGGTCGCCGCGGCCAGCACGATGGTCGTCCGGGCCACGGCCTGCGGTCGCGTCTCGACCGGGACCGGGTTCATCGTCGGGCGAGGCGGCTACCTGGTGACCAACGCCCACGTTGTGGCCGGATCGACGGCGGTCCTGGTGGCCTTCGACGGTCACAACGCGCTGGATGCCGACGTGGTCCTGTTCGATCCCAAGCTCGATGTCGCCGTCCTTCACGCCCCGGGAGTCAAGGCACCACCGCTCGCGTTCGCGACCAAGGATCCGTCCCGTGGCGCGGTGGGCGCCGCGCTCGGCCATCCCGGCGGAGCGCCCCTGCGAGTCATTCCGGCCGCGGTTTCGGACAGCTACTTCGCGGAGGGCCGCGACCTCTACGGCACCGGCCGGGTGACCCGACGGATCGTCGAGCTGCGGGCCGAGATCGAGCGCGGCGACAGTGGCGGCCCGCTGATCCTCGCCGACGGGTCAGTCGGTGGCGTGGTCTATGCCGAGGCGCTCAGCGACCCGTCGGTCGGCTATGCGCTGGCGCCGGTCGCCGTTTCGGATCGGGTCGGCCCGGCGATCGGCACCACCAGCCGGGTCTCGACGGGGGCCTGCACGCGCTGACGACGGCGGCCGGCTGAGAAGCCGTATCCGGGGCCACGAGCGACGGCGTTCAGACGACGTGCGATTCGCCGATCAGCCGACCCGACCCAAAGCGGTCAAGCCCGAGTTCGGCGATGTCCACGGTTCGCGCGGCGCCATCGGTGACGATCTCGGCCAGTAGCAGGCCGACGATCGGCGCGTGCTGGAAGCCGTGGCCACTGAACCCGTTGGCCAGCAACAGGCCATCGAGTCCAGGGACGCCGCCGATGATCGGATGCCGATCGGGGGTCATCTCGTACAACCCGACCCAGCGATGGGCGATCGTGGCCTCGGCCAGGGCGGGCAGCACCCCGATGGCGGTCGGCAAGAGCGTCTCGGCGATGAACCGCTCGTCGACCCGGGTCTCGAAGCCTGGTTGCTCGGCCGGATCGCCCATCCCCATCAGGACGCCGTCCCCCTCACGGTGGAAGTAGAAGCTGCTGACGGTGTCGACCACCAGGGTCCGGCGGGTCGGTGCTCCGCGAAACGGTCCGCTGATCAGGACGACCCGGGGCACGGGCTCGAGCGGCAACTCGATGCCTGCCGACCGGGCCAACACCCCGGCCCAGGGGCCGGCGGCGTCGATCGCGAGCGGCGTCGCAACGTGGCCCTCGGTCGTGTCGACCCCGGTGACCCGGCCGTCGTCGGTGACGATCCGGGTGGCGGTCACGCCGGTTCGGATGACCGCCCCGGCTCGCCGGGCGATGGTCGCATAGCCGAGGGTCAACCCGGACGGGTCTGCGATCCCGTCCCGGGCGCAGTACGTCGCCCCGATCACCCCATCGGTGGCGACGCCCGGCGCCAGGTCGGCCGCCTCGGCGGCGGTCAGGACGTCGACCTCGACGCCGAGGCTGCGCTGCATCGCGGCCGCCGCCCGATAGCCGGTCCACGCCTCGGGATCGCGGACCAGGAACAAGTAGCCGTCCTGGGTCACGTCGAGAGGCAGCCCGTGGGTGGCGCTGAACCCGGTGATCAGGGGAATGCTGGCCAACGACAGCTGGACGTTGATCCGGCTCGAGAACTGGTGCCGGAAACCGCCGGCGCAGCGACCCGTCGAACCCATTCCGAGGGCATCCTCGCGCTCCACGAGGACGACCGATCCGACCCCTGCGGCGGCCAGGTGATACGCGGCACTGACCCCGATCGCTCCGCCCCCGACGATCACCGCGTCGGCGGTCCGGGGCAGTCGGTCGGGTGGAGCGCTCGGTCCCATTGCGTTCATCGTAGACGGTGCCTTTTGACGAGCGCCGGGGACACACCGGACGGCTGCGTCGTGTCCCGACCGTCCGGCCGTCCTCGCCTACACTTGGATCCCGCCGGATCCAGCCCGAGGACCAGCCGATGCCCGACCAGGCCAGCCATCCGTACAACCAGCCGTCCGACCCGGCCAAGCGCCACTCGCACGCCCTGACCGACGGGCCGGACCGAGCCGCGGCGCGGGCGATGCTCAAGGCGGTTGGGTTCACCGACGAGGACCTGGCCAAGCCGCTCGTCGGGGTCGCCACGACGTGGATCGAGACCATGCCATGCAACCTCAATCAGCGTCGCCTGGCCGAACAGGTCAAGGCCGGGATCCGGGCGGCCGGTGGGACGCCGATGGAGTTCAACACGATTGCCATCAGCGACGGCGTCTCGATGGGCTCCGAGGGGATGAAGGCAAGCCTGGTCAGCCGCGAGGTGGTGGCCGACTCGATCGAGCTGGTCGTGCGCGGCCATCTCCTTGACGGCGTGGTCTGCCTGGTCGGCTGCGACAAGACGATCCCCGGCGCCGCGATGGCCCTCGGCCGGCTCGACGTGCCCGGGCTGGCGCTCTACAACGGGACGATCTATCCGGGCACCTACAAGGGCAAGCGCAACGCGACGGTGGTCACCGTGTTCGAGGCGATCGGCGCCTATCGAGCGGGCAAGATCACCCTCGACGAGCTGTACGAGGTCGAGAATGTCGCCTGTCCCGGGCCTGGAGCCTGCGGCGGACAGTTCACGGCCAACACGATGAGCACCGTCCTCGAGTTCATGGGCCTGTCGCCGGCCGGGCTCAACGGGATCCCCGCCGAGGACCCGGCCAAGGACGCGGCCGCCTTTCGGTCCGGTGAGCTGGTGATGGAACTCGTCCGACGCGATGTCCGTCCGTCGCGGTTCGTGACCCGGGCCGCGCTCGAGAACGGGATCGCCTCGATTGCCGCGACCGGCGGTTCGACCAATGGCGTCCTGCACCTGCTGGCGATCGCCCACGAGTTTGGAATCGCCTTCGACATCGACGAATTCGGCACGATCGCCGACCGGACCCCGATCGTGGCCGACATGCAGCCCGGCGGCCGGTTCACCGCGTCCGACATCCACGACGCCGGTGGCGTAGCCCTGATCATGCGCGAGCTGCTCAAGCGCGACCTGCTCCACGGCGACGCGCCAACGGTCGACGGTCGGACGATCGCCCAGATCGCCGCGGCCGCGATCGAGACGCCTGGCCAGGAGGTCGTCGTACCGATCGAGCACCCGCTCAAGCCGTCCGGCGGGCTGGCCATCCTGCGCGGCAGCCTGGCGCCCGACGGCTGCGTGGTGAAGCTGGCCGGTCACGAGCGACGCGACCACCGCGGCCCGGCCCGGGTGTTCGACTCCGAGGCGGCCTGCTACGAGGCGGTCCGGGATCGGCAGATCGGGCCCGGCGATGTGGTCGTCATCCGCTACGAAGGACCGGTCGGGGGGCCGGGGATGCAGGAGATGCTGAGCGTCACCGGCGCCCTGGTCGGCGAGGGGCTGGGCGACTCGGTCGCCCTGATCACCGACGGCCGGTTCTCCGGTGGTACGCACGGCCTGATGATCGGCCACATCGCGCCCGAGGCGGCCCTCGGCGGCCCGATCGGCCTGGTCGAAGAGGGCGATGAGATCGTCATCGATGTCGACCGCAGGACGCTCGACCTCAACGTCGGGGCCGACGAACTCGAGCGTCGGCGGGCTCGCTGGACCGCACCAGCGCCGCGCTACCTGGGTGGCGTGATGGCCAAATATGCCGCGCTCGTCAGCTCGGCTTCCGAAGGCGCGGTCACGACCGGGGCGCGGATGAGCGCTGGGCTGCGCGGGCGGTGAGCCGGGTCGCGATCGGCTTCAAGACATCGCCCCAGGATGTCGGCTGGTCGACCCTCGATGAGACCTGGGCGGCCGCCGGCGAGCTGTCGGTGTTCGACGCTGGATGGATGAACGACCACCTGTCCGACCCGTCGGTCGAGCGTGGTGGATCGAGCTTCGAGCCGCTGACGGTGCTGGCGGCGCTGGCCCACCGGGTGCCGGGAAAATGGATCGGTCTGGCGGTGCTGTCGAACACGTTTCGCCAGCCGGCGATGCTGGCCAAGCAGGCAACGGCGCTCGATCTGATCACTGGCGGCCGGTTCATCCTCGGCCTGGGGGCGGGTTGGCATGAGGGCGAGCACGAGGCCTTCGGGATCCCCCTCCCACCGATCGGCGAGCGCATCTCGCGGCTCGAGTCGGCCGTCCGGGTCATCCGCGCGCTTGGCTCGGCGGCTGCAGCGGGGCCACCCGGCGTGACCCTCGAGGATCGCTGGTATCCGCTCCGGGGAGCAATCAACCTGCCCGCCCCGATGACCCCCGGGGGACCGCCGATCTGGTTGGGCGGCCAGCGACTGCGGGGTCTCAACATGGCCGCCCGGCTGGCCGATGGTTGGGTCCTGCCGTCGGCCTGGAACGAAGGCGTCGCCGAGTTCGCGGCGCGTCGGGTCACGATCGTCGGCGAGCTCGAGGCGCTGGGACGTGATCCTGCTGGATTCGCCTTCGCCGGTCAGCTCCCGGGCGGGACCACGGCCACGGAGCGGGCGGCCGCGCTCGAGACGGCCCGGCAGTTCGTGGCAGCCGGCGCCAACCAGATCATCCTGGGGGTACCGGCGAAGCTCGGTCCGAACATCCTGACCGCCGTCGCTCGTGAGGTTGCCGAGCCGCTCCGGGCGGTCGTCGGGTGACGGTCCCGCCGCGCCCGACCGGCGGACGCGGCATCATGACGCCGTGACCGACCCGACCCCGACCCCGGCCCCTGCGAGCTCGGACCCCATGACCGGCGCGGAGGCCGGGGGCGCGACCGAATCTGCGGCCGTGGAGCCGACGGCGATGCACGCCGGCCGAGCCGTGCCCTGGCCGCCGACGCCGACCCAGCGGGGCCTGGCCGCTCCATATCCGCCCGGCGGCGCGGACCCGGACCCAGACGCCGGCCATCGCGAGGAGCGCTTCTATCTCCGCCTGCTCATCGCGATGGTCCTGGTGATCGTCGTCGGCGGGTTCACGATCGGGCTGATCGGGCTGTTCCTCGGCTTCGCCGGCGGCGCCGAGTGACGGTCGGAGAGGTTGCCGCGACCGACTGGGCCCGGGCCCACGACGAGCTCGTCGAGCACCTTCGGTCGTTGATCCGAATCCCGAGCGTCAACCCGCCACCGTCGGGCGGTGACGGGGAGTTGCAGGCCGCCCGGAACGTGGCCGCCGTCCTCGATGGCGCCGGGATCCCGTCCGAGATCGTCGAGCCGGTCGCTGGCCGCGGCTCGGTCACGGCTCCTCCCCCCGGGGGGGGCGGGGG
>ORMF010677826.1_pt1 | contig 15240 bp, 10 predicted proteins | sample 1779871 | NCBI WGS metagenome assembly ORMF01 (sample SAMEA104232316, study PRJEB22302) | groundwater metagenome | biome: forest; feature: aquifer; material: groundwater | place: USA | collected 2011-08-07 | depth 5.4 m | reverse complement strand
CAAGACGGAACTGAAGACGCTTCCGGGAATCGGCGACGCAGAAGCCGAAAAGATCATCTCCGGTCGTCCTTATCTGAGCAAGGCCCATCTCACGAGCCGCAACATCATTGCACGCGGGGTCTACGAAGGACTCAAGAAACTAGTGATCGCCAGGCAGAAGTAAAATCGTATCGAGTTAGCCATACCGGGAATAATGCGCATCTGTGTGCTCCCGCCGCTGTCGCCTGCCACAGGCAGAAAATACAATTACAAATCATAGACGTAGGTTAATCGCCTTAGCTGCTGTCGTTGGATGGCTACATCACATTTGATCTAGATCAAGTCCTCTCCAGTTGCAGTGGGTAATCTCCGACCTATATTTTGGGCCGAAATTAAGCTTGCGGCGGCGGTGACGCAGTCGACACGCGCCTAGGTCTTATAAGAAGACGTACGGAAGGGGTGCGGTTCCATTTGGAGTCGCAGTGGCGGGTTCGCAAACTTGGGAGGGAAGAATGAGATCTAGATGTATTCGATGGGGTCTTGCGGCAATAACGGTCGCTACGCTGGCGGCCTGCGGTGACGGAGGGAGTAGTAGCGATACCTCTACTACGACTACGAGCGCAGTCTCGGCTGCTGGTACTGTTCCGGTTGTTGCCGCTCCAACCGGCACCGCACCGGTGACCCTAACCACAACGACGCCGGCCGCGACGCTTGCGGCACTGACGCCCACGGTTGCCGTCGGGGGAGTTTCGATTTCCAGCCCGCCCATGGTCACTTTCTCGGTGAGCGACGGGGCAACGACCAATAACCCGATCATCGGGCTTGGCTACACGACCAAGAACTCGACCGCGATCTACCCGAGCCTTGCCAACATTTCGTTTTCTCTCGCCAAGCTGGTACCCGGAACCAATGGCTCGCCAAGTCGATGGGTGAGCTACATCGTGACCACGGTGCCGAGCTATAAGTCGGCGACCGATAAGACCGTTGTCGCCTCGGTTCCGACCCGGCCGTCTTCCGACAACACCGGTACGCTCGTGGACAACAAGAACGGAACTTATACGTACACCTTCTTCCGCGACATCACCAAGGTGAAGGACGAAGTTGCGGCGGCGACCGTCACCGCCCCCAATAACACCGCGGATCTGGATGATCTGACTTACGATCCCAACCTGACCCATCGCCTGACGATCACCATCAGCGGCAACGTGCGCGGCACCGGCAGCAATACCGCCGACGGTTCGAGCTCCGGCGTGACTGCGGTCCCGATGGCCAACCCGGTGAACGCCATCTATGACTTTATCCCCGCCACCGGCAAAGCGGTGACCGCCACCGATACGCAGCGCGTGATCGTCGTCAAGGAGAGTTGCAACGACTGCCACGGCAAGCTGGGCGGCGTTCCCGGCTCTGCGCAGGCTTTCCACGGCGGCGCTCGCTATGACCCGAAACTCTGTACGGTCTGTCACACCACCCAGCGCAGATACGGGCGCGCTGAAGCGACCGCGGGGACTACCACCAGTTTCGACTCCGCGAAGGGTACCTACGTGGTCGATGGCCGCACGATCGGCGTCCTTCCCAACTACATCCATAAGATTCACATGGGCAAGGAACTGACCAAGACCGGCTACAATTTTGCGAACGTCAAGTTCAACGAGATCGGCTTTCCGCAGGACATCAGGAACTGCACCAAATGCCACGACGGTTCGGCAACAGCGACCAACAAGACCCCGCAGGGCGATAACTGGAAGAACGTTCCCAACCGACTGGCCTGCGGCTCCTGTCATGACGGAATCAACTTCGCCACCGGAAAGGGATTGACTCTCGCCGATCACGCGGCAGGCCTGACGACATCGACCTACGGTCACATCGGCGGCATTCAAACGGATGACAGCAAATGCGCCCTGTGTCATGCCCCCGCAGCGATCGCCGTCTATCACACGCCCGTAACCGCACCGGATACGAAGAGCGGCCTCCACGTCGCCGGCGGCAGCAACAATACCAACGTGGCCTGGGTTGCCGGCAACCAAAACAACCTACCCGAAGGGGCGATCAAAGTCACCTACGACATCAGCAGCGTCTCCCGGAATGCGAGCAAGAACCCGGTGATGGTGTTTAGGCTGTTGCAGAACGGGACCGCCGTCGCCTTCAACGACAAGGCCACCAAGACCGAGATCTGGAACAACTTCATCGGCTCGCCGAGCCTGTACTTCGTCTTTGCCGTGCCTCAGGACGGGATCACCGCACCGGCTGATTTCAACGCGTCGGTTTCGACCTATCTGAGAAGTCTTTGGAACGGTACCGCGACCGGCACCGGGGCCGGAACCTTGACAGGTCCCGATTCTAGCGGTTACTACACCGCGACGCTGACCGGCGCGGTCATTCCCGACAGCGCGGTGATGCTAACCGGCGGGATTGGATATTCGTACAGCGTCGCCAGTACTCTGCCGCTGACCCAGACCAATCTTGCGGATTACCCGGTGAGTGCCGCGCCGACCGACGCAACCAAGAAAGTTGGCGGGCTTCTGGTCGTCGCACCCAACGTCACCAAGGCCGCAACTGGCTATACCGGCCGCAGAGCCATCGTCGAAAACGCCCGCTGCAACAAGTGCCATGAAAGGCTGAACGTTTTCACGGAGAAGACTGTACACGCCGGGCAGCGGAACGACGGCCCGACCTGTTCGTGGTGCCACACGCCGAATAGAGTCAACAGCGGATGGTCCGTGGATTCCGGCTACTACATCCACGCGATACATGCAGCGACCAAACGCGGGAAGCCGTTCACTTACTATGCGGGGTCGACGACGGAATCGTTTGCCGACATCGCGTTCCCCGGCATCCTGAAGAACTGCGAGACCTGCCATGCGGCCGGGACTTATGACTTTAGTGCCAGCGCCTCGGCCAGCGCCTTGCCGAATCGACTGTACAAGACGGTCGGACAGGGCATATACAACGGCACCGCCGGCACGACCGTCAACACCTACACCTACGACAGCACCGACAAGACCTGCCTAGTGTCCGGTACCAACAACTCGGCGGGCACCAAGGTCGGGACTGCCGCCTCCGCGCAGACCGCGCTGGGCGTGTTCCGGATGTCGCCCTACATCGCGTACGGCACGAACTATGGCATCGGCTTCAGCTTCAATGCCGGAAAGACGACATCGAACTCTTGCAAGCCTGATGGCACGTTGGTGTCAAGTCCGGCAGGGGGTACGGTTGCGGCAGATGGCACTACGCTGGTGAATTCGCCGATCGCCAACTCATGTTTCTCTTGCCATGATTCTTCCTTGGCGATGGACCACATGAAGTCGAACGGCGGCTCGCTTTACGAGGCGCGCACCACGGCACTGGCGAAGTCTGAGCAATGTAGGCTGTGCCATCTTACGGGCAAAGTTGCCGACATCAAGGCCATGCACGCGAGGTAGAGCGAGGGGGACTAAGTAACAACAATAGAAACTGCCGGGGCCCGGTTCGCCGAGCCCCGGCAGTTGCAGCAGACGACCCGGGAGCGGCGACGCACCCGGGTCATTTTTTTTACAGCCGGTGACGTTGACACCGCCGGCCATGTTCGCTACAAGAACATCATTTAACCGAACCCAGGAGAATTGTTCATGCCTTACCGCATCACGGCGCTGATCGCCGCAGCGTTGCTTGCTTTCGCCGGCCTGTCCTTTGCCGCTGAAGACGACGAGCCCGCAAGGACCCGCGCGAGGACAACCGAAAAAAAGGCGGCAGTGAAAAAGGCGGAAGCACCCGCAAGAGTGAAACTTGTCGACATCAACAGCGCCAGCAAGGCCGAACTGAAGAAACTGCCCGGGATCGGCGACGCGGAAGCGGACAAGATCATCGCCGGCCGTCCCTACCTCACCAAAGCGCATCTCGTGACCCGCAACATCGTTCCCCAAGGGATCTACGAAGGCCTGAAGAGACAGGTCATCGCCAAACAGAAGAAGTAGCCGTTCGGTGGCGATCACGCGCCGCTTCCGGGGACGCTGACCGCGCGCGTTCTCGGCTGGACTTGCGGATCAGCACGCTGAACGCTGTTTTGAATAGGAAATGCTACATTTGCAAGCGGGGGGTAATATCCTTTACGATGGCGCCGAAACTCCAGTTGCTGCGAAGCGGCATCGGTTAACGGGTCGTCGAAGGGCCCGCACATCAAACCCGCGCGGGAGCGTGACGACGGCATCGACTTCGCCAAGAACACCGGCGTCAGGTTGGCCGACGCATTCGGCGGCAAGACCACCTCGAGCCCGGCCCACATCGGTGGCGTCAAAATCGACGACTCGCAGTGCGTGCTCTTAACACCAAGGCGCTTCTGGTCACCGCCAAGATCATTTCACTGGAGACCTACGACGGACTAAGGAGGTTGATCATCGCCAGACAGAAGTGAAATCAGATAGCGCCGTGCCCGTCCGGATCTTTGATCGAGCAGGTCGCCGATAAGGCCAATCCAATAGCGGAAATGTGCCCGCGTTAATTTGCAGGATGCGGAAATATGAATTACGATTCGGGTGAACTCGTCACCGCAAAGGCGTCCGTGTCTTTCTGGTCGGAGCCGGCCTAACTCGAAGGGGTGGTCATGATCGTTAAGAAGAATGGACCGTCGCATCAGTGGTCCGAATTGCTGGCTGGGAGCCTGCTGATCTTCGCCCTGGCTGGGTGTGGCGGCGGTGGCTCCAGCGGCAGCGGCGGCAGCGCGGCTGCGCCGGGACCGGCAAGCGGATCTACAATTACTTCGGCCGCGTTGGCGGCGTCCACGGCACTGACGATGAACATAACCGGGGCGAGCATCAATAGCCCGCCCGTGGTGGACTTCCTCGTCACGAATCAAGACGGCGTGGGAATGGCCGGCTTAATCGAAGCAGACCTGCGTTTCAATATTGCCAAGCTGGCCCCCGGGTCAAACGGCGAGCCGAGCGCTTGGCAGAACTACATCAACCGGACCAATGGCGGGGCGGTGCAAGGCAGTCAGGAGCGCAGCGCTCCCGGCTACGCGTTTGGCACACTGGTCAATCGCGGGAACGGCACCTACACTTATACATTCGCGACAGACATCAAAGACTCCGCGGCGAATCCCTGCCCGACGCCATGCACCGACGCGGCCGGCAAAGCGCTCGATATCAGCTTTCAGCCTAACCTCACGCACCGCGTCACGATCGAACAAAGCAACAGCGCGTACCCGAAGGCAACCGGCGTATTCGATTTCGTGCCATCCGGCGGCACGGGCGCGGCGCGCGAAATCGTGCTGACCTCTACCTGCAACCAGTGTCATGAACAACTCTCCGCGCATGGCACGCGCGTTGACACCAAGTTGTGCGTCACCTGCCACAACCCCGGTACGTGGGTTGCGGGGAGTCCGAATCAGACGGTCGATTTCAAGGTCATGATCCACAAGATCCACAATGCCTCCGATCTGCCCAGCGTTACCAGTGTTGCTCCCCTCACGGATTACGTAATCGGTGGCACCAATTTTTCGAATATCGGACCAAGAAGCGGCAGTGTGCGCGGGCCGGTGTTCCCGCAGGACGTTCGCAACTGCAGCAAGTGTCACGACGGCGCCCTCAGCGCGCAGGGCGACAACTGGAAAAACAGGCCCAACATGGACGCCTGTGGCTCCTGTCACGACAACGTGAATTTCGCCGCAAGCTCCAACCCGGCTAAGCCGATACCTCACCCGGGCGGCGTAATGACCGACAGCAGTACCTGCGCGCTGTGCCACGCAGCCGGAAGGTTCACGGACAATAAGGATATCGTCGTGGTGCATAGCTTCCCCGCGAGGCTGAAAGCGGCGTCGGCGAAGTTCAAGTACAACATCATCGCTGTCACGCCCACGCCTGCCGCCGCGCTCAGCACGCCGACCATCACCTTCTCGGTCACCGATCCTACCAACGGCGACAAGCCCTACGATATCAAGACTGATCCGCACTTCACAGCCGGCGCGAACAGCACTCTCAACATCAAGCTCGGCTGGGCGAGTACCGCTAACCCGGCAGGCGTCACGCCAAGGCTGGACTACGGCAATGAGAAGAGCGGCCAAAACTATGGCCAGCCGATCAGCATCAATCTCCTTGGCAATGCAGCTGTGGTCGCGGGAAGCAGCGCCGGCACGTACACCGTCACGTCGACCGTGGCGATCCCGGCCGGGCAGACGGGTACGCTGCGGGTTGCGATGGACGGGCACCCCGCGGGTGACGTCACCATCCCCGGAACCTTCACTGACCGGCTGCAGGTGAAGAGCGTGTTCAAGGATTTCGCAATCACCGGCACGGCGAGCGCGCGGCGGCTGGTGGTGGACATCGGTAAGTGCAATGTCTGCCACGACGTGCTGAGTCTGCACGGCAGCAACCGCACCGACGAACCCGGGGTGTGCGCTATCTGCCATAACCCAGATGCGACCGATGCGGCGCAGCGTCCCAAGTCGACGGCCGGAGTGCTTACCGGCGGCGCTGATGGCAAATTGGAGGAGTCGATCGACTTCAAGACCATGATCCACGCCATTCATGCCGGCCAATCAAGTAAAGGCGGATTCCGCACAACGGGAATCACGATCTATGGCTTCGGCGGCAGCGTGAACGACTTTAGTAATGTGATTTTCCCCGGAAAGCTCAGCAACTGTGCCGCCTGCCATGCGGGAACCGCGTATCAGTTGACGGGTACCTGGGCTTCGCCGACCGCGAACGGAATCCTGGGAACCACGACCAGCACGGGCGCGTTGGCGGCCGATCCATCTGACAATCTAAGAACCTCACCCATCGCGGCGGTGTGCTCGTCCTGCCACGACAACGCGGTGGCGAAATCGCACATGCAGAGCCCCGGCATGGGTGGCAGCTTCTCCGCCACGCAGTCGACGCTTGACGGCGCCATCGAAAGCTGCAATTTCTGCCACGGATCAGGCAGGTTTCTGGATGTCAAGACGGTCCACAGCGTGCAATAGATGAAAGGCGAAGCTCATAAGGGACAGTCTACGATCCGCCAAGACGCCGATTCGCGGCGCCTTTCGGTCGCAGCCTCGATCAGCGGGAACGGACAGAGGGTAATACAGGCCGTAGCGCAATACATGCACTGGACGAATCAACAATAACCATGGCTAACGGGCAGACTAAAATGAATATCATGAAACCATTCTTTGCGGCGCTGCTTTTGTCATCGTGCCTTGCTTTCAGCGCAGGTAGCAATGCACAGACGAGCGCCACCCCCGAGAGCAAAGCGTCAGCGCCCGCGGCAGCCGCCGCAGAGGCAGCGCCCAAGCCGCCGGAGGTCGGGCTGGGCACCGAATACAGCGAAAAAGGCGCCGACACTTGCCTCATGTGCCACAACGAGGCTTGGACCTATCCGATCTTTCCCATATTCAAGACCAAGCATGCCAATCGCGCCGACAAGCGCACGCCCTTTGCCGGACTGCAGTGCGAGGCCTGCCACGGCCCCGGCGCAAAGCATGCGGCAAGCGGGGATAAGAACGCGATCAATAGCTTCAAGTCCACATCTTTCCTGTCGGCCGAGGCGCGCAACAAGTTCTGTCTCGAATGCCACCGCGGCGGCAATCGCACCGGCTGGCATGCGAGCACGCACGAAACCAACAATCTCGCCTGCAGCAGCTGCCATAAGATACACGCCGAGCGCGATCCGGTCCTGGCAACCGCCACGCAACCCGAAGTTTGCTACAAATGCCACCTGAAGCAGCGTGCCGACTTCAACCGGCCATCCGCGCATCCGGTGCGCTTTGCCAAGATGGCCTGCAGCGAGTGTCATAATCCGCACGGGACGAGTGCACCTGCAATGCTGAACAGGCCAACCGTGAACCAGACTTGTTACAGCTGCCATGCGGAAAAGCGCGGGCCGTTTCTGTGGGAGCACGCACCGGTCGCTGAGAACTGCACGTTGTGCCACTCGCCGCACGGCTCGACGCGCACGTCTTTGCTGACGAAGACGCCGCCGCTGCTTTGCCAGCAATGCCATACGCAAGCCACTCATCCGGCAGTGGCGCGCACCGGCGCGTCATTGCCGGGAGGCGGCGGTGGCGGATCGGCTTTCCTGCTCGCCGGAAGCTGCACCAATTGCCATTCGCAGGTCCACGGTTCGAACCACCCGTCTGGAGTCAAGCTGATGCGATAGCTCCGCGCACCTGTCGAGCAAAGCCGACGGGGCGGGCCGGGGCGAACAATGTGACTTAAGGCGACGAAACAGGATACGAATATGAAAAACTCAAATCAACTGGCTCTTTTCGGAATGCTGTCGGTGGTGTCTTTAGCGGCCGCAGCGGCGGATGGCACGAACCCGAAACCGGTCGATACCTCGCAGTGGAAATGCGAGTCCTGTCCGTTCGAGAAAGGCACGAGCGGGACCGTGGACGTGGGTGCCGGGTCGGTCTCGGAAAAGTCGGCCAAGTTCGGCGAATACAACGGACTCAAGAAGAAAGGCGAACATTTCGTCGGCGATGGCGCGGCGCGCTTTCGCGGCACGGATGGGAATTACTGGAATCTCGACGCGTCGAATCTGGGGCTCGATACGCGCGCGCTCGATGCAGAGGGCGGGCAGCAAGGCAAGTACAAACTGCGCCTCAAATACGATGAATTGCCGCACAACCTCTCAGATACCGTAAGTACCCCTTTCATCGGCAGCGGCAGCGGGTCATTGACCTTGCCAGCGGGTTTCGCGGCAAGTACGACGGCAGGGATGGCGCCAGGCAGCCTGCAACAGTTCGATTTGGGCACGAGGCGCAAACGCTTGGGTGTAGGCGCCTCCTGGACTCCGGTGACCAGCTGGGAATACGCGCTCAACTTCAGGCACCAAACCAAGGAAGGAACCAAACGCAGCGCCGGCGCGTTCTTCGTCAATTCGTCGCAGTTGATCGAACCCGTGGACTATGCCACCGATCAAATAGACGCGTCGGCCTCTTACTCCGATAGGAAGCTCCAGCTGAAGTTCGGCTATTACGGGTCGATATTCAAGAACAGTATCGATTCGTTGAGCTGGGCCAACCCATACGGAACCACGGGACCGGGCAGTTTTCTGCAGCAGTTTCCCAACGCCGCGACCGGCCAGCTTGCGCTACCGCCCGACAACCAGTTTCACCAAGTTCTCGCTTCGGCGGGATATCAGTTGAGCGACCGCACGCGCGCGAGCGCCGACTTTGCCATAGGCCGCATGACGCAGAACGACAGTTTCCTGCAGTATGGCACCACGGTCGCGGGCCCGGGAGGCTCGCTGAACGGTCGCGTTGAGACGCTCGATGCAAATTTGAAGCTGAGCTCAGCCGTCACCGATCGATTACGGCTAAACGCGGCCTACGCCCACAATGATCGCGATAACAAGACGCCGCAGTCGCTTTATCAGGTATTCACGACAGACATGTTCGCGGGCGCGCCGCGGATCAACCTGCCGTACAGCTTCACGCAGGACAAAGTGAAATTGAGCGGAGATTACAAGGCCACGGCGAGCATCAGGGCGTCTGCCGGTTTCGATTACGATACCCACAAGCGCACTTTCCTGGAAGCCGACAGGACACACGAAAACACGGCTTGGGGCAAAGTCAGCTCGCACATCTCGGAAAAGGTCGATCTGACATTCAAGTATGCGCACGCCTCGCGCAGGAATTCAGGCTACCAGGTGGTTCCTGCCATTACGCCGCCCGAGAATCCGCTGCTGCGAAAATACAATATGGCCGACCGCACGCGGCAAACTACCGGATTGCGCATGGACATCGCGGCTACGGAAAACGTCAACGTTGGATTGGGACTCGATATATCCAAGGACGACTATGACGCATCGACTATCGGCTTGCAGAGTGGCAGAGACGTCAGCCTGAACGGCGATGTCTCCTGGATAATCACGCCTGAAACCAGCATGCACGTTTTCGGGGGACACCAGGAAATCAAGTCGACGCAAGCGGGCAGCGAGGCGTTCTCGACGGCAGATTGGACCGGCAAGAACTACGACAAGGTCGATTTTGTCGGGCTCGGTGTGAAACACGCGGCGATCAAGGACAAGCTCGATATTGGCGCGGATTTCACCGTCACGCGCTCGCGTGGCGAAATCAGCGTGAGCACGGGGGCGTCGAATCCAGGTTTCCCTGACCTAAGGACATCGCTCGACAGCCTGCGGTTCTATGCCAACTACAAGCTGAACGACAAGACGTCGTTGATCGGGAGTTACTGGTTCGAACAGTACGACAGCAAGAACTGGATGCTGGATGGCGTCACGTTCAATACCATTCCGAACGTCCTCACTTTCGGTGAGCAAGCGCCGCATTATCGCGTGCACGTGCTGCGGGTTGCGCTACGCCACAAATTCTAGCAGGGGATAAGGCCAAGGACCGCCTGTCCATTTCGCCACTCCGGCCATAAAGGCGGCGCGTCCATCAGCGCGATCTGCTCGTGCAATTCCAGTATCCTGTCTTGCGCCGTCCTGGGACAAGGGGGCACGCCCCCTTGTCCCCCAAGGGGATTTCCTTCGGGGCGTTGATCCCCCAAGTTGGCAGGATTCAGGCTGGCCACAGAGGCGGCTCGTCCATCAGCGCGATTTGTTCGCGTAATTCCAGAATCCTGTCTTGCCAGTAACGCTGGGTATTGAACCAGGGGAAAGCGGCCGGAAACGCGGGGTCGTCCCAGCGCCGTGCGATCCAGGCGGAGTAGTGGATAAGGCGCAGCGTGCGCAGCGCTTCCACTAGATGCAATTCGCGTGCATCGAACTCGTGGAAATCCTCGTAGCCTGCAAGCACGTCCGCAAGTTGGCGCACCATGGTGGCGCGCTCGCCCGAGAGCAGCATCCATAAGTCCTGCACTGCCGGTCCTGTTCGTGCGTCGTCGAAGTCGACGAAGTGCGGTCCGGGCGCATCGCCTGATTCGGTCCAAAGCACGTTGCCCGCGTGGCAATCGCCGTGCAGCCGGATGTTGCGCACGGCGCCGGCCCTGTCGTAACAGCGGCGCACGCCCTCGAGCGCTTGCGCCGTTACGCCAGACCAGACTAGTGCGAGATCGGCCGGGATGAAGCCATGTTCGAGAAGATAGTCGCGCGGCTCCACGCCGAAACTCGTGACGTCGAGCGCCGGGCGCGCAAGAAAGGGCGAGAGCGCGCCTACAGCGTGGATGCGGCCGATGAATCGGCCCATCCATTCGAGCGTGTCGCGGTTTTCGAGTTCGGGCGCGCGGCCGCCGTGCTTGGTATACAGGGCGAAGCGATAGCCACCGAATTGATGCAGCGTTTTGCTTTCCGGCGCGAGCGGCGCGACCACCGGGAGCTCGCGTTCGGCGAGCTCGCGCACGAAACCGTGCTCCTCCAGGATCTGGGCATCGCTCCAGCGATTCGGGCGGTAGAATTTCGCCACCACGACGGATGCTGCGGAGCCTTGTTCGAGCCAAATCTGATAGACGCGGTTCTCGTAGCTGTTCAGCGCGAGCAGGCGACCGTCGCCGCGCAGCCCGATGCTGTCCAGCGCGTCGAGCACGCAATCGGGCGTGAGACCGGCATAGGGGGCACTGCTGTCGCTCGTCATGCGCCCATTGTACGGGTTGCGGCGTCGCCTGCGGGAAGGCGAATGCTCCCAGGCCGCGATCTGGCCGCTGCAATCAGGTTCGGCGCGAAAAGAATCGCGCCCTGCGCCTAAACCTTGCCGTTCTTAGGGATGAAGCGCAGCGCCACGCCGTTGTTGCAGTAGCGCAGCCCGGTCGGCTCGGGGCCGTCGTCGAATACATGACCGTGGTGCCCGCCGCAGCGTGTGCAGTGGTATTCGGTGCGCGGAAGGATCATTTTAAAGTCGCGTCTGGTGGCGAACGCGCCCGGAATCGTGGTAAAGAAGCTCGGCCAGCCGGTGCCGCTGTCGAATTTCATGGCCGAAGTGAACAACGGCAAGCCGCACCCGGCGCACACGAACGCGCCGGGACGTTTTTCGCGGTCGAGCGGGCTTGATCCGGCGCGTTCCGTGCCTTCATGCCGCAGCACGTCATAGGCCGCGGGTATGAGGCGCTTTTTCCAGTCCGCGTCGCTAAGCGTCAGCGGCGCGTTGCTGCCCGCTACGTCGGCGCCCTCGGCGAGCAGGGACCTCCAGTTCTTCTGCAATTCTTCCACAGCCTTTTCTCCTTTTGCGTAAGAGGGACGCGCTAGCCACGTTGCCGCGAGCGCGGCCAGCGGCGTCGCCGCGATTGCTCTCAACCAGCTGCGCTTATCCACGTCTGCCTCCTGTCAGGTAGCTTATCTTCGGGCGCCCGAACTTAACTGGAGCCGACGCGGCGCCGCCCGGGCTTCGGCGAGTCGGGAAGCCGTGTAAAATCGCGCCTAACAGGCGTGCAACACCGGCATCCAATGAACACCTCTACCGATACCTTAGTCGAAATATCCGACGTCAAGTTCAATTACGGCCAACGGGAAATCCTCAAGGGGTTTAGCCTGAAGATTCCCCGCGGGAAGGGGGTCGCGATTCTCGGGGCGAGCGGATGCGGCAAGTCCACGTTGCTGCGCTTGATCGGCGGGCAGGGGCGACCGTCGCAGGGGGCGGTGCGGGGCGACGGCCCGCCGGTGCACGAACTCGATACCGACAGTCTATACGAGCTGCGGCACAAGATGGGCATGATGTTCCAGGCGGGGGGATTATTTACCGATCTGTCCGTGTTTGAGAATGTCGCGTTTCCGCTGCGCGAGAATTCCGACCTCGCCGAAGAGCTGATTCGTTCGATCGTCCTGATGAAGCTGCACGTGGTTGGACTGCGGGGGGCGCGTGCCCTGATGCCGAACGAGCTCTCGGGCGGCATGTCGCGCCGCGTCGCGCTCGCGCGAGCCATCGTGCACGACCCGATGCTGGCGATGTATGACGAGCCGTTCGCCGGCCTGGACCCGATCTCGCTCAACGTCATCGCCAACCTGATTCGCCGCCTCAACGATGCGCTTGGCACGACATCGATCATCGTCACCTACGACGTGAGCGAGTCGCTGAAGCTGGTCGACTACTTGTATATCATCGCCGACGGCGTGATCGTCGGCGAAGGCACGCCGGACGAAATGCTGGCCTCGGACAATCCGGTGGTGCGTCAGTTCATTCATGCAGAGGCCGACGGGCCGATTCCGTTTCATTATCCGGCGCAGCCGTTCCGGGCTCAGCTCGGCTTGAACTAGTGAGGCAAACGGTTCGCGCCTTGCACGCGCCTTGCGTCGACGCGCTCATGCGGCGCATGCGCACCGTCGCAGGCGAGCGCAACAGCTGATGTCGAGCGAACGCAGACCCGCGGACTGGCTGGCTGTGTCGCTGATGGTCTTGCTGTGCATGTCGTGGGGCTTTCAGCAGGTCACGATCAAGATCGCTGCCGCCGGCGTATCACCCATCATGCAGGCCGGGCTGCGCTCGATTATCGCCACAATGCTGCTCCTCGCCTGGGCGCAACTGCGCCGAATCGGTCTCTTCGGACGCGATGGCACGTTTGCGAGCGGGATTGTGGCGGGCGCTCTGTTCGCCGGGGAGTTCGTGTTCATCTACGCCGGCCTTGCCTACACCACGGCCTCGCGCATGATCGTGTTTATCTATCTCGCCCCCTGCCTGACCGCACTCGGCCTGCAGTGGCTGGTCCCGGGCGAGCGGCTGAATCCGCGGCAATGGACCGGCGTTGCGCTCGCGTTCTTGGGCATGGCGCTCGCGTTTGCCGATGGTTTCAGCGCGCCGAGGGGCGACACCCTGATCGGCGATGCGTTCGGCGTAATTGCAGCAGCGCTGTGGGCCGCGACCACGGTGCTGGTCCGCGCGACCAGATTGAGCGCGGCCAGTGCCAGCAAGACACTTTTCTACCAGCTCACCGTCTCGGCGATCGCCCTGCCCGCAATTTCGCTCGTCGCGGGTGAACCCGGCATCACCGCGCTCACGCCCCAAGTGGTGGCGAGCCTCGCCTATCAGGGCGTGATCGTCGCCTTCGCCAGCTATCTCATCTGGTTCTGGCTGCTGACGCGCTATCTCGCCGGCAGGATTGCGGTGTTCTCGTTCCTCACGCCGCTATTCGGCGTCGCCTTCGGCGTGATGATACTGTCGGAGCCGCTCGGCGCGGTGTTCGTCGGCGCTGCGGCGCTAGTGGCCATAGGCATTGTGCTGGTGAATAGGCCAGCGAATTAGCGCGAGCGCCGGTGCCCGGTGTTAGAGGGGCGCATCCGCCCCTGGGCGCCACTGAAAATTCACCCTGCTGGGGTGTGAGGACTTTGTGGCAATACGAGAGGATATCTCCGCTCGTGCCCGCCTCAATCGGGCTACGACAAGATCAATTTTGCAATGTATTCGAGATCAGAGGTCGTTTGCGCTGAAGCAAGCCCGCGATAGCGGGGGGCGCGCGGCCTGCGCAAGCGCGCGTAACGGATTGGCAGGGGTTTGTTCTTGGTCTAAACTGGGGCCTAGTTTGCCCAAGAGGAGCGAATCATGCAGCTGCGGGAAATTCTTAGAATAAAGGGGAACCTCCTGGTCACCATCGCCCCGGATGGAATGGTGAGCGAGGGGGTCACCATCATGTCGGAAAAGGACATCGGTTCACTCGTCGTGATGAGCGAGGGCAATCTGGTGGGCATGCTCACCTTTCGCGAAGTATTGCAGGCGCTACGCAAGAACAAGGGCTCTATCCAGGGATTGCGCGTGGACGCGATCATGGTGAAGAATCCCCGGACCATCGCCCCGCATGTCGATGTGGATGAACTGCGCAGCGTGATGCTGGAGCACCATATTCGTTACATGCCGGTGACCGAGGGCGGCAAGCTGATCGGCGTCTTGTCGTTTCATGATGTGGCGAAGGCAGTGCTTGAGGCGCAGGCGTTCGAGAATCGCATGCTCAAGGGCTACATAAAGGATTCGCCCGCCTGAAGCTGCCGTATCCCGTGAGCCGTTCTGCCCGCTCAATCCGCGCGTATGTCAATTTGAAATGCTAAACTCGCCACGGTCAATTCACGAGCGAAAACGATGTCGGGCAATACTTTAGGCAAGCTATTTTGCGTAACGTCCTTCGGCGAGTCGCACGGGCCGGCCTATGGCGGCGTGGTTGACGGCTGTCCGCCCGGGATCGAACTTGCAGAAGCAGATATCCAGCGCGAACTCGACCGCAGAAGGCCTGGCACTTCTCGCCACGTGACGCAGAGGCACGAGGACGATCGCGTGGAAATTCTCTCGGGTGTATTCGAGGGCAGGACCACCGGCACCGCCATCGGCTTTCTGGTCCGCAACGCGGACCAGAAAAGCAAGGACTACGTCAACATCGCCGAGACGTTTCGCCCGGGACACGCGGATTACACGTACTGGCAGAAGTACGGCAT
>ORMF011358351.1_pt1 | contig 15244 bp, 19 predicted proteins | sample 1779871 | NCBI WGS metagenome assembly ORMF01 (sample SAMEA104232316, study PRJEB22302) | groundwater metagenome | biome: forest; feature: aquifer; material: groundwater | place: USA | collected 2011-08-07 | depth 5.4 m | reverse complement strand
GATTTAAAAGAGATATTGCCACACGTGAGAAGCAGCAGAGTCGTAATGCGAACCGGTTATCCCTGGATGCCACAAATAGCCGGAGAGCCAACAGCAGAACTGTTTGATTACGCAAGACAGCATAATGTAACAACGGCTTTTGATATGAGCAACCCAGACTCATGGAAAAGAAAATCATTAGATGAACTGGTTTCTGACATTTTGCCGAATATTGACTTATTATGTGCAAATGAAAGGGAACTGCACAAGCTGGCCAGAAGAGAAAATGAACCACAAATTGATAATTCTGAACTAGAAACTCACATGACACCAGACAGAGCAGTAGGATATGCTCACAGGCTATTGGACAGGGGCGTCAGAACAGTTAATTTACATTATGGGCAGAGAGGGACTATGCTTGTGGAAAGGGACCATTACGTTCACGAAGAACCGCCTGCGGCAGCAAGACTGTTAAACCCTACCGGCTGCGGGAATATACAAAACGCAGGCGTTATTTACTGTATGTTGCAAAAGACAGATTTAAGCTATGCAGCAAGATTTGCGAATACACTGGCGGTTTTAAGGCTAGAAGGAACCAGTTTCCCAAAATCGCGGGAAGTAGTGGGACGCTTATGAGCCTGAAAAGGTGACTCTGAAATGGACATCCTGCTTCCCCGCGCACAAAATCAGGCAATGCCGATTAATGTGTTCGTGCCGCTGCAATCATCACAAGGAACTCCTGTTGATGCACTTGAACTGCTCTGCAAAACAACACGCTTGGGAATAGGCGGACATCCAGACGATAATGAGATAATGGCACATAGCGGCATCGCGGCCTGCTACCAACAGAGCACCGAGAGATTTACCAGTGTTGTAATTACTGATGGTGCCGGAGGAACCAGAGGAGGAGCATATGCACATTTGTCTGATTCTGAATTGACACATTTGAGAGAGTTAGAGCTAAAGAAAGCAGCCACACTCGGAGACTTTCTCGCTCTCATAAACTTGAACTATACAAGTGATGACGTTCGAACAAAAAAACAGGAAAAAGTGCGCTCAGACCTTGTGCAAATCCTTCAGGCCACAAGACCGCAAGTCGTTTACATACACAACCTCTTCGATGACCATGACACACACCAGGCCGCAGCCATCCGAGCAATAGAAGCCATGCGCCTGCTTCCGGCGACATCCATGCCAGGACGAGTTTACGGCTGCGAAGTTACTGGAAGCCTTGACTGGTACCGGGAAAAAGTCAGGCTCGATGACACCGCACACCCTGAACTTGCAAGGAAACTGCTCAACATATTTGACTCGCAATCAGAAAACGGCAGGAGCTATCCTTACGCCACAATATGCCGACGTGAATCGAACGCGATATTTGACAGAGATAACAAAAAAGGACCAAGAGCTATCACATATGCTATGGATCTTACCATGCTGATTCACCATCCTGAAGTTCAGCTGGACGAATTTGCCAGACAAACTGGCAGAGCTTTTGGAGAATTAAAAGGAGATGCTATAAAAAAGCTGAGTGCGTAGGATATGTGAATCCTAAAAGGCCGCGTGAAGTACGGGATTTTCCCATTAACTCACACCCTATTGGGACGCAAGGTTGTCTGGCAAAATTTATAAATCCCGACATACTTCTGAACGGTAATGCAGACTAAAGGTTTCAAAACAGAAGCCGTGAGCAGGCACTTTCTCTCTGCCAGTTCATGAACTTATAATTAGGTGATAAAAATGCCAGAATATCAAAGGATGACAATACGGGAGATGCTTAGAAACCCTGGCGGTTTGGAATCAAAGCTAATTGAAGTCGACGGGGTATCTCTCGGGGCAACACTAGACGCACACGGCATATTTTTTTATGCGTGGCTCAGAGATGATCGCGAGGATTCGAAATTATTGGCAGTAACCGGAAACGAAACTCAAGAAAAGAACGCATGGGTAGTTTCGCTGCTAAATGCTGCCTCGATGCGGCTGACATTAGTAACAGTACGGGGAACGCTTACAAGAGACCGCAATTTAGGGGCAAACGCCCTGTTATTTCACCAAATAGAATACGCAAACCAAGTGATAACAGGGTCGCACTACCCTAAATCCTAAGTGCCAATACAGAAAAGCATTTAAGCAAAAAGCCAATTTCTTAGCAGGATGGTACTAGGCATACAGGTCTTCGGGATAGTGTTCGGCATCTTCATACTGTACATGAGCTTCCTGCAGTGGAAGAAAAAAGAGTTCACACTGAACGAGTGGGCTTTCTGGAGCGTTTTCGCACTCGGGTTCAGCGCAATCTCGCTGTTCCCGGAAGTGATAAACCCAATCACTGCTGCCCTGAAGCTTGAGCGAAAGCTTGACCTGTTCATCATACTCGGGTTCATGTTCCTGATAGCAGCAACATTCTATTCTTACCGGGTTGTCAGAAAAACCCAAAAGGGGCTTGAAGAGCTTGTGAGGCAGCTTGCGCTTGAAAGGGCACAGGAACCCAAACAGAAGAAATAAGCTCACGGCACGCACTAAACATGAGAGTTGGCATCAAACTATGGAGCATGACCCTTTTACAAAAAGGCTCAACCCAAAAACGACAAAAATGAAAGTAGGAATAAAACTATGGAGCATGACCCTTTTACAAAAAGGCTCAACCCAAAAACGACAAAAATGAAAGTAGGAATAAAACTATGGAGCACCAATCCTGGCGAGTATGTTGACAACGCTGGATTTGCTGATTTTGTCGAGGTAATGGCTGCTGATATGCGGGGCATACGGCGCTTCGCAAAAAAGCCTTACAGCTACACGGTCCATGTGCCGCATGAAAGCTTCGGATTCAGCCCGCTCCTGAACTACAGCAAGAGCAAGAAGCTCCTTGAAAGGGCTGTAAAAGCTGCCAGGCTGCTCAAGGCAGAATGGATAATAATGCACAATGTAAACATAAACGCAAAACCAAGCGAAAAAACAGCCGCGGAAGCTGTGAAGGCTGTTGTGAGGCTGGTAAAGTCATCAGGCGCAGGAAACATACTGATAGAAAACAGCTGCAGCTACACTTTCTTCAAGGGAAAAGACGCAATCAACTACTTTGGCTACACGCCCGGGCATATGAAAGAGCTATTGCAGCGGTCGGGGGCAGGGTTCTGCCTTGACCTCGAGCACGTTGCCGTAACCTCGCACCACCTCGGCACTGACTTTGGCAAAGAAGCAAAGGCGCTCATGATGCTGAAGCCAGACTACTTCCACCTCAGCGGCACCAGGCACGCCACCAAGAAGCACCACACAAGCATATTCGACAGTGATATGGATGCTGACTTGACAAAAGCGCTGCTGAAAAAAGCAGGAAAGCCAGTCTGCTTGGAGACGCCGATAGATGTTGAGCAGAGGAAGAGGGAAGTAGAGTTCTTGAAACGGTAAGTTGACTAAAATGAGATGCCCAACATGCCAGAAAGGAACAATGGAAAAGAAAAAAGACGTTATCGAACAGGACGGAATAGAATTTGACGCGTTTAAATGCTCACGATGCGGAGAGGAAATCATGACGATGAAACAGTTGAAAGTCCTTGCCGGAAAATACAGGGAATTGAAGAATGCGAAAGAGATAACATTTGCAAAGTGGGGCAACAGCATTGCTGTCAGGATTCCGAGCGATATTGCAGAAGAATATAATATTGCTGCTGGAAAGCATGGCATGATGATAAAAGAGAAAAAAGGAATAAGACTCACGCCTGTGGCGTAAAAATCATGCAAGCCAAAAGAAAATGAATGAAGAAACTCTGCAGGAGCTGTTTGGAAAGCTGAAAAAGCTGCTTGAGAAGAACTCAGCCGGGCTGGAGATGCGCAAGAGCGTGATTGGCTCACAGGCGAAAGGTTCCAAGCCAGCTCTCCACCTTTACGGAAAAGAACCCGTGGCAATAATGGGAAGAAAGCCACAGCAAACATATCTGGCAGGCATAACCATGCAGAAAAACTTTGTCGGCCTGTACATTATGCCAATTTATTCACACACGCAGCTAACCAGAAACCTAAGCCCCCAGCTAAGGAAGATGCTGAAAGGAAAATCATGCTTTAATGTAAACCAAGCAGACAGTGCAATCCTTTCTGAAATAGACAAGCTGCTGAAGGAAGGCAAAGCCATCTACAAGAAGCAAGGCTGGACTTGAATGGTAACCCAAAATAAAACGTTTTAAATAGCAGCTACGGCACTCCTCCGCCATGAACATTCTATTCGTAATAGAAAACTACCTGCCCCACATAGGCGGGGTTGAAGTAGTGTTCAGGAACCTTGCTGAAGGGCTTGTCAAAAAAGGGCACTCTGCAACAATAATAACGCACAGGCTCAAAGGCACAGCGGCTGAAGAAACGATAAACGGAGTGAAAGTAAAAAGGGTAAGCTGCCTTGACAGCAGGGGACTGTTTACTTTCCTGGCAATACCGGCTGCTGTTGCGGCTGCAAGGAAAGCCGATATCGTGCACACAACAACATTCAACGGCTTCTTCCCCGCGTGGGTTGCTGCAAAACTGGCAAGGAAGCCACTGATAGCAACGATACACGAGGTCTGGCTCGGAAAATGGGTTGACTATGGTGGCATGAGCCGGCTTACAGCGCCCTTCTATGAATTATTTGAAAGGCTGTTCATATACGCGCTGCCCTTTGTTGACAAATACGTTGCAGTCTCAAATTCAACAAGGCAGCAGCTTCTCAGGATAGGAAAAAAGAACTCTGCTACAATATACAACGGCGTTGACTACGGCCATTTCAACCCGAAAAATTACAGCGGGGTAGCCATAAGGAAAAGATACGGCCTGGAAAAAAGCTACGTGCTGCTGGTTTACGGCAGGCCAGGGCCAAGCAAGGGGATTGAGCATGCGATAAAGGCAATGAAGGAAATTTCCGAAAGGGTGCCTGAAGCAAGAATGCTGCTGATGCTAAGCGCTGACAGGCAGTACAGGAGGAAATACTCGCAGCTGCAGCAGCTCATCAGGGAGCTGAAGCTTGGCGGGAAAATAATAAATTTGCAAACAGTGCCGCACTCCGAGCTGCCAAAATACATAAAAGCTGCCGACTGCGTGATTATCCCGTCGCTAAGCGAAGGCTTTGGCTACACCGCAGCTGAAGCGGCAGCAATGGGAAAGCCAATAATCGCCAGCAACACGACATCGCTGCCTGAAGTTGTGAGCGGGAAGCACATACTTGTAAAGCCAAAAGACAGCCATGAGATAGCGTCTGCTGTTGAAAGCATGCGCCGAGGAAAATGCCACACCACAAAGCCAAGGAAGTTCACAATTGAAGAGAACGTAACTAACTATCTAAAGGCCTATGAGCAGCTTCTGGGACGGTAGCGCGCAGCTCATAAGCGACAACAGCAGACATAAAGCCCAGGGTTTCATTTCCTTCAAATACCCTCATAACACCTCTTAGCAAGCAAACAACAGGCTTGCCTGCTGAGTCATACCCTACGCAGCCTCTCAACTGACCGCGTTCATAATTCACAAAATCAAGTTTAGGAAACGAAGTTAGGGCAACAGTGTGGCAAAGGGAGTTTGCGCGGGCAACAGCTTCGGCACTGTTTTGAGCCAACAAAGGCGCTTCAGAGTAGTCGTCTAAAATCGGGTTCCCAAGTGAAGCGCCGAGAGCCCCAGCAAACCGTCTTGCATATTCGCCAAAACCTGAGTATATATCGGCTGCTATTCTTTTTGCTTTATCTTCAGCTGCTATTCTCTCTTCCAGCCCATCTCCCATAAGAAAGCGGGATAAACTGGCAATATTTATTGTTTGCGCTGCCAAGTGAAAAGATTTAAAAATGCCAGAAAAATGGCAAAAGGCATGGCAAAAAGAGGCAGCAGAGTAGCCATCGGGCTTTACTTCTTCCTGCTTTTGCTAATGCTGCTAATACTTGTCCTGCACGTATTCAACATTTACCCGCTGCAGACAGATTTCTTCGCAAGGTACCTGATAGCACTCGTATTCATACTCCTGCTGCTGCCTCTGGTGCCGAGAATAAAGCTGTTTGACATCATTGAGGTAACCAGAAGGAACAAGATGTTCCAGGCAGGCGCTGCAGCAAAGAAAAAGAAGTAAATTTTTATATCATTTTCAGCGCACATCCTGAAATGAACATTGCCATTCTCACGCCAACCTTCTCGCAGTTCTCAGGCCCTGACAGGGTCGTGCTCAATGAGGCGCTGGAATACGCCGAGAAAGGCAACCAAGTGACGATATTCACATTCAAGACAGACTTCCAGCTTCAAAAGAAAGGAGTCAAAGTGGAGGTCCTAGGCATGCCAAAAAGCAGCCTGATGGAAAGGGTGTACCGGCTGTTCTTCTTTGCTGATGTCGCGAAAGTAAACAAAATAGTCAACGCGCTTCGCGACTACGATGAGGCTGTCAGCTTCCTATACCCTATGACCATACCTGCCCGGATAGCGAGGAAAAGGTACGGCAGCAAATTGAAGTAGACCTACTACGATGTTGGCGTAGCCTACCCGCAGCTTTTCGAGAGGCTATCTGAGAAAATCTACCTGAGGATATTTGCAGCATTCACTAAGATGACTGTAAAAAATGCAGATGCTGCCATTTCAATAAGCAAATTCCTCCAGGGCGAGCTGAAAAAAAAGACCGGGCTGGACAGCGAAGTGAGATACGTGAAGATTGACCACGACAGGTTTAATTCTGGCGTGGCTGCAAAGCACAAAAAGCAGATTGATGGGGTAATAAAGGCTTACGAACTGGAAAGTCCTGTGCTGCTTTATGTTGGCAGGATATCGCCGCACAAGGGCGTCCACTTGCTGCTTGACGCGTTCAAGCTGGTAAGGGAAGAACTCCCATCTGCAACGCTCATAATTGTAGGGAAGCACACATTTGCAAAATACTCGCAACAACTGCAAAAAAAAGCATCTGAAATAGGAGGGGTTGCCTTCGCTGGCTTCATACCAGATGATGATTTGCCTGCATTTTATGGCGCGTGCGACGTGTATGTCACATGCAGCCTATGGGAAGGGTTTGACATACCAGTTTGTCTCACAGCAAAAGCTCAGGTTAAATGCGATAACGGCTATACTGCCATAAACAAAATTAAAGCCGGAAATAAAGTTATTACACACAGAGGCTATGAAGAAGACGTCACTGCCATATCAAAAAGAGCCTATAACGGAAATATAAAAAGCATATTAGTTTACGGATGCAATGCGCCGCTTGAGATAACTCCTGAACACAGGGTTTACGCCATACGGACGAAAAGGTGTAAAACAAATACAGTCTGCAAGCCAGGCCACAAATGCAGGAAGAAATACTATTTGCACTATAAACCAGAATGGATAGAAGCGAGACAACTGCAAAAGGGAGATGCTCTCCTTTACCCTTACAATAGAAAAATTACAGATAAGGGCAGTTTAGTGCTAAAAAGCTACCTGCCCAGTGCGATTGAGAAGGATGGCAGGCTTTTCTATAAATATAGCAGAAAAACTGAACGAGGAAAAGCAACATATGAGGCAATAGGCAAGGAACTTGGCATGAGCAAGAATGCCATATATCGCTATCTTAATCACCACACTAACAAGCTCAGCGAATCAAAAAGCCTCTTGATCGGAACCCACTTAAAAAGAACAGAATATGTACCCAGAAGCAAGATTACCATTCCAAAAAGAATAAAACTGGAGGGTGGCTTTCTCCGCCTATTTGGCTATTACCTATCTGAAGGACATTCCACTAAAACAGGATCAACGCTCATATTTTCATTCCATGCGCAAGAAATAACATATCAAAAAGATGTTTTAGCGCTCGTAAAACGAATCTTCAATATTGACGGCAATCTGGAAATAAAAAAGAACGGGTGCCGTATCTTTTTCACGACACAGTTGCTTAACAAACTTTTCTCAGCATTAGGAGGAAACGGCGCAAAAAATAAACAGATTCCACCAGAATTTCTTCAATTACCGTCACATAAGCTAAAAGAGCTGATTAAAGGATTATGGCGAGGGGATGGATGTGTTTTCAATTACGGCAACCAGACAATTGTGGCATTTAGCACCACATCACCAAAGCTCGCAGAACAGGTGCGAGACATACTCCTTCGACTTGGCATTGGCTGCAACATAACTATCGCAGACAGAAAGGATAAAGGCATAGAATACACCATAAGCGTCAGTGGCCACTACCGCTATGCATTTTGCAAGATTTTAGGGGAACCTTGCCTTGAAAACAATGAAAGAATCTCACATAATCGTTACTGGCTTGATGACGCTTATTTCTATACTCAAATACGCACCATACAAGAAAAGCCATATGATGGCTTTGTTTACAATTTGGAAGTAAACAGGGATAAAAGCTACACGATCCTGCAGGGCACGGTACACAACTGCGAAGCAAATGCAGTCGGCAAGCCTGCTGTTGCATTCAACGTTGGCTCGCACCCTGAAGTCTTGAAGAAAGGAACCCTTGTTGACAAGGGCGATGTCAGGGGATTTGCGGATGCTGTGGTGAAGCTTTTACGGTGATCATCTCACGCGCGCGTATTGCAAAGCGTCAAGCAGCCGCTTTCCACGCTTGTGTAGCTTTCGCAGCCTACCCTCGAACTTGAACCCTGCCTTCTCCAGCACCCGGATTGAAGCCTTGTTTTCAGGCAGGACAGTAGCATAAATCCTCTGCAGTTTGAGCTGCTTGAAACCGAAAGCGCAGACGAGCTTAGCTGCGCTTGTAATTATACCCTGCCCCCAGTAGCTCCTGGCCAGCCAGTAGCCAAGCTCAGCCTTATGACCGTCAATATGCAAAAGAGTTATTCCTCCGATAATTTCGCCTGCCTTGTCTATTGCAAACCTCGCTTCGACTTTTGTTTTTTTCCTGCCCTCTGCAATGGAGGACTTTATCCATTGGCGTGCGTTCTTCATCCTATACGGGTAAGGTACTGTGATTGTGAAGCGAGCTATGTCCTTATCGTCAATGTTCTTACGAAGAGACTCCTCGTCGCCTTTCCTGAAAGGCCTCAGCACAAAGCGCCTTGAGCGCAAAATCACAGCCATAATGAATGTTAGGATGTCCAAATTTAAAAAACTTTATAACCGCACAGCAAAATTAAACTTCATGGCTGATGAGGGGAAAAGGAAGCGGCTGGAAACTGCCATTGAAGCTGCAGTAATCCTGGCTTTCTTCACTGCAATACTGTTCCTGGGCCCGGCCTCGGCATCAGAGCACAAGCTGAAGCACGACTACCCGGTGGGCTATGCGGCAAGCGACTCCTACCAGCACCAGTCAAGGGCAGAAGCGATAAAGGAACTGGGGCAGTACAGGAATGAAGCGCCCCACATGATGGCAGGCCTGACAGACGTTGTCGGGTTTTACCCGCCAGTGCTATACCACGCCACCGTGCTATTTTCACGCTTCACAGGGCTTGAGGCTTATGACGCGCTGTTTTTCATAGTGGGGCTCTGCATGGCACTGGCAGCCCTGGCTGCTTACTTCCTCACTAAGAACATTGGAAGAATGGCAGCCTTGCTTGCGCTGCCAATAACGCTGCTTGTTGCAACAGGAAAGCCCATCCTCGGCGCAATGACATTCGGCCAAATGCCGTTTGCCATGTCCAGCCTGTTCCTTATGGCGACTGCCTGGGCAATCGCAAGGATAAAACTGCCAAGAAGTTACCTGCTAATAGCGGTTTTCCTCGCTGGAACAATAATGACGCATACTGCTGAAACTCTATTCTTTGCAATAATGATGGCCTTGATTTTTGCCATAATGGCTACAGCCAAAGCTTCGGAAGGAAAACTATCGGCAGTCAAGGCGATAATTTCTGAAAACAAGAATGTCTTCCTAGCGATTGCCATTGCTGCCGCGCTGGCAGCGTACTTCCTGCCACTGTTCACAGGCGTGTGGATGAAAATACAACCGTACAAGTTCAAGGTAGAGACGGAAAGTGCAAGCTTCCCTGCAGCAACAGTTTACCCGAGCGATTTAGGATTCATGCTTTTCACCATCATCGCAGGATTGATTGCGGCAGCGCTGCTGGCCCTGCAAAAGAGGAAAGAGCTTGGCACGCTGCTTCAATCACCCTCACTTTTTGTGCTGGCATACAGTGCTTTCATGCTCCTTGCCGGATTTGGAACATACGCTGGCTTTGGGCTCAGGTCGTTCCAGGTCAGGCTCTTCTGGCCAATCTTCCTTGCACCACTGGCAGGGTTTGGCACCTACCAGATTCTCAGGCTCCTGCTGGCACGGCTTGGCAAAAATGCAAGCCCTCTCCTGGCTGTTACAGTCATCACGGTGCTTCTCAGTACGGTTGTAGTTGCGCGCTACTATGAGCCGCCATCAACAGGCTCCATGAACCAATTCCACTGGGACGCAATGAAATGGATTGCTGATAACACGCAGAAAGACGCCAGAATCTACGTCCTTTACAGCCAAGTATACAGCCAGACTTCGGTACTTTACAACACGCACAGGGTGAATTATTTCCTCGAGATAAGCAATTACCAAGGGATAATCCAAAATCTTCAACTCAATGGCACCTTTGAAAGGGTGCAAAGCGTGACAATAGCCGCAGACAGCGGCGCAGGGCTGCCATTCAGGAAAAGCCTGCTCAGCTTTGGCCAGCACACCGAAGTCCTCACCGGAGGGCCGCATGACATATGCGATGCTGAATATTACCTGGTAGACAGGGCATTTGGGGAGGACCAGCAGGTCCTGGGCCAGGTTAACACCTTATTGCTGCAGAAATTGCTGCAGGCAAACGCAACTGTCGAGTACCAAAACCAATGGCTGGCTGTCGTGAAAAACAAGAATGTTGGCGGTGATTGCATTGCCTGACCCTGAAAGCCACACAGCCAAAGGATTTTTTGCTGAGATAAAAAAAGAGCTTTTGCTGCTACTCGCAGTATTGGGCCTGATGGTCATTGTAATAAAGATAGCTTACTACAAAGAAAGCGTATTGGTGGTGGTGAGGACAGCAGCCACGCTTTTCTGGCTGTTTGTCATTCCAGGGTATGCCCTGACGCTTTATTGGAGGCAGAAACTTGACTTCATCGAGAGGGTTGTAATCGGGACTATTGGAGCACTTGCAGTTTCCGGGCTAATGAGCTATTATCTTGGACTGCTGGGCCTAAAAATACAAAACCAAACCTTCCTGCTGCCCGTTGGCATCATTGCTGTTTCTTCCTTAGCCGCGCTAAAATCCCTGGCGCGAAAAGGCCCGCGGCAACAACAAGAACAAAAGCAGCAAGAGCAGACAACCTGAACGAATGCAGCAGCTGGCTGATTGACCACGCGAGCAAAGGGAAAAGGCCGAGGCTGATAAAAAATGAGAAAAATATTTTTTCTTCAATGTCCAAGCTGGTCTTCCTTAAAATAAAGTATGCTGGAACTATGAATAGCAATGCCATGCCTATTATCGTGCGGGCGCCTGTCACGCCGAACAGCGCAAAGGAAAAAAAGACAATAACGGCAAGCCCGGCAATCCAGGCCACCTGATTGGGCTTCATCAAATTCATTCTGCAGCCTCCACAGGCTTCCAGGAATACTTGTAAAGGCGGATGTTACCTGCTTCGTATAGTGGCTGCGTGTTGTTGAACAAAGCAGTTTCAACCTGCTGAAGCTGCGAAGCCCAGTCAGCTGCCTGCTGCTGATACTGTGGGCTTGAAGCAAACAGCGCAATGTCAGAATAGTCAAACATGAAATAAACCTCATCCTTGTGCAGGTAGTCAGAATCAGCTACCGGGCCGCCGTCATACCTGCCAACGAACCTCTGGCTTATTGCAAGCATCCACCTCAGTTTAGGATAGCGCCACTGGCCGACAATTTTCACTGACGGGTCCAAAACATAAGCATCCTCAGGCAGCTTGCTGATGTAGTTTGCAGCAAAATCAGCCTGGGCTGGCGTAATCCTGTCAATGCCTGAGTATGCCTGGGACAAGTTAGTGTAAGTGGCTTTACCGGAAGAAAAGACTAATGAAATAATTAGAAGCGCAGCAAGCGAGTATTTGGCTACGGACGCGAAGCTGGCACTGAGCTTCAAAAGCGAAGAGAGCATTGACGGCAGCCACACCACGGTGAGGGCAATAAGCGTATAGAAAATGTAATTCTCCAGCACGAGCATCCTTGCAAGCCTGTTAAGGCCGGTGGGCACGAAGACATCAAGGTGAATCGCAAGATAAGCGCCAATAAGCAAGCTCAGCAGGAAAAGCTCGCGCGCATTATTCTTGACAAGGAACAGGCGCAGAAGCAAAAGCGCAAGGCCGGCGATGAGGAACGGCAGCAAAAGCTTCGGATACTCAGCCGAAAACTCGACAAAAGAAGGAGGAAAGCTTCCCTGCACATCAGCAGGAGAAATACCCCACTCAAACAGGCGGCCAAGGCCTGAACGGCTGACAACATCGCCAGCGCCCAAATATATTGAGGCAAAAGGAGCGACAACAACGGCAAAAAGCAGAATGGCAAAAGCAAAGCTGGCAGCAGAAGCCCGGGCAATGGGAATTTTCCTAAAGCGCAGGGCGAACAAAGCCGCCATAACAGCAATGACAACAGCAGAAGCAACAAAGCCCTGCAAATGAAGCAGGTACTGCGAAGCAAGCAGAGCGAATGTTATGAAAATGTAAATTTTATCGCCGCCTTCCTTGCTAATATTGCCATTCTCGCCTTTGAGGTAAAAAGAGGCAAGGTATTTGTACCAAGCGTAAGCTGCAACAGGAGTTATGATAATTGCAGTGAGCGTGGGCTGCTGGCCAAAAAGGTAAGTGAGCTGCTCCCTCAGGGAGAAAGAAAGGCCCAAGGCAGCAATGAAAGCCGGCAGGACACCAAAAAGGCGCGAAACAACGAAAAAGACGGCAAGCGCGCCAAGAAAGCTGGCAATTGCCCTGTAAATGAAAACGGGAACAAACCTTTCGCCGCCAGCAATCTGCATCAAAGCATAGTTAACATGGCTCGAAGGCGGGTATTCTGGCGCAAAAGGACCCAAAATCTTGTTGAAGCCGTAATACCAAATGCCAATGTAGTAAGGAAGCCTGAACTGGGCACTGTCTGAGCTCGCAATGTGGTCGCCAATAGCAAAATGCCAGGCAGAATCGCCCTCGCCGAAAGGCAGCTCGTTGTGCTGGAAAGGAATAGACCACAGGAAAAACGAAACAAGGAAAAGCACGACAACAGCAACAACGCCAATCAGTTTAGAGTCAAGGCTGAAGCCTGCTTTTGCAACACTTCCAGCACCCTCACCCTCCCCCATGGCAGGGAAGCTAAGGCTACGGACTTATAAATTTTGTTTTTCTGGCTGAGCGTGCTTCCTGAAAATAAACAACCTATTGGCAGTAAAGTTAACCAGGGAAAGGAAAAACACTATCACGAACGTGGCCTGAAGGTCAGGGTAGTGCAGGCGCTCTATTGCCACGAGAGACAGCGCCCAGGTTACCACAGCAATGATGACTTGCAAAGGCACGAACTTCATGAACTTCTCCCTCGCGCCAGAGGTCTGGTCAAAAGTAACATACCTGTGATACATGAAAGTGAAAAGGACTGCCAGGGTTTCTCCGGCAGCAAGGCCAGTGCCCCTCCACACGCCTGCGTTGAAAAGAATTCTCTGGGTGCTGAAAAATATGATGTAGCCGATAAAGCCGCCAGAAATAAAAACGCCATACCTGAAACCGACAGCGTACAGGCGCTTGAACGGGCGCGGCACAAAGCGGCTGAAGAAAACCTCTAGTGAGTTGAAAATGCGCTTCATCTGGCCAGCCCCGCAATTGCGCTGCACACGTACTTGATGTCATCGCCAGTCAGCCTGACAGAAGAAGGCAGGTTGATTCCTGTGCGCGAAAGCTGCGCGGCAACAGGAAAGTCCCTGTCCGAATAGCCCTTCTGGTAAGGCGGAAGCTGGTGCATCGGGTAAAAGAAAGGCCTTGAGTCAATGCCCTTAAGCTTTAGCTGCCTGGCCAGCTCGTCACGACTGCAGCCAAACTTCTTCTCATCAACAAGGACAGAATGCATCCAGTAAACACTCCTTGCCCAGGGCATTTCAGGCTGGAGGGTGATGCCCTTGGCATCCTGCAAAAGCGATGCGTAAAGCCTTGCGTTCTTCCTCTTCTGCTCAATAAACTTTCCCACCTGCTCAAGCTGCGCAACGCCAATTGCAGCCTGGATGTTAGTCATGCGAAAATTGTACCCAATTTCAGGATGCCAATACTTCCTGACAGAGTCCATCGCGTGGTCCTTCAGGAACCGCATCCTGTCAGCGAGCTTTGAATCATTAGTTACAACCATCCCGCCCTCGCCTGTAGTTATTATCTTGTTGCCGTAAAAGGAGAAGCAGCCAACATCGCCAATAGAGCCAACCTTCCTGCCCTTGTACTCGGCGCCGTGAGCCTCGGCAGCATCCTCGATGACAAGCAAGCTGTGCTTCAGCGCTATTTCCATTATCGGGTCCATGTCGCATGGGTGGCCATACAGGTGCACAGGAATGATTGCCTTGGTTTTCTTAGTAACTGCGGCAGAAATTTTCCCAGGGTCAATGTTCCAAGTGCCGGGCTCGGAATCAACAAGCACAGGCTTTGCGCCGAGATAAGAAACAACGTTGGCAGTGGCGACAAAAGTCAGGTCGGGAATAATCACCTCATCGCCCTGCCTGATGCCCAAAGCGGCAAGAGCAAGGTGCAAAGCAACTGTCCCGTTCATCACGGCAACGCCATGCCTGCTGCCGCAGAAACCAGAAAACTTCTCCTCAAACTCAGGAATGAACCTGCCAAGTGAGCTAATCCAGCTGCTCCTCACGCATTCCATCACATACTTCTCCTCATTGCCACCAAGAAGGGGCTCTGAAACAGGAATGCGCCTCTGCTGGCTCGGGGGGCCTGGTTTCTCCATAAGCGAAAGTGCTGCCGCTACAATTTAAAAAGATTTGCCCGTTGCAGAGTTGTTCAATCCGTAGATGTTAAATAAAGGCTGTTAAGAACTCAGGTGTTTTATTTATAAAGGTCTATTTTCTTTCTTTTTGTTTCCCAGTCTTTTCTGTTCTTCTGGCTTTTCTAAGAAGTTGTCGCTTGAGACAACACTTTTCCCAAGCTTTTGCTCGATGTCTTTTCTTGTAGAGCCAGCAACGTCTCCGCCGTCCTTTGCATCTTTTTTCAGTCTCGGGAAATCTTTGGAATCACGTTCCCTTGTGAACCTCGTAGTTGTTGCTTCGCCAAGCATAGTGAGGATGAGTTCTATATCGTCCATGTGGTCTCTTAGGTTCTCTTTTTGTAGTCCTTTAAATTTCTTATATTGACCTGGTGTCATGCCAAACGTTGCTTCTGATATTTCTGCAGTGAG
>ORMF010942948.1_pt1 | contig 15245 bp, 15 predicted proteins | sample 1779871 | NCBI WGS metagenome assembly ORMF01 (sample SAMEA104232316, study PRJEB22302) | groundwater metagenome | biome: forest; feature: aquifer; material: groundwater | place: USA | collected 2011-08-07 | depth 5.4 m | reverse complement strand
CTCGGCCGGCGCCTGCCGCCGCTGATCGGCGCGCTGCTGGTCGGCGGCCTGATGGTGGCCGTGCTGGGGCGTTTCGAGCCGGCGGCGGGCGAAGCCGTGGTGTTTGCCCGGCCCCATCTATACGTGCCGGCGTTTTCCTGGCAGGCGATGGTCGAGCTCGTCATCCCGCTTGCCATCACCGTGCTGGTGGTGCAAAACAGCCAGGGCGTGGCCATCCTGCGCACCAACCAGCACGAACCGCCGGTCAATGCCATCACCGCTGCATGCGGCGCCGGTTCGGTGCTGACGGCGCTGTTCGGCACCGTATCGACCTGCCTCACCGGTCCGGTGAGCGCGATCATCTCCGGCTCGGGCGACAGGCAGCGCCACTACGCAGCCGGCATCATCATCGGTCTGATGTCACTTGCCTTCGGTCTGCTGGCGCCCGCTTTCACCCGGCTGATGCTGGCAACGCCCCAGGCCTTCATCGGCGCGCTGGCGGGCCTGGCGATGCTGCGCATCCTGCAGACCGCGTTCAGCGTCTCGTTCAGAGACCGGCATACCATGGGCGCGCTGGTGACCTTTCTCATTACCGTTGCCGACGTGCCGATCTTCAACATCGGCGCGCCGTTCTGGGGACTGATCATCGGCCTGGCCGTGTCGTGGCTGCTGGAGCGCGACGATTTCCGTCCTGAGGCGCGATGAACGCCGGTGTGCCCATCGGTTTCGCCCCTCGCCGCAATTCCCATGGCTCCGCAAGCTTTTGAACCGATTTTCCCGGCTGGCGGAAATCCCGCGCGGGCCGCCGGCACACCCAGCCGGCGTGCTGTCGAAATTTTTTACATATCCCTCTGTACATTTTAATTATGTTTTATTTTTCAATAAGATGAAAACTTGCATGAAAAATGCTTTAAGCGAAGTACGTTGAGTGTTTATGACTGGTGCAACCAAATGAACTTCCGAATTCGCAAATGCCTTTTCGTCGCAGGGGTGGCGGCACTGGCCTTGGTTTCGTCGGCTGCGTCCGCTATTCCGGTACTGCAATTGTTCATCGAAGGCAGCGCGTACGACCAGACCACCGAGACCTGGGTACTGGAGAATGGTCCGACGTTCCGCCTTTGGGCTATCGGCAACGTCTCGGGACCTGGGGGCGCAGGACCCATCAGCAATGTGCGGTTGTCCGCAGCCTATGACCAGCCGGCCTCGGGCCAGCCGACGATCACACTGGCCCCAACCCGGGTCGGCGGCGGCGGGACTTTCTCCGGCGGGACGGTGACCATAGACGATCCTTCCACGCCGGTGGCCGCGTCGTTCCTGCAACTGCGCACCGACGGGTCGTCGCCGATGCTGGGGAACGGCAATTCCCTTCCCGATCACGGCATTTACGGCGCGGGCACCGACTGGCAGGAATTCGCTCTCGGCAACTTCACGTTGACCGATGCGACGATCGCAGATTTTATCAACGGCTTCCCGACGACTGCGTATGCGCAAAAAGGGCAGATCAATGCTTACGACGTGACGGTCACGGGTGATCCCAGTCTGACGGTTCATTTCGATCTCTATGACGGCGTCGGGGCGGGCAACCATCTGAAGGTCAAATTCGCACCATTTTCCCATGACGGGCAGGGGGGGGGCGGAACACTGGTGCCCGAACCGGCCTCACTGGCCCTTATCGGACTCGGCCTGCTCGGGCTGGGCTGGGGCCGCGCAAGAAAGCGCAATCGCGCGATTTAAATTGTCGGCTCGCCGCTCAGGCTGTCAAGTTCTGACCAGCGTCTGACCAGCGTCTGACCAGCGAACGCAGCGCATAAAAATACTTGCCGGTGCCGGTCCCGGCAGGTCGCCGGACACGCCAACCTCCATCCTCGCGCAAAAACCCGGCGAGCCGCCCGCGCCGCAGGGCGCCTATTGCGCCGCGTCGTTCAGGTACTATCCAGCGCTACCGTAACTTGCCCGGGGTGCGCGGCTCATTGAAATCCAACGCGTGTCCCTCGCGGTTCCGGGAAGGAGGGAATTATGGCGGGTCCGGCAGCCGGCAGCCCTGCAGCGCATTCAGCAGCGGATGAGACGTTCCCGCGCCTGCTGCTGGCACACGCTCGGGCGCGCCCCGACCGGCCGGCGATCCGCGAAAAAGACTACGGCATCTGGCAGACCTGGACCTGGAGCCAGGTGGCGGCCGAAGTCCGGGCGCTTGCCTGCGGTCTGGCTGAGCAGGGATTCAAACGCGGCGACCATCTGGCCATCATCGGCGCCAACCGGCCGCGCCTGTACTGGGCGCTGACCGCGGCGCAATCGCTGGGCGGCATCCCGGTGCCGCTGTACGAGGACGCGGTGGCGCAGGAGCTGGTGTACGTTTTCCAGAACGCCGAGATTGGCTACGCCATCGTCGAGAACCAGGAGCAGGTCGATAAGCTGCTCGATATCCTGCCCGGGTGCCCGGCACTGAAACACATCTACTACGCCGATGCGCGCGGCCTGCGCCACTACGGCCAGCCGGAATTGCTGAGCTTCGAGCGCCTGCAGGCCATCGGCCGCGACCATGACCGCGACCATCCCGGATTGTTCGCGCAGGAAGTGGACCAGGGCCGTGCCGGCGATACTGCGGCGATGCACTACACCTCCGGCACCACCGGCCATGCCAAGGGCGTGGTGCTGGCGCACCGCAACCTGATCGCCGCGGGCCGCAGCGCGGCGCAGATGGAGGGGCTCACTGCGGACGAAGAGGTGCTCGCCTATCTGCCGATGGCGTGGATCGGCCAGAACATCTTTTCCTACACCCAGTCGTATGTCACCGGCTTTTGCGTGTCCTGTCCGGAGTCCGCCGAGACGGTGATGACCGACATGCGCCTACTTTCCGCGGCTGAAGGACCGCCGCGGCAGCCTGGCCGGCTACACCTCGGGCGGCGAGCAGCAGATGACCGCGGTGGGCCGAGCGTTGATGGCGCGGCCGGGCATGATCCTGCTCGACGAACCCTCCATGGGCCTCGCGCCGCAGGTGGTGGAGGAGATTTTCGAGATCGTGCGCGATCTCAACCAGAAGGAACGGGTGAGCTTCCTGCTGGCCGAGCAGAACACCATGGTGGCGCTGCGCTACGCCGATTATGGCTACATCCTGGAGAACGGCCGGGTGGTGATGGACGGCGCCGCCGCCGACCTCGTCGCCAACGAGGACGTGAAGGAGTTCTATCTCGGCATTTCCTCGGGCCGGCGGAAAAGCTTTCGCGATACCAAATTTTATCGGCGCAGAAAGCGCTGGTTGTCCTGATGGAACACTACGACGCGCTCGAAACCCGCCCGCCCGAACAGCGTGAACGCGCGCTGCTGGCCGCCGTGCCCGATGTGGTGGCGCATGCGCAGAAAAATGCGCCGGGATTCGCGCGCATTTTATCGGGCATCGATGCGCGGGACGTCTCATCGCGCGCTGCGCTGGCTGAGCTGCCGGTCACGCGCAAATCAGATCTGATCGGGCTGCAGCAGGCAGCGCCGCCGCTGGGCGGACTCAATGCCACACCGCTCGCGAAGCTCGCCAAGCTGTTCATCTCGCCCGGGCCCATCTACGAACCGGAGGGACGCTCGCCCGACTGGTGGCGTCTTGCGCGGGCGTTGTTCGCCGCGGGCTTTCGCCCGGGCGACCTGGCGCTCAATACCTTTGCCTATCATTTCACGCCGGCCGGTTCGATGATGGAATCGGGCGCGCTGGCGCTCGGCTGCACGGTCGTCCCCGGCGGCACCGGCCAGACCGAAGCGCAGGTCGCGACCATCGCTTCGCTGAAGATCAACGGCTACGTCGGCACGCCCTCGTTCCTCAAGCTCATCGCCGAAAAAGCGGACGAACTCAAAACCGACATCGGCTGCCTCGGCAAGGCGATGGTCGCCGCGGAGTATCTGCCGCCGGCGCTGCGCCGCGCGCTGGGTGAGCGCGGCATCCGCGTGCTGCAGTGCTACGCCTCGGCCGATCTGGGTTCGATTGCGTACGAAGCGGCGTACGAGTCGGATGCCCCGGAGGGCATGATCCTCGACGAGCAGTTGATTCTCGAGATAGTGCGCCCCGGCACCGCCGATCCGGTGGCGGAAGGCGAAGTCGGCGAAGTGGTGATCACCACCCTGAATCCCGACTACCCGCTGATCCGCTTCGGCACCGGCGATCTGTCGGCGGTCCTGCCCGGCACGAGTCCCTGCGGCCGCACCAATACCCGCATTCGCGGCTGGATGGGCCGCGCCGACCAGCGCACCAAGGTGAAGGCGCTGTTCGTCGATCCGGCGCAGGTGGCCGAGGTGGTGAAGCGCCACCGCGAGATCGTCAAGGCGCGCCTGGTGGTCGATACCGAAGCAGGCCAGGATCGCATGACATTGCATTGCGAAGTCAGCGGTACGCCCCCCGGGGGGCTCGTCAAAGCAATTGCCGAGAGCCTTCGCGAAGTCACCAAGCTGCGCGGCGAAGCGGCATTGCGCAAGCCGGGGGAACTGGCAAACGACGGCAAAGTGATCGAGGACGCGAGGAAGTACGAGTAGTACCAGTTATGCGGCTTGGCAAGCCAGCGGTAAGAGTTTCCGCTACGCTCGTGAAATGAAGGTCACGCGCTGCATTGAAACAATCCGCCGGCGAGCATCCACCAGTTTCGAGCCTTCGACGCGCGCCCGGGCGTACGCTCCGCTGCTGCCGATAGAATGAGCGCTGCAGGTCCATCCATGCAAACACCGAGAAAAGGAAACAAGATGCAAACCACGATGCTGGGCCAAGGCGGTCCCCTGGTCTCGGCGGTTGGCCTGGGCTGTATGGGAATGTCTCCGGGCGTCTATGGGCCGGCCGACGACACCGAAGGCCTCGCCACGCTTCACGCTGCCATGGAAGCGGGCATCACGCTTCTGGACACGGGGGACTTCTATGGGATGGGCCACAATGAAATGCTCATCCGCAGGGCGCTGCAGGGCCGCTCCCGGGAGCGGGTGGTACTTTCGGTGAAATTTGGCGCACTGCGTGATCCGGACGGCATGGCGGTTGGTTACGACGCCAGGCCGCAGGCGGTGAAGTGTTTTCTCGCCTATACGCTGCGCCGGCTCGGCACCGATTACATCGATATCTACCGTCCGGCCCGCCTTGATCCTGCGGTGCCCATCGAAGAGACGATAGGCGCAATCGCCGACATGGTCCGCGCCGGTTACGTTCGTCATATCGGCCTGTCCGAGGTGGGTGTCGAGACGATCCGGCGTGCCGCCGCTGTACATCCGATCGCCGATCTTCAGATCGAATACTCATTGATGAGCCGCGCTATCGAAGCGAAAATTCTGCCGGTACTTCGCCAACACGGCATCGCCCTCACCGCCTACGGCATACTGTCACGCGGACTGCTGAGCGGGAACGTTCCGGGCCGCGATGTCAAGGGAGATACCCGGACGAAACGCATGCCGCGCTTCCAGCCTGGCAACCTTGAAAAGAACCTGCGCCTGGTCGATGCGCTGCGGCAGCTTGGCGCGGAGAAATCGGCGAGTCCCGCGCAACTGGCGATCGCCTGGGTGCGTTCGCGGGGGGCGGACATTGTTCCGCTGATCGGGGCGCGCCGCCGCGAGCAGTTGCGCGAGGCACTCGGTGCGACGGACCTCAAGCTGGATGCCGGCGATCTGGCGCGAATCGAGGCGGCCGTCCCGCACGAACTGGTTGCCGGGGGGCGGTACGAGCCGGCCCAGTTGGCCCATCTGGACAGTGAAGCGAAATCCTAGGAAGAAAACGCCTTGGCGTTTTCCCCGATATCGGGGTGTGCGAGGGGGCTTGCCCCCTCGCGTCGTGGACGACTAAAGAAAACGCCCCTCCCCGCGTCGGGAAGACCATCCTCGCATCGAGTTCAGAACAGAAACGCGATGCCCTCCAGCTCGGCCTCGGCATTGGCGAGGTCGATGCGTTTGGCGGCGATGCGCAAGCCCTCCGGCGTCGCGCGCAGCCGGTGTTCGCAGGTCGCCCCCCACACCCGCTGGCGCTCGCGCCGGTATTCCACGACCACCAGGGTGGAGGCGATGACGATCTGCGGTTCGCCCGCCTGCAGCACCATCACGTTGCCCACCTGGTGGCAGGTCTGCGTGACCGGCAGGCGCGCGTGCGCACGCGGCTCGCTGAACTGATTGACCCGGATTTCGAGCAGGGTTCGGTCGTCGTAAATCAGGGAGCAGGTTTCGAACGGCTCCTTCTGTCCGCGTTCCAGCGGCACCCAGTAGGTGGCATCGCCCGTGTAGAGCGACAGCCAGTCAGCCAGCCGGTGCTGGTCGAGCAGCCACGCCTCGCGGTACAGCAGCAGCTCCGCTTCGCGCCGCAGTTGCTCCGCTTCGCGCCGCAGTTGCTCCGCTTCGCGCCGCAGTTGCTCCGCTTCGCGGACAGACGCCCCGGTTTTTGCGACGCGGCCTTTATTCCCTTTATTCCTCGTGTCGGCCCTCGCCGGCATCTCAGTGCTCCGCGGTCATGTACTGCAGCCAGGCGGCGAACTGGTTGCGGATGAAGATTTCGCTGGTGCCGGTGGCGCCGCGCCGGGTATCGCCATCCTCCACGTCATTGCCCGCGCCGCGGCCGAGATAGACCCAGTCGACCGCTTGCACGCCAAGACCGTCCTGCACCCGCTCATAGACTTCCAGGTCGTCGGTCAGCACCCACGAAGCGGTGCCGTTGACCACGTTGGCAAACGCCACCGTGTCGCGGAACATCTGCTCCGGCGCGCCCTTGAGACGCAGGCAGTAGGTATAGATCACGGTGCGGTCCACCGCCAGCGGGTGGACGATGCGGATCTGCCGGAACTGGCTCATGAACGAGCAGTTCGGATAGACAATCGAATTCCAGCGGGTCACAGCCAGCACTTCGGCGGCGCGCTCACGGCCGAGGCTCGCCTCCATGCGGGCGCGGTAGTCGGCGAACACCGGATTGTTCATGCCGACCACCAGCCGGCTGTCCGAATGGTAGTCACCCAGGTAACCGTGACCGCGGTCGGTGGTCCAGACGCCGCTGGCTTCCCATACCGCGTCAGGCGCGCCGTTCTGGCGCATCTGGCGGATGGCGATGTCGGCGTATTTTTCCGGCTGGCCGGGATCCGGCCCCTGCCGCGCCGCCTGCACCGAGGACGCGTGCACGTAGTTCGGATGCACGCTGTCAAGGTGGTTCTCCAGCACCAGCTTCCAGTTGCCGTTGTAGGCATGCTTGAACACACCGCCCGCCACTTCCAGTTCGCCGTCCGGGGCGCGATCGGCCATGTCGTCGAAGGAGGTGCTCATGTGGCCGAGGAACTCCGCGAGCGACGGGCCCTGTGCCGCCAGCGAAGCGAAGATGAAGCCGCGGTAGCACTCGACCCGCGGCACGCGCGCCAGGCCCAAATGCTTTTTCTTGTCCTCCACGTCCGGACCGTAGCTCGAGGCGATCGGCACGAATCTGAGCGCGCCGTCCTGATCGAACGTCCAGCCGTGATAGGGGCAGACGAACTGCCTGGCATTGCCGCGCGCCTCAACGCAGACCATGGTGCCGCGATGGCTGCAGCGATTGATCAGCACCCGGATGCCGCCCTCGGGTTGACGCACCACGATCACCGGTTCGCGGCCCATGCGCGTGGTGAAGTAATCGCCCGGATTGCGAATCTGGCTGTCGTGCCCGAGCAGCAGCCAGGCGCGGCCGAATATCCGTTCCATCTCCAGTTCGAACAGCGCCGGATCGCTGTACACTGCACGATGTACGCGGTCGGGCCGGACCAGGCTGGAGACATATTCGGTTACGCCTGCGTCCATGGTTCTCTCCTTACGGGATGCTGCGCTGCCGCGCAGGGGCACAAGCGGTGCCCATGGGAGCGGATTGACAAACGAATGCCTTTCGTTATTCTAGCGTTTTGGTTGGTCCACGCAAAGGGGAAATCATGCTCGCTCGCCGCCGCCTGACGCAGTATGCAGCCGTTGCCCTGGCCTTCGCTTCCCTCGGTCTTGCGACCGGCGCGCCGGCACAGGCCCCCGCCGTCGAAGAAGTCACGTATCTCCTGCCCGCGCCCGCGTCGCAGGTGGCTTTCGCAGCGTGGATGCTGGCGCAGTACCGGGGTTACTACGCCCAGGAGGGCTTGAAGATTACCTTCCAGCCGGGCCGCGGGGGGGTGGATGTGGCCAAGCAGGTTGGCGCCGGCAACGCGCCGGTGGGCGGCGCTTTCGGCGACACGCCGATCATCTCGCGCGCGCAGGGTGTCCCGGTCAAGTCGGTGGCGGTGCTGGGCGGCCGCTCGATGACGCAACTCACGGTGCACGAGGATTCGAACATCCGTTCGCCGAAGGACCTGAAGGGCAAGACCATCACCGTCATGAGCTACGCCGACAGCGGCTACTACGCGATGCTGGCGATGCTGGCCACCGCCGGCCTGGGCAAGAACGACGTCGATGCCCAGGCAGCGGGTCCGAGCGGGACCTGGCAATTGTTTACCGCACGCAAGGCCGATGCCATGGCGGCGGTGCCGGAGTGGGTGATCGAAGCGCGCCAGGCCGGCGCGAAGGTGCGGCTGATGCCGGCGTACGAATATTCCCAGAGCATGGCGCAGGCAATCATCGTTTCCGATGACGTTATCAAGAAGCGTCCCGACCTGGTAAAAAAGCTGGTGCGCGCCACCCTGAAGGGCGTGAAGGACATCATGAACGACCCGAAGGCCGCGGCGCGCGACTACATCGCCGCGATGCCGACACACAAGGGACGCGAAGCGTTCGTCGAAGAAACGTTCCGCCTGTTCAACTCCAACGTCTATCCGGGACAGACGGTGCTCGGCGCCATGGACCCGAAACGGCTGGCCGCACTGCAGAAATTCTATGTGTCGCAGGGCATCGTGCCGACTGAAGTGCCGATCAACGATCTCTATTCCAACGATTTCCTGCCGTAACCGCCGCGGCGGGGCGGCGGGCCGAGACGAAGCGCGCGGCACGCTGGATGGGGCAGGTCAAGAAGGCCCACGTGCGCGAGGCGATTCTCGCCTCGGCGCAGCGGCTGTTCTCCGAGCGCGGCTATCACGCGGCGAGTGTGCCGCAGATCGCCGCGGGCGCCGGCGTCTCGAGCGCCAATGTCTATGTCTATTTCAAATCCAAGATCGAGATGCTGTATGCGCTCTACGATCCGTGGATGCGGGCGCGCCTCGCCGCCCTGGAGGGTGAACTGAAGGCGATCAGCGATCCGTTCGAGCGCCTGCGGCATCTGCTGCGCACTTATTGGCGCGACATTCCCGCCGAAGAAGGCGGTTACGCCAACAACATCATCCAGGCCATCTCGGCCTACCGTCCCGGCGAAGGCTACCGGCCGGATTTGCTGCGATGGATGGAACGCAACCTGACGCGCATGGTTTTTGCCGCGCTGCCGCCGCAGCGCCGCCGCGAACTGAAGCGCGCCCGCCTGGGCCATCTGCTGGTGATGGCGTTCGACGGCTACAGCGTGTATCACAACCTCAATCCGCGGCGTCCCATCGACTCGGCGACCATCGATGCGATGTGCGCGATGCTGCTCGGGGTGCCGGTTCCGCCGCCGCGGGCGCCGCCGCGCCGCGGAGCCGGGGGTCTTTAAAGGCACCAGTCGCACCCCAAGATGCAACCGATACTCTTTCTGCGATAGCGCCCGATGAAATACAAGGACTACTACAAAATTCTCGGTGTTGAGCGCACCGCGGATGCCGCTGCCATCAAAAAGGTGTACCGCAAGCTGGCGCGAAAATATCACCCCGACGTCTCCAAGGAAGCCGGGGCCGAGGAAAAATTCAAGGAAGTCTCCGAGGCCTATGAAACGCTCAAGGATCCGGAAAAGCGTGCTGCCTATGACCAGCTGGGGCGCTATCAGCCCGGGCAGGAGTTTCGTCCGCCGCCCGATTGGGGGCGCGATCAGGGTGCAGGGGGTGGCTTTGGCGATGGCCAGTTTTCCTTCGATGACGTCGATCTGGCGGACCTTCTGGCCGGCCTGACCGGGCGGCGGCGTGGCGGTGGTCGGGGAGCCAGCTTCCCCATGCCCGGGGAGGATTTCGAGATTCCGGTGAAAATCACTCTGGCTCAGGCGGCCGGCGGAACCGAACTGGAGCTGCAACTGCAGCTGCCCGAGCGCGACCCGAACGGCATGGTGCGGCGCGTCCCCCACACCATCAAGGCGCGCATCCCCAAGGGCGCCACCGATGGCCAGCGGCTGCCCCTGCCGGGAAAAGGCGGCAAAGGCATGAACGGCGGTCGCGACGGGGATCTGTTCCTCAACATCACCCTGGCGCCCCATCCGCTGTTTCGCCCGCGCGGCCATGACCTGTATCTCGATCTGCCGCTTGCGCCCTGGGAGGCGGTGCTCGGCGCCACGGTGCAGGTGCCGACGCTGAGCGGCACGGTGAGCCTGAAAATACCGGCGGGCAGCCGCGGCGGGCAGCAACTGCGCCTGGGCGGCAAGGGCTTGCCCAAGCCCGGCGGCGGCGAAGGGGACCTGTACGCGATGGTGCAGATTGCCCTGCCCGCTGAGGTCAGCAGCCGGGAGCGCGAGCTGTTCCAGCAGCTTGCCGAATCATCCCCGTTCGATCCGCGCGGTCATTTTGCGCAAGGAGCACAAAAATGAGGATCGTTTCCGTCGAAGCGGCGTGGGTCGAGCAGTACCGCGAAATATCGCTTTCGGAACTGGCCGACGTGTCGGGTCTGGCCGAGGACGAGCTGCAGCACCTCATCGATTGCGGTGCCCTGCAGCCGGTGGATCCGGACGCACGCGAGTGGCGGTTTCCCTCGGAGTGCCTGAGGCTGGCACGCACTGCCTCGCGGCTCGCGCGCGATTTTGAACTGGATGCCAATGGCGTCGCGCTGGCACTCGCGCTGCTGGACCGGGTGCGTGACCTGGAGGAGGAGATCGCGCAACTGCGCGCCAGCATGCCCGATTTACGCCGCTAGCCGGATGCTGGAACACGTGGCGCCGTTTGCTTATGCGGGTTCGCAACGGCGTTTGGCAACGTCTTCATCTACCCCGGGCGAAACGCGCGGATCCAGTTCAGCTTTGCCCGGCGTGCTGTGACGCCCGCTCGCACACTTTTATCCATTCGCGCGCCACGACCTCGGGCGCGTATTGATTGCGCACCTGCGCCTGCAGCCTGGCGGTCAAGGCATTGGCTTCGCACGGATGCGCCGCCGCCCAGTCGATGCCTGCGCGAATGTCGCCGCGCCAGACCGGCAGGGTATCCAGCGCTGGATGCGGTTCGGCGACGACGAAACATCCCTGCCGGATGGCTTCCACGGCGCGGTTGGCGCTCTTCCAGGCCGCGCCGGCGGGCAGGATGACGATGTCCGCGCGGGCGAATTCCGCGTACATCGTCCCGATGCTCCACGGGATGGCGCCCGGCACGTTCGATACGATGCGCACTTCGGCGCGCACCTCGGCGTCCAGGCTCGGCAGCACCCGTTCGAGCCCAGCGTAATTGACGGCGTGGCCGAACCACAGCACGCGCCTGCCGTTGCAGTGCGGTGCGGCTTCCGCAAATTCGCAGGGATCGGCAATGACGGTGGCGCCGATGCGCCGCGCCAGTTCCGCGGTGGGCGCCGTGACCTGGTGCGCCAGCCGCGCCATGTCCTCGTACCAGGGAAATTTCCCGAAGTGGTCGTCGCAGAAATCCGCCACGATCGCCGCACCGCGTGCGCGCGCCAATCCGGCTTCGGCGACGATCGCCTGGTTGGGCTTGGACACCACCAGCACCTCGGCGGTGAAATCGTTCAGGCTGGCGCCCAATTCCCGCGCCGGTATCGCCGCCCGGTAACGCCAGGACGCCATCGCGGCCGTGCCCTGGTGGATGAACGAAATCCTCAATGCCGGCCGCCCTGTCCCTGGTAAAGCCTGAAGCGGCGGGCCGACCATCGCGCGCCGCCGCCGCGGTCAGTCGATTGCCGCTATATCGTCTCGCAGATAGGTCGCCGTCCCCCGGGACTTGATGACGCCTCCTGCCTCAAGGTCTTTCATCACGCGGCTCACCATTTCCCGCGACGCGCCTATCATTCTGGCCATGTCGTGCTTGACGATCTTCTGTGTCACGACCTGCTGTCCGTCTATCGACTCGGACATGTCCAGCAACTGCCGGGCAACACGGCCGTACACGTCCATCAGCGCAAGACTGCTGATTTTCCTGTCGGCTTGGCGCAGGCGCCGGACCAGGCAGCGCATTACCGTCATCACGGTATCGAAGTTCTCCGCGAGGCACTTTTTGAAATCCCGGCTCGACAGCGCGAGCAGCTCGCACGGTTCGAGGGAGATGACGTTCGCAGACCTTGCGCCATCGTCGATCGGCAGCATTTCCCCAAAGTGTTCGCCCGGACCCAGTATGGCGAGGATGACCTCCCGACCCGTTTTATCGCGGATGGCAACCTTGAGTTTGCCCGAGATCACGATGTAGAGTGAATCGGTGACGTCGCCGGCCGCGATGATGGTCGCGCCGCGCCTGGTGTTCCGGCGGTTCACCACCGTGGAGAGCACGGCGAGTTGATCCTCCGACAACAGCGCGAAAAGCGGGACGTTTCGCAGCAGCAGCCTGGAAACAGTGGCCTGCGTTGCCATGACAGGGTTCCTTGAACGTTGCCGGCATCCTACCAAAACACCGGGTTTGCAGTGGCGACACATCCGGATGTGCCGTGTAGCGATTGCGGCGCGATAATCGCGCTTGCCGATCCATGGCATCCGCAATTCCTGAGACTCGATGAAGTGTTCGCTGCCTGTACCCTGGAGCAGTGAGTTCAGCGCGGCCGGATCCTGCAGCACAAACAATCAAGCGGAGAAAAAGATGTCAAAAGGCGCAGCAGCACAGGCGAAGACCCGGGACAGCCTGGGCAAGCGCATGACGTTCGGCGTCATCGTCCCCTCGACCAACACCACGGTGCAGCCCGAATACGACGCGATGCGGCCCAAGGACGTCACCAATCACACCTCGCGCTGCATCATCCCTGACACTCTGGTGACCGATGACGAGAGCTTCATGGTGATGCTGAACAACATCCGCGCCGCGGTGCCGGCGGCGATCGAAGCGGTGATGAGCGCCAACGTCGACCGGGTGGTGATGGGCATGTCGGCCGAGACCTTCTGGGACGGTAAGGAAGGTCAGGCGAAGCTGCAGAAGAAAGTCGATAAAATCGCCGGCAGCAAGGTGGTGATGGGCTCGGATGCCTGCCGCGCCGCGCTCTTCGCCTGCGGCAAGAAGATCAAGCGCCTCGGCATCATCACGCCCTACATGCCGGTCGGCGACCGCCAGGTGCATCGCTTCTTCACCGATTGCGGTTACGAGGTGGTCAACCTGCTCGGCCTGAAATGCAGCAGCCCGGTGCTGATTGCCCACGTCGGCAGGCAGCGCCTGCGCGATGCCATCATCGAAGTCAATCAGGGCAGGGTGGACGCCGTGGTGCAGGTCGGCACCAACCTCGCCATGGGGGAATTGGCCGCGATGGCGGAGTCCTGGCTCGGCAAGCCGGTGCTCGCCATCAACACCGCCACCTACTGGTATGCGCTGCGAGCCAACGGCATCAAGGACAGGATCAACGGCTGGGGCCGGTTGCTGGAGGAACACTGAGGCGCGCCGGTCAGGCTGCGGTGCCGCGGTCCCCGCCGACCGTGACCGGCGCTGCTGCCCTCCCGCAGGGACCAGCCGCGATGTGAGCGCCGGTGTCGAACATCGGTATCGAGCATCGGTGGCGGGAACCGGCGGGCTCGGGTAATCTGGTGCCTGGCACCCTATGCCTGGCAGCACCGAATCCATTGATGGAAGGAACAGCAATGAGCGCCGTCATCGACGAAAAAACCGAGCCCAAACTGGCCACGTCCACCGCCGACCTCGTGGCGGCCATCGACCGCCTGGCCGAGAAGAAGGGCACCACCACGTTTACCCTCCGGACCCCGGTGCTGAAGCAGGGGCGGAGCGACATGATCCTGTCCGCCACCGAGAACCACTGGGTGCAGCTGAAGTGCTACGCGAGCGGCGGCGAGAACGCGCTGCATTCGCATACCCACGAAGACCATACCTTTGTCATCCTGCAGGGCGAAGCCATTTTCCACGGACCCAAGGGCGAGGTGGCGCGGCTCAGGCGCAACCAGGGCATCACCATCCCCAAGGGCCACCTGTACAAGTTCCACGCATCGGGCGAGGAAAACCTGATCCTGTTGCGCTTCGGCGCCATGGACAAGGATTGCAAAGACAAGCTTGCCCGGCTGGACGAGCACGGCAACGACCTTGACGGTTTCTCGCCGCACAACGCGCCTGCGGACGTGCCCATGGATCCGGTGGTGGTGCCGGGCCGCTGGTTCGAGTAAGCGGCGATGCCGCCGGCATTCGTCGCTTTCGGCCGGATGCCGCATTCCCCGCCGGCCGCAATAATTTAAAAGATTATATCGGCGAAGGGCAGCAACGGCAGCGCCCAGCGGGCACCTGATATGCTATTTTTGAAATATTGAATAGCGCAGCCGTTGCGCCCGGAGTCAGATCGCTCCGGCCTCGCGCAACGCCGCGATGCGCTCGGGCGCGTAGCCCAGGCCGGCCAGTATCGCGTCGGTGTGCTGGCCCAGCGCCGGGACGGCGTCCATGCGCGGCGGTCCCTCGTCCCAGGAGCCGGGCGGCAGCACTGCGGGAATCGGGCCCTGCTCGGTGTCCACTTCGCGCCAGCGGTCGCGCGCCTTGAGTTGTGGATGCGCCCAGACGTCGTGCATGTCGTTGACCTGCGCGTTGGCGATCTGCGCCTCGTCCAGCCGGCGCCGCACTTGCTCGACGCTCAACTCGGCGAACGCGGCGGCGATGATGCGCGCAAGTTCGCCGCGCGCGGCGTCGCGCCTGGCGTTGCCGGCGTAACGCGGGTCGCTCGCCAGTTCCGGCTGCCGCAGTACCTTGTCGCAGAACACCAGCCACTCGCGCTCGTTCTGCAGCCCCAGCATCACCGTCCTGCCATCGCCCGCGGGGAACGGCCCGTACGGATAAATGGTGGCGTGGCTGGCGCCATTGCGCGGCGGCGGCGCGGCGCCCTCATAGGCGTAGTAGAGCGGATAGCCCATCCACTCGACCAGCGATTCCAGCATCGAGATGTCGATGCGCTGGCCGCGGCCGGTTTTCTGCCGGTGCAGCAGCGCCGCCAGTATGTTGCTATAGGCGTACATGCCGGCGGCGATGTCGGCCATGGACGCGCCAGCCTTGGAGGGCGTGTCTGGGGTGCCGGTGACCGACAGCAGGCCGGCTTCGCTCTGGATCAGCAGGTCATAGGCCTTCTTGTCGCGATACGGGCCGTCCGCGCCATAACCGGAGATGTCGCAGACGATG
>ORMF012267035.1_pt1 | contig 15248 bp, 13 predicted proteins | sample 1779871 | NCBI WGS metagenome assembly ORMF01 (sample SAMEA104232316, study PRJEB22302) | groundwater metagenome | biome: forest; feature: aquifer; material: groundwater | place: USA | collected 2011-08-07 | depth 5.4 m | reverse complement strand
GCCCAGGGCGCGGCGCGCGGTTTCATCGATCGCCGCCACCGCGCCGCCGGGTTTCAATTGAGCCGCCATCTGGCCAACAATCTCCTGGGCTTTTTGGTATGCTGCTTCAAGTTTTGCATCGTTGGACAAAACGAAGCTCCGTCCCGCCTCGGCCCAATAGCGCTCATGCTGCACTGCCAGGTAAACCGCCCAGTGATGTCCGAGATTCGTAGATTGCTTGAAGCTCGGCGGGTTCAAGCGCTTTTCGCCGGCGAGGATGCGAATATCTTCGGCGCCCTTGTCGCGCGCCAAGCGGTCGATGTCGGCGACGATCTCGTATTCTTTTCTTCCCTGCTTGATGAATGCTTGCGCGCCGTCGCAGACTTCTCTTAATACCCGTCCGGCTGCGCGCATGGCCGCAAGCTCGCGCGGGGTTTTTACCCAGCGCAGCGGCGAGAGCATCGAATGACAATCCTGCCAGCTTACCTGCGGCAACGCGCCCCTCATCTCTTCAAGCTGCGGCAGCGGAAACCCCTGTCCGGAGTCCACCAACCCGATCTTGGCTTTTTCGCATCCCTTTTCCTTCAATAACTTGGCGCCGTCGCCGCCGACTTGATTCGACGCGCGCACGTCTTCGACCCAGGTCAGGGTCTTGGCGAACGGCACGTCGCGGCTGCCGATGTTGAGCAGCAGGGAAATCGCGCCGTCGCGCGGCACCACCGCGATGCCGCCGCGCACCTTGGGAAAGTAGTTGGTCAGGTAGCAGAGGTCGCCGAAGGAATAATTGTCGCCGTAAATCACCAGCGCATCAAGATCACGCCGCGTGATCTCTTCGCGCACGGCATCGAGCCGCGCCTGGAATTCCGCTTGCGGCACCTGCACCGGGTCCCAGGTGGAACAACCGCGCTTAAGCACTGAATGGCGTCCGAATATCATTTGTTCTCCGATTCCCTCTGACGATTTGAACGACTTGAACGGCTTAAACGATTTGAACGAAAAGGTTCAAGCCGTTCAAAAAGTTCAAACCGTTCAAGCCGTCTAAAGTCAAAAGAGGTTAATCTTTAATATAAATCTCCCAGGATGATTTCGTCAGCGCCTCCGCCTTCTGGGCCGTCATCACCACGGTATCGCCCAAAGTCAGATAGCCGGTCTCGGGAATATATTGGTTCGGATGAATAATAAAGGTCATCCCCTCTTCTAACTTGGTCGCGTTGCCGTCCTCCAAGCTGCCGGGAGCGAAGGAGCCGCAGCCGAGGCCGTGGCCGCGCACCCGCATGAACGGCGGCCGGCAAAATTTTTCGTAGCCCGATTCGGCGAACGTTCCGTTGATCGCCGCGGCGATCGCGTTCGCCGGCTCGCCGGTCTGCGCCGCTTCCATGCCTAAGCCCATCGCCTTTTTGAGAATGGCGTATTTTTCCTGAACCACCGGCGCCGGCTGTCCGAGCACCATCGTGCGGCAGATCTGCACGAACAAGCCGCCGATGCAGGGCGTGATTTCACCGATGATGATATCGCCCGGTTGCACGACGCGATCGGTGGGCGGATGGAGCGCGTGATTGTGGCTGTTCGCCACCACCATGCCGAAATTATCTTCCGCGCCGAGGGACCGCATGCGGTATTCGACGATGGCCGCAAGCTCGTATTCCTTCAAACCGGGCTGGGCTTCGTCATGTAGCGATTGCACCCCCGCGTCGGCGATTTCAGCCGCGCGTCTCAACCGCTCCAGCTCGAACTCGCTTTTGCATCGCGAGATGTTTTCGATAATGTCCTTTGCGTTAACGGGTGCTTGACCGAGAGACTTGACGATCTCATCGTGGAGACCGGCGCTCAACGCTTCTCGCCCGACGATGCCGATTTTGCCGGTGAGACTTGCCAGCCGCGGCCATAGATCTTTAAAGGGCCGGATATCCGAAACCCATGATTCCTCTTGCGCCCGCGCGATATCCCAGACCGGCGATAGATAGAGCACCGGCGCCTTTTCCAACGGTAGGACCAGTATCGTTTCCGGCCCGACGCTGATGAAGTCGGTCAGGTAAGCGACATAGTTCATGCGCAAAAAATTATGCCGCCCGGAATCGTAGACGAGGAGCGTTTGCAGCCCCTTGTCGCACATGGACTGACGGACCTTTGCTAAGCGGCTGTCAAATTCTTGTTGGGCGTTCATGGTCTATCCTCCGGGCGCTACCTCGCGGTGCGAACGGCGCGTTTCAAATCGTTCAAGCCGTTCAACCGCTTCGCTCCGTTCAAAACGTTTGGAACTACTTGAACGCTTTGAACGTCTTGAACGGTTTGGGAATCGACTGGCATCTTACACATTGGACCGGGCGTAACCAAGTCGCTGGTCACGTTCGATAAGCTCGCGCGGGCGCTCGCCTGCGGGGCCGTAACCGCCGCCGCCCGCGGTAAAGAACGTAACACTGCCACCCTTTTTTAACGGATAATTCGGTTTCTTGGTAAGCCAAACGCCGGGATCCGCCGGCGACTGTTTGACCAGCGCCTTGGCGGCTGCACCGCACTTTCCATCGAAAAGTCCCCAGGGCGGCGTGCGCTGCCGCTCGACGTTGATGTTGGTAAGCGCTTCGCAGAGCACGCGCACGCAGATTTCGATCCCCAGTCCGCCGCGGAATCTTCCCGCGCCGCCGCTCCCCTCGCGCAGGCGATGATGCTCCACCAGCACGGGGTAGTAAATTTCCTGCATCTCGACCGGCGCGTTTTGCACGTCGCCCTGGCAGATCGACACCGTGGCGTTCTCGCCGTCCTCGTAAGCGCGCCCGCCCCAGCCGCCGCCCATGATCGTCTGGCACAAAAATCTTCTCCCCGTGCGTGGATGGGTGCCGAAGAAGGCGTAGCCGCCCATGTCGCCCTTGTGCCCCGCCGCCACCCGCTCCGGCAGCGCGGGCGCCAACGCTTTCAAAATGAGATCGACGACGGTGGGCAGCGTGCGGCTCCAGTTGCCCACCGGCGCCGGCGGAGTCGCGCTCAAAATTTTCCCCGGCGGAATGACGACCTTGAGCGCCCGAAAGCATCCTTCGTCAATGGGCGAAAATGGGCTGACGAGTGACTTGAAGGCGACCCGCGCCGCCGCCACCGCGCCCGACTCGCCGGAATTGATCGAGCCCGGCACCTGATCGCTGATCTCGGAGAAGTCGATGGTCATATTACTGCCGTCGACCGCCACTTTTACTTTCAAAGGCACCGGGCGATCGAAATCGACGCCGTCGCTGTCGAACAGCGCTTCGGCTTCGTACCGGCCCGGCTTGATGCGGGTGACCTGCTCCCGCGCCAGAGTTTCCGATTGGTGCCAAATCGCCCGCACGCACTCAAGGAACGTTGCCAGCCCGTAGCGCCCGACCAGCGCCCCGAGGCCTCTGTCGCCGACCCGGCAGGCGGCGATCTGCGCGCGCAGGTCGCCGAGACAGGACTCGGAAAAGCGCACGTTGTCGGTGATAATTTGCAGGATATCCTGATCGGGCTTGTCGCCGCGGTAAAGCTTCAGCGAGCGGAGTTGCAACCCTTCCTCGTAAACCTCCCGGGTACCGCTAAAACCGAAGCCGACGCGCGTCCCGCCGATATCGATCCAGTGGGCGCGAACGGTGAGAAACGCCACCAGCTCGCCCTCGTGAAAAAACGGCGTGTAGATCACGACATTGTTCAGATGCTGCCCGCACACGTAGGGATGATTCATGATCAGCACGTCGCCCGGCGCAAAGCCGTCTTTGCCGTAACGGCGCACGCCGTCGACGATGGCCGGGCCCAGGTCGGCGAGAAAGATCGGCAGCGCGCCGAAGTTCTGCGACAGAATATTGCCCTCGGGATCGACGATGCCGACGCAATAATCACGCACTTCGTAGATCATCATGTTGTAGGAAGTCTTGCGCAGCACCGTGGCCATCTCGTTGGCGATATGCGCCAGGCCATTGCGCACGACCTCGACGGTGATCGGATTGACGGAGGGCTGAGGCATTTTATTTTGGTTTGTTGCGGTCGGTCATAAAGAGGTACTCACCACAGAGTTCGAAGACAGATAGTTCCGCGTCCCGAGTCTCAAGTATCGAGTTCAAACCCGAGACTCGAAACCCGAGACGCGAGACCTAAAATCTCAGCGCCTCGTCGTGCGGAAAGCCAAAGCTAGCGGGCACGCAATATCTCTTCCAGCACCGATTCATCGACGAAGTCATTGGGATTGCGCTTCGACGCGCCCGGCGTTTTCGGCTCCAGCGTGGCGAGAAATTCCGTGAGGCCCTCTCGCTCGGTGCGCAGGGTGTCGGAAATGCTCTTGACGAAGTAATCGTAGGTCTTGATCGCTTCAGCCTTCGAGCCGACGTGAATGTATTTCTCGATCACCCGCAAGGTCGCGTCGCGGTTGCTCTTCATGGTGCGCACTGAGTCCAAGTATGCCCGCAGATAACGGCGGACCAGGTCTCGTCGTTCCTTCAAGTCGCGCTTGCGCGCCACAATGGACAACTCCGGGTAACGCATGCCCATCGCGTTCAAGTCGCCGAGCCGGCTGAATCCTTGCGCTTCCGCGACAAACAACCCCGGAGGCGACATGATGGTTCCGGAGATCACGCCCCGTTCCAGTGCCGTCAGCCGATTCCTTTCGCCGCCGAGCTGGAGAAAAGTCACGTCCTTGTCCGGGTTGATGCCGTTCTTCTTGAAAGCGAAGCGCAGGCCGATATCGTTGTTGCCGCCGAAGCTCGCGATGCCGATCTTCTTCCCCTTGAGGTCCTGATACGAGCGGATCTCTTTCGCCGCAATGACCCCGGCAGACATGGAGTTCGACGCGGTCCCGACGATGGTGACGTCGGCGCCGCTGAGGCTCGCCTGCACCGGCACGCCGCCACTCGTATGGGCGAAGTCGAGCCCGCCGGAGAGCAACGCTTGCATGCTCTTCGACCCGCCTGAGATCAACACCGGATCGACTTCCAAGCCGAGTTTTTTGAATTCGCCGGTATCCAGAGCCACCCAAAATGGAATGTTATAGCCCGCGATACCCGGATAGCTCGCCGCGATGCGCTGTTGCGCTTCGGCGTTGTCACAAACGAGGAGCAAAGAGCCGTAAATTAACCACAACGAGAGTTTTTTCATCATTGCCTTGATCCGGTGCGCGAGGACTTCATTATCAGGGCTGCGGTCGGGCAAATTTTTCGAAAAAGTGTACCGAGCGCTCTAGGGATACAACTCCTTCAACAGCCCGCTTTTGTCGAGACTATCGAGAAAGCGATGATCGACAAACTGCTCGGGCTTGGCATTTTTTGCTGCCGGAACCGTCTTGGCGAGGTCATCCAGCACATTCTGCACGCCGACCATGTTAACGTATGGCGCCTTTTCCAAAACCTTGCTCATATAAAAATCATACGCTTTCTGCAAAACCACCGTGTCCTGAATCTTGGTGTACTTGGCCAGAGACTTGTAGGTGAACTCGCGGTCGGTGCGCGCCCGGTGAACGCCGCGGGTATAGGCGCGCATGAACCGGTTGATCACGTCAGGCCGGGTTTTGATAATCGAGCCCACCGCCACCAACGCGGGATTGGGAAAAGCAAAGTCCATGTCCGTGATACTAATCAGCTCTTTAAAGCCGGCTTTTTCAACGGCGAATTGCGTCGGCGGCGAAACCACGCCGCCTTCGATCGATCCACCTTGGAGCCCCGCCGCAACCGTAGCCATAAAGCCAAGCTGAATCAGCGTCAGGTCCTTTTCGGGATTGATGTTGTATTTCTTCAGCGCGTAACGGATTGAAATATCGGGAGCCGATCCGAAACGGGTGATACCGATCTTTTTCCCTTTGATTGACTCTACCGTTTTGAACTCAGGTCTGACATAAAGCGAAAAGACCATTTTGTTGCCCGAATTGCCGATGATTTTAAGATCGAAGCCTTGCAGCGCCGCGGCTATGGCGGAGCTGCCGTTCATCGAACCGATATCGATCTCGCCGGCCACTGTCACCTGCGCTAGCTGCGTGCCGCTTGGGATCAGAATGATATCGTCTTGGAGACCTTCTTTGGCAAAGTATCCGGCGTCATGCGCAACCCAAATCGGCGTGTAAGCGCCGCTGATGGAGCTGTAGCCGATGCGGATTCGATCGGCGGCGCCGAGATGATCGGTCCAGAGAAGAAGAACAAAAAATGCAATTAAGAAACGTTTCATATGCCGTCCTTTCTTGGCGATCTCACAAGCTTTTAAACCCTTGCAACTACTTATTCTACGCTCACAGTTTCTTCAAGGGTCCCCTGGATTGCCTGCTCCATTGCCTTTCAAAGTTGACGGCCTTTTTCGCTTCGCATATGTTGGCCCGGTCTTGGCCATATTACCAGGGAGGTCAGAATGAGTAATCGCATGATCGTCATCGGCACAGGTCCCATCGGCGGGATCATCGGCGGCCGGCTCGCGCGCGCGGGCCATGACATTCACAGGGCATAGGCGCTGTCAAAAGCTTGACCGGATTCGGCGCTTTAAGTCTCTTGCCTTATGGGCGGCATCAAAGCCAGAAGCACGGCGCGTGCTTGATTCGTAACGGCCGATAAGGCCTGTTCATCTGCTAAAAGCCAAGCCTCCATTGTTTCGACGGCAACGAGCAAGTATCTCGGAAAAAGGTAGGTCCGACCGCTGATTTTACTTTCCATCTGAGATATCAAGGCTTCAGAACTCTTGTGGTCCGCATCACGGACCACTATTGCCCTATCTACGGGAAACCCAGCGTTTACATGGCCAAAAAGGTCCAAGAATCCTGGAAATTTTTTCATTAATTGCGGAGCGCCTCCGCATGGGCGACAGATTACGGTAACTTCGGTGGAGAGGCATTTTCGTACGAACTCGGTCAGGGCAGCGTCATCGTAATCCCCCTCGACAATGAGTCCAATCGACGTCATTCTCAGTTACTCAGCGCACCAGAATACCAAAGATCTCCAAGACCAACCTCTTCTCGTTCCAGAAGTTTTTTGAGGTGCGCCTTGGACCCTGGACGCGTGAAAACTGAAGCACCTTTTTGCTTTTCGACAAAAATTAAGTCGTCAATCCTTGTCTTGTCAACAAGGTATGGTGAATGGGTGGTTACGATATTTTGGGCGACGTTTACCCCCAACTCTTGTTGCCTCTGAGCCAGCACTTCCATAAGAGTTTCGATAAGTCTCGGATGCAGATGGTTTTCCGGTTCTTCAACGCAGAAGAGCGGTGCACCCATCTCCTTAGGGGCAAAGATCAATGACAGTAAAGCCAAGAAACACAACTCACCATCAGACATTCGCCATATATTGATGGGCCCCTTGAGATACTTTTCCTGCGTTGTGACATAGGTCGTAGCGAACTGAGTCGGCGGAGTCAGAATCTCCTTGATGCTTGGTAAAACATCCGCTGCGGTCTGTCTTATACGGCGAAACTCCTCGGGGTGCTGAGTTAACAACGTCATGAACCAGCTTGAAAAGTTTGTGCCATGCTCTTCCAAAAAAATCTGGCTCGCGGCAGCGTTTGCCTGTTTCATCGCAGTTGGTATCAAGCGGTAAAACCGCCACCTAGAGATGAGTTCCCTAATTACACCCCCCTCCCAACCGGGAACCTCAAACTCCAACACCGTGCGTCTCGGGTCTGCTGAAGGGGTAAACGCTACGGTTCCGTCTTCTTTCTTGACCTCGCCCTGACCGCCCTTGAGGTCCACAAGAGTCCGTACTGCATCGTTTATCTTAACAGTTAACTTTTCACTCTCGACGGCAATTGTTCCTGTTTGACCTCCCACAATTGATATTTGGTAATCATATTCTTTCGGTGGATGCCCTTTTTCCGCAGGCGTCTCCGCCAGGAGCCCGATGGAGATACGGCTCTCATCGCCGCCTTTCCAAACAACCTCTTGAAAGCCGCCACGGTCCAGGAATGCCTTGGTCACGCCCTGTGTAATCATCGTCGTCAAAAAACGAAAGCAATCGATAAGGTTGCTTTTACCCGACATATTCGGCCCGACGACAAGGTTATTTGTGCCAAGCTCCAGATCAACCTCTTTCAGGCTTAAAAAATTCCGGACTCTGAGTCTTCTGATCATAAGGTCCTCCGACGGCTCATCAGTCAGACAAGTATACCATGTTCGTGGTTAGGATTTCAGTCAGCCGAAACGGCTTACTCCCCCTTGAACGCTTCGTCGAGGATCGAAGACATCAGGGCGTCGATTTCGTCGACATCCCACTGCTGGAATTTGAAATGTTAATCTAAACGGGCCGATTCTGCCAGGAGAAGAATTCAGCCAAGCTTCTTGCCTTCTTCCTGATTGACGGGCTTGTTGACTTCGAATATCTTCGGCTCGTTCGCTAACAACTCAATAGGAGGCACAATTCATCATGCGCACGATCGTCATCGGCACCGGACCCATCGGCGGTATTATCGGCGGCCGGCTCGCGCGCGCGGGCCACGACATCCACAGGGCATAGGCGTTGTCAAAAGCTTGACCGGATTCGGCGCCTTGAGTCTCTTGCCTTACGGGCGGCATCAAAGCCAGAAGCACGGCCCGTGGAATCTGAATGTGACACGTGTGGAAAATCAGAGAGTGGGGAACCTATCCAGAATAGACTGCTTAAAATTTCCCAAGCGAGCGCGTTCACCGGAAATCGAATCGGCGAAGCAGGTTCTTTGGTCGGTTTTACCCTTCAGGCGGGATAGTCAAGAAAGAATCGACAGGCCCAGATCACTTCCGACCGCTGATCGCAATCCATTTTGATGTCAGGCAACCTAATGTGGCAAGAAGTCCCGGCCGGACGCGGCAAGCCCTCAAAAGATGATCGATGCCGCCGCGACGCCGCTAGGATTTCTGAAGCGGGAACTTTACGGGAAATTTTTCCTGCGCTTTTTTGACCTCCTGCGTTTGCTTCACGATCTTCTGCTTGCGGCTTTTCTCCTTGTCCCTTTTCCCTTTGTCGCCCATCACGCACCTCCTTTCTGAGTCTCCGTCGCCGGTTGACCGCGACCGCCTGCCTGCTGAATCGTCGCTGAACAGTGCCTGGACCGAGCGATCAGCTCTTCTTCGCAAGCTGCTTGGCGCAAGCGTCGGCCACCCCGCTATTGGGCTTCTCGTCACCTGGCATGATCGCCCAACTCTGAGTCTCGATAAAACGGCTCATCGCCCAGGAATCCTTGTCCTTCAGTTGGGCGAGCTTTTGGGTCTTCGCCGCGTCCTGGTTCATCTGCGCCAGGCAAATCGTACCCAAGCGCTCGGCGACGGCGGTCGCAGCGCTCTCCTTCGCCCTCGCCTCGGCCGTACCGTTCGTCACCCAGCCGCCAAAGTTGAATCCGACAAAGGTGGCAATTATCGCGCCGCCGATGCCGCTCCACAAACCGATTTTAATCTTCTCCGAGTTCATTAGGCACCCCCGTTAGGTCCAGCTTCACGCACACCGATTCAACCCGCCGTAGCGGTGGCAGAGCCAGAAGTCTGAAAATTGTCTTGCGGCGGAACATTCATCGCAACATGGACATTGGCGATGGGAGCAGTCGGCGCAAGCCACGCCGCCCGGCAGTAAGGATCTTTCACTTTTCATGGGGACGAACCCTTCCAGTCCCCGGTTGTGGGACGCCTGGGTCTCTATTAATGGACCCATTTGAAGGGAATAGCGAACCGTATCTGAAGCATTTTAGTCGAGGGTTCATCGCAAAGACGGAGGGCAAGAGACGCTGCGGTCGCCCGGTTAGCTCGGAGCGAGCAATCGTCCGGCACGATCGACGCTAAAGCAGCAGACGCGCGGCCAAGACGGGGACTCCGGCGCTGTCGGATCGGTTGAGAACAGCGCTTACTAGCCGCCCTTAGTTCGTCGTAGATGCCTGTTTAGGAATCACTCCCAAACTGGCTTACCAATCCCGCGAGTGTCATGTTCTCTGCTATGGCGTCGTGCGGAATGAGCGCGTACTTCCACGGCTTGCCGCCGTACGTAGCCGAATGTGCGCTGGCTTGCTCGCACCACTTGACGGCGGCATCTTTCTTCGCGAGCACAATGGCATCTTCCATCTGGTTCTTCGCCTTCGACTCTAGCATATAGATCGAGTCCTTGGTCTCGGCTACGAAATCGGGCTGGTATTCCAAGTGGTAGGCGCCGGACTTATAGAAGATTTGAAACTGTCCCCTTGCCGGCTTGAACCATTTCTCAGCTTCACGGTCGACGACGATCGCGAGAACGCGTTCCGCCTCGGAATGGAATTTTTCCACTGGATAAAGGCATCGCCTAAAGCCGCCGAAGAGATATTTCGCCATGTTAGATTTGTCGTCCGGCGATGTGTGAAAATCGGTGGTCGGTTCGGATTGCGCGTATGCGGTTTGCTTCAGTTCGGTAAAACCTTTGGTGATCACCACTTCATAATCGACCGCCGACTCCCAATAGTGCTGCTGCATTTGCACGTGGATGAAGCGGGCAATTTCCCGCTGGTGCAGCCGGAGCACTTTGCCGGTGTCCTCCTCCGAAAGATATAACCTGAAGTGCTTCACAGTTTGCGTCGCGAAGTCGTAGAGCAGATCGGCGTGGCTGTCATAGGCTACGTCGTCGAAGTCCACTAGGCCGCTAACGATGTAGTCCTCTATGCGCGGCTCGTCGATGCTACCCTTGCCAAGCCCGACTACTTCCGTCCGGCCCGTCTGGAGATAGTGAATCCAAAGTTCTTCGGAAGGCGGCTGATAATTGAGCGATGTCAGTTCCAACGTGAACGGCTTAAAGCCGCTCCGCACTTCGCCTTTCGGCACAACCAGAATACGGGGAATGTCGATTGTCTGCTGAATCACCAACGCGGCCGTCTTCGCTACTACGGCAGCGATATCTGGCGGCTTCGTGACGCCTTCCAACTCCAACTGCGGTGGACGATACTGTGCAGCCACTTCTCGAACCACTTGCGCCTGAATTTCGGGGGTCTGCAAATAGGTTACGCTCGGCAGTGTCTGAGGCTGGTTCTCCAGTTTTCGGATCACATCTCTGGTAACTTGGGCGACCCGTTCTTCTTCTGCACTCGCAAACGCCTTTGGCTCATCGGCACCCGCGATTTCGCTGGTGGATGAGATTCCCAGAGGTTTGATGCCGAGCATGTTGTCGAGGCGTGATTGCGATACGACCGTCTTAGTTTTCTGCTCAAGCTCGCCACTTTCGAGCACGACGGCCTGCATCCGAATCGGTGAATCCGACCGATTCGCTTCGTTGATAATCTCCTGAAACCGATCGTGGGCCACGATATTGAGCCGGTCCACTGCCGCAACACCCGTGCGCTTGCCGTAAGGCAGACGCAATCCACGTCCGATGGATTGCTCGATCAGTGTTCGTGCGTTGGCGGCGCGCAGCGGAACGATCGTGTAAAGATTGGTCACGTCCCAACCTTCCTTGAGCATGTTCACGTGGATGACGATCTCGGTCGGCTCCTCCGTATGTTCCACTTTCAGTAGGCGCTCGACCATCTCGTCTTCTTCCGCGCCCGTCTTGCTCGAATCAACCTGAATTACCTTGTCTTTGTAGCGGCCCTCGAAGAAGTCTTCGCGCTGGATTAGCTGCATCAATTGGCTGGCGTGGGTTGTGTCCTTAGCGATGACGAGCACAAACGGTTTCACGATCGGCTCGTCGCTTTCCCGTGCGTACGTTTCAAGTAAAACCTTCGTCTGCTCGTGCAGACGCACACCGTCTTCGAGCTTTAGGCGCTCGATTTCCTCTGATGACATTCCCGCTGGGTTAAAGTCCTTGCGCGTGACGACGGCGGGCTCTTTGACGAAGCCATCGGCCATTGCCCTCCCGAGCGGATAGTCATAAACCACATTCTTGAACGCCACTGGGCCTTTGCTCGTTTCCACGAACGGCGTTGCGGTAAGTTCAAGGCCCATCAATGGCTTTAGCTCGTTGATCGCCCGCACACCCGCGGACGCCCGATAGCGGTGCGATTCGTCCATCAATAGGACGAGGTCCGGTAGTCCGGCCAAATAGTCGAAATAACTTTCACCGATGTATTCTGATAGCCGCTTGATGCGCGGTAATTTTCCGCCGCGAACTTCAGAGTTGATCTTGGAGATATTGAAAATGTTGACCTTGCAGCGGATCAACTCGTCGAAAAGTGTGCGCGCCCGCGACTCGTAGTTGTCACCGGTGATGATCTCTGGGGCGTCTGTTGCGAATTCAGCGATCCCTTTGAAAACATATTTCGGCGTACCTGGCGTAAAGTCGGCGATCAATTTGTTATAGATCGTCAGGTTCGGCGCCAGGACAAAGAAATTGTTGATGCCGTGGGCAAGGTGCAGATAGCTGATGAAAGCGCCCATGAGCCGCGTCTTACCAACGCCAGTTGCAAGGGCGAAGCAGAGCGATGGAAATTCCCGTTCGAAGTCGGTCACCGTGGGGAACTCGCTGCGAATCGTTTCCAGCGCCGTCGCCGCGTCCGCACCCTTCTTCGGCGGAACGATCTCCGTGACGCGGTCGAGGATCTCCAGCGAGCGCCGTTGCGGTGGGCGCAGGCTCAAGCGGCCGGCGATGGCGTTGACGTGGCGATTCATAAGGCGCGTTGACCACCCGGTCGCTTTGAGGCTGTCCGGCTTACTCTAGCTTTGATTCTTCGTGTCTTGTGCCAAAAGTCGCTCAAGTCGTGCTCATCCCAAAATTTCCCGATGGCCGAGTAGGACCGGGCTTGAGAAATGGAACTTTTGCCCGCTTTTTTGCCTTTCATGATTGGCGTCGCTGCCGCTTACGCAGCTCTGTTTCTTTGAGGCCATTCTTCAATAAGTATTGCTTGATACGGTCAAGAAATTCCCCCGCTCGTACGCACTCGCTTCGAGCCTCTTTTCTCGAAAACTCGGTCTCAACGTCGTAGTCGGCCGCTAAGCGGTCATCGAGACCAGCTGTGAGATAAGCTGACCATTTGGGTTCTATTTCCCCGGACTTTATGAGATGCAAACCGAACATCCGCCGGACCGCGGCATGACTTTCAGCGGCTACATCGTGAACGTGGAGCCCAGCTTTAGCGGCATGAAGGATCGCGTAATAGGCTCGCGAGATCGCATCCGCGTAAAGGCCGTCCCGGGTTAGGTTCTCCGCCGCTTGCAGAGAGGCATATGCGCGCAGCCACTCCGCCAAAACCAAGTTCCGGTTCATACGACGCGCACCCCGTCGCGCTCAACCGCTTTACGGAAAGCTGATCCACTTCGCCTTCGGCTTTCCCACTCTTCTTCGGTGTAAGCGAGAATCGACGGCAACACGTCAGTTTTCGCCGCCAGCAGATAACCGATCCATCGCAGATCTCTCTTCAGCCCGGCGGCATCATCCTTCACGATCAAGAGCACGTCGAGGTCGCTATCAGCATGAGCCTGACCTCTGGCCTTCGAACCATAAATCAGCATTTCTTGAACGGCCTCGGGATGCTGCTTGGTTAGAGCCTCCCTATACGCGTCAAGCCACGCTTGTTCCTCTGCTGTAAGTTGTAGCATGGGTTATTTCGCCTCCTGTCGTACGTTGCTCCCGCCCGTCGGTTGCGTCTGTTTCATTTCATCGCCGTCCGCTGGAATCAAGTCCATCTGACCTTTCGGTGGCGGAGCCTTCGGCAGATTCTCCACCTTCAGGCTGTAGTCGTCCTTGCCCCACTCGCAGCGCGAGAGCACGGCCTTGGGAATCTTCTTAACGGTGAGATTGCCGTAACCATCCTTGCGGCCGCGGAAGGCGCTGCACACCACCAGCAGCGATCGCTCGCTGCCAACTTCATCGCTCAGTTGCTGAAGTTGGTCGTGACTCAGATTCGCCGTCGTGACGTAAATAAAATCCCGCTCCGTCGAATGTCCGTGCTGCCAATAGACCGTGTCGCTCGGCGCATAGACGAACCCCTCCAGCTTGCACACCGCCTCCGCCAACATCGCCGGGTTGAACTTTTCGCTGATGACCCAGTTGCCCCACTTGTCTTTCTCCAGCAGCGACGGCGCAAGCCGGTAATAGCGAAACCCTCCGCCACCTTTCCACTTCACAGCCTCACTGATTCCGCCTTGATCTGTTCCATCAATGACTTTTTTCAAACGTGGAATGATGTGCGTGTGGCAATGCTCGCCCAGCTCAACCATGATCCAACGGCGACCCATCTTGTGGGCTACAGCGCCGGTGGTGCCCGAGCCCGCGAAGGAGTCGAGAACCCAGTCACCAGGGTTAGTAGCAATCTGAATTATCTGCTGTAGCAGCTTTTCTGGCTTCGGGGTGACGAATAATTCCTCGTCCGGGAAAAGCTCTAGAATCTCCTTCTTTGCACCTTCGTTATCTCCTGCGAATTTAGCCTCCCACCACGTCATTGGCACGAGTCCCTTTTCTTCACCTCGAAACTGTTTAATTCTCGGACGGCCAGTACCACTGTTTGGGAAGTAAACTCGTTTCTCTGCGACCAACTTTATGTACTCCGGCTCCGTCGCTGTCCAACACCGTCCTTTTGGTGGATCGACTTCTAATCCGGTTGGAGTTTTGATCTTGTACATCTGATTCTTCCGAAAACCTTGCGCTGAAAAGGGAATTGAGCGCCACGGACCACGTTGGTCATTGTCAGGATTAGAATAACCCACATCTCTACTTGGTAATGTATTGCGATTGTTTTTCCATTCGAGTGCGCCACCTTTGCCATAGAGAAGCACATGGTCGTGCCCAGATCCTATGGCTGCTCGATTCTCACGCGAGGTTCGTTTCTGCCATACGATGTTCGCGATAAATTCGCGCCTGCCAATTACTTCGTCACAGAGTACCTTCAGGTAATGAGCTTCGTTATCGTCAATCGTTATCCACAACGAACCTTCTGGAGAAAGCAATCGGTACAGAAGCTCCAGTCGCTCCCGCATGAGCGAAAGCCAAATGGAATGTTCTATTCCGTCGTCGTAGTGCTCGAAAGCCGCCCCTGTGTTGTATGGCGGGTCAATGAAAACGCACTTAATCCTGCCCGCGAACTCCTGTTCGAGCGCCTTGAGAGCGAGAAGGTTGTCGCCGAAGATGAGACGGCTATCGAAAATGTCGTGATCAGTCACGCGGTGCGGCGCGTGATAGGACTTCTCCGAGTCTTCGAGCAGGATACGCGGCTCAAGCCTGGGCCGGTTCTCCTTCCCGATCCAGGTGAGTTCGAGTTTGGTTTTCTGATTGACCATTATTGTTATTTCAATTTCTTACTTTATGTTGCGCCCCAGACACAAGACGAAACCACCGACTTTCTCAATCGCGCCACGCATATTCCGGTTCTAAGGTCGTTGCCGCGGGATTCTCACGGTCGAATGTCCAACGCGCCAGGTTATCGAGAATGTACTGCCTGATCCGATCCAGGGATTCTTC
>ORMF010156182.1_pt1 | contig 15254 bp, 14 predicted proteins | sample 1779871 | NCBI WGS metagenome assembly ORMF01 (sample SAMEA104232316, study PRJEB22302) | groundwater metagenome | biome: forest; feature: aquifer; material: groundwater | place: USA | collected 2011-08-07 | depth 5.4 m | reverse complement strand
TCCGCCATTGCCATTACCGCTTTTGTGAGCATGGATGAACTCGACCGACTGCACGAACATGCCGGAGGAGCCGCAGCAAGGGTCGTAGACGCGCCCGTTGTACGGTTCGATCATCTCAACCAATAACTTGACGACGCTACGCGGCGTGTAGAACTCGCCGCCTTTTTTGCCTTCCGCGCTGGCGAATTGAGAAAGAAAATATTCGTAGATACGACCGAGCACGTCTTTAGAGCGGCTCTCGGCGTCGCCAACTCTGATATTGCTGATCAGATCGATCAACTGGCCAAGGCGTTGCTTGTCGAGCGCGGGCCGGGCGTAATCTTTCGGCAAAACTCCTTTCAGCGAAATGTTGTCGCGCTCGATCCCCGACATGGCATCGTCGATGAGCTGACCGATCGTCGGCTGCTTGGCTTGGGCTTTGAGATGTGACCAGCGCGCCTCCGGCGGCACCCAGAAGATATTCAGCGCGCGGTATTCATCGGGATCTTCGGGATCGGCGCCCTGCGCCTTCTCGGCTTCGAGCTTCGCGTGCTGTTCCTCGAACGCGTCGGAGATATACTTGAGAAAGATCAAACCGAGCACGACGTGCTTGTACTCCGCGGCGTCCATGCTGCCGCGCAGCGCATCGGCCATCTGCCAGAGCTCGGATTCGTAGCCGACGTTCGCCCCGTTGTTGGTCTTTTGTTTTGTCGATTTCACTCGCGCCATAGTAAGAAACCTTCTCTAGAGGGGAAGTTGCTGCGATTCTACGCGAGATCGCCGCGTGAGGGCAAGCACGATCTTAGGCAACGGAAATTTGGAGCACGCGTGTCAGTGACGAAAAAATGGCGGCGCAGTTCGGTCTTGCCGGGCGCCGTGCAGGCGGCGGCGAGGTTGGGGACGGCCAGCGCTTTAACAGCACGGATTCGCGGGGAGTTGAAAAACTGTCCGGTGTTCAGAATTCGCCATTGGTGACCACAGTCGGCGCGAAGTTGCTGGCTGGGCATTCATCCACGGTCTGGGTCAGCTTTCGTAGCCGTAGGCTACTAGGGCCGAGGAGGCCGCCCGCGGATTTCTGCGCAGGCAGGTAATGCCGGAAGAACTTGAATTGGAAACCCTGAACCCAGGACTCGACAGGTCCATCAGCGGAGCGCCGCCAAAAAGCGGCGCCCCGCTTTAGACTCCGGCTTTAGCCGCTCTTACGACCAGCACCGGGTCGCCGGAGTGGCGCACGACTTTTTCCGTGACGCTGCCGAGCACCCAACGTTTAACTCCCGACCTGCCATGTGTGCACATGGCGACGAGACTATCGGGGTGCGTCTGCGCGAAACGAATGATTTCATCCGCGCCTGCCCCCTCCAGTACTACCGAGGAGACCTTTGCCAATCCCATTCCTTTCAACGCTTCGACCTTTTGATCGAGGTAATTGCGCGCCTCGTCTTGCACCTGCACTTTGAGCGCATCGTAGTTGGGCAAATAATCCTCGGCCCCATAGTAAGCCGACGCAGGCAACTCATAGGCTCTGCACAGAACCACTTCGAGACCCAACACTTTGGCGATCGCCGCACTAGTCGGCAAAACCGACTCCGCCAGTTCGGAGCCGTCCAGCGGGACAATTATAGATTTCATGGCCGCCAAACCGTCCGTCTTGCCTTCTTCGTTACCTCTCACGAGGAACAAGGGGTTGGCGGTCCCGCGCAATACTTTCTCCGCGACGCTGCCCAAGAGCCAGCGATTGATGCCGGACCTTCCATGCGTCGCCATCGTGATCAGCGTGCCCTTTTCCTTCGCGGCTCTTTCGATGATCGCTTCGGCAGGTCTGCCTCGCTCGACCGTGCAGGTAACGCTTAGACCGTGCAACCGCTCGGCAAATTCCTTTAAGTAGACTCCGCTGCTCTGCTCGCCTTGGGTGATCAGAGTGTCGAGATAGCGCGCCTTATCGGCGGCGATATGAGAGACCATGACACTGACGTCGACGACCCCTAAAAGCTCGATCGGAATCTTGAGCGTCTGCGCCAGAACGCGAGCGAACGGCAAGACTTTTTCCGCAGTCCGCGAACCGTCCAAAGGTATCAGCATCTTTGTGTACATAATTTCCTCCTCAGCCTGGATCAGCCTGGGCACGACCCATTTCTCATTGCCAAAGAAATATCCTAAGCGGAAGGATCCCGCAACTCGAATGCCAGCGCATCTCTTTGATTTATTACCCTCGGCGGGCGATTTTTTCGCAGGGGTGCGAAAGGATTCAAACGGTCGTTGCAGTTTTGCGAGTGTGCAGACCAGTAACTTCAGAAACGAGGAGCTTCAAGCTTTGGTATGGATCACCAGGTACTCCTCTTTTTCTTTCACCTCGAAGATCCTGCCGCGGCACAGCCGCAACCAAAAGGGGACAGTCCCCTTTCCGGAAGGGGGACTGTCCCCCTTCTTTAACCGCGTTCCGGCCCGAGGCGCGAACAGAGAAATTTTTCGCACGAGCGAACCAGTTGATCCAGGGATGCCTCGGTATTTAGCTCAAGGCAGGCTTCGGACGAAATCTCGGAAATCGGCTCGCAGAGCCTTTTTTGCTCGGAATAAATTTCCCACCGACCATCGGAAATATCCGTCCCCTGCGCCGCTCTTTGGGTGAGACGTTGTTGGATGATCCCGTCCGAGGCGGAGCAATGAATCAGCGACCAGGGCACGCCGTGCCTCTCCGCCAGACGAATGAGCTTTTCCCGGTTGGCGCGTTGGCCGTAGGTCGCGTCAAGGATCACCCCATTGCCGGCCAGAATCTCCTTTTCGGCTTCGTGCGCCATTCTGGCGTAGGTCCTTTCGGTAATCGCCGGCGCGTAAATTCCTTGGTTCAACGGCACAATCTTGTGGGCTGACGTATTCACCATCCTCTTTCTTACGATATCGGAATTGATCACCCGCAGGCCCAAGCGCCGTCCCAACTCGCCCGCCAGCGTCGATTTTCCGCTCCCCGTCAAACCGCAAAGGATAACGACAAATGGCTGAAGCGGTTGCCATGTCAAACGGGCGGCATACTGAAAATAACGCGCGGCCGCCGCCGCTCCCTCCGGACGCAGCGCCTGAACTTTGGCCCGCACCAGAGCCCGGTAACATAGGTAAAACGGCAGTATCGAGGGAAGCTCGGGATCGTCGATCAATTCCCTATAGCGCTGCAGAAACGGCGCGGCCATGGACTCCGCACCGCGCACCGATAGATCCATGAGCAGGAAAGCGACTTCAGCGGCTAGATCGCCGAAACGCCGCTTTGGATTGAACTCGATGCAGTCGAAAATTTGGATGCCCTCGGGAGCGAAGCAAACATGATCGCAGTGAAGATCGCCATGGACATCGCGGATCCAACCCCCTTGCGCGCGCCGCCTCAATAGTTCCGTCTGGCTATCGAGATACTTCGCACCGAAATTGGTGATCGCCGCGAGGCTTTCGGAATCGATCGAATCGCCAATCATGGATTCGACTTCATTCAGATTCTCCTTCCATTGCGCCGCCACCGTCGCCGGCCAGCGCGACTGTTCTGTGCCTTTGACTTGTTCGGCGGCGGCATGGAAGTTGGCGATGACTTCTGCCAAGTCATGCATCATCTTAGGCGTGACCTGATGGGTTTCGAGCAGAAACGGCAGCATGCGCTTCTCCGGTAGCCGGCGCATGACCAGAGTGTACTCCGCCGGTTCCGTCCACCCTCCGAGTCGCCATCCCGCCTCGTCATACGCAATGGGCATCACGCCCAGATAGACCGAAGGCGCCAGGCGCCGATTGAGCCGCAGTTCCTCGTTGAGAAAGAACCGCCGCCTTACCAGCGTGGAATAGTCGAGAAAGGGATAGCGAACGGCTTTCTTTATTTTGTAGACGAGATCCCCGGCGAAGAAGAGATGGGAGATATGGGTTTCTTTGTGCGTGACTTCATCGGGCGCCTTCGGATAGAATCGCGCCTCCTTCATTGCCGCGACGAGCGATTCTTGTGGTTCCAATTCCATACTGCCGCAAAGCACAGCCTCACGATCCTTCAACCGATTGCTCCGCCAGCACATTTCACGCAATAGCGATGCCACAGGTGAAAATGCAATCAAAAAGGGCGGCGGCGTTCCCAGGCTACGGAAAGAACCTCTTAATGATTGTCAGAAAATGGAACGGAAGGCACGGGCCGGAGCCCGCACTATGAGAGCGTCGGATCTGACGAGTCAGGCAATGCCCAGTTCTTCGATTTTTCGGTAAAGCGACGAGAGGCTGATGTCCAGCATTTTTGCCGCCTCCCTTCGGTCTTGTCCCACTTGATCCAAGACTCGAATGATATGTTGCTTCTCGTATTGCCGGAGCGCGTCTTTTAGATTGTAAGTGAACGCCGGATTGGCCTGGCCGATCGCTACTATGGAAATCGGCAGGTCTTCAAGATTGATCCTGTCGCCGTCGGCCAAAATCATCGTGTGCTCGATGACGTTGTCGAGCTCGCGCACGTTGCCCTTCCAGGGCAAGGACATCAGAGTGCGAATGACCTCTTCGTCGGTCCCGGTAAAATTCTTGTTGAGTTCGGGGTTGTGTTTCTTGATGAGATGATCGACGAGCAGCGGAATATCCTCCGGGCGTTGGCTCAGCGGAGGGATATGAATCTCCATGACGTTGAGCCGGTAGTAGAGATCCTCGCGAAACCGACCGCATTCGACTTCCTTTTGCAAATCACGGTTGGTCGCCGCCAGCACCCGGACATCGATGTGGCGAGGCGTGGTGCTGCCAATGGGCAGGATTTCCTTTGCCTCCAGGGCGCGCAGGAGTTTCACTTGCAGGTGCTGGGGGATCTCACCGATCTCGTCGAGGAAGATGGTTCCGCCCCGCGCTTTCTCGAAGAGGCCCTCTTGGTTGGCAAAGGCGCCGGTAAATGACCCCTTCATATGGCCAAAAAGCAAGCTCTCCAGCAAAGTCTCCGGCAACGCGCCGCAGTTCACCGGCAGGAATAGCCTGTCCTTCCGATCGCTGTGGAAATGGATGGCAAGCGCGACTAGCTCTTTGCCGGTACCGCTGTCCCCGGTGATCAGCACAGTGGCCTGGGTGCGGGCCACCTTTTTTACCATTTCCAGCACATCGCGGATGGCTTTACTCTTGCCGATGATGTTTTCGAAATCAAAATCCATAATCGCGTTCGCGGCTTTTGCGCTAACACCCACCGGCAACATAAAAGGGTTAAGGGTGGGTGTCAATACAGACGGGCCTGATATTACCTTGGCTCACCCCGGGATATCGGCGCTGGCGGTGGATCGGGTTTCGGCGATGTCGGACATGATGAGGCGCGCATAGCCCTTTCCGAAGTACGTCCGAGGGGCTTCTTGTCTGCAGAAACGGCCTATAATTGGTCAGCAGCCCGAAGCAGGTCCGGGTTGCCGGAGCAGAACCGGCGCAGAGCAACTTTGAGCTTCTGCCTCTGGGTGCTGGCGGGAACACCAAGATATTCCATGGTCTTGGCGATGTTGGGCCCGCCCAGATGCAATAGCTTGCTATAAATGGCATCGATCTCAGAACTTTCAATTTCCAGTGCTATCCGGAAGGCTTCCTCAACGCTCAACGACGGAGCACCTCGCTGCAGAAATGACCCGAGCCATTTCTCGAGATCTTGAGCCTTGACACGGCTGATGGCCGGGTCGAGCGCCTCATCGTCGTAGTTTGCAATCAAAGCCTTGCAGGCATGCAAGATGCACCCATGCTCCTCTTCTTCCCGGGCCATCTCCCACCAAAAATCCCTGATTTCCGGCCGGTCTAGAAAGACATGCGAGAAGCGGAAGTAGATCTTGCCTACCAGCCGTTCGATCTCCGCGAATCTGGTGAGAGCATCGAACGGTTCTGAAGCACTCATGATCGCGTCAGCCTCTAGCGTGGGAATTCGTGCTGCTCAACGTGTTTTTCGGAGTCCCGGATTATCGAATTTACCACAAAAAGTTTGTAAAGCCCGTGATAGTAGCCCGCGCTGTCCTTATACCAAGGTTTAGTACTCTCTATTCCCATCATTTTCAAGGTTAGAGCAGATGGGTGTCATGCGATTCTTAGCCTTTGGGATTGCCCTTCGGAAACTTCTCAGCTTTGGGAAGAGGCATGACGCCATTGGAGATACATTTGCCATGAACTCCCGGCTATTTCGTTCGGGCATAAAATTGGCTATACAACTTGCCATCGGCTTTAGCTGTGAGTTCACAACAAGCCGGTTTGGAAAGGCGCGGTCATGGCTGAGTCGGAACTGGCAGCTCAAGATAGCAAGAACAAGCGCGTTGGGGTCCTGGTCGGCGGCGGACCCGCGCCGGGCATCAACGGCGTCATCAGCGCGCTTACCCTGGAAGCGCGTAACCGCGGCCACAGGGTCATCGGCATTTTCGACGGCTTTCAGTGGCTGATGAATGGCGACACCGGGCACGTCAAAGAATTGGAGCATGAAGACGTGTCGCGAATCCATTTTCAGGGCGGCTCGATTATTAATACGTCGCGCGCCAACCCAACCAGGCGGGAGGAGGATTTGCGGCGGGTTCTCACCAGCCTGGACCATCTCGGCATCGGCTATCTGGCCACCATCGGCGGCGACGACACCATGTTTTCGGCAAGCCAGGTCGCCAAACAAGCGGCGGGCCAGATCCGCGTCTGTCACGTGCCGAAAACGATTGACAACGATCTGCCTCTGCCGGGTGAGATTCCGACGTTTGGTTTCGAGACTGCTCGCCAGCTCGGTTTTGAATTAGTGCAGAACTTAATGGAGGATTCGCGTACAACCGGGCGCTGGTATTTCGTCGTCGTCATGGGCCGCACCGCGGGCCACCTTGCCCTTGGCATCGGCAAGGCCGCAGGCGCCACCCTTTCGCTGATTCCCGAAGAATTCTCCGGTCCGATCCGGCTCGAGACGGTTTGCGACATCCTTGAAGGCGCGATCCTGAAACGCCAGGCCCTGTGGAACCGTTCCGATGGCGTGGCGGTCATCGCCGAAGGCTTGCTGGAAAAGGTTCCCGCGGAAGAGCTTTCCGCTATTGAAGGCGTGCGCATCACGCACGACAATTACGGTCATTTGCGCCTCGCCGAGTTGGATCTCGCCTATATTCTAAAGACCCTTGTGGAACAGCGCTTCGCGGCCCGCGGCGGGGCCATTACCATTGTCCATAAAAACATCGGCTACGAAGTCCGCTCCGCCCCGCCGATCGCTTTCGACTGCGAGTATGTGCGCACGCTCGGCTACGGCGCGGTAGAGTTTCTCTTGAGCGCCGCCCACGAGGGGATCGATCTAAACGGCGCACTGGTCTGCCTGGTCGACGGCAAGCTTCGCTATCTCAACTTCACCGATCTCATAGATCCCAAGACCGGCAAGTCGCGGGTTCGCGTGGTCGATGTGGAGAAACCTTCCTACAAGATCGCGCGGGAGTACATGATCCGCTTGGAGAAAGAGGACTTTGACGACGCGGACAAGCTCAGGCTCCTGGCGCAAGCGGCCTCGACTCCCGGCCATAGCTGCGGCGTCGAGGAATTCCGCGGCAAGTTCGCAAGCGTCTTGAGCTTGTAAAGAACGGTAGTGGCGAGAATTGCTTAGGGAGATCTCATGGTTCCCAGAGTTGCGATCAATGGTTTTGGCCGCATCGGCGATCTGACCACGCTGATGTTCGAAAGACATCTCTAACAAGGAGGTGCGCGATGAATGCCAAGGACATCATGACCCGGGATATCATAACGGTGACGCCGAACATGTCGGTGCAAAAATTGGCGATGCTGCTGATCAAAAGCCAAATCAGCGGTGCGCCGGTATCCGGCAAAAACGGCAAGATCGTCGGCGTCGTCTCCGAAGCCGATATCGTCGCGAAGAAAGGCCGGGACGTAAGAGCGATCATGAGCAGGAAAGTCATCAGCATCGCCGAGGAAACCCCGGTGGAGCAGATCGCCCGGCTCATGACCACGCATGGCATCAAGCGCCTGCCGGTCATGCGCGGCGCGGAAGTCGTGGGTATCGTGATCCGAGCCGACATCGTCAACGCTATCGCGCTCGGAACTCACGTGGCGCTGCACACCCCGGTTTACGACTTGTAGCCGGTTGCGAAAGGTTTCATGTCTCTCTGCATCCGCTTGTCGCGGCCACGACTGTGATCAGCGCGTGGACTCGAGCGTTGGGTCTCTGGATGTTTTTCATGGAGGGGAATGATCCGATCAAATAATATTTGACTTTGAAAGGAGGGCTGAATATGTTGGCGCCAAGGAAACTCGGACACGTGGGTATTTTTGTCGAGGACCTGGAGAGGTCCAGGAAGTTTTACACTGAGGTGGTGGGCCTCAAGGTTTCAGATGAGCTCCCGGGAAGGGCGGTGTTCATGCGCTGCGGCCATGACCACCACGATACCGTTCTCTTCCAGCTCGCGGCTGAAAAGTCCGCCCGCTCTCAAGATGATCGAGTAGAGATTCAGCAGATCTCGTACGAGATGGACCGGCTCGACGATTTGCGCCAGAAGGCGGCGGAACTGAGGGCGCAGGGCATAGAGGTCATCGGACCGCAGCAGAGAGGTCCGGGGATGGACAAGACCATCGACTTCCGCGACCCTGATGGCAACACGATCCAGTTTTACTGCGACATGGATCAGACCGGCTGGGATGACCGCAGCCGTCCCGCGGAACAGTGGCGGCGGCAAGAGAAGGTTTAAAGCGCCTTTAGTCCGGACGCCAAGTCCATAGCTCCAGGCGAGCAAGCGGTCGACGTTCTATGACCCCTGCCACACCAACCATGGCGAGAGAAGACGCGGCTTGGCTCAAGTTGATCGAGTCAACGACTGTCCGCAAGCAGCAAGCGGCTTTCGCCTGCACGACGGGGTTGACGCTGACGCTTGTGCCCGCCACCACCGGGGTAAGCGGCTCCGAGGCCGCGCGGGTCAGCGGTCTCTTTTGCGTCGATGGCTGCCTGGGCGGGCATAGCGGTGATTTGTGCCAGCGGATGCTCGCAGGGGCAGAACGTCGAGCCGCGCGGAAGTCCGAGCCCCGGCAATTTCGTTGTCCAACCGGCCTGCTTAAGATTATCGTCCCCATATTCATCGGCGGACAACATGTTGGCAACCTGCTGGCCGGTCCGTTTTCCCAGCAGCGGCTCGATAAGCAAACTCTGCACCGCTTGACGGGGCGTCTGCGGCAATGGGGTCTCGAGAAACGCGTCTCAGCTCTGCGCGCCTCTTGGCGCTACAGCCCCTTGCTCACAGACGAGCGCAATCGCTCGGCAGCGACGCTGCTGGAGATGTTCGCCAATTACCTTTCCGAGCGTGGCGACCAGGTTTTAACGCACGAGCCGGAACAAAGTTCGCCGCTGCTGCGGAAAATCGAAGCCTACCTCGCCGAGAATAACGGGTCGGTCTCGACCAAAGAGCTGGCGCAGCGCGTCCACCTGAGCCCCTGTTATTTCTCCAAACTGTTCAAGAAGCAGACAGGGCTCACCTTCACGGAATACCGGCGGCGCGCGCGCGTCGAGAAGGCCAAACGGCTGTTGATCGACCCCCATCGGCGTGTGTCGGAAGTTGCCTTCGAAGCCGGCTTCGAGTCGATCCCTTACTTTAACCGCGTCTTCCGCCGCTCCCTGGGCTGTTCGCCGTCCGAATACCGTGCTGCCGGCGCCAGGACAACAGAGGATAAGAGATTGACAACCTAGGCGTAGCCCCCCACCGGTCTTCATGTCACGCTGCCCGAAAAACTTCCGAGGAGAAGACAATGCAAATACGAACGGGGCAGATGGCGGTCCTTTTGTTAATATTCCTGGCGATGAGCGGTCCCGCAGTGGCTCAAGATATAGATGCAAAGATAAAGAGGCTGGAGGGGTTGGAGGCGCGGCTTGATGCCAAGCTAAGGAGGCTTGAAAGTTTAGAAGCGCGATTGGAATCGCGTCTGGAGATGGGCATTCAACCGGTTGCGGCGCAGGCGCTGATTCCTGTGGTCGCGAATGGACACGTGGCTGCGGCTACCTCAATCGGGATGGCCTCGGCTGTAGCGGCGGGGGCTGGGGCGCCGCGACAAAACGGGCTTTTGGGCGGTCAAGTTTCGTTCAGAGGAGGATATACCCACCTTGATAGCACAGAGCAGTCACCTCTATTCAGCGGATCGGGGACAGGGAAAGACGGTTGGATGGTCGGCGCCGCCTTGGACATTCCTCTAATGAAAGACCCTTTCTTCAATAACACCCTTCTGGGCCAGATATCGATGGATTTCAGCGGCATCAACGGCAGGACGACTCGTCTCTTGGGCGCAGGAGATGCGGGAAGGCAGTCGCTTTATAAGATCGCGGTATCCCCGAAGTACCGGATCGACACCTTGGGCAACATCCGTCCTTGGCTTATTCCAATCGGTCTCACTTTTTTGGTGAATTCTCCTCCGTCGCAATCAGCTGCCTATCTAACGGTCGGCGGGACCACTGGTTTCGGTGTGGAGTATGTGCTGGCCGAGCGATTTTCCCTGGGTGCGGCTTTTAGCTACAATTTCTACAGCGAATCCCTAAATCGCGCCAATACCAATCATCTTTCGGTCGGACCCTACGTAGGGATCAACTTTTAAACAGCATGGGAATTGGATGAGAAAAGCGCGTTTCCGCATTCACCTGCCACTCCGGGACGTCTTTTCGGACTATCTGATGCTCACGAGGCCCCGCGTGGTGTTGATGGTTCTGGTGACGACCTATGTGGGATTTTATCTTGGGTCTTCGGGAATGTTGGACTGGAGTCGCCTGCTCAAGACGATTATCGGTACGGCCCTTGGTGCGGGGGGAACTCTCGCCTTGAACCAGTACCTCGAGCGGGATGTGGACGCGCGGATGGAGCGGACGCAGTTTAGGCCCTTGCCTGACGGACGACTCCAGCCCATCGAGGCTCTAATATTCGGCTCGGCACTGGCCTTCACCGGGCCCCTGTATCTCATAATAGCGGTGAACACATTGAGTGGCCTTGTAACGGCTACGATCGTCTGCAGCTATCTCTTTGCTTACACTCCGCTCAAGCAGAAGAGCCCCCTCTGCAGCATCGTTGGAGCGATTCCTGGCGCAATGCCACCGGTGATCGGCTGGGTAGCAGCTCGTGGTGAACTGGGGGTCGAGGCATGGATACTCTTTGCGATCCTATTTCTCTGGCAGATCCCCCACTCACTGGCGATTGCCAGCCTTTATCGTGAAGATTATGCCCGAGCCAACATTCGAGTCCTTCCGGTCGTTGAGCGAGACGGGAGGAGAACCGGACGCCTGATCGTATGGAGTTGTCTGGGACTCCTTGTGGTCAGTCTGCTACCAACGTTAACCGGATTGGTAGGATTGATCTACTTGATTACGGCTATCGTCTTAGGCGTTATGTTCCTTGGGTGCGGTTTTGCTGCGGCGATGGAGCGGTCGGCGGAGACTGCTCGGCGCCTGCTTTTCGCATCGCTCCTTTACCTTGCAGTGCTGATCGTGGCGATGGCCTTCGACAAGGCACCAAGAAATGCCATAGCAGAACTGACCCAATTGACAATAAATTCCGACCCAATTATACAGATGTGGCAAGAAGGCAGGTAGTCGATGTCGAATTGGTTTCCTGAAAATGTTTCGACTTTCGGTGGAGATGTAGACAGTATCTTTTGGTTGATTTTTTACATAACCACCGCCTGGTTTTTTATCACAGAAGGGCTGATTCTCTATTTTGCCTTTCGCTATCGGCGCAAGCCCGGCCACAAGGCCAGTTACACCCTGGGCGACACGTGGAATCAACTCGCCTGGGTACTCGTTCCCCTGGCGATCGTCGTGGTTCTGGACGTGCTCATCGATATTCGCGGCGCGGATGTCTGGGCTAAGGTCAAAGGGCAGCGTCCCCCCGCGGAGATCGTTGTTTTGACCGCGGGCAAGCAGTTTAACTGGGAGTTCACCTACCCTGGTCCGGACGGCAAATTCGGCACGCCTGACGATCTCAAGCTGGACAACGAACTCCATGTGCCGGTCGGCAAGGTCGTGCACGTGAAGCTTACCGCCAAGGACGTCATTCACAGTTTCTTTCTTCCCCACCTTCGACTGAAACAAGACGTTGTCCCCGGACGTGAGATCACGGCCTGGTTCGAAGTGACCAAGCCCGGCGAATATGAAATTCCCTGCGCGGAGCTTTGTGGTTTTGGCCACTCGGGGATGAACGGAAGGCTCTACGCCCACACAGCCGAGGATTATGAGAAGTGGTTAAAAGAACGCTGGTTAGCTGAAAAATAGCGTGCTCGTGGCTCGTCCCTCGTGTTCGCCTGAGATCCGCGAACACGAATCACGAACACGAACAACGGCGAGGTGAGAATGAATGACGGGTTAGGTTTCTGGAGGAGTTACGTTTTCTCCACCGATCACAAAGTGATCGCCAAACAGTATCTATCTGTGGGGCTGTTCTGGGCGCTGATGGGCGGCGCCACGGCGTATCTCATCCGCTGGCAAATCGCCCACCCAGACACCGAAGCGCCGGGTTGGGGCTTCATCGCTCCGGACTTCTACAACATGCTGGTCACGATGCACGGAACCATCATGGTGTTCTTCGTCGCGATGCCGATATTGCTCGCCGCCTTCGGCAATTTTCTCATCCCCTTGATGATCGGCGCCAAGGACATGGCTTTCCCCAGACTGAACATGCTCTCCTTCTGGGTCTTCTTCCTCGCCTCCCTCGTGCTCATGGCGTCGTTCTTTGTTCCGGGCGGAGCCGCCGCCGCCGGCTGGACCGGCTATCCGCCGCTCTCGGCAAAGATGGAATACACCGGTGTCGGCTTGGGAATGGACCTTTGGCTCCTGTCTTTGGCCCTCGAATTTGCCTCGTTTCTTATGGGCGGTGTTAACTTTCTGACGACTGCGATGAACCTGCGCGCCCCCGGGATGTCTCTCTTCCGCCTGCCCATAATAATTTGGATGCAGCTCACCGCCGCCGTCATCTTCATGCTGTCCGTCGGCCCCTTGATCGCCGGAGCGGTGATGCTGCTGATGGATCGACTCATCGGCACGACGTTCTTTCTTCCGGAAGGCGGCGGCGAGCCATTGCTCTGGCAGCATCTCTTCTGGTTCTTTGGCCATCCCGAAGTCTACGTCATACTTCTACCGGGCCTCGGCATTGTTGTAGACGTGATCAGTGTCTTTAGCCGCAAGCCGGTCTTCGCCTATCGCCCGATCATCTACTCGACGATCGTTGCCGGCTTCATGAGTTTTATCGTCTGGGCGCACCACCAATTCATCAGCGGCATTGACCCGCGGCTTGCCATGCCCTTCAGCATCACGACCATCATCATCTCGGTTCCTTTCGCGTTCGTCATCTTTTCCATCATCGCGACGTTGTGGCGCGCCTCGATTACGTTTAGTTCACCCATGCTCTTCGCCCTGGGTTCTTTGGGTGTCTTTATCTTTGGCGGGCTCACGGGCATCTTCAACGGCTCGGCGCCGGTGAATATTTACATCCATGACACCTATTTCGTGGTCGCCCATTTTCATTACACGCTGTTCAGCGTGGTTTTCTTCGGCGGCTTCGCCGGCATCTACTTTTGGTTTCCCAAAATGTTCGGCCGGATGATGAATGAAGCCTTGGGCAAGATCCATTTCTGGCTCACGTTCATTTTTTTCAACTCAGTTTTCATCCCGATGCATCTCGTCGGGTTGAGGGGCATGATGCGGCGCATCGCCAACCCCATGCAGTACGAGTTTCTCAAGCCGCTGGAGCCGCTCAACCAGTTCATCACGTTTTCGGCGATCCTGCTGCTGCTCTCGCAGTTATTTTTCGTGATCAACTTTTTTATGAGCCTGGTGCGCGGCAAGGCCGCCGAGCGCAATCCCTGGCAGGCCAATACGTTGGAATGGACCACGACGTCGCCGCCGCCGCATGAGAATTTTACCATAACACCGACCGTCTATCGCGGCCCCTATGAATACAGCTCCCCGGAGTCAGCGGAAGATTGGCTGCCGCAAGACCGGCCGCTGACCGCGCCGCGGGCGGCGGGTCGTTAGGAGGAATCGTCTTGAACGCCAATATAGCGGCAATGACCGACCCCGGAATTCCTCCTGGGAAAACCGGCACCTGGTGGTTTCTCGCCTCGGAGATTCCGGTTTTCGGCGGTCTGATCGCATCCTACATCGTGGTCAGGCTGGGGAGCGCAGGGTGGGGCGAGGCGTCGGGCCATCTGAATTTTACCCTCGCTCTTATCAACACCTTTTTGCTTCTCACCAGCAGCATGACCGTGGTGATGGCGCACGCGGCGTCGCAGGAAAACAACTACCGCAGCGTGGCGAATTTCTTGGGCTTGACGGTATTGTTAGGCTTAGGTTTTCTCGGCGTGAAAGCGGTCGAGTACACGACGGAAATCGCTCACGGCTTTACTCCGGCGTCCGGCATCTTCTGGTCGTTTTACTATGGGATGACGGGCCTTCACGCTCTTCACGTTTTTGCCGGCATCATCGTGAATGTTGTTCTCTGGATTGGGGCCCTCAAAGGCAGCCTGGCGCGCCACGGCCACCGCGTCGAGCTGGCGGGCCTTTACTGGCACTTCGTCGACATCGTATGGATCTTTCTCTTTCCCCTGCTGTATCTCGCGTAAGCGGAGGCATCGATGAGCGATTCCCACAGCCGTCACTATCTAATGATCTGGATTTGGCTCCTCGCCCTCGTCCTGGTTTCGGTGGCGGCGGCCTCGATCCTCCCCAAGACACAAGCGCTCGTTTTAATTTTCGCCGTGGCGATCGTGAAAGCATTGTTGGTGGCGCGCAATTTCATGCACCTCAAGAATGAAAGGGCGATCATTTACGCTCTGGTTTTGGTGCCGCTGGCGTTTGTCATCATCCTGCTCTTCGCCCTGTTCCCGGATTTCGTCTATCGCGGTTGATAAGAGAATATCGGTCCGCCGGCAGACACGTCGCGCACTGATGGACCTTAAACCCGCACCCCCTCCAGAGTCCGGTCCTCCGTCAAATCCAGAAGTTGCGAAAAAAGCGGTCCAGCCTTCTTATTTCCAATAGCCCTAAAAATCGCCTCCGCTTTTTTCCTGCGGTAAATCCCGACAATTTTCCCTGGCACGGCAATTGCGATGCGAATTACTGTGGCGCAATCGGCAGACAGCGGATTGTGCCCCAAACAGGGTGAGTTCGGCAAGGAAGGAGGGCGCCTGTTATGACTAGCGCGCTAATGCTCGTCGCGGTAATCGTGGTGTTCGGCTTGCTCTTCGTCGTCGTGCCCGTGGTTTTCGACGCGTACAACCGATACCGCGAGCGCAAGGTGACTACCTGCCCGGAAACCTGCGGCCCTGCGGAGGTCGCGCTGAAAACCCGGCTG
>ORMF010164821.1_pt1 | contig 15255 bp, 16 predicted proteins | sample 1779871 | NCBI WGS metagenome assembly ORMF01 (sample SAMEA104232316, study PRJEB22302) | groundwater metagenome | biome: forest; feature: aquifer; material: groundwater | place: USA | collected 2011-08-07 | depth 5.4 m | reverse complement strand
CGGGTGGTCAGGGGTTGTGACCTAACCACGAAATCGCCAATAAAACCGGCCCGTGTTGTCTCCGATGGTCCCATGTGGTGCAACGAAAAGTGGCTGTTAACCAGAGGGTTGCTGGTTCGAATCCAGCCTGAGGAGTCAATTCCCTCAATCAGTTAGCGCGATCCACGTTGTGAACAATTTGAGCTGATGAGTCATCCGGTTCGAACCGGAGGATTGCTTGTGCGGAAGTAGCGGCGGTGCAATACCTTGGCGACTACGGCGATGCGCAACAAGTGAACAATTCGCACCGAGCGGCCCGCTTGCCTGTCCCGAACATCGGGTTGACGTTGGCCTTGACAGGCCGAATCTCCGGCTGTGTTGAATCTCCGGCTGTTGACAACCTTTCGACGACGATGCCATCGTCGTCGTCCGATGGAAGTCACCGTCGAGAGGAACGCGGAAATGGCGCAGATCACGATCAACGAAGGCTTGGCATGGCTCAAGACGCTCAAGAAGCGCCACGAGGAGTTGCTGGCCCTTCGCAATGACAACGCACATCGCGAGCGCCGCTTCTATGGCGCGTCGGCCGACAAGGAGATCGTCAAGGAACCGGTCTACGACGTGAAGGTCCTCGACCGGCTCGTGACACGCGTCGCGCGCGAGGTCCGGCTGCTCGAGCAGGCGCTCAAGGCGACCAACGCGAAGACGATGATCGACGCGTACGAGCAAGACGACGACGTCTTGGGCGAGTTGGCCTAAGGCGAGGAACGAGCGTATGGGGAGGCCGGAGGGGCGCACGATCTAGTGGGTCTGTCGGCCCACGAAAAGCACAATCAGACGACTGGTCCTTGCTACGGACTCCATGGTTGGTGGTTCGTCGTGGGATCGTAGGTGGTGCGGAGGCGCGTGAGCGCCGACGCAATGTCGTGGCTCCGTTGGTTGTTTCACCCGGTCGTGGATCTTTGGCTTCCCCTCCACACATGTACGCCCGCGACGCTGTCAAGAACAACGAGCGCGATGTCGTCCGAGATGTCGTTGCTGGCACCACGCGCGCCAGACGATACCTGCTTCGCGTCGATGTATCAGAACGGCACGCCGCCTTGGTCGATCTCGCACGGGCATGTGACGCCTTCGACGTTCAGATGGATCGGCTGCCGAGCGGTGACTATGAGATCGACGCTGGCATCATCGTCGAACGCAAGACATACGCGGACTTCGCGGCGTCGCTGGCAGACGGCCGGCTCTTTCCGCAAGCGGCGGCTCTCGCTCGAGGCCCCCATCGGCCCGTCATCCTGCTGGAAGGCCCCAAGCCTCCGCAGATGCCCAAGGTCCATCCTCACGCCCTGAAGGGGGCGATCGTGTCATTGGCGATCATGTGGCGACTTCCGGTGATTGCCGCGCGCGATCCGGAGGACTCGCTTCGTATCCTGCAGTGTCTCGCGGAACAACTGGCCAAGACCCATCCGGGGATCCTGCGGCGGTACGACCGGAAACCGAAGCGCTTCGCATCACGCAAGCTCTACGTGCTTCAGGGGCTGCCTGGCGTCGGTCCGGCACTGGCACATCGGTTGTTGCTCCAATTGGGATCCGTCGAGCGCGTCATGACGGCCGACCAGACCGTGCTGACGCAGGTGCGTGGCATCGGACCGACGAAGGCGCGGCGAATCAGATCGCTGATCTCGTGAGCGTCACCGCTCCTCGAGGGTGCAACGGCCGCGAGCATGTCGCGATCATCTACTGCCGATTCAGTCGGACTATCTGGAGCACGTCAACCGCCGCAGCATCGCTTGTACTTCTTACCGCTGCCGCAGGGACATGGCTCGTTGCGACCGACTTTCCGGGGCGCCGTGCGCGGCTCGGTCCGGGTGGATGAGGCCTGCTCGTTCGTGAAGTCTCCCCACCAGACGATTGCCTCGACGACATCGTCAATGGGCGGGTGTCGCGCTCGCGTCCGTTCAAGCAGGCGCCCGGGCGGCGCCGCTTCCGCGTCGTCCAATTCGGACGGATCCATGTAGCGCGGCTCGATGAGCTCGTCGTCATAGGCGCGTCGAAGCTCCGGGAACACCGTCACCGCTTCGATGTCCGCGCTGTGGGCCGCCAGACTGTTCCACACCTGGCTGGGCTCACGTTCAAGCCCCTCGCGCGCCAGCCACAAGAAATAGGTGACAACGGATTCGCGCGGCACCTCCGCCCACGCGGCCAAAAGCGCGAGCGCGTTGACGGCCGCGCCGCGGCAGTACTCATTCGCGCTCCGATTGGTGACCACGGCTTTGATCGGCTCCACGTCTCCATCGCAGACCCCAGCGAGGATTCGCCCACCATCTTGCGTGACAACATCCCCAGCAATGTCGAAGGGCTCCTCGTCCGCGAGCGACAGCCATCGGATCACGTACGGGTACGCCAGAGGCTCCCGCCATTTGGCCAGCAGGTACAGCGCGTAACCGAAGAGCGTCGCCTCCTCCGGCGATGCACCTCTTGGATCGGCGATGCCGCAGTCGATGGCGCGCAGCAGCGGCCCAAGGAGCGCGTCCCGATGACCATCCGCCGACTCCAGGGCCTCGCGCAGTCGAACGGACCGATTCACAGACAGATTCGCCAGAATCTCCGCTGGTGTCATGGTGGGCGTTGACGGCTTCAGCGGTTCGGCGTGAAGCGGTCGATATGTGCCCAGAGGGGCAAAGAGGACAGGTCCGACCCCTCGCGCAGGAAGCTGGTCACCTGGGCGGCGATTGTCGGGTCATGGCGCACGTCGACCCCTTGCGTGGTCCAAGTCTGGACCATGGACGGTTCACGTGTTCGGGGCGCTCGAACACGGCGACGACGAGTTTGGTGGCCAACGTGCTGTCTGGACCGTAGGCGGCGATTGTTCCCAGCGGGTACCGCCCTGAGGTGCTGGAACGTGATCGCAAGAAGGTCATGTCCAGCCAAGCGGCATCAGGGGCGAGGTCGCCTTTCCGCGAGACGCTTTTCAAGGCGTGCGCCGACGTCTTCATGGCTCAGGGTCTCGCTGCGCTCGATTTCCGCCAAGCCTTGTTCAACTTCGCACATGAACCAATCAATCGAGTCCGGGATGCGGCGTGTGATCTTCATCGCCCTTCCTATTATTAAGCAATGGCGACCGCCGGGTCGAGAGCTCCAGAAGGCAAGAACGTGAGCGCACGGCAAGACCGGCACGTATCGAAGAGCCGCGATCAGTGTCGAGAGGCGCAGCCTAAGAGCAAGTCATGGGATACTGTTCGAAGGAGAAACACACATGAAGGCGATCGAAGTCGGCGGCACCATCGAAGAGGGTCGCCGCGTCCGGCTGGATGAGCCGTTGCCGCTGGGTGTTGCCGGGCGCGTGCGCCTCATCAGAGGATGAACCGAGCGATCAAGAGTGGCTGGACGCCGCGACGCAGGGCGGCGCCTTCGACTTCTTGAACGCCCCGGAGGAGGACCGCTACACCCTTCGCGACGGCAAGCCGTTCGATGACGCGCGGTAAGGTTGTCCTCGTTCCATTTCCATTCGACGATCTCGCAACGCAGAAGGCCCGTCCCGCGGTCTGCCTCACCGAGCCGGTGACGTCCCATCGTCACATCGTGCTGGCCTTCGTGACCAGTCGCGAACCAGACGAGCCGCTCGACATCGATGTCGTTCTCGACCCGCAGGATCCCGACTTTGCGAAAATCGTCCAATGTGGTGAGCCAACTCTCGCCTCCGGCGAGAATTCGGCACTCCAGGCTGTCTCTGGCTCACGTCGTCCCTTCGCTGCGCTCCTGACGAGCGTGGACGAGTCCCGCCTGAGGAGCCAATTCTCGTTGACGGCCTCGCGACCTGGCCGATTGCGCGAGGGCGAAAGTTCTATGCGCTCGGCGAGATCCGGGTGTATATCGGTTGGATACGAGTGGAATCCGGGCGGTCCAAATTCCTTTCCTTTTTTCCGGCCAAGAGAAACTCGAGGAAGGATGGGCCGACTGGCCCTCCTGTCGTCTCTGCGGGTAGACGACTTTGTGTTAACACTACGGAACGGCGAAGACTCACTGATGCGCCGCCATTACGTTAATTCTGGAGGGATCATGGCACTGCGAGCGTGGTTGGGATTGGGTTGCGCTCTCCTGTTGAGCGCAACGGTCAGCGTTGGCTCTCTGTTCGGCCAGGAAAGAAAGCCCGTGGTTCCAGGGAACCTGGACCGTGTAGAACCTGGCGGCACGTTCAATCTGGCGCCCGAGATAGATCTCCCCGGTCACATTCGGCTCTCGCGCGTCACGGTCCACCAAGGCACCGTCGCACGTGATCACAAACATGAAGGCAGGATGTCGATCATCATCGTCGTCTCTGGCAAGCTCACGGAAGTCCGCGGGGACGTGGCAAAGGAATATGGGCAAGGCGACGTCATTCATGTGCCGAATGGAACGACGCATCACGCGGAGAACAGGGGGTCTGTGCCGGTGTTCTACATTGAAGTCAATACGGCCCCTGGGCCGCCACCCAAGTAAATCGGCAGGATCTGGGTTCCCAGCCGTGGCACCATCAACATCAGTTCCATTGCCGTGCCGCTCCGGCTTCCCGGCCACGCTGCCTACGTGGCGTCGAAGGCAGCGGTCCAGTATCTGTCACAAGGCACGGCGCGCGAAGTGGCAGAGCTCGGCATCACGGTCAACGTGGTCGCGGCCACCCCGATCGCCACCGACATGCTGCGCGGTGTGCCGGAGGAGAAGCTCGAGGCGCTCATCCAGTCGATCCCCATCAAACGGTTCGGGACCCACGAAGACGTCGCGAATGTCGTCGATTTCTTCCTGCGGCCCGAGAGCCACGCGGTGACGGGACAAGTCATCGCGCTTGGCGGAGTCCCGATTGGGTAAGCGCAATCTTGCGAGAATCTCACCGGAACGATCCCAACTCGCTTCGCCTTCTCCCGCCGTTCGTCTACCTGTATTGACAGATTGTTGACGGTCAACTTCAACGCCTGATTCCACACTCGTACGCACGATATGGTACTCTGTTGCGTACGAAGTGGAGGCCGCGTGCCAACATCAACCCGTCGCAGGCGGTCGTCGACTCGCCCAAAGGCACCTCGATCCCGTGTAGGGTCCTCGGGCGCGAGAGCGACCAGGATCGGAAAGGTACGCAAGGCCTTTTGGCTCGATCCGCGGCTCCTTGACGAAGCGCGGGCGTCGCTCGGAGCATCGAGCGAGCGAGAGGCGGTGGAAATGGCCCTGGATCTGGTGGGGTTCAGGAAAGAGCTTGTGAAGGGCGCCAGGGCATTGCGTGGTCTCACCCTCTCGCGCATCGACTAACGAAATGGCGGTCGCCGGATCGCGCAAGTTCGTGCTGGATACGAACTGTTTTGTCGATGCATCCCGCACCGATGCGGAGGCGGCCGCATTCGCCGAGTTCTGCGCCTGGGCCGCGCCCAAGCTCTATCTCAGCACCGTCGTCGCGGCCGAACTCCGAGCCGGCGCCGGAAGCGCGAAGGATCGTCGAACTGTGGAGCGACAGATCCTGTCGTCCTACGCACGTCGTGATCGCCTGGTAAATCCGTCGCGAGCCGCTTGGGAAGCGTTGGGCACAACGCTCGCAGCTCTCGTCGAGGACGAGGGCCTCGTGCTTCGCGAAGTACGTCGAAGCTTCGTGTTCGACATCCTCATTGCGCGGTCTTGCCGCGAAATCGGTGCGATTCTCGTCTCACGCAACGCCACCGACCTATCGAGGATTGCCAAGGTCTTCGCATTCGAGTTTGCCGCGCCGTACCCCTCCCAGAGCGGCGGCTGAACATCGGGGGATACACGCGGCGACCCTAACCGGTTGCCGCGGCGCGGGGAACAGGCACAGGCACAGCGGCGATGAGCTCGCGCGTGTACGAGTGCTGCGGCGATTGCAGCACGTCTTCGGTGCGACCCGTCTCGACAATCCGCCCTTGATACAATACCGCGATCCGCTCGCAAAGATAGCGCGCCACCGTCGAACCGGCGGCTCATCCAATCGGAAGAAGCCCCCTCTCGGAGGACGATCGCGTGGCGGCGGCGTGGCGCTGTCCCGGATCTCGCGTCAGAGGTACGGTTTCAAGATTACGTGATCGTTCATGAGCTGCCGCATCTTAGAGTTCCGAATCACAGGTCCGCGTCCGCCGTGGCGCCGGACGAGTCGATCTGGAACCACTTCGATGAACGCACGAGGTATGTTGCATGGCCCGCCACATCGCATCATCATTGGAATCGTGACAGATAGAGGCAGCGCGTGATTCCGTGGTCGGCACTTGTGAGGCACGCTCCGACGATTCTGGCAGCAGCCGACGGGCTCCTCGCTCGTGCGAGGTCCAGTAAGACCGAGAGTGCGACGGCTAATGAGGCAGCTCAGTTGCTTCACGATATCGCCAAGCAGGTGTCTGCGCTCACTGCGATGCAGGAACGGACGGCGAAACGTACACGGATAGCTGTTGCCCTTGGCATCGCTGCCGTCGCGCTGGCGGCTGGCGCGTTCATGCTCGTCCTCCTGTCGTAGCTCGGCTACACCCCTCCCATGATCTCTGAGGGTTGACCTCCTTCACCGGGAAGCGTGGCGGGGGAGGTCGCGACTTCACAGCGTCCCACGTGATCGCCGACTGACCCGAATGTTCCAGGTCGGTCGGATTCGCATCCAGGGTCACTTCGACCTTACAATGCGCTCGGTACGAACCCAGTGCTTCTGCTGAACACGCGGTTCGTTCCAGCGTGACAGCAGCCGACAGCTGTTAACCTACGGCTGCCGGACTGGAGCTTCTTGGGGAGAAATCAGATGACCTGCTGTATTTTCCGGTCGCAAACCCTGTGTGCGTTGCTTGTGCTGACGGTGAGTGCCGTCGCAACAGCGGCTGAAACAACGACCGTGGGAGTGGTACAGGTGTCAATACCTCCGAAGGTGGGAGGTATCCAGTCGGCGGCTCCGCTGGCGCTGGTCGATCTGCCGAAGTCAGAATTCATCGAACAGGAATTCTTCATCGGCGGAAAAGCGGCCCGATATCGAAACGATGGCACGTGGACATCCGATGGTCGCTGGAACATCAAGCCCAGAGGACAGGAAGCCTACACGACGAGAATCATCGTCAGGCGGCCAACGGACGCAAAGAGGTTCAATGGCGTCGTCCTGGTCGAGTGGCTCAACGTGTCTCGTGGTTATGATGCCGACTCGACCTACGCCCAACTGTGGCCGTTGCTGCTCCGCGAAGGTTACGCCTGGGTGGGCGTGTCGGCGCAGAAGGGCGGCATCGACGCTCTGAAAGCATCCGTGGGCGATCCGGTCCGCTACGCGTCGATGAAGTCCGGAAGTACCGACGGCTTCTCCTATGACATCTACTCCCAGGTGGCCAACGCCGTCCGCACGCAGCCGGACGTCCTTTTGGGTGGTCTGCGTGTACGCCACGTATTCGCGATAGGGACCTCGCAATCGGCCGGTCGGCTCGTCACGTACGTGAATGCGATTCACCCGCTCGCCCGAGTCTTCGATGGATTCCTGATCCATGCGCGCAGCGGCGCGGGAGCACCGCTGGACAATGTTCTCGGCGTCGCCTCTTCGGCCAGTACTGGCGACACAGTGGCGGTTCCTGCACCCTCGAAAATTCGCACGGATGTGAACGTGCCTGTCTTTGTCGTGAACTCGGAAACGGACGCCCCAGGGTATTTCCCGGCCCGTCAGCCAGACTCGGCCAAGTTCCGCTACTGGGAGGTCGCAGGCTCGGCGCACGCGCCAAGGTTCCGCAACATTTATTCAAACGGGCAGGTGGGATTACCGCTCGAGAGCGAAGCCTGCGAGCTGCCGGCCAACGATATGCCATTTCATCACGTCCTGCAGGCGGCCCTCGCGCATCTCACCAACTGGACCATGAAGGGAGCACTGCCGCCGTCCTTGCCGAAGCTGGATGTTGCTGGTGATCCACTGCAGGTCCGCCGCGATGCGCACGGGAACGCGGTTGGCGGGATTCGTCTTCCTGAAATGAATGTTCCGATCGCTCGGTACGCCCCACGTGCAGAGATGACGTCGCAGGATCCCGTGTTGCGGGTCGTGTGTCCCCTCGCGGGGAGCGTCGAGTACTGGACGAATAGCGCCAGGGCCGGCAGCTCAGCGGGCTCATGGGCCCAACCGTCATTGAAGGCGCTATACCTCGATCATGACGACTATGTCGGAAAGTTCACGCGATCAGCGCGTGAGGCAGTGTCGGCAGGATACGTTCTCGAACCAAGTGCGAAGGAGTCGATGGAGCGAGCCAATCGTTCTGCGGTAGGTAAGTAGTACGTCGCCGAACGACCGTCGTACGTCGGGCCTCTGAACGGCGGTTTACGTTCGTCGCACCGCCAGATCGAGCCGCGTGCGGCGACCGGCGCCGCGGCGGCGTGGCTCAACACCTATCTCACCATGCCGACGAGCTCGTCCGCGATCGGAGGTTGCGCAAGCCGCCTCCCACGCGGCGAAAGACCAGGCGAAAGACCAGGCGTCGCGCACGGTGGAAACGTCCTCATATAATGTTTCCGGCTCGGTTCCCCTGAATTCTGAAGCACCCGCCTGCCGCTGGCGATTCGCCGCGCTCGTCTGCCTCCTCATGGTTGTGGCGGGTGGGAACGCGTTTGCGCAATCGGACACCGCAAGTTCCGACGCTACCGCGGCCGGCCTGCCCGCCGCCGTGTTCCCCCGCCAGGCTGATGGTCGCGCCATCGTGCGGGCCACCCGGATCACGGAGCCGATCAGGCTCGACGGCCGCCTGGATGAGGCGGCATACGGCGAAGTGGAGCCGATCAGCGACTTCATCCAGCAGGAGCCGGACAATGGTGCGCCGGTCACGGAGCGGACGCAGGCGTGGGTGCTGTTCGACGATAAGAACATCTATATCGCCTGCCGCTGCTGGGATACTCATCCCGAGCGGATCGTCGCGAACGACATGAGGCGCGACAGCCCCAATCTCGGTCAGCACGATAGCTTCGCCGTGGCGTTCGACACGTTTCACGACGGCCGCAGCGGGTTTCTTCTCTACCTCACTGCGATTGGCGCGAGACGAGACACGGCGATCGTCGATGAGCGGCCGAATGCAGACTGGGATCCGGTGTGGGATGGCGACGTCGGTCGATTCGAGAACGGCTGGATTACCGAGATGGCGATCCCGTTCAAGTCGCTGCGTTACGGCCCAGGCCGGCAGCAGACGTGGGGGATTCATCTGCGCCGAACCATGCGCGGCAAAAACGAGATTGCCTACATCACGCGGGTTTCGCCGCAATTGGGCAATTCGGCAATCTTCCGCGGGTCGGATGGCGCCACGCTCATTGGCCTCGAGGTCCCTCCGCCCGGCCTGAATCTCGAGATCAAGCCGTACGCCATGTCTCGGCTCACCACCGACCTCTTGTCGCGTCCGGCATTTCGGAACGAGGTTGATCCTGATGCCGGGTTGGATGTGAAGATGGGCGTCACGAAGGGCCTCACGGCCGATTTCACCTTCAACACCGATTTCGCGCAGGTCGAGGCCGACGAGGCGCAGGTCAACCTCACGCGGTTCGCGTTGTCCTTTCCAGAGAAACGTGAGTTCTTCCTCGAGGGACAAGGCATTTTCCAGTTTGGTGCGTCAGGCGGTGGTGGCCCTGGCGGTGGCGGTGGGAGTGGTGGTGGGGGCGGCGGCGGTAGCGGCGACGCCCCGACGATTTTCTACAGCCGTCGGATCGGGCTGAACGGCGACCGTGTCGTGCCGGTGATTGGGGGCGGTCGACTGACCGGCAAGGTCGACGCCTGGACCCTAGGAGCTCTCAATATCGTGACCGAGGGCGATCCGGTCGTCGGCGGACCGAACACGACCTTCAGCGTGCTTCGCATAAAACGCGACGTGTTGCGGAAGAGCGTCATCGGCGGTATTTATACGCGCCGATCGGTCTCGACGGTCGCCCCAGGCTCCAACCACCTGTGGGGGCTCGATGCGACGCTGGCGTTCTTTCAGGACGTGTACGTCAGCGGCTACGTGGCACAGTCGAAAACTGAAGGCCGCCAGGGCGACGACCTGAACTATAGAGGCCAGTTCACCTACAACGCCGACCGGTACGGCCTTTCACTGGATCGACTGGTCGTGGAGAAAAACTTCAATCCCGAGGTGGGATTGTTGAGGCGCGACGATCTCCGTCGAAACTACGCGCAAGCTCGCTTCAGTCCGCGAACCAAGAATCGTCGCTTCGTACGAAAGCTCACCTATCAGAGTTCCCTCGAGTACACGACCGACAATAACAATCGCCTCGAGTCACGTGAATGGTCGGGTGAGTTTCGGACCGATTTCCACAACAGCGACGGCCTCTCGCTGAGGTACGAACGGCTCTATGAGTTCCTGCCGGTGGCGTTTCAAGTATCCAGGGACATCCACATTCCGGTTGGCGGCTACAGCTTCGACAACGTCGTGCTGGGATTCAGTCCCGGCGTGCATCACCGGCTCAACGGATTTAGCTCGTTCGCTGTAGGGCGTTTTTACACCGGTCACAAGAAGACCGCCAACTTGCGCGCCCGCGTGGAGGTAACGCCTCAGCTGGGTGTCGAGCCGAACATCTCGCTCAACCGGATCGACCTGCCCCAAGGGAGTTTCACCACGACCGTCGTCGGCGGACGCGGGACATTCACGATGACGCCGAGGATGTTCGTTGCTGCGCTGCTGCAGTACAGCTCCGGGTCGACGTCGTTGTCCACCAACCTGAGGTTCCGATGGGAGTATCAGCCCGGCAGCGATCTATTCGTCGTGTACAGCGAGGGGCGCTCGACGCTTCCACTCCGTGGGACCGCGCTCGAGGGCCGTGGCTTGGTCGTAAAGATCAATCGCCTGTTTCGCTTCTGACGTCTTGGGAGAACGAGCTGCGACGTCTCAGGTCAGTCGGTCCCGAGCCCATGGATCGACGACGAATACGTGAGGCTAGCGCGACTGTGGGACGCGACTCCCTCAGGCGAGTCGCGGCTCGTTGGGCTCATGGCCGATGAGCCGTGCTGCGTGAGTCGCCGCTGCCCGAATATCGAGCAGGTCGTTTCGCAACGGGCTGTGTTCCGGCACGTCAAGAAGCATGACTTCGACGAAGCCCAGTATCACCGCCAGGTGATTGCTCAAGTCGTGAACGTCCTCATCACTCAGCGTGAGGTTCGGCATACCTGAATGTAGTCTCTAAACACTTCACCCGAATGACCACGGGCAATGGTGGCGAGAGCGCGTCGCTGCCATCACTCTCGTTGGCGCGTACACTCGAGTCATTATTCGGCCCGGAATCATTCGGGCGATATGATCCAATGACGCCGAGTGCGAGGAAGCAGCGTAAAACCGGAGGCGTTGACTGCCTTGTACTGACTCTGGCGGCCACAGATGACACGTTTACGACTTCATACCGAAGGCCAGGACCGGGCGCTGGGAACGGCGCGACCCGAGGAACGATGAAGAGCGCAGGGACCATCGTCATCGCAGATGACGTCCAGGCCAACCTGAACCTTCTGAGCCGACTTCTGACACGCGAAGGGTACTCGGTCCACCGCGCTGCCGATGGCGCAGAGGCACTGGAGCTGGTGATGCGCGAAATGCCTGACCTGGTCTTGAGCGACGTGCTCATGCCAAAGCTCAACGGCTTCGAGCTGTGCCGGCGTATCAAAGAGGAGCGTACGACTCGCTTGATTCCCGTCGTTCTCGTTACAGGCCTCGGGGAACGAGAAGATCGGATTACTGGCATCAACGCAGGGGCGGACGATTTCCTGACGAAGCCTCTCGATACGCAGGAACTGAAGGCCCGCGTGCGTTCGCTCGTGCGCCTCAAGCGGTTCACTGACGAGCTCGATTCTGCGGAGTCGGTGATCTTGAGCCTTGGCCTCACGGTCGAAGCACGCGATACGTACACGCACGGACACTGCCAGCGAATGGCGGCGTATGCCACGGCGCTGGGGGTTCATCTGAACATGTCCGACGCTGACATCGCCGCGCTCCACCGCGGTGGGTATCTGCACGACGTGGGAAAGGTCGGAGTCCCGGACGCAATTCTTCTGAAACCCAGCCGGCTCACGCCGGCCGAGATGACGATCATGCAGCGACATACGGTCATCGGAGATGCGCTCTGCGGAGATCTCCGGCTGCTGAGCAAAGTCCGGCCGATTGTGCGGCACCATCATGAACGGTTAGATGGCAGCGGATATCCTGACGGCCTGAGCGGTGAGGGAGTTCCACTGCTCGCTCAGATTCTAGGAATCGCGGACGTGTTTGACGCGCTCACGACCGAACGAGTGTACCGCGCGCCGATGACCACGGAGGCCGCCGCGGCAGAACTGGAAGAAGAAGCGCGGCGTGGATGGCGAAGTCCTGCGTTGGTCCGGGAGTTCCTGGCGCTCCAGCGTACCGGCCATCTTTCAAAACCTGCAGCGCAACATCTCGGTCCGCTTCCGTTCAAGGGAGTACTCGACTAACGGATTCACGGGTGCTGCGGACAAGGGGCGGCCGGCTGGCGCGCTCCCGATCATTGGGAGAGAGTCGATCCTCCTCGTATAATGATGTTTCCAATTCGTGACACTGAATCCTCGACTACCCGCCTGCAGTTGGCGATTTGCATCACTCGTCTGCCTCCTCGGGGTTATGGCAGGTGCGACCGCCTTTGCGCAATCGGACGCCGGAAGTTCCGCCGCCAGCGGGGCCGGCCTGCCCGGCGAGGTGTTCACCCGCCAAGCTGACGGTCGCGCCATCGTACGGGCGACACGGATCACAGAGCCGATGAAGATCGACGGTCGCCTGGATGAGACCGCGTATAACCAGGTCGAACCGATCACCGACTTCATCCAGCAGGAGCCCGACACCGGTGCGCCGATCACGGAGCGCACCCAGGCGTGGTTGCTGTTCGACGACAAGAACATCTATGTCGCGTGCCGCTGCTGGGATGCGCACCCCGAGCGCATCGTCGCGAACGACATGCGGCGCGACAGCCCAAACCTGGGTTCACAGGACAACTTTGGTGTGACATTGGACCCTTTTCATGACGGCCGAGGCGGGTTTCTGCTCTATCTCACGGCGGTCGGCGGGAGACGGGACGCGGCGATCACCGACGAGCGGCCCAATGGTGACTGGGATCCTGTCTGGGATGGAAAGGTGAGCCGGTTCGAGCAGGGCTGGATTTCCGAGATGTCGATTCCGTTCAAGTCGCTGCGCTATGGACCCGGCCGACAGCAGACGTGGGGAATTCAGATTCGCCGGACCATGCGCGGCAAGAACGAGGCTGCCTACCTGACGCGGATTTCGCCGGCGTGGGGTACCGGAGGAATCTTTCACACGTCCGAGTCCGCAACGCTGATTGGCATCGAGGTCCCGCCGCCCGGCTTGAATCTCGAAATCAAGCCGTACGCGATGTCCCGTGTCACCACCGATCGGCTGTCGCAACCGGCTCTTGAGAACGACCTAGATCCAGATGCGGGGCTGGATGTGAAGGTGGGCGTGACCAAGAGCCTCACGGCCGATTTCACCTACAACACCGATTTCGCGCAGGTCGAAGCGGATGAAGCGCAAGTCAACCTCACGCGGTTCGGACTGACCTTTCCGGAAAAACGTGAATTCTTCCTGGAAGGACAAGGCATTTTCCAATTCGGCGCGGGAGGCGGATTCGGTGGCGGCGGAGGTCCGGGCCGGGGTGGAGGCGGGGGTGGCGACGACAGCGACGCTCCGCCCATCTTCTACAGCCGCCGGATCGGGCTGAATGATGATCGCGTCGTGCCGGTGGTCGGCGGCGGACGGCTCACTGGGAAGGTCGCAGACTGGACCGTCGGAGCGCTCAATATCGTGACCGAGGGCGATGCGGTCGCGCGCGGGCCGCAGACGACCTTCAGCGTCCTCCGCATGCGACGGGACGTCCTACGGAAAAGCTCGATTGGCGGCATCTATACACGTCGGTCGCTCTCGACTGTGGCACCGGGATCGAACAATCTGTGGGGTCTCGATGCGAATCTCGCGTTTTTTCAAAACGTGTATGTCAGCGGCTTCGTGGCGCAGTCGAAAACCCAAGGATGGCACGGCGACGACCTGAACTACCGGAGCCAATTCAGCTACACCGCAGACCGATATGGCCTATCGCTCGATCGACTCGTCGTGGAAAAAAACTTCAATCCTGAGGTCGGGCTGTTGAGGCGGGACAACTTCCGCCGCAACTTCGCGCAGGGTCGCTTCAGCCCGCGGCCGAAGAATCATCGGCTGGTGCGGAGGTTCAGCTATCAGGGCGCCCTCGAGTACACGACCGACAACGATAATCACCTCGAATCGCGCGATCAGCGAGGTGAGTTCAGGACCGAGTTCCACAACGGTGACTCTATCTCGATGAAGTACCAGCGCCTCTATGAGTTCCTGCCTGCGCCATTTACGATCTCCAAGGGTGTGCAGCTTCCAGGTGGCGGCTACAGCTACGACAACCTTCAGCTGGGCTTCTTTCCCTTCGTGCATCACCGGTTCTCTGGATCAAGCACGCTCGACGTCGGAAGTTTCTACAGCGGCCATAAAAAAACCGCCAGCGTGCGCGGGCGCATCGAAGTCACGCCGCAGTTCGGCGTCGAACCGAATATCTCGCTCAACTGGATCGACCTGCCGCAGGGCCAGTTCACGACAGCTGTCGTCGGCGGACGCGGCACGTTCACGATGACGCCGCGGATGTTCGTTGCTGCGCTGCTACAGTACAGTTCTGGGCCGGCATCGCTGTCCACCAACCTGAGGTTTCGGTGGGAGTATCAGCCCGGCAGCGATTTTTTCGTCGTGTATAGCGAGGGCCGCTCGACGCTTCCACCGCGCGGGACCGCGCTCGAAGGTCGTGGCCTGGTCGTGAAGATCAATCGCCTGTTCCGCTTCTGACGTCTGGCCACGGGACGTCGCAGGCCCGCACAGCGACACCCGGTGTCCAGTTCCGCTGGGCGCGCTAAATTAAAGCGCTTTTCATGACCGTGTGGCGGTTGAGTAGCCGCAGTGTCGAAAGTAATTTCGGCATTCATCGGCGCTGAAGTGCGTCAGCGATTCGCCCAGTAACGGCCAGAGCGTCTCGATGGATCGACAGCGGGCCGCGCGGACGATCGCCTTGAGCTTGGCGAAGCAGAGCTCGATGGGATTCAGGTCGGAACGGCCGGACACATCGGTAACAGATTAGTCCGGAGACATGGGTAACAGTTGATCGGCGTTTTTGATCACGGCTCTTTTCTAGTTGCAGGCGCGGAGCCAGCGGCGCTGGCGGAGCGCCCCACCTTGGACAACGGAGCTATAGGGTGAATGCGGCGGTGCCGTTCGTCGAATCGACCAAGCACCACGGTGGCAAAGCAGAGGG
>ORMF012372595.1_pt1 | contig 15258 bp, 9 predicted proteins | sample 1779871 | NCBI WGS metagenome assembly ORMF01 (sample SAMEA104232316, study PRJEB22302) | groundwater metagenome | biome: forest; feature: aquifer; material: groundwater | place: USA | collected 2011-08-07 | depth 5.4 m | reverse complement strand
GCAGAGCACCTTCGCGAGACGGCGATGCTGGTATTGGTAGGCGGCAACGGTCCTGCGTTCCACCGGCAGGCTCTCCAGATCGTGGAGAGCGCCGGGCTGACAACTGCCGATGTCGGTATCGCCGATATCGCAATTAATGCGCCCACCTCGCGCACCCTGTCGGCTGGCTTCTCGAGCGCCGGTGCGGACCCGAATACGTCGCCCGACAGTACCGATATCCGGCTTCACGGTATGCTGGTACTGGCGAGCGTTTTCGCGACCGGTGGGCAAAATAGAGCGCTGGATAGCGGCGAACTTGCAGCCGCCATTGAGAGGATCGCGGTGCCGTCATTGCCGCGGCTCGACGCCACGGCACGACGCGCGGCGGGATCGGTGGAGGTCCATGCCGCCGAAGCGGGCTACGCTTTCACCGCTGCGTCGGTTGTTTCGCCCCGGATACCGCGACACGATGAGCGAGCAAATGAAACCGTCGGCAAGATGTGGCGGTTGCTGCACAGCCCTGTGTTGACCGAGCTGATCGGGCACCTTCGCACAGCGACGGCAACGCAACCCGATATCGCCGATTTGCACTACCTTTTGGGGGTCCTTCTGCAACTGGAGGGCAACGATCCCATCGACGCATTAACCTGTTACGGCCGTGCGCTGGCGCTAGGCATTGACGACTTCTGGGTGCATCTCAATCGTGCCAAGGGGTTGCACGACACCGGCCACACGGCGCAAGCGGTCGTCGCCCTGGCGCAAGCCCGCGCTCGGGACCCCGAGCACCCTGAACTGTTCCATCAGGTGCGGCGTGAGACAATCGGTGAACTTTGGGATTTGTTCTATCGAGCTGCCCCTGACGAGCTTGTCGCGCGGCTGCACGACGCCATGCGGGAGCACCCCCTCGACGGCGAGCTTTATTTTCTCGCCGGCCTTGCCTTGCATGCGGCGGAGGATCGGAATACCGAGGCACTGAAATATTACGATCGAGCAATCGAATTAGGCTTCGACAGTCACTGTGTGCGCCTACAGAGAGGCAAACTACTTTGCGCACTCGAACGGCGGCAGGAAGGGGCATTCGATCTGAGGCTTGCGCGGGAGTTCGAGCTAGGCCACGCGGAGCCGGACCCCGCGCTAGCGCAGTCCAATAACCCCAACGGGCGACACTCGAAGGAGCAAGATGCGACTGCCCCGCGTCTCACGCATCTTGACGCGACTACAAGTACGACCGCGACAGAGGACCTGGTGCATTACGATCAACCGGCGGAACCCGCGGTGCAATTGGTCCGCGGGGGACCATTGCAACGACGTGGCCGCACGATCGAACCCAATGCGGAGCCGGATCGAGCAGTGGCTGCTTTGCTCGATGGCCCCGCCGCGCTGCGTGTGACTAGCAGCGAGAAAGAGTTGGCTGTTCGGGAAGCTCGCGAGCGACGCCGCAACGGGAATGTGTTTGCCGCGGCCCGCGATCTCGCGGGGAGATATCCCCACCTGCCCGATCTAGTAGCAACAGGCGGAGGGTTTCGCGGTGACGAGAGACGCTGAGCGGGAAACACCTCGGCCTCATCGCTGGCGCTGCGATATCACGGTGTCTTCGTTGGCGGTGCGTCCGCGGCCCCACGACGCGCTCGATCAATTATTCACGAAATATTGTCATCGAAATCAAAATCCTGGAGCCCTGCTCGCTACTTGGAGCGCGTTACGCTACCGACCGGTGCTTGCCGGGCGGGATTGCCGTGACCGCCGGAACCCGCGCCGGTTTTTGCCGCTGCCCGTGAAAGAATTCCGGTAGCCGCCGCGACATCGAGTTCGCCTACCGTGTAGCCGAGCAAAGTGAGCTCCTGCCGCGCGTCAGGCACGTCTCCATCAAGTGCCAGCGCGCGTAGATACGCGTCTGCCGCCTCAGTAAGTTGCCCTCGAAGTTTGAGCACGTGGCCCAGCTGGAGATACGTATCGGCAAGGCTATCGTCGATTTCGAGAGATGCGCGATAGGCTTCCTCCCCGCCCAACGTGTCGCCCTGCTCCTTGAGCGCATGGCCGAGTTGTACCCAGATTCCCGCGCGGCCAGGGTCGGCGTCAAGCGCCTGCCGGTACGCCACAGCGGCAGCAGCCCAATCGCGGCGGTCGCGGAATTCATCACCGTCGGCGATGAACCGCTCGATCCCCTGCGGCCGGTTCCTCGCTGAAAAGCGGAGCGTCAGCCAGCTCCGCTTTTTCGGTTGCGGCACGTTGGGAGTGCGAGCCGCGTCATCGGACACAATTTCGACAGCACGATTATTGTTAGTACGATTATTGTTCGCTTCCCGATTGCCCGCCATGCTGGGCCGTACCACAACCGTCGAGCGACTTTTCCAAATCGTGTGATGCTGATGGTAACGATTGTCATTTCTCAAGATGAGTTCAATCGGTACGCCGGTACCGGCAAGGTCGCGGGCCATAATGGGAAGTTGCACATCCGCGTCGGCAATAATCTTTGCAACGCGAAGCAGAGCCGGAATGCCGCATAGTTCATTCTGCTGAAGCTTGGCGCCATCGACTGCACGATAAAGGTCGAGCGCCTTGCGCGCCTCGGTCCAGACCGGCATCGACCGAACCGAGTCCCAATCCGCTCGCTTGGCCAGATATTGCCCAACCGCATCAGCCAAGTCCAAATCGGTGCAATCGATGTCCATGTAGGTTTTTCGGTACCCGAGGCATCGCTTTAGTAGATCGGCGGCCTCGGCTGGATCCTTGTCATCGAACGCATGCGCGAGACCGGGCACGCTCCGGTGCAGGTACCATGCCCGAACGTCCTCGATCTCGGCGGTTGGGCTTTCCGTCGTTCGCTCCTCCGGATAGTTGCGGAAAAAGCCCAGACATTGCGGCAGCGTAACCACTCGAATTCTCGGCAGTGCCCGATGCTTGAACTCGACATCGCCGGCAGCCCGGAAGCGGTCGTCGTAGAACCCAACGCGGTCGTGGACCGAGCGGCGATACAAGCCGCCAACATATCCGATGTAGCAGCAGTCGAGATAATGCACCGAATGAGTGTCGAAATATCGATTGTACGACATGACGTCGCGGACGAAGGAACCTGCCTGGTTAACTTGGGTGACATTGGCAGTCCCCTGGACCCAGTCGACGGTGGGATTGCGATCGAGATAATCCGCCAGAATTTCAAAGGTATCCGGCCGGTTCATCTCGTCCGCACCAAGCAGTGCCAAGTACGAGCCCCGTGCCAGTGCGATACCCCTGTTCCACGCGCGCTGAATGGTTTCGCGCTCAGGCGTGCGGACATAGAGCACGCGACGGCCTACCTCGGCATACCGCCTCGTGTCGTCGAGCAGATCGCGCACCAGCTCATAGGTACAGTCAGTCGAGTTGCTGTCGACAAGGATCAGCTCCGCAGCGGGCCGTGGTTCCCGCATCAGCTCAGCCACGCCGCTCAAGAATATCGGGAGCTTGTCAGCGGCATTGTAAAGCGACACAACGATCGAGATCTTGGGTTGATCGGATGATCGGCGATCGATCGTCCGCATTGCGACCGCGGTGGGCGGAAGGCGGAAGCGTTCCTCAGCGCGATCCAGGTAGGCTGCGGCAGCGGCGAAATCGACCGTTTGCCCATACAGCATCCGCGCCACGTCAGCCTCGTCGTCGAAGCCGTGGCCTGCAAGATTTTTGCAGACCTTATCGAGCATCTGCGCATCGTGACGTCCCGAGAGGCGCAATACCCGCAGCCCATAAGTTGCGCAGAGGAGATCGTTGCCGCGGCGATCCTCGATCTCGGCAAGCAGCCGATAAAGGGGAATCCGCATGCCGGAAAAGCAGAGTGGTGCCAACTGGTCGGACAACGCTGTAAACGCCGTGTCGTCGAAGCCCTGGTCGTTTCCCCGCCATTGCTCGACGCGCGCGACGGCAGCCTGAAGCTGCGTAAAATGGTCGAAAAGCCCAACGAGCGTTTCTCGTGAAGGCGACCGTGCCGGGGCAGGGTCGTGTTTCGCGAGTGCGATGGGGTTACCGGCCGAAACGCCATCGCCGTCATTCAACAGGGTTTGCCGTAGAGCAGCACTGGCCCCGCTCGCGACTGCAGTTTCGATCTCCCGGGCGACGGCATTGAAAAGGGTCGCAAGAGATTGCTGCGCCCCCAAGTCCGGCGTTGGCTGCACGCGATAAATCGCATCGAGACTACGGCCACAGGGGCGCAACTCGGCGGTATCGAGATAGCGATTAAGCCGGTCCCGCGCTCCTGCGTAGTCGTCGATCAGAGTGATCAAATTTTCCTGAGCCGCCAAGAGGTCGTTGCAGTCCAGTTTAAGGTGCGGAATATCCGGGAGAGCCTGGCCGAGAACCGCAGCGGCAGCGCGGCCACTCAACATCGTCGGCGTGCCGGACAGTAACGAGTCGATGCCGTCGAACTCGAACACATCGACTGGCGATGACACAATACCGATACAATAGTGGCTGGCGAGATACTCCCGGAGTTGCTCGCGCGACAGGTCAACAAACTCGACATCCATACGGCGACGCGCCGCCATTTGGACAAGCGCTCGCTCTGTTTCGGCCCGATCAGCGGAAGCTGGATTCCTGACGATAACCGAACCGCTGTGCGCTGCCGGGGGGAGCGTCGCAACAAGCTCGATAAACAAGCCGGGGCCGCCGTCTTCCCAATCCCGGCTAACATGTACCAGCTTTGGCCGCGTCTTGAACGGCGTGGGTCCGATGTCCAGCCCTCGCAAACGCCGAAGCGATCGCCGGTCTATAATCGTGCAGGGATCGAGCAGGTGGCCGCCTTGACCGGTATTAGCCTCCCATTCGGCAAGTTGTACGGGATCGATCCCGTATCGTAGATCCACACTGCGATAGAGAAGCCCGTCGAACCCGCCGAACTGCCACTGCGAGATATCTTCGCGTCCATGCCCACTATCGTGGGCGAGAACGGCCGCAGCCCCGCTCATAGAAAGAGCTACACGGTCGACGGTAACTCCCGCCTGCCGCAACGCCATCGGCAGCAGTGCCCCCAACGGCAGAAAATCCGGAATATCGACAACGTCGAAGGTACAGTCGGACACGCTTGCCGCCATATCGAACAACAGCAGCAAGTCCGTCTCCCTTCCGGCAACGGACGTGTCGCCACCCGCAGGCGGGATATTATCGAGACGAAGAACCCGACCGCTCGAACGATAGAGGTTCAAGAGTGGCAGCGCCCGGACGTTTGCCGGCAGAATCGACGGCTCGACCGCATCTGCCGTCAAATAAAAGAATTCGTGATCGGAACAGGCTTCGATCAGGTGTTTAAAAAATGTCGAGATATTATTCCCGGACGAATACAGGTCCGTGACGGTGAGCAACACCTTCATGCAGGCTACCCTCGATCCTCAGAGAGGCACAGCTCGTGCCAACGATCGCGCCAACACTCGCTCAGCTGGTCTCGGGTAGCGAGGCGCCACTGGGTATCAGCAAATCAGATTGCGCCGCCACCAGATCCTGGGCTCGCGCGTAGTCGTCCGGCCGTCCAATATCGAGCCAGAGGCAATCTTCACGGTAGCTCATGACACGACCGTCAGCCTTCATCAGCCGGACAAGAAGATCCGGCATATCGACCGGCCTACCCGCCTCGATCAGACCGCGTAACGCCTCCCGGCGCAGCGCGTAAACCCCCATACTGATCGCATAAGTTTGCGACGGCTTTTCGTGATAGCCAAGAACGCGACCTTGCGGATCGATATCGAGCACACCCGAATCCAGTGTGACCTCACGCAACATCGTACCTACGGTCGCAGCCGCGTTTTGGCCAACATGGTATTCCAAGAGCCGCGAAAAACCCATGCTGGTCACGAGATCGCCATTGAGCACGAGGAAATTCTCGTCCATCGAATCGAGCAATACGCCGATCGGGCCGGCAGTGCCGAGCGGTCGATCCTCTAAGCTGTAAACAATGTCGATGCCAAAGGCACTGCCATCGCCGAAAAACGCTTGGATCAGGTGGCGCAGATGGTTGACCGCGATACAGACCGATCGGAAACCATGCGCCCGCAATTGGCACAAAATAAGTTCCAGTACCGGCATGTTTCCCAGCGGCATCAATGGCTTGGGTAGCACGGCGGTGTACGGGTGCAGCCGCGAGCCTTTGCCTCCCGCCATGACGATCGCTTGCATCGCGTCAGCTCATGTCACATAGCCCGCGCGCGGCAGCAACGCGGGGTGTTGGCGAAAGAAAGCAATTGTTCGCTCCAGTCCTTGCTCGAGGCTTGCTTGCGGCTTCCAGCCGCTCGCCTGGGTGAAGGCCTTGTTGGACGAGATCAGCTGATCGACTTCGCTCTTTACCGGGCGCAGCCGTTGCGCATCGAGTTCAATCTCCCGATCGACTTTCATCAGCCGTAGGATCAGCCGCGCGACGTCGCCGACAGCGACACCGCTGCCCGTACCCAGATTAAAGATGCCGCCTTCCAAATTCTCAGTCTCGGCCGCGGCGATAAAACCGGACACGGTATCGGCGACAAAGGTCATGTCACGAATCGGACTGACGGCGCCCAGTCTGATCGGCCCGCCGCCAAGCGCTTGACCGATTACCGTCGGTATGATCGCGCGCGCCGATTGCCGCGGCCCATAGGTGTTGAAGGGGCGCACCACGACCGTCGGCACCCCGAACGACGCGTGGTAGGATTCGACAAGCTTGTCCGCGCCGATCTTCGTCGCGGCGTAGGGCGATTGCGCCTGCAGCGGATGCGCTTCGTCGATCGGCACATAGCGCGCGCTGCCATATACCTCGGACGTACTGGTGTGGATAAATCGATGAACTCCCGCCTCTCGGGCCGCTTCGAGCAGGTTCAGCGTGCCACCGATGTTGGTGTCAACATAGCTCCGCGGCGCCGAGTAGGAGTGCGGAATGGCGATCAGCGCGCCAAGGTGAAATATCGCCGCGCAACCGTCGACCAGTCGCTTGACAAATTCCGCGTCATTCAGGTCGCCAAAGACCACCTCGACGCGGTCGAGCATCTCCGGCGGAACGAAGCGCAAATTTCCGTGGCTTCGTTCCGCATTGTAGTGGACGAGCGCGCGAACCGGGGTACCGCGGGCGACCAATGTCTCGACAAGGTGACTGCCGATGAAGCCGCCAGCACCGGTAACCAACGCGCGCTCTTCTATCATTACTCCCTCTCCGGGCGATTGCGTTACAGAGCACCTGCTGCCCCCGCGGTTGGTGCCTCGCTCGCTCCGTAATCCGATGCCGCTCTACTGCCGGCCATAATAGAGGCCCCCTTAGAGAGGGCCACGCGGCTGTCATCGTCCTGAGGCGATACCACACGGCGCCAAGCGGCCGATGCGCTACTCGGCAAGCCGATCACGGGGTGAAACTGACAAATTCGGCGCAACAGATCAAGGGGCTCCCGGAGTCCAAGGGAATCGTCGAGGCCAACGAGTTCCTCCAGTACGGCGCGCCTTATCGTAGCGCCAGGCCCAATCGAGACTTCGACGACGCCGCTATGACTCGACAAATCGCGCAGCCCATGCTCGACCCGCGGAATGCCCAACTCGCAGGTTTCCGTCCAAGGCGACAGACATATACCCGCCGCCGGGTATTGCGCGAGAGCGTTCAGGCATCGGGATAGAAAATCCGGCGCTACAATATCACCTGCGGCAAAGAGGCTGACCGCCGTTCCTCGGATAGCCAAACGGCCCAAACCGTCAGTTGAGCTATCGATCCCTTTGCGCGGCAGCATCCGAGCAAAGCTGCCGAACCGGGAGACCACCTCCCGTAACACCATCTCCGATCCATACCCGGCATCCATTACCACCGCGTCCAGACCCGGAACGGTTTGGCGTGCCAAGCAAGCAAGGGTCGCTGCCGCGTCTGTCGGATCGTTCCGAACGATGACGACCGCGGTCATCGCGGGGGCGTATTCGCCATCGGTGCGTAACGGTCTCCAGGCAGCGGCGCTAGCCGAAAGGAGCGGTGATGGATTAAGCAAGATGCGCCGCGCCAGTTCAATATTCTCGAGTTTCATCACCCGCCGTTCGCTCGCCCGGTAGATCTCTAACATAAAGTCCTCGCGCGGGCGGGGCAGCGGCCGCTCAGATAATAGCCTGCGCAATCGCCGCGCGTTTTCATTAAAATTTCTAAGAATTTGTTCCAGATGAGCAGCACTCTCTGCCAAATCTTCTGGATCTACGACCAGCGGTGCCAGGTGTGGGTGATTTTCTTGTAGAAAATCGGCGGCACCGGCCTGTCGAGACAACAGGATTGGGCAACCGTTAGCTACCGCCTCCAACGCCACGTAGTTGAACACGTCGGCGCGTGACGGGACAACGAGGACCGACCGCCCCTTGTATATATCGTTCCGCAACTCCTCATTGGAGATTCGGCCGACATATTTGGCGGGAATGCCAAGCTGGCGGGCAAGCTCCATCAGGTGCTCGGACCAGCGAACCGAATTCGACCAAACATTGTCAGGACCTGCCAACCGGCACCGTCGATAAAGCCCCTCCGGCAGGCGGGCTACCATCTCAAGGAATAAATCAGGCCCCTTGTTGCGATCGAGACGACCGACGAACCAAAGATCGGGGGGTCCGCTTCCGGGAGCCTCGGGCGAGGGGATGTCAAACTCCTCAAGCGCGTCGTGCATGTCGACAAATCTTGGCGAGACCCCCGAGCGGCTGTCTTCCGCAGCGTGAGAATGCGAAAGCGCATAGCAAACGTCGGCGGCGGCGCTGGAGCGGCGTTCAGGCTGCGCCCATGCTTCAATTATCTCGGGGCTTCTTTCGTCACCGTAGGCATTTTGTAGCGTCACGCTGCCCCAACCCAACAACGCCTGCGCAACGCAGCCAACGGCGATCCCGTACCTGGCGAAAATCGGTCGTACAAGGTGGGCAGCCGGAAAGTACGCCGGCACATCCACGACATCGAGTACCGAACCCTGGAGCGCCAGGGCCATGCGACAGAGGTTATGCGTTAACGCCTCTTCGATTGCCGACACCCGCAGACCCGACAACGCCGGAATTTCGACGTGAATATCGAGCGGGAACGGTTCGGCGTTCGGCGGCAAGGTACGCCGGACTTCCTGTCGCAGATCCGGCCCGTAGGACGGATATAGGAAACTCACCTGCGGATGGCGCGCCACCACTCTTCGGTAGAAAGTCTGTCCACCGCCCGTAACAGTATGAAAATCAAAATCTAAAATTAAAACGCGCATAGGAAACTCGGGGCCAACAGAAGCGAAACGAGGACGCCCGACTCTTCGCGCGAATGCCCGACACCACGCAAGCGCTTTCCCGAGCACAACCTCAAAATGCCAGATATCCCCGGGTGGCATCGCGGCCTGCAACGGGATGTCGGTGGCCGTACGCGTGGAGCACGCCGGCGACGAAGCGGTGCAAATCGCCGCCGGCAAACAGGTGGCCCGTAACGCCGGCTGCTGCCGCCGCCGCCATATCGGTATCGCGGTCGCCGATCATGAAGCTGGCGTGGCGCTCGACCGGCCAGCGCCGCATCAAATCGAGGAGCATGCCCGGCCCCGGCTTGCGCCAGTCGCTCTCCCGGCAATAAGCCGCCACGACCCCCTCCGGGTGATACGGGCAATAGCGGAAATCGTCGATATGTCCCCCAACCGCCGCTAACTCGGCGCCGACATGGGCGTGCACCGCACGAATATCGGGCTCGCTGTAAAAGCCACGCGCGACACCCGCCTGGTTGGTCACGACAAAGACCAGATACCCCGCATCGTTGAGCGCCTTGACGGCGGTCTTGGCGCCCTCGATCCAGCGGAAGCGGTCGCTCGCGCCGATATAGCCGTCGTCGTGGTTGAGCACGCCGTCACGGTCGAGAAACGCGGCGGGCCGCCGGTGACGCGCCGGAATCTCAACGCGGCCCCGCGCCAGATCTTCCGGAATGCCGATATCTATGAAATATCCGTCGGATACCCGGCCGAACAGGCTTCCCGCCGCGGCGAGGCCCGGCATCACGTCGCGCTCCAGTGAGCAGTTCGGTCCGATATGGTCGAGCACGCGGCGGCTGAACGCATAGACGCCGCCGCTGACGAGGCCCGCGCCGGGCTGCGCCGGACGCTCGGCAAAGCGCTTGATCCGCTCGCCTTCCAGTTCGACCACGCCGTACCGACCGGTATCGTCGAGGCGGCGCAAGCCGATCACCCCAACGCGGGGCGACGCGCCCAGCAATCGGGCGCCGAGGTCGAGATAATTGATCGCGAACCAGGAATCGCCGTTGAGCATGTAGAAATGCGCGTCGAGGCGATCGCGGGCGTGCCACAGCGCGCCGCCGGTCCCGGCCGGCTCCGGCTCCACCGCCACTGCGATGTCGAGGCCGAAGCGCGTGCGCAACGTCGTCGTCGCCGCATAGCGGCGGATGTGCTCGGCGGCATAGCCAGCGAGCAGCAGGATGCGGCGAATGCCGTGGCGGCCGAGCTCGAACAGCAAGCCGTCGAGAAACGGCCCGTCGCCGACCGGCACCAACGGCTTCGGCAGCCCGCCAGTCAGGGCACCGAGGCGGGTTCCAAGACCGCCGCACAGGATGACCGCCTGATCGATCATTTGGCTGCGTCGGCCAATCCCGCCGCGATGTGCTGCGCGACGGCGGCGCGCGGGAACAGGCGCGCTTCGACGAGGCCGCACAGGATGTGGCCGGCAGCGATGTGCAGCTGCTGGATCAGCGGCGTCGCGTCGCACGGCACGCGCAGGCACAGATCGCACAGCGCCGGCATGTCGCCGCCCTCGCGGCCGGTGAAGCCGACCACCACGAGGCCGCGCTCGCGCGCCGCCGCCATCGCGCGCAGCACGTTCGGCGAACGCCCCGAGGTCGACAGCGCAATCAACACGTCCCCGGCGACCCCGAGCCCGAGCACCTGCCGCTCGAACACCTTCTCGTAGCCGTAATCGTTGGCGATCGCCGTCATCACCGAACTGTCGGTCGTCAGGGCGATGGCCGGGATCGGGGCGCGATCGTAGTTGAGCCGACAGAGGAACTCTCCAGCTATGTGCTGCGCATCGCCGGCGCTGCCACCGTTGCCGGCCAGCAATACCTTGCGGCCGGCGCCGAGCGCCGCAACGACCCGCTCGACGATCTGCGCCAGCGTCACGGCAAAGGCGGGCTCGTCGAGCGCCCCCTGCACCGTATCGCGCGATTGCACGAGATAATCGACGACTGCCGCCGTCGCTGCCATGCCGCTCCCCTTCCCGGCCGCCGCGGCCGCTCGTCGATTCCGCGGGCGATAAATGGCGTCCCCAAGGGGATTCGAACCCCTGTTACCGCCGTGAAAGGGCGGTGTCCTAGGCCTCTAGACGATGGGGACGCAGCGGCCTGCGCCTTCCCTCTAACCGCAGCGGGGCGCGAAATCAACCGCCGCCCGGCGGGACCGCCACGTTGTCGATCAGTCGGGTGCGCCCGAGATGGATCGCGGCGAGGAGGCGCCCCGGCGCGTTCAGCCGCGCCGGTATCGATGCAAGGCTCTCGGCATCGCGCAATTCGAGGTAGTCGAGGATAAATCCGGCGGCTTCGAGCGCTGCCCTTCCTTCCCGCAACAGCACGCCCACCCGATCCGGCTGCGCCGTGATCGCCGCGGCCGTCTCGCGCAACACACGGTTCAGCGCCGGTGCAACTTGCCGCTCCGCCGGCGACAGATAGGCGTTGCGCGACGACAGGGCGAGGCCGTCGGCCTCGCGCACGGTCGGCACCCCTTCGATGCGCACGGGAATATCGAGGTCCCGCACCAGGCGGCGCACGACCATCAGCTGCTGGTAGTCCTTTTCGCCGAAAAAGGCGGCGTCCGGCGCCGTCTGGAGCAACAGCTTGGCGACCACCGTCGCGACGCCGTCGAAATGGCTCGGCCGATGACCGCCGCACAGCCCCTCGCTCGGCCCCCCGACATGAATGCCGGTGACAAACCCCGCCGGGTAAACCTGCTCGACCCCGGGCAGAAAGGCGAGATCGACGCCGGCCGCTCGCATTGCCGCCAGGTCGGCCGCCTCGCCGCGCGGGTAGGCGGCAAAGTCCTCGCTCGGGCCGAATTGCCTCGGATTGACAAACAGCGACACGATGACGCGCGCACACTGAAGCTGCGCCGCCGCGACCAGCGCGAGGTGCCCGGCGTGCAAGGCCCCCATCGTCGGCACCAGCCCGACGCTGTGCCCGGCACCGCGCCATTCGGCGACGCAGCCGCGCAGATCGACGATCGTGCGCGCGACCTGCATCGAGTGATCCGTCATGCGGGGTTCTCCTCGGGGCGAAGCGCCGTTCAGCCGCTTGTAAGGCGCCGATGCCTATTCTACCGTCGTGCCGGGTCGAAGCGCCCAGCGGCGCGGTCCGGCGGACCGCAAACCTCGATCAACCTTACGACAGGTGACTCATGCGTAGCTTGGCCATCGCGTCAATGGCGGTCGCGGTCGTGCTGGCGATGCCGGCCGCCGCCCAGGACGCGAAGCAGGATTTCCGGCTCGTCAACCGTACCGGCTACGAGCTGAAGGAGGTGTACGTCTCGCCCGCCAAGGCCGACGACTGGCAGGAAGACATCCTCGGCAAGGGGGTGCTGGAGGACGGAAAATCGGTCAACATCCACTTCAACCCGCGGGCCCGCACCTGCAAATGGGATCTCAAGGTCGTCTATACGGAGGACGATTCGAGCGCGGTGTGGAGCAACATCAATCTGTGCGACGTCGAGAAGATCACGATCCATTACGACCGCAAGAACGACGTGACGCGCGCGACATTCGATTAGGGAATCGGCCGTTCCTTTAAGGGATCAGGTAGATCGGGCTCGACCAGGCCTGGTAGCCGTCCTCCTGGACGACCGCGACGTAGAACGCCGAGTCGCCCGCGGCAGCGCGCGGCACGACCCGCTCGAACGAGATTGTGCGGCGATCGAGGCTTTCGGGCAGGCGCCACACGGACAGGCGGCGGCCGAGGCCGCCTGCCTCCTCGACGACCGGCCGCGCGCCGATCTCGGAGATCGACAGATCGAGGGAGGCCGGGACGGTGCGGACGGCCAGCCGACCGGCGCGGGGATCGCGCAGAAACAGGTCGAAGCCGCCGAAATTGCCGGTGGTCAGCGCCTCCCACGCGAGCGTGCCGCCATTGTGCACGACACGCTTGTCGGGGTTCCAGAAATTGACCTCGCGGATCTCGGCGATGTCGTTGCCGGCAATCGTCGCCGCGCCGTCCCAGATCGTCTGCCGACCGCGGCCGCGATACTCGGCGCCCTCCCAGATCACCCGCAATCGGCGGCTGTCCGACGGCGTCGCGTAGGGCCGGATCACTTCCAGCACCTCGCGGCCGCGGCGCAGTTCGACGCGCTCGATCGGCGCCGATCCGACCGCGCGCACGGCGATCGTCACCACATCGTCGGCGCTCCGCAAGATATCGCCCATCATCGCTTCGTGCACCGGGCGCGACGCGGTCGGCCCCAATGCCGGATCGTCGTCGAACAATTCGGCCGCCGCGGCGAAATGCGCCCGCACGTCGAGCACCATGCGGTTGCCGGTCGTGCCGTAATGACGGCGGCGGCGCAGACAGTCGATCACCGCTTCGCGGGTCAGGTCCGGCAACAGCAGGCAGGTCAGCCCGCCATAGGCGCCGAAGGTCGAGGCGCCGGGATAGCTGGCGCCCGGCCGGCCCTTGTGGTCGTCGCTGTTCGAGACGATGCCGACGCGATAGCCCATGTCGAGCGCGTCGTAGAGCAGCCACTCGAACGTGCCCCAGGCCGAATGGACCTCCATCGAGCGCTCGATCCGCCCGTCATGTGCGATCGTCACGTCGGCGTAGCGGCCGCCGACATGCGCATTGACGACGGCATCGTAGCCCTGCAAGCGCCGGAACAATTCCGCCGCCGAATTGCAATCCTCGGCGAGGTCGCCCTGGTCGGCGACGAGGGCATGCGACGAGCGGTGGATCGCATCGTTCTCGTCGGCGAAATAGACGTTGCGGTCGCCGCCGAGCCCGGTATTGCCCGACCATTCGTAGCCCGGCAGGGTGATGAACCTCCCCGGCTCGTGAAAGTCGCGGGTCAGCCGGTTGAGCTCGTCATAAAAGGCGCGGGTGATCTGGAAGTCGTTGCCCTGATGCCCGGCGACATCGAGAAACGCCAGGTCGCGGGCGAAGTGGAAATAGGCCAGCGCCGAGCTGGTGCCGATCGTCTCCTCGCTCTGACCGTGCAGATCGCCCCAATACGGCAGCAGCGGGGTCGCCGCGACGCGCAGCGGGTTCGACTGGGCGAGAATCTGCCCGGCCGCATCGCCAATCGACATCGTCAGATCGCCCGGCTCGGCGGCTGACAGACCCTCGACCACCAGCGTCGGGCTGCCCTCGACGAAATGCACCGTCTCCGGCAGGCGGCCGACCGGGGCGGAGGCTGTCAGCCGCAGCAGCGGCCGGTCGTTCATCGGTGCCGGGTTGCCCCAGCGGTCCTCGGCCTTAAGGGAGAGGCGGAACGTCTCGCCGGGACGCAATCCGGTCGGCACCACCGCCTTCCACACCGAGGGCGGCCCGGCGACGATATCGAGGCAGGGCGAGCTCGGCACCTCGGTAAAGATGCCGGTGGCGATCGGATCGACAAACAATTTCAGGCGGAAATCGCGCTCGGCGAAGGTTTGCATGCGCATCCCGGGCGAGCCGCGACGGCGGTCGCCGAGGCGGATCGTCAGCGAGTCGCCGTCGCGCAGAAATCCCTGCAAAACCCGGATGCTGATCGTGCGGTCCCACGGCCGCACGTGCCCCTTCATGTCGAAGCGCAACTCGAGCTGCGCGCCGTTGCTGGCCTCGACCGAGACGTAATTGGCCGCCGCCGGGTCGGCGAATTGCGGCCGGCCCATATCGGTGGCAAAGCGCGTCACGACGCGCACCGCGCCGGTGTCGTCGATCCCGAAATAGCCGGCCGTGTAGATCAGCGTCAACTCGGCATAATCGCCGGCGGTGAACGGCCCCGCCGGCGTCATCGCCACATGCCCGATGCGCGACTGCAGCCAGGGGTCGTTGACCCGGTTCGGATCGGCCCACAGCGGGGTCAGTGAGGGAGCGTCGTTCACCGAACTGCCTCCCGCCCCCGCAGCACGCGATCGACCATCGCCTGGGCGGCGCCGAGGTAATTCGCCGGGTCGGTCAGCGCGCGCAGGGCGTCGGCGCCGAGCGGCCCCGCCACTTCGGGCACCTCCAGCAACACATCGTAGAGCGGCCGGTCGTGCTCGATCGCGGTGCGGCACGCGTCGTAAACGAGATCGTGCGCCTCGTTACGGCCGATCACCGGCGCGAGGCCCATCATCACCGCCTCGGCGACGATCAGCCCGTGCGTCATGCCGAGG
>ORMF011577170.1_pt1 | contig 15258 bp, 14 predicted proteins | sample 1779871 | NCBI WGS metagenome assembly ORMF01 (sample SAMEA104232316, study PRJEB22302) | groundwater metagenome | biome: forest; feature: aquifer; material: groundwater | place: USA | collected 2011-08-07 | depth 5.4 m | reverse complement strand
CGCATTTGTGCGGAGACAAATACTGGTATGTACACAACGCCGTTAGCGTTGTGTCATCCCCGCGCTCGCCAAAAACCGTGGCGAAGTCCGTCCGGACGAGTCGCGCCGCTTTATGGCGGAAAGGCGGGGATCCAGCTGGATCCCGGATAGGCTTGCGGCCTTCCGGGATGACATGAAATAGAAAATAAGAAAGGTTTTTGGACATGACAGAAGAAAAAGTTCCTTTATCCGTGGTTGTGATTGCCAAGAATGAAGAAAAAAGACTGGGGCCTTGCCTTGAAAGCGCGGCCTTCGTGCGCGAAATCGTGGTTTTAAACGATGAAAGCACAGACCGGACGGTCGAGATTGCCCAAAAATTTACGGACAAAGTTTTCCACCGCAAAATGGATGTCGAAGGGCGCCACCGTAATTTTGCTTATGGGAAGGCCACGCAGCCCTGGGTGCTCAGCCTGGATGCCGATGAGCGCATTACCCCGGAGCTTGCGCGGGAATTGAAAGAAATTTGCAGCAAGCCGCAGGATTCGAACGTTTGTTATGCCATCCCGATCAAGACGTTTATCGGCAAGCGCTGGATTCAGGGTGCCGGGTATTATCCCGCATCCAAGACGCGGCTTTTTCGCAACGGGCAATTCCGTTATGAAGAGGCGAGCGTGCATCCGCGCGTGATCTATGAAGGCAGCTGCGGCCAGTTGAAAGGCGATATCCTGCATTATTCCTGCGAAACGCTGGAGCAATGGATTCACAAGTTTAACCGTGAGACCACACTGGAAGCGCAAAAGTGGGTGGAAGACGGCCGGAAAGTGTCGCTGGGCAACAGCCTGCGCAAGACGGTGGACCGGTTTTTGAAAAATTATTTCCTCAAAAAAGGCTGGCGCGACGGTTTTATGGGGTTCTTAATGTCGGTTTTTCACGGCCTTTACCAGCTTTTCAGTTATGCCAAATATAGAGAGATGAAGGAAAAGCGGTGATCAGTTGTCAGTTGGCAGTTGTCAGGATTTTTGTCCAAAAGCGGGCTTTTCACTGTGAACTGAAAACTGGAAACTAAAAACTAGTTATGCAAAAACTCCTATTTATCGATCGCGACGGCGTTATCAACGTCGATCTCATCGGCGACTATATCAAAAGCCCGCGGGAATTCCGTTTCGAAGAAGGCGTGCTCACGACTCTGAAAGCTTTGTCCGACCGCGGCTACCAATTGATTATTATTTCCAATCAGGCCGGTGTCGGCGACGGTGTTTTTACGGAAGCGGCCCTCCAGGAAGTCCATCAACACATGCTCGCGCAGTTCAAACGGCATGGCATTAAAATCCATGCCACCCATTACTGCTTGCATGGCAAGGAAGACGGCTGCAGCTGCCGCAAACCCGAAATCGGATTGTTCCAAAAAGCGGTTGAAGGCCTGAAATATGATCCCAAGGCCACTTATTTTATCGGGGATAAAGCCACGGATATGGAAGCCGGCCGGCGTTTCGGGATTCTCACTCTTTTCGTGCGCACCGGTCATGGCCCTCAGGATGAAGCCAAGTTGAAGGGGAAACTCAAGCCTGATTTTATTGTGGACCGTTTGCCGGATGTTCTGAGCATTCTTCCATGAAGATTCAAATCTTTCATGCCACCGCGGGATACGGGCATAAAAAGGTCGCGCAAGTTTTGGAGCAGGCGTTTCATCGCCGCGGCCTGAAGTCCGAAGAGGTCCGCATCTATGATGCTCTGGATGAGACGCCCTTCGTCTTCCGCAAAACTTATCCGGCTTCCTATTATTATATGGTGAAGTATGCGCCCGCCCTTTGGGGGGCGGCGTATGAAGGCCTGGATCACCGCAGCGTCGATCGTTGTCTGCGGCCGCTGCGTTCGCTCTTTAACCTTTTTCATGGCGATGCCATCCTGAAACGTGTGCTGCGCGAAGATCCCGATCATTTGATCTGCACGCATTTTTTTACCGCGGAGCTTTTTGCCACGGCCAAGAGAAAAGGTCTTTTGCGTTCCAAACTTACCACGGTGGTCACGGATTTTTATCCGCATGCTTTTTGGGTCAATGACGTCACGGACCAGTATTGGGTGATGAACGAAACGTCGCGCCAGGCCATGGCGGGCTGGGGTGTGAACTTGGATACGGTTTATGCCGGCGGCATTCCTGTGGATCCCGTATGCCTGCCGACCGGCCGCAAAGAAGCCATTTTGGAACGGTTTAATTTTAGCAGCGGGCGTTTCACGCTTTTGATCACAAGCGGCAGCTTCGGGTTAGGGCCGTATATTCAAATTCTAAAAATCCTCGAAAAATACAAAGACCGCCTGCAATGTTTTGTGGTCTGCGGCCACAACCGCGAAATGCGCGAAACCCTGGAACGTGAGAAGTTTAAAGTGCCGGTCCGCATTTTCGGATTTGTGGATTTTATGCCGGATCTGATGGAAGCCGCGGATCTGGTTTTAGCCAAACCGGGCGGTGCGACCACGGTCGAAACGCTGGCCAAAGGCGTCCCCATGATTGTGCTGCACCCCATCCCGGGGCAGGAGATGCGCAATGCGCATTTCCTCAAAGAAAAGAAAGCCTCTTTCTTTATGAATGAACCGCCCGAGATCGAGGCCATCCTGGACGCCATCTTGGCGGATCCGGCCAAGCTGGAAGAAGTCAAACGCAATATTCAAACCATTGCCAAACCCCATGCCGCGGATGATCTGGTGAGTTTGATTCTCGGTGAAAAAAAAGGAAATAGAAAATGAAAGCGTGGAATGCGCAAGACCCGCGCGAGCGGGCTTTGTTTTTGAGGTCCTTGGCCGAAGAGGGAATTGAAGAAATCTATCTTGAGACTCTCAGACTGCCAGTACCAGTAAAACAGGCCGTTCAGACCGTGACCGAGCCTATGGCGGATGATGCGTTTTCCCTCAAAGATGAATTGTTGTCTTTACGAACCAAAGCCATGCAATGCACGCTCTGCCAAGAGCTGGCGGGCAAGCGGCAGCATGTGGTGTTCGGGTCCGGCAATATGAAAGCTGAGCTGATGTTTGTCGGCGAAGCGCCGGGCGCGGATGAAGACGAGCAGGGCCTGCCGTTTGTCGGACGGGCCGGGCAGCTTTTGACCAAAATTATCGAATCCATCGGGCTGACGCGGCGGCAGGTCTTTATCGCGAATGTCTTGAAGTGCCGTCCGCCGCAAAACCGCCAGCCCAAACCCGATGAAATCCAGAACTGCCAGCCTTTTTTAATCCGGCAAATCGAATTGATCCGTCCCAAAGTTATTTGCGCACTCGGAACTTTTGCCGCTCAGACGCTTTTGAAAACGGACCAATCGATCGGCCGGATACGCGGCCAATTCAAGGAGCTGCCGATTGCGCATATCCCCGGCGTCAAAGTTATCGCCACGTATCATCCGGCCTATCTTTTGCGCAGCCCCGAGGGCAAGAAGGATGTTTGGGAAGATATGAAAATGATTAAGAAGGAATTGGAAAAATAAGGGCAATGCGAGACCTCTTACAAACATCCCTCCTCTGTGTCGATGTCGCGGTGCCGCTGCCGATTATCGGGTTGTTCACCTACCAAGTTCCGGAAGGCCTGGAAGAAAAAGCCAAAGTCGGCGTGCGGGTGCGCGTGCCGTTCAAAAACCGGGATTTGATCGGGTACGTGGTGCAGCATCGTAAAGATCCGCCGGCAACCCCGTTAAAAAACCTGCTCGAAATTCTGGATGACGAACCCGTGATCTCGGCCGCGATGCTGGCCTTGACCCAATGGATCAGCGCTGAATATGGTTCGAGCTGGGGAGAGGCGATTGAAAACGCGCTGCCGCGCTGGGTCAAGTTCGGTAAGAAAGCCGACCGTGCTTTAGAACGCCAGCTTGTGCCGGAAGTTTCACCGGAAGCGGCCGGTCCGGTTTTTGAATTAACACCGGATCAGCGTCTGGCCTTCAATGCGATTTGCACAGGCCTGGAACAAACGAATCCCAAACCGATTTTGCTCTATGGCGTGACGGGCAGCGGTAAAAGTGAAGTTTATATCCGCGCGATCCAGGAAGTCATGCGCCGCAAGAAAGCCGCCATTTGTCTTGTCCCCGAAATTGCGTTGACCGAACAGCTGCGCTTGTTTTTTCTCCACCAATTCGGCGATCAACTTGAAATTTTGCATAGCAAACTGAGCGACACGGAACGCTTTCTGGCATGGAAGCGTTTGGAACGCGGCCAACGGAGCATTGTTTTAGGCCCGCGCTCGGCCATTTTTGCGCCGGTGCCGCGGCTCGGGCTGGTCATCATGGATGAAGAGCATGAAGGTTCCTACAAGCAGGAAACCGTGCCGCGTTATCATGCGCGCGAAGTCGCGCTTTGGCGCGCGGCGCATGAAGGCGCCCTTTTTGTGATGGGAACGGCCACGCCTTCCCTGGAAACCATGTACCGCACGGAATTGGGCGAGGTGCGCCGTCTGGATTTGAATACACGGGTAGGGAAGCGCGCCATGCCGCAAGTCCGCATCATTGATATGAAGGAAGACCCGGGCGCCCGCGGGAAACAGCGGGCCATGCTTTCCATCCCCCTGATGGCAGAAATCGAAAAGAACCTGGCGCAGAAAGAAAGCACGCTTTTACTTTTAAACCGGCGCGGCTTCTCGACGCATCTCTACAATACCAAATCCGGCGAATTGCTTATGTGCCAGCATTGCCAGGTTTCGCTGACATATCATCAGGAAGAAGACACCTTGCTCTGTCATTACTGTAATTATCAAATGCCGATTGCCGAAATGAAAACCGCGCCGGATGCGCCCATGATCCGTTTTTCGGGTTTTGGCACCGAGCGCATTGAAAGCGAAGTGGCGCGGCGCTGGCCGCAGGCGCGGGTGGCCCGGATGGATACGGACAGCGTCCGCAAAAAAGGATCGCATGAAAAAATATTGAAAGATTTCCGCGAACAAAAAATCGATATTTTGGTCGGCACGCAAATGATCGCCAAAGGTTTTGATTTCCCGCACGTGACGCTTGTCGGCGTTGTTTTGGCGGATGTAGGCCTGATGCTGCCCGACTTCCGGTCCTCCGAAAGGACCTTTCAGCTTTTGACGCAAGTGGCCGGGCGGGCCGGGCGGGGAGAGAAGCCGGGCCGCGTGCTGATTCAAACTTTTTCGCCGCAGCATCCCAGCGTTCATTTTGCCAAGACACACGATTACATGAGTTTTTATAAAAACGAAATTCCGGGGCGGCGCGAATTTAATTATCCACCGTATTATGAACTGATTAATTTTATCGTCCGGTCCAAAGATGAACGTCGCGCGTATCTCTTCGCGCGTGAATGGCGCGATCTTTTGAAACAAGCGTTGACGCCCGCCGCGGAGGGTACTGCCGCGGCGCGTGCTGCCGATATCACGGTGATCGGCCCGGCGCCCTTGCCTTTCTATAAGTTACGCGGGCATTTTCGCTGGCATGTGATGGTGAAATGGCCGCGCGGACTCACGCTGCGCCCCCAGCTTTGGGATTTGATGGGCCGCATGAAAAAAACTTCCCTGGTGGCCATGGCCGTGGATGTGAATCCCACGAATATCCTGTAGCGCCTAACCCCTATCAAATAAAGGCTTTACGTTAATATTTTGCCCGTGTTATAATTCTGCCGGTGATCGCCATGGCCCTTCTTAAAATTAAGACCTATCCCGACCCCGTGCTGGCCTTGCAGGCCGGTCCCGTCACGGATTTTGGTCCTCAAGCGCAGAAATTTTTTGAGGATTTGATCGAAACCATGTGGCTGGAAGACGGCGTTGGCCTGGCCGCGCCGCAGGTCGGGGTCTCACAGCGTGTTTTTATCGCGGTGCCGACCATGAAAAAAGGCGAAGAGCATATCATTGTGAACCCGGAGATCCTCGATTTGCAGGGCCGGGTGCTGGGGCCGGAAGGGTGTTTAAGCCTGCCGGGGATTTCCGCAGAAGTGCCGCGCGCCCGCAAGATCCGGTTCCGGTATCAGGATCGTCAAGGGCGTATGTTCGAAGCCGAGGCCAAGGATTTTTTTGCCCGTGTGATCCAGCATGAAAATGATCATCTGGACGGAAAACTTTTCGTGGATCGCCTCAGCTTTGATGAAAGACACCAGCTCTTGAGTCTCTATCAATCCCTCCAATCGTGATGCCCCGCCGCGCATGAAAATCATTTTTTTTGGATCCTCCGAGTTTTCCATCGAAGCGCTGAAAGCCTGTCTGGCCAGTGAGCATGAAGTGGTTATGGTTATCAGCACACCGGACCAGAAAAAAGGGCGCGGACTAAAGCTGGTGCCGACGGTTGTTAAAATTTTGGCCGAACAAAAGGGTTTGCCTGTCGAAACGCCGGATAATCTGAAAGACGAAATTCTGCGCACGCGTGTGGCAGCCTTAAAACCGGATTTTTTTGTGGTGTCTTCTTACGGTAAATTTATCCCGGCCAATTGGCTCAAGATCCCGGCCGTTGTGGCTTTGAATGTGCACCCCTCCCTTATCCCGCTCTATCGCGGGGCGTCGCCGGTCAACGGACCGATCTTGAACGGCGATACCGAAACGGGCGTAACCATCATGGAAGTGACAAGTAAGCTGGATGCCGGCGATATTTTCGCGCAAGAGCATTATCCGCTCGATGCCCGTGTCGATGCCGAAAAGCTGGAGACGGAGTTAGCGCATTTGTCCTATCGTGTCTTACAGAATGTTTTTGAAAAACTCGAAGCGGGGAAGCTGACGCGGACGCCACAAAAAGAGGCTCAGGCGACTTATGCCGGTAAATTAACGAAAGAGGCCGGGCTGATTTCTTTTCAGGATGCCGCGGTGGTCTTGGACCGCAAGATTCGCGGCCTCAAGCCGTGGCCCGGAACCTATATCCTTTTTGAAAAAGAGCCGCTCCTGATTCTGGAAGGGGAAGCGGTCGGGCAAACCGGTGCGCAGGCTCCGGGTACGTTGCTCGCCGTGCATCCGGACGGCAGTGCTGATGTCGCCGCAGGGGAGGGCGTGTTGAAAATCCGGATCGTCAAGCCCTCCGGAAAAAAGGCCATGCCGGTCGCCGCTTTTATCCATGGCCGGCGGTTGAAACCCGGTTTTGTGTTTCCTCCCTCATGAAAGTTCTGCATCTCACGACGCATCTGGATCCCGGCGGCATCACCGTTTATATTTTGCGGCTGATCCGGCTCTTCGCGCAGCAGGGCATCCAGACCTTTGTGATTTCAAGCGGCGGATCCTACGCGCCCCTTCTGAAAGCCGAAGGCGCTCAGGTGTCTGATTTTCCCATCCGCACCAAAAGTGAATTGCACCCTAAAATTTATATGGCGCTTCCGCGCATCCTGCGTTTTATCCGGGAAAATCAAATCGATGTGATTCACGCGCATACGCGTGTCACGCAAGTGATGGCTTTCTGGATTCAGCGTTGCATCGATATCCCGGTGGTCACGACCTGCCATGGTTTTTATCGCCGCCGCCTTGGCCGCATGCTCAATCCCGCATGGGGTGATCGCGTCATTGCCATTAGCGAACCGGTGGGTGAGACGCTGGCAAAGATGCATCATGTCCCTTCCGCGCAGATTCGGACGGTGCCCAATGGCATTGATTTCGCCGAAATCGATGCCGCTTATCGCCGGCATGAGACGGGTACTGCCAAAGTTTCTTTTGGATTTGGCCGCGAGGATCCGGTGATCGGTATCGTGGCGCGGCTGGTGGAAGACAAAGGCCATGCATTTTTGCTGCGGGCGCTCGTCAAATTAAAGGATCGCTTCCCGGCTATGCGGCTTTTGATCGTGGGCGAAGGCAAATACCGCAAAACTTTAGAGGGGATGATCGCAGCCAAACAGCTGCAAGACGATGTGGTTTTGACGGGCAATTTGGTTGATGTAACGCGGGCACTGGCGGCCATGGACGTTTTTGTTTTTCCAGCCATTTGGAAAGAGGGCTTCGGTCTGAGCCTGATTGAGGCCATGGCGTGCCATAAGCCGGTTGTGGCGGCCCGGATTTGGGCGCTTGACAGTTTAATTGAACATGAAAAAACAGGACTTTTGGTCGAACCGCGCCAGGTGGCGCCGCTTGTCCAGGGAGTTACGCGCTTTTTGGAAGACACTGATTTTCGAAATGCGATTTGCCGCGAAGCCCGCGCTATGGCCGAACAACATTTCTCGATCGAACGGATGGCCCGCAAAATCGCGGAAGTCTATCACCGCGTCCAGAGCGACCGCTTGACAGGCAAGGATTCTGGCCTATAATTGCCTCTTCCGGTTTGTCCTCGGCGCATCCGCAGGCACGGCTTTCATAAACAAATCCACTCAGCGAAGGAGAAGAAGTCATGGCAATTAAGGTCGGGATTAACGGTTTTGGGCGTATCGGCAGGATGGTTTTTCAAGCCATTTGTGATCAAGGCCTTTTAGGTAAAAAAATTGAGGTCGTGGCAGTCGTAGACGTAACAACCGATGCCGACTATTTTGCCTATCAACTCAAATACGATTCCATTCATGGCAGGTTCAAGCATGAGCTATCAACGGCCAAGAGCGATGCTTCCAAACCCGAGGCCGATATCTTAGTGGTCAACGGTCAAAAAATTAAATGTGTTGCGGCCACCCGCAATCCCGCGGAATTACCCTGGAAAGCCCTCGGCGTTGATCTTGTGATCGAATCCACCGGCCTTTTTACGGACAGCGAAAAAGCCGTCGGCCATTTGCAGGCCGGAGCCAAAAAAGTCATCATTTCAGCGCCTGCAAAAGGCGATGTCAAAACCATCGTCATCGGAGTCAACGAGGGGGAATATGATCCCGCGAAACACAACATCCTTTCCAATGCCAGCTGCACCACGAATTGCTTGGCACCTTTGGTCTATGTGTTGCTCAAAGAAGGCATTGGGATTGAAACCGGTTTGATGACCACGATTCACGCGTACACCGCCACGCAAAAAACCGTCGACGGGCCTTCCAAAAAGGATTGGCGCGGCGGCCGTGCGGCAGCGATCAATATTATTCCTTCCACGACCGGCGCGGCCAAAGCGGTCGGCGAAGTTCTCCCGGCTGTGAAAGGGAAATTGACGGGCATGGCTTTCCGCGTGCCGACGCCGGATGTTTCGGTGGTGGATTTAACTTTCCGCAGCGTCAAGGACACTTCGATCGAAGAAATTGATGGGCTGCTTAAAAAGGCTTCCGAGACCTACTTGAAAGGGTATCTTGGCTACGCGAATGAGGAAGTGGTTTCCACGGATTTTGTCCATGACAGCCGTTCCTCCATCTATGATTCTCTGGCAACGCTTCAAAACAATTTGAAAGGCGAAAAGCGCTTTTTCAAACTGGTTTCCTGGTACGACAATGAGTGGGGCTATTCCAACCGCTGCGTTGACCTCACCCTTTATGTTGGCAATAAGTTACAGCAAGCAGCACCCCAGAAAGTGGCCGCGAAAGCCTAACTTTCCGATTCACTTAATCATGGTAAAAAAGGGCAGACTCTAACCGAGTCTGCCCTTTTTTTTAGATCCACATCGCCCCTTTAAGAGATAGAAACAAAGTGTGACGGAAATCACTGTGGCAAAAGGAATTCGGATTTAGAGTTTGCCTGTTCAACAAGGGGGATGACTATGAAGACAATTCAATATGTTCTAGGGATGGGGATGATAGGCCTGTTGGCCGCTGTTCCGGCGTATGCCGTGGAGGGCACGGCGGAGATTGTAGCTTATCATCAACAGAAGGTAGCAGAATATCAGGATAGAATTGCGGTGCAGGACGCGATCATCGCAGAACATCAGCAAATGCCGGCTGAATATCGAATGAAGTTTCCAAAAGTTGGAGCGCCTGTGGCCTTGAAAAAAATGGAGGCGCATTGCAATGCCATCATTCAGGATGCGCAAAAGCTCAAAGTGGATCTCGAAGAATCCGCGCATTGGCATTCCATGTATGTCGCGGAGCTTCAGGGCCAATGAATTAGTTAGAAAAGAGTCGCAATAAAAAAGCCTGTTCCAATCGGAACAGGCTTTTTTATTTTAAGAGCAAGAACTGCTTAAGCGACTTTGGTGCTGACTTTCAGGGAATGCGCGTAAGCAAGCTGCACGACAATCATCGCAATCGCAATGGCGGCAATGATGGTCACGACATTGGCGGCGCCGTAGTGGGCGGGTGCCAGCATGCCGAAAAGCATCGGACCGGACATAAAGGTATTCATCCGGGAAGCTTTCGTGGCTTTGGCCCGGATGGCGGCGGCCTGATCGCCGGCTTTGCCGGACAATAATTTCTTCTGGGCTGGCCAAATCACAAACCAGACGTTGATCCACATCATCAAACCGAAGGCCATGCCCGTTAGAATCCAAACGGCCCGGCCCGTGATGGCGCCTTCTGGCGTCAGGAAAAGCCCGCTGGGCCCGAAGCCCTGACCGGGGGTATACATGTAATTCAGCGTAAAAAGCGCCAAACCGACCACGAAAGTGACCATGGCCGACCAGCGAAACCACCAGAGCGCCCGGGGCATTAGTTGGGGATTGATGATTTTCTTACTGGCGTCATCCAAAGAAGCTTGTAGGGGAATGTTCACAAAATTAAAAAAATACAAAAGACCAATCCACGCAATGCCGGCCAGGACATGCAGCCAGCGCAGCAGTAAGTGCACATTGCTGAACAAATCGGATAGAGCCATGGGGCCTCCTTCGTTTAACGGTCGTGGAACCCTGAAGTTACGTTTAAGTGCTGCCGCAAGAATTTTAGCATGATTCATCTTCAAGTAAACGCTTTTCTCCATCTTAAAAATCCATTGGAAAATCTCCTAAAATCACTATAATCATCCTTCGCCATCATCTTATCTCGTCCTCCATTAACCCAAATAGACAGGGGCTAAGCGGTGCGGAAACAGACAGTTCATGACCTTTCATTGCAGGGCAAGCGCGTCCTGATACGGGGCGATTATAATGTTCCCTTAAATGCGCAGGGCGTTATCACGGATGATGCGCGCATTGTGAAATCCTTGCCGACCCTGCGGTATTGCCTGGAGCAAAACGCCAAACTCATCCTAATGTCCCATTTAGGGCGGCCCAAAGGGAAACCCGATCCCGCCTTTAGTTTGAAGCCCGTGGCCGAAAGACTTTCCCAATTACTCCAGAAAAAAGTCGAACTTTTACCGGATTGCGTCGGCGCGGCGGTGGAAGAAAAGGTCCGCAAGCTGAAAGACGGCGACGTTGTTCTTTTGGAAAACGTCCGCTTTCATGAAGAAGAAACCAAGAACAACCCGGCTTTTGCCAAACAATTGGCGGCTCTGGGTGACGTTTATGTCAATGATGCGTTTGGCGCCGCGCACCGGGCGCATGCTTCTACGGTCGGGGTTGTGCAATATTTGCCGGCCGTCGCGGGATTGCTTCTCGCCAAAGAAATCGAATATTTTGACCGCGCCATCAGCCATCCGGAGCGTCCTTTCGTGACCATCCTCGGCGGCGCCAAAGTTTCGGATAAAGTCAAATTGATCAGCAATCTTTTGGACAAAGTCGATACGCTTTTGATTGGCGGCGCCATGGCTTACACTTTCTATAAAGTTTTGGGCATCGGGATCGGCACTTCTAAATTTGAACCGGAAGGCGTGCCGGCGGCCAAGGAAGCTCTGGCCAAAGCCAAAGCGAAAAATGTGCCGCTGCTCTTGCCGGTGGACCGGGTAATCTCCGAAAAGTTTGAAGCCAATCCTCCGGTCAAAATCATCGATACGGATATCCCGGACGGTTGGATGGGTTTAGACATTGGGCCCAAGACTGTTGAGCAGTACAAAAAGGTCCTGCAAACCGCCAAAACCGTTGTTTGGAACGGGCCCGTCGGCGTTTTTGAAATGCCGCCTTTTGATAAAGGGACACGCGGGCTGGCCGAATGTCTGGCCGGCCTGAAAGGCGCCACCACGATTATCGGCGGCGGTGATACGGCCGCAGCCGTCAAGATTTTTGGTTTAGAAGACAAGATGTCGCACGTTTCGACCGGCGGCGGCGCTTCATTGGAATATTTAGAAGGAACTATCCTTCCAGGCGTTGCGGCCCTTCAAGATCGCATGGTCAGAACCTAGGAGACGAAATGGGAAGCCGGAAGCCGTTGATCGCAGGGAATTGGAAAATGTTTAAATCCGCCAGTGAGGCGGTACAATTGGTACAGGGCATTCATGCCGGCGTGCATAAAATCAACAATTGTACGGTGGTGGTATGCCCGCCTTTTACGGCTTTGAGTGCGGTCAGCAAAGCGGTCGAAGACACCGTGATTGAACTGGGCGCTCAGAATATGAATGCTAATTCCGAAGGCGCGTTTACGGGCGAAATTTCACCGACCATGCTGAAAGATCTGCGCTGCCGTTACGTGATTTTGGGCCACTCCGAACGCCGCCAGCATTTCGGTGAAAGCGATGCGTTTGTGAATCAGAAAGTCAAAACCGCCCTCAAATACAATTTGATTCCCATTGTCTGTGTGGGGGAGACGCTCGACCAGCGCGAAGCGCGGCAATATTTTGAAGTCGTCAAACGGCAAATGGATCAATCTCTGGCGGATATTGCCAAAGATGATGTCGTCAAAATCGTTCTGGCCTATGAACCGGTTTGGGCCATAGGCACGGGCCGGACGGCAAGCCCTGAAGAAGCGGAACAAATGCATTCTTATATCCGTCGTCTCTTGAATGAGAAATACGGCCAGGATATAGGGCAAAAAATCTGGATTCTTTACGGCGGTAGCGTAAAACCTGATAATATCGCCTCGCTCATGGCCAAACCGAATGTGGACGGGGCTTTAGTGGGCGGCGCTTCTTTAAAAGCAGAATCTTTTTCCGAAATCGTATCCAATGCGGTAACACAAACTCAAGTCGAGGCTCGATAATGGCTATTTTAGTGACCATTCTTCATGTGATTGTTTGTTTGGTTTTGATTTTGGTGATTTTGCTGCAGGCCGGCCGCGGTCAAGGTTTGACCGGCGCGACCTTCGGCAGCGGCAATGTCCAATCGCTTTTTGGCACCCGGGCCGGCGATTTTTTAACTAAAGCCACCACGATTTCGGCGATCTGTTTCCTGGTCACCGTCATTTCGCTGGATTTTCTCGAAGCCCGCAAGAGCCGCAGCTTGATGGAACTCGAGACCAAGGCGGCTCCCGTCAATCTGGACCAAATTAAGGAAGCCCTTGAGAAGGTCAAAAGTGAAATGGCCAAGGAAGGTCAACAGCCTGCTGCTGCGACCGAAACAGCAGCACCTGCTGTGGCGGAAACTGCCGCCGTAGAAACCACGGCCGCAGAAACGACGGCGCAACCGGCAGCGGTGCCAGAAGCCCAGCCTGCGGAGCCGGCGGCAGCCCAAGAACCTGCCCAGCCCGCGGCCGTCGAAGCGGCACCCGCGGCTGAAACGGCGCCCGCCCCGCAAGCCACTTAAAGCTTGGCTCCGAAGGGGCCGGTTAAAACAATTCCTCCCGTCCTGAGTTTCTGCTTGGTAGAATTGAGTGCATGAAAACAGAAACCTTGCCTGTGACTGTGAGCGACCTGCGTTATCTGAAAGGCGTGGGACCCAAACGCGCGCAGGCCTTAGAGCGATTGGGCATTGCCTCGATCCGGGACCTTCTGTTTTTCTTTCCCCGCCGCTATGAAGACCGCAGTCATTTTGCCTTGATCTCCGAAGTCCAACCGGAACAAACTGTTTCCGTGCGCGGTGAAATTCTTTCCGTAAAATTGAAACCGATCCGGCGACTGCGTCTGATCGAGATGATTGTGGGCGACAGTTCGGACATGATCCATGCCGTCTGGTTCAATCAGCCCTATTTAAAGAAAACTTTTCAAGAAGGACAGCAGGTCATTCTGTACGGTAAAGTCGAACTTTATAAAAACCGCCTCCAGATTTCCGCGCCCGAATATGAAGTGATCGAAAGCGGTGAAGAAGCGATTCATACGGGCCGCATCACGCCGATTTATCCGCTGACCGAAGGGCTATTCCAGCGCTCCTTGCGCGCAACACTCCATGATATCGTGGAAACACATTTGGATCGCGAAATCACGGAATATTTGCCGCAAATACTCCTGGATGAAAAAAAGCTGATGGGTTTGCGCGAGGCCGCGCGCGAGATGCATTTCCCGACTTCTCCGGAAATTTTGGCGCAAGCCCGGCACCGGATTGTTTTTGATGAGTTTTTAGTCTTTCAAATGATTCTTTTGCGCAAGATGGAACGCCTTAAAGCCAAATACCAGGCGCACACCTTAAGCATCGGGGCGGAAACTCTCCAGCGCTTCCAAGCAACGTTACCATTCAAACTCACGGCCGACCAAGACAAGGTTCTGGGCGATTTGCTGCTGGATTTGAACCAGACCGTGCCCATGAACCGGCTGTTGCAAGGCGATGTCGGCTCCGGGAAAACGCTGGTGGCGGCCTTTGGGCTTTTGTGGGCCGCCCAAAATAAACTCCAAGCCGTGCTGCTGGTGCCGACTGAAATTTTAGCCGAACAGCATTACAAAACTTTGAGCAAGCTTTTGGAGCCTTTCGGTATTCCGGTCGGACTGCTGACCTCCAGCACGCCGGCGGCAAAACGGGAGCGCATGCTGGCCGAAATCAAAAATAATAAGCTCCACGTTATGGTCGGGACGCACGCCCTTTTACAGGAGGATGTCACGTTCCATTCGCTGGCGCTTGTGGTGATTGATGAGCAGCACAAATTCGGCGTTTACCAGCGCGCCCAGCTTTTTAACCGCAATCCCAGGCCGCATCAATTGGTGATGACGGCGACTCCGATTCCCCGAACGCTGGCTTTTACGACGTATGGCGATTTAGCCATCTCGACCATCAAAGAACTCCCGTCCGGCCGTTTGCCCATCAAGACTTATTGGATCACGCGCAAAAAGCAGGACAAGGTTCTCGAGCATATTCTGGAAAAAATCGGGCAAGGCGAGCAGGCCTATTTTATTTTCCCTTTAATCGAGGAGACCGAGAAAATTGATTTGCTGGCCGCCGAAAAAGAGTATCAGCGCCTGCGGCTCGGCGTTTTTAAGGATATTCGCGTCGGCCTTGTGCACGGCCGCATGACCAAAGAACAAAGAGATCCGGTCATGGACGCTTTCCGCCGAGGCGAAATCCAAGTTTTAGTCGCGACCTCGGTGATTGAAGTCGGCGTGGATCATCCCAATGCCACCATGCTGGTCGTGGAAAATGCCGACCGCTTTGGTTTGGCGCAATTGCATCAGATGCGCGGTCGCATCGGCAGGGGACACAAAGCTTCCGAATGTTTTATCTTCGGCGAACCCAGTACGGATGAAGGCCGCCGGCGGCTGCGGATTTTTGCCAATACGCAAGACGGCTTTGAAATTGCGGAAGAAGATCTGAAACTCCGCGGGTTTGGCGATTTCCT
>ORMF010658977.1_pt1 | contig 15258 bp, 15 predicted proteins | sample 1779871 | NCBI WGS metagenome assembly ORMF01 (sample SAMEA104232316, study PRJEB22302) | groundwater metagenome | biome: forest; feature: aquifer; material: groundwater | place: USA | collected 2011-08-07 | depth 5.4 m | reverse complement strand
CGAGAGCGCAACCAGCTCGTCGCCGGTCATCGGGTGTTCCTCTTCAGGAAAGATCCGCTGCCGGCGCGGCCGCTCAACTTTCCCGCGTCGATGACGACGTTCCCGCGAGAGATCACGGTGTCGGTCACACCGGTGACCTCGCGTCCTTCGTACGGGTTGTAGACCACCGTCATGTCCAGGGTCTTCGTGGACAGCCGCTGCGTCTTCTCCGGATCGAAGATCACGATGTCGGCGTCGGAACCGGGGGCGATCGTGCCTTTTCGTGGAAAGAGGCCGAAGATCCTCGCCGGCGATGTCGCGGTCAGCTCCACGAAGCGATTCAGCGAAATGCGACCGGCCCTCACGCCGCCGTCGTACACCAGACTCATCCGCGTCTCGATCCCCGGCGCCCCGTTCGGGATCTTCGAGAAGTCGCCTTTCCCCATCGTCTTCTGTTCCTTCATGCAGAAGGGACAGTGATCCGTTGAGATCGCTTGAAGATCGTTGAATGCCAGGCCGCGCCACAACCGGTCCTGTGTTTCTTTCGGCCGGAGCGGCGGGCTCATCACGTACTTCGCTCCCTCCGATCCCGGGTCCCCGTAGTGGTCGGACGACAGGAACAGATACTGCGGACACGTCTCCGCGAACGCGGGGAGTCCCCGGTCGCGCGCCTCCGTCACCATCTCGAGCGCCTCGGCGGCCGACAGATGGACGATGTAGATCGGAACGTCCGCGATCTCGGCAAGTGCAATGGCACGATGCGTCGCCTCGGCCTCCGCGCGAGCGGGCCGTGTCAACGCGTGATATTTCGGCGCGGTCTTCCCTTCGGCCAGTGCCTTCTTCACGAGCACATCGATCACACCGCCGTTCTCGGCGTGCATGCAGATCGTCCCGCCGTTCTTCCCCGTCCGCAGCAGCGCCCTGAAGATGCTCGCGTCGTCCATCATGAAGACGCCCGGATACGCCATGAACAGCTTGAACGACGTCACGCCCTGCCGGACGAGCGCGTCCATCTCCAGTTCCACCTGATCGGAGAGCTCCGTGATGATCATGTGGAAGCCGTAGTCGATAGCTGCCTTTCCTTCCGCCTTCTTCATCCAGGTGTTCCACGCGTGGTGCAGCGTCTGACCCTTGTACTGAATTGCGAAGTCGACGACGGTCGTCGTGCCACCATGGGCAGCGGCGATGGTGCCCGACTCGAAGTCATCCGCCGACGTCGTCCCGCCAAACGGCATGTCGAGGTGCGTGTGCACGTCGATGCCGCCGGGGAAGAGATACTTGCCCTTTGCGTCGATGACGCGATCCGCGTTCATCGCGAGCGAGGAACCAATGGCGGAGATCTTCTCACCGTCGACGAACACGTCGCCTTCGTAGAGATCGCTGGCGGTGACAACGATGCCGTTCTTGATGAGGAGCGTCACGGGAGCTGCTCGGGCACGACGAGCTCATCCTCATCCGCCGGTCCCATGGCGATGATGTTGCCGCGGGGATCGACGAAGTACGATGAGGCATCGCACTCGTAGACCGGAACGACCATCGCCATTTGATACTTCTTCGCGTCTTGCGCCATCAGCGCCGTCGTGGGACCCGGCACCGCCTCAGCGATGTCATACCAGTAAGCGTCCTGCGACGGGCAGAAGTACGGACCGTTGAAAACCTCCTGCAGGCCAAGGACCTGGACGCCCTTGCGCCCCGCTTCCTCGATGAGCGGGATGTGCGCGTCGATAGCGGCCTTGCGAATCTTGTCGATTGGGGCGGATGGATCACTCATAGGTGCGGCCGCCTGTATGAGGCCGCCAACCAGTTTTCTGGGCATGATTCCTCCCGCCTTCGCGCTTTCGCGCTTCGGCGCGGCACGCCGACACGTGTGATGTGCGGCGCAGCCTCGCCGTAGGCGGGGACCAATTCTGCTATATAGTCACGCTTTCCCAAAGGGGGACTTGCCATGGGCGTAGACCTCGCGACGACGTTCACGGGCCTCCGCTTCGAGAATCCGTTTCTCCTGTCGTCGGCGCCGCCGACCGAGTCCGACAGCAACATCATGCGCGCGTTCGACGCGGGCTGGGGTGGCGTCGTGACAAAAACGATCGGGCTCCATCCGGTGGTCAACGTCGACGGGCCGAAGACGAAATTTCTGCGCGCCGCGACCGAGTCCGCCCGGCTGTCGATGCAGAAGCGTGCCGGCACCGTGCTCCACTCGTCATGGAACTGGGAGCTCATCTCGGACAAGACGCTCGACTGGTGGGTACCGCGGATCGCGCGCATCAAGAAGGCGTATCAGAATCGTGTGCTTGTCGCATCGATCATGGCCGGGTCCGGCAGCGACCAGGAGCTGGCGAACTGGCAGACGCTGGCAAAGGCGTGCCAGGACGAAGGGGCGGATGCCCTCGAGCTGAACTTGTCGTGCCCGCACATGGACCGCAAGGACATGGGCTCGAACATCGGCAAGGACGAGGAGCTCATCTCCGTCGTCACGGAGGTCGTCAAAGAGGTCGCGCGAGTCCCGGTCTGGGCCAAGCTCACGCCGTCGACGACCGACATCGTGGTCGAGGCGCGCGGCGCGTTCCTCGGAGGCGCGGACGCGATCGTCTCGTCGAATACGTTCCCGTCGCTGCCGCCGATCGATCCCGAGACCCTCGAGTTCGAAATGAACGTCGACGGGCTCGTGTCGAGCGGCGGACTGGGCGGCCCCGCGATCCTGCCGCTCTCCATGGCCAAGATGGCGCAGCTCGCGCAGGCGTTTCCCGACAAGGCATTCTCCGGGATCGGCGGCGTGGCGGACTTCACCCACGCACTCAACTACTTCCTTCTGGGATGCGGCACAGTGCAGGTGTGCACCGCCGCGATGCTCGACCACGCGATTGGCCCGAACGTCATCAAGGCGCTGACGTCAGGGATGCGCGACACGATGGAGCGCCAGGGCTGGAAGACGCTCGATGATTTCCGGGCCATCCGCCGCGACCGCGTCGTGACGCACTCGAAGATCCGGCGGCCAGACACGAAGGACTATCACGGAGGCTACGAGGCCGAAGGATACGCAGCCGCCGAAGCCGCCGCGGAGCGATGAGTTCCTCTTGGGGTCAGACTCGGGTGACGGGGCGTCCACGAGCCAGACTCGAGTGACGCCTTGTACCCGAGTCTGACCCCCACCCCGATTGACCAGGATTTCGTGGAGGTCACCGAAGACCTCTCCGGCAGCCCTCTCTGGAACCCCGACCTCGCGCCGACTGCGCTCGCGCGCCGCACCTGGTCCACCTATCACATCGCCGCGCTCTGGATCGGGATGAGTGTGGTGATCACCACCTACACGCTGGCCTCGGGGCTCATGCAGCAGGGCATGACATGGTGGCAGGCCATGCTCACGATCCTCCTCGGCAACACCATCGTCCTGGTCCCGATGATCCTCAACGCGCACGCCGGCACGAAGTATGGCGTCTCGTTTCCGGTGCTTTGCCGCGCGAGCTTCGGAGTCCGCGGCGCAAACATACCGGCAATGCTGCGGGCGCTCGTAGCCTGCGGGTGGTTCGGCATCCAGACGTGGATTGGCGCGCTGGCGTTGAACGCGCTTCTCGCTGCGGCGTGGCCGGCCTGGAGCGGGATCGCCGCCGGCATCTGGATCTCGTTCGCGATCTTCTGGCTGATCCAGGTCTGGATCATCATCAACGGCCTCGAAGGCATCAAAAAGCTCGAGGGGTGGTCGGCGCCGCTCCTGCTCGCAGGGGGCGCGCTGCTCCTCGCATGGGCGATATTCCGGGGCGGCGGACTTGGACGGATCCTGAGCGAGTCGGTGCGGCTGCAGACGGCGCACGTGCCGTTCTGGCAGCTCTTCCCTGCCGCGCTGACCGCCAATGTCGGCTACTGGGCGACGCTCAGCCTGAACATTCCGGATTTCACCCGCTACGCGCGGAGCCAGAAGTCGCAGGCGCTCGGGCAGGCGCTCGGGCTGCCTGCAACGATGACCGCATTCGCCTTCATCGGCGTGGCGGTCACCAGCGCCACGATTGTGCTCTTCGGGGAGGCCATCTGGGACCCCGTCGTGCTCATCGCGCGTATCGGCAGCGCGCCGGTCATCATCTTCGGCGCGATCATCATCCTCCTCGCGCAGTTGACGACGAACATGGCGGCCAACGTGGTGTCGCCGGCGAATGACTTTTCGAGCCTGACGCCGCGGCGTATCAGCTACGTCACCGGCGGACTCATCACCGCCGTCATCGGGATCGTCATGATGCCGTGGAAGCTGTACGCGGACGCGGCCGCGTACATTTTCACGTGGCTGATCGGCTACTCGAGCCTGATGGGGGCGATCGGCGGGATCCTGATTGCGGATTACTGGGTGGTGCGACGACGCGAGTTGGCGCTGGCGGATCTGTTCAAGCTGGAAGGACGCTACACCTACTCGGGTGGCATCAACCCCCGGGCAGTGATTGCACTGTTACTCGCGGTGCTTCCGGTCGTACCCGGCTTCTTGAAGGCGGTACTGACGCCGGGCGGACAGGTGGCGAACCCGACATTCCTCGATTCCCTCTACACCTACGCGTGGTTCGTGACGTTCGGCCTCAGCTTTGCGCTGTATCTGCTGCTCACCCCACGACGACTCGCGGGTTCACGCTGATGGCCGGGCCTGACAAGGCCCGCCCTGCGATTGCAGAGACAGCCGATCCCTGCGCGAGCGACGTGATGGCACGATTCACGCCCATTCGTACAGCTCGCTCAACAACGCAACCAGTTCCGCGGGGGTGAGTAGCCAAATGCCCCGCGCACGCAGTTCCTCGCTACGCCCTCTCAACATGAAGTCGTTCACGTTGAGCGTCACGAATACATCGCTGCCAGCGAGCACGTGACGCCTCAGGTGCTCAACCTTGGAGGCCTGGTTGTCCGTCATGGGACGGGCATCGGGAAACAGGATTTCCTCGAGCTCGGAACGAAGATCAGGTCCCGCAAGCACGTCTGGCCCCTCGAGCACACTGGGATCCAGACTGAACAGACCTGGTTGGGCACTGACAGAGTGAGCCTTCATCGCCTGCACTTCGCTCCGCAGCCCCTGAAGCGTCGCGTCCGACCGCTGAAGCTCGATTTTCCCTTCAGCCTCCCAACGCTCCAACGTATTCAGCTCGGGGGTCTGGCCCTTCACGTTGATACTCCCGGTGTCCATCGTGATCCGACGTATCCAGAACGACGTCGACTTCCACGCGGGCAAGGAGAAAGGCCACGTGCACTGAGCACAACTCTCCACGCCTCCTACGTTCTGCTCGCCGCACTTCACGCACTCCATGTCAGCTCCATCGCCTCCCGTGCCGTCCAACGAGATGCCGGGCACCCGCGAGCGACGCACTCGATCGTTCAGATTAAACCAACCTGCGGGGTCACCAGCAACCCTTCAAGGAAGCGGCGTTGCCTCAATGGCAATCTATCGCGTCGTCGCCAGGAGCTCGAGCAACGCGGACGAGACGGCATCCGGCCTTTCGCGCGGCAGGAAATGTCCGGCACCACTCACGATGCGGCGCGCGGCAAGTGCCGTGAAGGGCGCGCGTTCGGCCGGCGAATCCGCGGGCGGCGGGCCACCGACGCCATCGTCAGCGCCCAGCAGAACAATCGAGGGCACCTGGATCTTCGGGCGCTTCGCTAATTGGCGCTCCACCTCGACGAATCGCGGTTCACCAGACGCGTTCATGTTCCGGTGGCGATACGAATGGATCACGACGTCGACAAAGTCCGGATTGTCGAACGACGGCGCCGTCCGCGCGTATGTCTCGTCTGTGAAGTGCCACGTCGGCGACCATAGTTCCCACAACAGCCGGCACAACCGACGGCGGTTGGCTGCCAGTCCGGCACGCCCCCGCTCCGTGTTGAAGTACCACTGATACCAGAGAGCTCGCTCGCGCTCCGGCGCGATAGGCTGCGGCGGCGACACGGTGTCCTGGATCGTGTACCCACCGATGAGGACCGCCGCTCGCACGCGGTCCGGGTGAAGCGCCGAGGCAATGCACGCGGCGCGGTTACCCCAGTCGTAGCCAGCCACCGCGAATCGGGACAGTCCAAGCGCGTCAGCGAAATCGATCAGATCCTGGCCAATCGCTGCCTGCTCACCCATCCGCGGAGCCGCCGCGTCACGAAAGCGCGTCGCTCCGTACCCGCGGAGGTACGGAACGATGACGCGGTGTCCCTTGCCCGCGAGCGATGTCGTCACTTCGTCCCACGCGCGCACGTCATCCGGAAACCCGTGCAACAGGATGATCGGGAAGCCCTGGGGATCACCGCTTTCCTCGAAGCCGACATTCAGGACAGGCGTCTGGACCGTGCGTATCCTGGGAGCCGTGGGGCCCTGGGCCCTCGACTTCGCTCGGGCCACGGCCCACACGTCACGTGTGTCGGCTACGCCCCCTGTCAGCGCACCGACCACGACTCCAAGCTTGAGAAAGCTTCTGCGGCTGCGTCGCATGGAGTTCCTCACGTGCTATCGAATTCCCGTGTCGAACGTAAGACGCACGACGGTCAGCGGACCGGTGTCGCCAACGGCGACTTGTTTCGCCTGCGACGTCGGTGAGATGAGAGGCGCATCAGCGTTCGGCACGACCGAGTACGTTCCCGGCTGCAGGTATACCGTGAACTGGCCAGCCGAGTCTGATTGAAACTGCGCGACCTGCCGTCCGGCACGCTGCACCGTAAAGCCGGCGCTGAATGGAGCGTCGCAGGGCACGTCGACCCGACAGACCGGCGTGATCGGTCCGCGCACCACCACTCCCGTCAGCCCCGTCGTCGGCGAAGGCGCAGTGCCGCGGCACGCGGACACACCGAGTGACGCGATGAGCAGGCCGACGGCGAGAATGCGATTACCTGGCTTCAGCGGTTTGGATGCGATTGCCCGGCGCCGGCGGCATCGGTCGCGACGAAACGTAAGCGGCGATCGCGACGAAGTCTTCGTTCGTCAGCTTTGCGACGACGGGCTTCATCAGCTCGCTCCACTCGCCATGGCGCGTGCCCGCCTGCATGTCGTACATCTGGCGCGTCAGGTAGCTCGGCGATCGGCCGGCAATGCCTGGAACGACGCCAAGGCCTTTCAGCTCCTCACCATGGCAGACCCCGCAACGCGTTGTCTTGCCGTTACCTCCGGTGGTCACCAACGCCTCACCCTTCTTGATGCTGCCGATGGGCGCATAGGCAATGAATCCGGAACGTGGATTGCGCAGCGGCTCGGTCTGCTCCCCGTCCTCCGGTGTCTCGATGATGCGCATGCCGATCGGCTCGGTTTGATTCCCCGGCAACCGGAAGAATATCGACCCCTCCGCCTCCGTCTTGGGTGCCATGCGAGTCTCGACCACCCTGATCCAAGGCGTCCACGGAATCGATCCGTAGTACTCCGCGGCGACTTTCATCTCCTCCGCGGTCATCGCCTTCGCGAACGCGATCATCTGGTTCACATTGGTCTTGCGAGGATCGGCAGGCTTTCTGAGCCCGTTTCTGAAATCGTTCAGCGTCTGGATGAAATAGGACACAGGCAGACCGGCAACGGGCCCATTTGACGAACGCCCCTTGCCGTTCGGGTAATGGCAGTAGGCGCACGCGCGGATTGCGGGCTGTCGACCTCGGGCCACAAACTGCGGCATCGGCGGGTGATCTTCAGGGAACCAGTCGGCCGGTTCGTTGAGGTCGGCGATTTGCGCGATCGTGAACGTGCGGGTCGTGCCCGGAATGTGCTTGAGCGAGGTGTCCGCCGGCTCGCGCGGCGCGGGAGGCGCTCCCGCTGGAGGCGGCGGCGTAATCGCATAGGCCCACGCCGGGTATCCGGGGCCTGCGGGGTCATCAGCCGCGCGCAGCACGACCACGCCCAGCCCGGCTGCCGCCGCGAGCATCGCAACACAGAAGCATGTTTTCATTTCGCCCTCTTGCCGACGCCCTGCGTCAGCGTCTGGACCTTGAAGGCCACGCCTGCTCCAACCATGTACAGGGTCTTCTTTCCTGGTCCCGCAAACGCGAGATTCTGCGGCTTGCGCAGCATAAACGCCTCACCCCCCCAGATGGCGGGGATGACGCCCAGCAGGTCGCCCTTGGGACTGAACACCTCGACGCCCACGTTGGTGGCCACGTACACGCGCCCGTCGTTGTCCACCGCAAGGCCGTCCGCACCATTGTCTTCCGCGAGCAGCGGATCCTTGCTGTCCTTCAGCGTGACGCTCTTGTACTTCGCGAAGTTGCGGCGGTTGGTCAGCGTTCCGTCCGGTTTCACGTCGAAGGCGAGCAGGTACTCGCCGTCCTTGTTGTTCGCGTAGAGCGTCTTCTCGTCTGGACTGAGCTGCACGCCGTTGGGATTCGGAATCCCGTCGATCACCTTCTTCACGGCGCCTCCGCCCGCGGGCAGGTAATAGACGCCCTTCCCGTCAGTGAAGTACACCGCGTCGTGCGACGTGACGACCAGGTCGTTAAGGCGATCGAACGGCATCCCGTCATGCCTGTCGGCCAGCGTCGTCACCGCGCTGGGCGGGTACAGAACGCCGACGCGCTCGTCATTCGGCTTTCGCTCGACGGCAATCAGGCGTCCCTTCGTGTCCCACCCGAGCCCGTTCGCGTTGTTCGACACCTCGACGAAGGTGGATGCGTTCCCGGCCGGGTCGAGTCGCGTGATGCTGTTCGTATTAGTGAAGACGATGCCGCCGTCCGGCATCGCGACCGGCCCCTCCGTCCGGCGAAGGTCGCCGTTCACAAGCTGGATTTTCGTTCCCGGCGCGATCACTCCCGGAATTGCCGGTGCGGCAATCTCCGCCGGTGGTGGTGGTGGTGGTGGTGCATTGCCCCGCCCCCGCTGCGCGAACGCTGTCGCGGCGGCGAGGAGCACGCAGAGTGTTGCGATGGCGAACGCCGCAAGAATCTTTGCCATTATTTCTGTACCGCCTGTCTCATCTGCCGGTTCCGGCCACGCCGTCATAGCGCATCACCGTCCCGTTGGCCAGCATGACCTCTTTGATTCGACCAATCGGCGCGCCGCTCTTTGCCACACCATCCAGCGTGACCGTGACCTCGTCCCCCGCCTTGAATGTCTTCGCCGTCAACCCGAAGTTGACCAGCGTGGACGGGTTATTCCATTCGGCGGTCCACTGCGTCACCTTGCCGCTGTCGTCCTTTGCATCGAACTTGAGGAATGTGTGGGGGTTGGTCCAGAGCCACTGGACCACCGTGGCCTTCATTACAACGGTCTTGTTCTCGGTGGACGCGTTGCCGTGATGTGCCGTCACCGGAGCCGTCAGCGCCAGTACCGTACAAAGTATGAACATCTGCTTCATGTGTTCTTCTCGATGAGATCTGTGTTCATTTCTTGACCGCGTCAGCCTGAATCGTATTGTAGGTCGCTGCCTCCGAAGGTGAACACAGCTGCTCGCGGATGTCGAAGCTGTCCGGCAGCAGCCCGAGCTGAAACTTGTTCAGCGCCACCCACGGCTGCGTGTACATCTTCGGGTCGGTGATCGTCAGCGTGAGCTCGATGATGTCCGCGTTCACGCGGTGGAAGGTCTCCTCCACCATCAACTGGTCGCTGTGCGGACGGCCGGCGTTGTCGATCCATGTGCGCTCGTCGAGCCCCCGCGTCTGCGCCACGAACGTGTAGTTGTCGGTCCACTTGCCGACGGAGTAGCCGTACCAGCGCGGCTCGTCGAACTCCTTCGGCAGCTCGCGACCGTCCATCCAGATGTTCCGCCAGACCTGGCTGTTCTGATACAGCAGCAGCACCTGCTTCTTCGACTGTACGATCTGCACGCCACGCAGGTTGAAGAGGTTGATGCGCGGCGTCCCGATCGGATCGCAGATGTTGAACGGGTCGTTGTTGAACTGGATGTCCACCGCGGTGGTGCCGAACCCCGGATGGTGGGACTTCCACGTCTGCTCGCCGAGCGGCGTGAACGGCAGCGTGTGGTTCCGGTCCGACGGATTGTCGCGGGCGCCGTTGGCCTGGACGCCGGCGCGCCATCCCTCGGCCGGTTCCCAGATGCCCGACAGATCGCGAACCGGGGCGGGCCCTGGTTTGTAGTCCTTCGGCTTTTCGGCGACCGGGCGCCCCCACCCGTCGACGTGCAGCGGCGGCATGATCTTGGTCGTGCCGGCGGGAGGAACCGATCCACCCTGCGCTCCTCCTCCCCCGCGCTGCGCGCGCGCGGACAGCGAGAATGTCAACACCGCCAGGACAACTGCGAAGACAGCGACGCGCATGCGCCCGTGAGTCATTTCGTCTTTTCCACCTGGTTGAGCTTCTGGAGCTGCTCGACGTTTTCGTTGTTCGTGCAGAAATTCTCGGTCAGGTCTTCCTTGCCGAGGGAGTACGTTCGCCACGCCGATGTCCAGGGCCTGGTCAGCACCTTCGGATCTTCGACGGTGTACTGGTACTCGAGATAATTCACGGACGGGCGCCTGAGGCGCTCGATCACGTGCGCCTGATCGCTGTGGAACCAGCCGCTGCCATTGATCCACGTCCGTTCGTCGAGCGAGATGGTGTCGATGACGAGCGTGTCGCCCTCCCAGCGCGCGGTTTGATCGCCGTTGTACAGCGGCTCGAGATCGTCCTTGCCCTTGTGAGGCCGGCCGTCCGTGTGAACGACATTCCAGGCGTTGTCGCTCTCGATCAGGTGAACGTACAGCCCCGGGCTGGTGATGACCTGATGGGGATACGGATTGATGGTCCACATGCCGGGCGTGCCGACAGGCGTGCATCGGACGCCAGGGCTGCTCAACTCGCGTTCGGTGCGCGTCATCGCCTTGATCTTCGCGGCCGCCGCAGGCTGGAACGGCACCGGATCTTCCTTCAGCGGCTCGTCGGGCACGACGCTCCACGCGTTGGCCTTGCCGGTGGGACCAGAAAACCAGACCCCCGACAGATCCACGTGGCCGTCAGACATGCGCGGAGCGGGTCCACCCGGCGGCAGCGGCACCGGCTTCACGCTTCCTCTCGCTTCGACGAACGGCTTGTTCCCCTGGGCCCCGGCCGCGACCGACAACGCACAGACCGCCGCCAGCGTCAATCCGATATGCGCTTTCATGGTCATCTCCAAATCGTGGTGCCGAAGATCCCTTCCACGAAGCGGACCTTTCCGCCTCCGCTAAAGCTACGGCGGACCCACCCACGCGCGCAAGCGCGAAGGTGATTTTCTCCCGACAATCCAGTTAGCTGTCCGACTGCGAAGGAGATCGAGGATCCCGGTGTTTTGCGTGTCAATGCGCTCACTTCGCCACACTCACGGAACGACCGGTCCCACACTGAACCAGTGCGACTGGACCGCGACGCCAAGCTCGCCCGTGGCCGGATCGCGCGCGACGATCGAAAAGGTGTGGACGGACCGGCGTGGGCCGGGCGGCGACGTCTGGGCGCCGATTGGCGAGACGGGTGCGAGGGTAATCAGAAGGGCGATGAGCTTGAAGGTTCGAGTCATGACAAGCTCGGGTGGGCCGGCTAAAGCCGGCCCCACGTACTTACCGGAGTACTTACCGGACCTGAGCGGTCTGCGTGCGATTCGCGGCCGTGCCCGAGAGCGCTGCCTTCACGCGCTCGGGCGTGAACGGGAGCTCGCGAATGCGCACGCCGGTCGCGTCGAAGATTGCGTTCCCGACGGCCGCCGCGACGATCGTGATCGCCGTCTCGCCGGCGCCCATCGCCTCCGTCTCCGGCCGATCGATCAGCACGCTGTCGATCACGGGCGTTTGCGATCCGACATAGAGGGTCTTGTAGGTGTTCCAGTCGACCGACGTGATCTTCTGGTCGTCCCACGTCACCTCTTCGACGAGCGCGCGGCTCAATCCCTGAAGCGCGCCGCCCTCGAGCTGATTGCGCACGCCGTTGGGGCTCGAGATCGGGCCGACATCCTGAGCAACGACGAGGCGCCTGGCCTGGACAACGCCGGTGTCCTGGTTCACGTCCACTTCGGCGACGACCGCCGTGTATCCGTTGTCCCCTTCGTAGAGCACACACGCGACGCCGCGGCCGCTGGCGACTCCGGTCCGGGAGATCGCAGGCTTGGGTGAAGGCCGCGTCTCCCAGTTGGCCTGCTTGGCCGCGGCGGTGACGACATCCTTCAATCGCGAGTCGCTCAGGTGACGCAACCGGTACTGGACCGGATCCGCCTTCATCTGCGCGGCAATCTCGTCGAAGAATGACTCCTGCGAGAACGCATTCTGCAGCCGCGCCGGCGAACGGAGCGGTCCGGTGAGGAATGGAGAAGGCACCGTGTGCGTCAGCACGCGCTCGCTTGCGACAGTCCCGGTGCCATTGGCCTTGGCTCCAACGCGTCCCGCCACGTACGCGGGCACGGCATTGTTGCCGTTGTCCCAATTCGTGGGATCAGGCGCATTGGCGCGCGGCGCGACGGCCGCTGGAGCAAAGCCGGCAAGGAGGCCTGAGGCGACGTTGCCAGGCGCGTTGTTGCCGGGTCGGTTGCCCAGCGTCGCCGACCACGTCTCGTAGTGCCACGCGACGATATTGCCGCTGGCATCGAGACCGGCCTCCTGATCGACCGCGAACGGCAGGCCGTAGTTCTCGCCCCACACCATCTCATCCTTGCGCGACAGCTGCACACGGACCGGTTTGCCGACGGCCTGCGAGAGCAACGCCGCGTCGTACGAGACACCGTCGGCGCCGTTGAGCCCGTAGCACCCGGATCCTCGCGCATAGATGACGCGGACGTTCTGTGGCTGCAGACCGAGAACCATCGCGCTGGTGTTGCGGAGCGGATAGACGGCCTGTGTGGCCGACCAGATCGTCGCGTTGCTGCCCTTGACGTCGGCAACGGCGCAGGAGCTGCCGATCGACCCGTGCATCTGGTAGGGATGCAGGTACGTCGCCTTGATCCGCGTCGCCGCGCCGGCAAGCTTCGCGTCGACATCCTTCGAGTTGACCTGGTACGTGTCGCGCTTCCCGGGATGGTTGCGCATGTAGCTGTAGAAATCGCGCTGGCTGGGAAGGCCGGTGCCGGGCGTCCACGTAACCTTCAGTTTCTCGGCCGCCTGGATCGCCTGCCACGGCTTGTCGGCGACGACGCCGACCCAGTTCTTCTTCGTGACGACCTTGACGTTGCCCGGCATTCCGCTGACCGAGCTTTCGTCCACGCTGACGAGCGTGGCGCCAATCGCCGGCGGACGAACGACTCTGCCGTGCACCATGCCGGGCACGCGCACGTTGTGCGCGAACTCGAAGCGCGCGGTGACGAGGTCCGGCATGTCGACACGGGGCACCGACGTGCCGAGCACCGTCCAGTCCTTCTGCGGCTTGCGCTTGGCGTTGGGCTGGAGGTTCAGGTTGAACCGCTTCCCGCCAATCAGCTCGCCGTAGGTCGCCTTCTTCGACGCATCCGATTTGACGCTGATCACACCGTTGGCCGCGGTGAGCTGATCGACCGGCGCGCCAAGCTTCGCCGACGCCATCGCCATGAGCGCTTCACGCGCCGTCGCGCCCGCCTGCGCGAGGTTCTCGTGATTGAAATTCACGGGATGTGCCTGACTCCCGGACGAGGTCCCCTGGTCGGGTGTCATCGCCGTATCGCACTGCACGAGCCGCACGCGGTTGACGGGGACCGAGAGCTCCTCGGCGATCAGCTGCGTCTGCACCGTCGACATGCCCTGGCCCATGTCCGCGCGGCCGGTGTACGCCGTCACGGCGCCGTCGTTGCCGATCGCGATCCAGGAGTCGAGCGTCTGCGGCGTATTGCCGCCCTGCGCGAGCATCCGTTCCGGCGCGATCCCCAGCCTGCCCGCGAGCTCCGCGACGCTGAATGCGACGACGAGGGCTCCGGAGCCCTTGAGGAAATGCCGGCGCGAGAAACCGTTGCGCCGCAGCTCGGCGAGCGCATCCTCGGTCATCCGCGCTTCCGCCTCCGCACGCGGCGTCTTTCCCGCGTGCTTCGGCGAGACTTCGTCCTGTCGTGAAATGTTCTTCCTCATCACGCACGCTCCGTCGCATAGCGCTTGATGGCCTTCATCATGCGAGTGGTGGTGAAGCAGCGGCAGAGGACCGTGGACATAGCCTGCTGAATCTGGGCGTCCGTCGCCTTCGGATTCTGATCCAAGTACGCCTTGGCGGTCAGCACGACCCCGCTCAGACAGAAGCCGCACTGCGCGGCCTGCTCGTCGATGAAGGCTTTCTGGATCGGGTGCGGCTTCTCCGGCGTGCCGAGCCCCTCGAGGGTGGTAATGTCGGCGCCGCTCATCGCGCTCATCGGCGTCCGGCATGTGCGTACCGCCCGCCCGTTGACGATGGCGGTGCAAGCACCGCATTGGCCCAGACCGCAGCCGAATTTCGGTCCTTTCAGCTGCAGGTCGTCGCTGAGGATGTACAACAGCGGCGTCGTCGGGTCGACGTCCACGGTGTGGGACTGCCCGTTTACTTTCAACGTGAAAACGCTCATGTCGTGCTCCCTCCGAGGTCAGCGAAGTCTCGCATAATCCGCAGGTTGGCGCCAGATGGCCGCCTCCGACGAACTTGACGGTCGCCACAAAGACGAATTGGCCACGAAGGACACCAAGATCACAGTGTCTTCATTGCTTGGTGGGTTCTTTGCGCTCTACAACCACGTCCTTCGTGTTCTTTGTGGCTAGATCGTCTTCGTGATCTTTGTGGCGATCAGTTCCGGGACGTGACGATTCGCCAATTGTTCGTCGGCTCGGCGGGAATCTGGTGATGCCGCTCGACCCACTCGATGATCATCTCGCGGATTTCCTGCGACGAGCGATACACCTCGGTTGCCCCTCGATACATGACGTATCCCCCGCCCCCGTTGACGCGGTAGTTGTTGGTCGCAAGCCGGAACTTCTGCGTGGGTGTCACTGGTTGTCCGCGAAAGCGCAGGTTCACGATCCGCCGCCCTGGCGGGCGGGAGATGTCGAGATCGTAGGTCACGCCCTCGGCGACATCAAAGTTGTAGTCCGGGATGCGCTCGTCCACCAGCTCCGCTGGTGTGCGGCCCGGGACGAAGTCCTTGAAGAAGCGCGCGGAGTGCTCGAGCGCGTCTTTCAACTGCCCGCCGGTCGCGTCGAGGACGACGAGGGTGTTGTCGTAGACGTAGAGTCCAGCGATGTCGCGAACGCTCACCGGACCTTTCGGCATACGGGCTTGCGGGTTGAAGCTCGCAACCATCGACACGTCGGCATGGCCTGCCTCGAGCTGCACGCGTTGCACCAGATCCAGGATCGCGGTGTCGCGGACGTGCGCGTCGGCGGCCGTGAGCTCCGCATCCGACTCGCCGATGACACGCGTGAGCCAGTCGCGTGTCTCGCGATCGTATGAGGCGGCCAGCGAGGCGATCTCGGCGTCGG